>Ga0181520_10000821_pt1 | contig 66917 bp, 65 predicted proteins | sample PEATcosm2014_Bin_29_FD_132451 | JGI IMG/M metagenome (GOLD analysis project Ga0181520, IMG submission 132451) | Peatland microbial communities from MTU Mesocosm Facility, Houghton, MI, USA - PEATcosm2014_Bin02_30_metaG | ecosystem: Environmental > Terrestrial > Soil > Wetlands > Peat | place...
AGCAAGATTCTGCCAGTGGTCGCTCCGATTCATCCAGCGCAATTCAATACAGGAAATACGAACGAGATGGAACAAGGTACTGTGAAGTGGTTCAATGACGCGAAGGGCTTCGGCTTTATTTCGCGCCAGAACGGCGAAGACGTGTTCGTGCACTACTCAGCTATCAACTCAAGTGGTTTCAAGAGCTTGCAAGAAGGTCAAGCCGTGCAGTTCAACGTGGTGAAGGGGCCCAAGGGATGGCAGGCCGCCGACGTGCAGCCGCTCTGAACCCGAATGGCCGGGTTCCGGCAGAATCTGGTAAGCGCAAACAAGGGCAGGGAACCCTGCCCTTGTTTGTTTCCTGAAGAAACGGGCAGGGATTGTTTCGTCCTGCCGCTCGATTACTCGTTCAGCCGCCAGAATCCGACATTCAAGAACGCTGCAAAGGTTAGCCAGGCCAGGTAGGGCAACATCAGCAACGCCGCGGATGGTGTTATCCGTTGAAAGACCAGTGTCGTGACTCCCACCACGGCCCAAAGTAGGATTGCGTCCGCAAGTGCGAGCCCGATCTCATGTTCATGGAAGAACATCCATGACCAGACGAGGTTCAGCGCCAATTGCACTATAAACAGTGTGATACCCCCGGAACGCAACGGGGAGGGTTCCGACTGCCAAACCTGCCAGACGGCAATGGCCATTAGCGCGTAGAGCAGCGTCCAGACCGGGCCGTAGATCCAGACGGGCGGAGCGATCGCCGGCTTCGCCAAGGTCCGATACCATCCAGCGATCCCGGCCGCCGTCAGCCGAATGCCGATTCCCGCCATGGCGAAGCAAATCCCAAACCAGAGCAGAAGTGAAATCCAGTACATTCAGGCCCTCCCTTCCTTCGCAAGGAAATGAATCCCGCGCGGGCTGCGATGGCACATAAAGTCGCGTGGTGGCGGCTTTTGCTTCTCGCTCGGCAAGAACCTCCGTATGAAGCAGGTGGGACTGCGCGGAACAATGCGTTCATCAGAAAAAGGCGATGCCGGCAGCATTCCACTCCGGAATTGCATAACTGTCCTGGGGGTGCGCCTCCGGTCCTGCCTTGTTTCGGTGATGGTTGCGGAGGACATGTTGAATCTCGTGCAGAGCGGCAATGCGTTCGGTGCGCGATTGCCGATCCCAGAAGATGACAAAACCCTGTCCGCACACACAGCAATGGGTCTCTGCGTTCCCATTTGTTTTTTTGCAGAGCACCTGCATCTTGACCTCAACGGCGCTGGGATAATCCCGTGCACGAAGGTGACGATATTTCGGATTTCCTGTGAGTGATATTCCACCATAGCGGCAGCATTGGCGGTCTTTTGGGGCAGAATTTACTCCACTTTTGGGGAGAGGGCCGGCCCATTGAGGATTGGCTTCGGCAAACCGCGCGGTAGTCGACGGGCGCAACCAATGCGCGTAGCGCAAAACAAAGAGGGTGAGGCGGCCCTACCTCACCCTTCGCCCTTGGGTTCCCGATTATTGGCGAGTTATCCGGGCGGCCGATCGTTCACTTGGGCGCAGTTAGACTGGGGGCCTTTTCGAATAGTTCCAGGTTTTGGCCTTTCCAGACCATTGCGGAGTGAATTCGGTCGTAGCCGCTTGGATGATCGAAGAAAACGAACTCTTCCAGAGTGCCAGGGCGCATCTTGCGGTACTCCGACAGGTGGATGGCGGCCTGGGCGAAGCCGTCGGGCTGGCGAGCAGCGTTGAGTCCGAACATGTCGGCTTCTTTTTCCTGGGTGCGGATCACCGTATTCATGACTGGAGTGAGGGCGAAAGACAAAATTCCGATCATCAGTGCCGCCAGCGGCAGGACCGCCGGGTCGCTCACCTCGCGAATTGCCCAGCGCGCTCCCCAGCGCTCGAGTGCCCACCCCAGCCCCCAATTCAGATAGGCGAACGAGATCACGATCACGACCCCAAGGAAGAAGAGGAGTTTGGGGATGTGGTTCATGACGTAATGGCCCATCTCGTGGCCCATCACGGCCTGAATCTCCTCCGGCGAGCCGCGCCGCAGCAGGTTATCGTTCAGAGTAATGCGCATGGTGTTGGCAAAGCCGCTCACGTTGGCGCTCATGCGTGTGGTCTGGCGGCTGGCATCGATCTGGTAAACGTCATTGGCTGGAATGCCGTTGGCATGCGCCATGCGCAAGATGGGCGCCGTGATCCTGGGATCGTCGAGTCTCGTTACCTTGTTGAAGATGGGCTGCAGATAGACCGGGCTGATGGCGACAGCCACCACCGCGAGGATAAAGGCAGCGATCGAACCCCAGATCCACCAGGTTTTGCTGAGCTTTCGCACAATCATGAACAGCAGTACGGCGGCCAAGCCTCCCAGCAGCATGTTCACTAGAAGCGCCTTGCCCTCATCGCCCATCCATGGACCGAAAGTCTGGGTGGCCAAACCGTATTTATGTTCGCGCGCAAAATTCTCGTAGAACTCGAGCGGGAAACCGAGCACGAAGGTCAGTAGAAGGTATTGAATCCAGTACAGAAAGGTCTGCACCGGCTTGAATCGTGAGATACGCTCGGCCAGGCCGCGCATGCGCGCCGACCAGCGCAGATTGAGCAGCAGCAGGCAAATCGCTGAGGAATAGAGGAAGTCCCAGAGAATGAGCCAGTATCCGCCTTCGAAGTAAGCGTTGGAGCGGGCGGTAGCCGCGGGCGGAATCATCGCCATGTAAGCCTCAGTGGCGGCATCGGCGTTGAAGTGCGCCGAGGGTTGGGCCGCGGCCGGCACCTGCGCGATGTCCACGGTCGGCTGGATAGCGGGTTGTGCCACTGCCGAACCCAGGCAGAAGCCAGCAAAGAGAATCAGGAGCGCAAAGCTCCGCAAACGTGTGTGCATAAAGTGACCTCTTCCCAAGATAGGATTTCCTCGGGCTTCGCATGGGGATAGAACAGTTGGGCGAGTGCGCCAGAGAGAATGATTTCCCGAAAGCAGTTACGTGGCCCGGCGCCGGGTAGTTCCTCCCCTGCCGGCGGTATATCCTGAAAGGTTGCCGCGATTTCGGATGAACGGCGCGGCCGGAAAACTCAGGACACACACAATATCATGAGCGTTCAGACAATTGCAGTACACCTGCCCGACGGGGCCATTCGCGAAGTGCCCTCGGGCACAACGCCGCTTGAAATTGCCAACTCGATTTCGCCGCGCTTGGCTGCGGCCTCCGTGGTCGCGCGGCTGATTCCGCTGGGCGGCACGGCAGTGAAGTCGACTTCAGGCGAAGAGCCGTCGGAAGCCGCCATGTATGGGGCCGAGGATGCGGCAGCTCCGCGGCTTGTCGACCTGTCGACACCTTTGACTGCCGATACGCGGCTTGAGCTGGTCACCGAAAAGGATCCCGAGGCGCTCAAGGTGGTGCGCCACTCTGCGGCGCACGTGCTGGCCACTGCGGTGCTCGAACTGTTTCCCGAGACCAAGCTCGGCCACGGCCCGGCGACCGACAGCGGCTTCTTTTACGACTTCTATCGCGAAAAGCCCTTCACGCCGGAAGACCTGGCGCTGATCGAAAAGAAGATAGCCGAAGTGGTGGCGCGGGACGAGCCGTTTATCCATGAATTTGCTCTGAGAAATAAGAGCCTGGAAGGCTTTGAGCGCGACGGCGACTTCATGAAGACGCACTTTGTGACCAAATTCACCGAGCCCGGCTCCGACGTCAGCTTCTATCGCAACGGCAAGTTCGTCGACTTCTGCCGCGGTCCGCATGTGCCTTCGACCGGGCGGGTGAAGGCCGTCAAGGTCACTACACTGGCCGGCGCTTACTGGCTCGGCGACGAGAAGAATCCCCAGTTGCAGCGCATCTACGGGACCGCTTTCTTTTCGCAGAAGGATCTTGACGCCCACTTTGCGCGGCTTGAAGAAGCAGCCAAGCGCGACCATCGCCTGCTGGGTAAGCAATTGGACCTGTTCAGCATTCAGGAACTGGCCGGCTCGGGGCTGATCTTCTGGCACCCCAAGGGCGCCATGGTCCGCAAGACGATGGAAGACTGGATGCGCGAGGAGTGTGTGCGCCGCGGTTACCTGCTGGTCTACACGCCGCATGTGATGCGCCGTGAGTTGTGGAAGGTCTCCGGCCACGACGGCGTGTATTCCAAAGACATGTTCCCGCCGATGAAGCTGGACGACGCCGAATACCGGCTGAAGCCGATGAACTGTCCTGGCCACATTCTGATCTACAAGAACTCCCCGAAGAGTTACCGCGATTTGCCGCAACGGTATGCCGAGTTCGGAAACGTTTATCGCTATGAGCGCTCAGGTACCATGCACGGCCTGCTGCGCGTGCGCGGATTTACGCAGGACGATGCGCACATCTTCTGCACACCCGAGCAGATTGAGGGCGAGGTGCATGCGTGCCTTGACTTTGCCGAAGCGGTGCTGAAAACCTTCGGATTCAAGGAGTACCGTGTCGAACTTTCCACGCGCGATCCGCAGAAGAGCGGCGACTTCTTTGGCACCGCGGACGACTGGGCTCATGCCGAAGGTGCGCTGAATAAGGTGCTCAAAGAACGCGGGCTCACATTCAATACCTTTCCCGGCGAGGCCGCATTCTACGGCCCAAAGATTGACGTGAAGCTCGTCGATGTGTTGGGGCGGTTGTGGCAGCTTTCCACAGTACAGTTCGACTTCAACCTGCCGGCGCGCTTCGAGCTTGAATATGTAGGCGAAGACGGCGCGCGCCACCAGCCGGTCATGGTGCATCGCGCCCTGTTCGGCTCCGTCGAGCGCTTTTTCGGCGTCCTCATTGAGCACTATGCCGGAGCCTTCCCGCTGTGGCTCGCGCCGGTGCAGGCGGGCCTGGTGCCCATCAGCGAGCGGCATAAGGCTTACTCCGAGAAGGTCGAGAAGGCGCTTAAAGACGCCGGCCTGCGCGTGGAAGTGGACGACCGCAACGAGAAGATGAATGCCAAGATCCGCGACTTCGCCAACCAGAAGACGCCCTACATCCTGGTCTTCGGCGACAAGGAAGAGGCGGCCGGCACGGTCAGCGTCCGCACGCGGGGCAAGGGCGACCAAGGCTCCATGCCCCTGGCCGACTTCATCGCGAAGGCACAGGCGCTGGTGGCGGGGCAGTCGACGGAATTGTAGCGAAATCTCCAAATTCGGAGGATACTATCCTCATGGCAACGCAGCCCGTTTTCGACAAGCCGATCAGCGTCGAGGAGTATCTCTCGACCGTCTACGAGCACGACTGCGAGTATGTGGACGGCGTCATCGAGGAGCGCGACTTGGGAGAATTTGAGCATGCGTTTCTGCAAGCAATTCTGATAGGTATCTTTTTGAAGAATAGGGAAGAATGGAGAATTCTCCCGCTTCCCGAACAGCGCGTTCAGACACAACGCGATCATTTCCGAGTACCCGATGTCACGATCTTGCGTGTGGGCGCGCCCAGGGAGCAAATTATCACCCACCCACCGCTGTTGGTGATCGAGATTCAGTCGCCGGAAGATACATTGCGCCGCACGGTAGCCAAGGCTGCCGAGTATCTCGCCTTCGGGATCGAACACGTGTGGGTGATCGACCCTGCCGCTCGGGTAGCTTATCGCGGCACTGCGGACGGCCTGGAGCTGGTTCGCACAGGCGAACTCACTATCCCAGAGTCACCTATCCGCATCGTCCTTGCCGATCTGTTGGCCGAACTGGATCGGGTGTAGCGCTCCTCACGCGTTGATCGCCATGCCTTCGACGGCGCCGTACGCGTCGAGCATGGACTCGGCCAAGGTGGGGTGGGCGTGGATGGTGAACATCATGTCCTCGACTGTGCCTTCAAGCTCGAGGACGGCTACGGCTTCGGCGATGAGTTCGGTGGCTTGCGGGCCGATGATGTGGACGCCGAGGATTTCGCCGTATTTGGCGTCGGCGACGATCTTCACAAAGCCGTCGTGACTGCCGACGATGGTGGCCTTCGAGTTACCCGCGAACGGGAACTTGCCTACCTTCACCTCGTAGCCTTTTTCCTTGGCCTGCGTCTCCGTCAGTCCTACCGAGCCAATTTGCGGCTCGGTGTAGGTGCAGCCGGGGATGCGGTCGCGGCGCAGGGGGCGGAAGGGGCGTCCGGCGACTTTGGCGACGGCGACCATGCCGCTCATGGAGCCGACGTGGGCCAGTTGCGGAAGGCCGAAGACGATGTCGCCAATGGCATAGACGCCGGGCTCGGCGGTCTGCTGGGCCTCGTCGACTTTGATGAGACCGCGCTCGAGTTCGACTTTGGTCTTTTCCAGGCCGATGTTTTCCGTTCGGCCGGCGCGGCCTACGGCGACGAGAACTTTTTCGGCTTCCTTGATCTGGGACTTTCCATTCGCGTCGGTGTAACTCACCTTCACGCCGTCTTTGGTCTTCTCGACCTTTTCCACTTTGGCGCCGGTGTTTAAATCGATGCCGCGCTTCTTGAAGAGGCGCGTGAGTTCCTTGGAGATTTCCTCGTCCTCAACTGGCACTACTCGGGGCAGAAACTCGAGGATGGTGACCTCGGTGCCGAAGCTGCGGAAGATGGAGCTGAACTCCACGCCCACCGCGCCTGCGCCGATGACGATGAGCGACTTGGGCACGCTGTCGATGGAGAGAATTTCGATATTGGTCAGGATGGTGCTGTCAGGTTGGAGGCCGGGAAGCATCTTGGCCGACGAGCCTGTCGCCAGAATTACGTTTTTCGCCTTCAACTGGCTCGCTACGCCTGCTGCCCCCGATACATCGACCGTGTGGATACCGGCCTGCGCCGGGCCTGTCAGCCGCCCAGTACCCGGAATCACGGCGATCTTGTGCTTCTTCATCAGGAATTCGAGTCCCTTGACGTGCTTGGCGATGATGGCGTCTTTGCGCTGGAGGACCGCGGCCCAGTCGAGCGAGGGCGTGCCGATGCCGGCGATCCCGAACTCGATTGCGTGCTTGAGGTGGTCCCAGATTTCGGCGTTGAAGAGCAGAGCTTTTGTCGGAATGCAGCCGACGTGCAAACAGGTGCCGCCTAGCCGGGGGGCATTGTCGATGAGCGCCACCTTCAGCCCGTACTCCGCGCCGCGGATCGCCGCCGTGTACCCAGCCGGGCCGCCACCGATGATGGCTACGTCGTAAATCGTCTCTGTCTCTGCCAAGGTAAGCTCCGTTCCGGTGCGCCGCTCAGCCGCCGCGCGCGCCACATTGCAGCATTCAGTTTAATGGATGGGTGTTGGGGGCCATTGCGAACCTTCGGTGATCGAAGCCATCGTGCGGGACAAACGCTTACTGGCTTTGTTGCACAAGTTCGGTTGCCGCATGCTGCGTCTCCACCTCGTCGCCGAAGCTCTCAAGCCAATGGACATCGGGCTCGCGGCGAAACCATGTCAATTGCCGCTTGGCATAATTGCGGTGGCCTTGCTGCGCGGCTTTCACTGCTTCCTCCATGCTTGAGGTTCCGGAAAGAACGGTCATTGCCTGACGGTAGCCGAGGGAGTCGAGCGCTTTCACCGGACCGTAGCGGTCGAGCAGGGCGCGCGTCTCATCCACAAGCCCGGCGGCAAACATGGCGGCGGCGCGGCGGTTGAGACGCTCGTACAATTGCGGCCGAGGCGGGTTCAGCCCGATGCGCAGAAGCCGGAAGCCGGTAAGCGGGTCGTGGGCCATCACCTCCGATAACGGCTTGCGCGCGGTCAGGCAGACTTCGATGGCGCGGATCAGCTTGGGGGTGTCGTTGGCGTGGATGCGCGCGGCCGAGGCCGGGTCAAGCCTGTTGAGGAGGCGGTGCAGCCAGTCTTTACCGCGTCTCGACTGGGATTCGGCGAGGCGGCCGCGCAGATCTTCTCTGCGGGAAGGCCCGGCGAACAGCCCCTCGGTGAGCGCGCGCAAGTAGAGCCCCGTTCCGCCGGTCACAATAGGCAGGCGGGCTCGATCGGCGATTTTGCGCAGGGCGGCTCGGGCTTGACGGCTGTATTCGCCTGCTGTGAACGGCTGGTCGAGGTCAACGATGTCGATGAGGTGATGCGGCAGGCGGGCGCGTTCTTCCCGGCTTGGCTTGGCGGTGCCGAAGTCCATGCCGCGATAAACGGCGACCGAGTCGCAACTGACGATTTCGCCGGCGAGGAGCTCGCCGAGGGCCATCGAAAGAGCGGTCTTGCCCGAGCCTGTGGGGCCAAGCAAAAGAACTGTCAGTGGCTCTGCCGCGGCGGTGCCGCCTCCCGCCATCTGCGCAAGACTCATGGGCGCCACCAGCCCGGCGGAAAAATCCATTTCGGATTGGTATGAAAGAGCCACCAGATGAGAATCGCCGCCGCCACGATTAAGAGCCCAAACACCTGGTTGCGCCGGTACCGCCGCGTCTGCTCGGCGCGGCGCGCCTGTTCGGCTACCTGCTGGTAATACGGCTTGATGCGAGTTTCAACCATTGCGATTTACCGGGCCAACTGGAACACGCGGCGCATTTCATCTACTCCATGGCGCAACGATGCTATGAGGCCTTCGGGCAATTTGGCGTTCGCTCTTGTCAATGTGTAGAAAGTCTCTGAGGCAACCGGGATGAGCGCGAACCACTCTTCATTACTTTTAATTGTGTTCTTGTAATCGACGGTTTCGCTGACGGTTCTGGAATTCAACGCCAGAATCCACGTTTCGATGTTCTGCCGTGGAACCAGCCGCGCGATCCGTTCGTCTTCGATCCGTATCGCTTTCACGCGCGGTTCTTGCGCGTTTGTCAGCTCCGCATTCATTTGCCCAATGCGCTGCGCAACAGTGCCTGTATCCGCATCGACAATGGCAACCAGCCAAGTGTGTAGTCTTGCGCTGACAAGTTTGTACGCATTCACTTGAGCGGCGAAGTTCTTGATGACAAAATCAAACCCGCACCCTCTCCCACGTGGCGAGATAATCGGACGAATGCCTCGATCTTCTATGCCACATCTCTTCAGATAAGTGCGCGTGAATGAGAAGGTCCGATTGTCTTCGCAAAGCACGATCACCGCGGTTGGCCTGCTCATCCCTCCCACCCACGTGCTATGGTCTCAGCGGGGTCCAAACCTGTGTCTGAAACCTCCCGGTAGGCTTTGGTCCGCACATGACCATTTTCCTCGCGGGAAAACAGCAATCCGTATTCCCGCGCCCAATAATTGAGAATCTCCGGGTGGTGGGAGATGAGGATGAGTTGGCCTTTGCTGCCCTCGACCGCTTCCTCGGCAGCTAAAAGCCAGGGCTGAATCTCCCGCAAGGAGATGAAATTGTCGGGCTCATCGAGAATCACCGTATGGCCTTTGGCAATCACAAAATGAAGGACCATGTAAAGGCCAATCAACATCCGCTGCCCCTCTGAGAGCTCGGATATTGAAAACGTACTCCCCTCCTTCTGTTGTGACGCAAAATGTGCACGCAGCCTTCTCACACCGTCATCGACGGCGGAGAGACGCAATGACTGAAAACCCGTCAAAGTCTCCTTCATAGCTGCGAGGAAGCGTGCGTTGTTTTCCGGTTCTTCCTGCAATAGATGTCGATACCATGGCGCTAGGTTCGAAAGATCATATTCCGGTAGTTCGTCTTGCCCGTCCGCCATCTCATCCATTTCACCGGGATATGGATCGATTTGAAAGCAATGCAGAGTTTTGATCCAAGCGACAAAACGGCTTACCTGAAGGTTGCTGAACTGCGCTAGGTGCAGCGCAGATTCATTGGTTTCCCATCGCAACGCCGTCGCTTGTGTTCCTTCGTTCGGGAAAAAGCGAATCTCCCCGTCGATCAGTTCGAAAACGGGTGAACCGGAAACCGTTAGAGTTTCTGCACTAATTGACGGTAGCTTAGATTCGGGCGCATACCGAATCTCTAACCGGTATTCATAGGTCCTCTCATCAATTAAAGCTTCGAGCTCAAATATCTGGAACGGGCGGTCTTGCCAACGTGTGCGTGAGGATTGCGTGAAGCGGTTTTCGCCCCCCTCGATGAACCACTTGACAAACAAGATCGCATCCAGCAGCGACGACTTCCCGCTGCCGTTCGCTCCGAGCAGCAATTGCTTCTGCTCCGGCTTGTACTCGAAGTTGACAAAACACCGGAAGTTGTCGATATACAGACGCTTCAGCATGGCAGGATTATACGTCGATTGCCCCTCGATTGCCCTCCCGTTTGACTTCCCCCACCCGCATTGCCGACCATTAGCTTTTGGGCATTGACTTGCCCTGTTTGGAAGGTGCGCTTTCATGAAAGTCCTGATCCTTGGTTCGGGAGGCCGCGAACACGCGCTGGCCTGGGCGGTTGCTTGTAGCAAGCGAGTTACTGAAGTTGTTTGCGCGCCCGGCAACGGGGGCATTGCGCAGGTCGCTCGCTGCGTTCCTGTCGATTTGAAGGATCTGGCCGCCATGGTGCGCCTAGCCGAGGCCGAGCGGCCTACCCTCACCATCGTTGGGCCGGAGCTGCCGCTTTCACTGGGTATAGTGGATGGCCTCCAAGAGCGCGGCCTGCGCGTCTTTGGGCCCACGCGCGCTGCGGCCATGCTGGAGAGCAGCAAGGGTTTCGCCAAGCAGTTCATGCAGCGGCATAACATTCCCACCGGCAACTTCGCAGTCTGCTGCACGGCTGCCGAGGTGGAGCGGGCGATTGAGTTCTTTCATGCACCGATCGTGGTCAAGGCCGACGGCCTTTTTGCGGGTAAGGGCGTCATCATTTGCCCCTCCAGGCATACCGCGATTGAAGCGGCGCAGGGACTGTTCACCGGCGTGCTTCTGGGCGAGGCGGCTCAGCAGGTGGTGCTCGAAGAGTTTCTAGAGGGCGACGAGATCAGCTTCCTCTGCCTGAGCGACGGCAAGCATGTGGCGCCGCTGGTTCCTTCGCAAGACCACAAGCGCATCGGCGAGGGCGACACTGGGCTGAACACCGGCGGTATGGGGGTGTACTCGACGGATCAACTGCTGGAGCCGTCCATGACCGAGTGGATTCTGCACCACATCGCCGAGCCAACGATTCGCGGCATGGCAGAAGAAGACACGCCCTTTGCCGGCGTGCTCTACTGCGGGCTGATGATGACCGCGCGCGGTCCCCAGGTGCTGGAGTTCAATGCCCGCTTCGGCGATCCTGAAACGCAGGCGCTACTGGTGCGGTTGGAGAGCGACCTGTTAGACGTGCTTGAAGCCTGTGTCGAAGGGCGCCTCGCCCAAACCGAGATGCGCTGGAGCCGCGGTGCCTCAGCCTGCGTGGTGGCCAGCTCGGCGGGCTATCCGGGGAGCTATAAAACGGGCATACCCATCACCGGACTCGTGGCCGCCGGACAGATTCCGGGCGTGCAGGTGTTCCACTCGGGAACGGCGCTGGTGGACGGGCAGTTGCTCACCGCCGGAGGCCGCGTGCTGGGCGTGACTGCGGCGGGCGATTCGCTGAAGGAGGCGCTGGCCCGCGCCTACCAGGCGATGGCCGAGATTCAATTTGAGGGAATGTACTACCGGCGCGACATTGGCCATCGTGCCCTGAAATCCGCCCTGAAATCTTAGATGGGGCCTCTGTGCGGCTTCAACAAATCTCTGACCGGGAGACGAAAATCATGAGCGTTGGAATTTCACTGGAAGAACTGCTGGGCTGGAGCCAGGAGTCGTCCAACTTCTGGAGAGCGCATCTCGAAGCGAACCCGCAACTCCTTGTGCTGCCGTGTGACATTGGCGGAAGCGCCACCGTGCAGGAGTTTGTCCGCCACATTTGGGGCGTGGAACTGCGATGGAGCCAGCGCCTGGCCGGGCTGCCGATGACAGGCAAGGAAGAGATACCGTCAGGACCTCTGGAAGCGCTGTTCGCTACGCACAGCAAGGCCATTGAAATTTTTCGCGGCTTGCTTGCGGCGCCGGACGAGCGGTGGGAGCAATCGTACGTTCTCGACTTCGATTGGGTGCCACCGGAGGCCCGGACAGTTTCGCGCCGCAAAGTTGCGGCGCATGCGCTCTTCCACAGCCAGCGTCACTGGGCTCAACTGTCCACGCTGGTGCGCCAGGCAGGGTTTCCCTCGGGGTTCAAGGGGGATCTGCTCTTCAGCCCGGCGCTGCGGTAGAGTCTGGTAGCTGGCCTAGTCGCCTAGCTGTGGCACCGCAACGACTTTGCCCTGCTTTTGGAAACAGGAGCGGCACAGCACAGGCCTGCCCTGCGTGGGCTTGAAGGGAACTGTGGTTTCCGCACCACACTCGGAACACGTGGTTCGAGTCTCGGGTCGAACCCTTTGGCTGCCGCGCAGACGCTTTGCCTTGCACTGTTTGCAGCGCTTGGGGTCGTTCTTGAATTGTTTGTCGTTGAAGAAGACCTGCTCGCCGGCAGTAAAAACGAACTCGGCGCCGCAGTCGATGCACGTCAGAACTCGATCGGTGAACTCCATGGCCGGCTTCCCTGAAGCAGGGACACACACCGAAATCGGCCATGAAGGAAAACCTTGCCGGTCCCGGTTCCCTGTTTCCGTTCGTAATTCAACCCAAGGGCCCGGGCCGCACCAAAAGAGGCGGCAAACTCTAGTTTTCTGCCCGGCAAACCGGGAGATCTGAAGAAAAGCACCACGCACATGCGTGATGAATGATCAATGCGTATGAAAAGCTGCGGCAGGCCGCCCCATGCCTATCTGGTCTTTCAGTAACCCCTCCTGCTTTCCGGGGGAGCTATCGGGGCGGCGCGTGCCACAACTGGCGAAACAGTTAGTCCTGCTCTTTACGAGCCTTCTTGCGATTCCGCTTGCGCGCCAAAGCTGCCTTGACGCGACGCTTCTCGCCGGGCTTCAGGTAATAGGAGTGACGCTTCACCTCTTTGATGATGTCCTCCTGCTGTACCTTCCGCTTGAACCGGCGCAGAGCATTTTCCAGCGGCTCGCCTTCCTGAATGCGAACCTCTGCCAAAAAATCCCACCTCCAAACATGCCAAATGGGCTTCTCTATCATACTCGAAAGAGGGAATTTAAACTACAGTCGCGCCTGATTCACTTGCCGATTTAGGTCAAATCAGTTTCGGATTGTGGTGAAAGAATGGGAATCCGTTCACGGCGTGCCTGTTTCGGGCTTGCTCGCCGGCTTGTTGACCGTTGACTCGGCCTCAAGTTGTCCTGCTCCAGTTCGTCCGCGGGGGGCTTTTCTTTTACACTCGAAAGGGGATCTTCGGAAAGGGGATCCTGGGACTCCCAGGAGGTTGAAACACCGTGATCCGAAGCTACCAGGGCCATCGGCCTCAGTTTCCCGCCAGTTGCTACGTCGACCTCTCCGCCCAGCTTATCGGCGACGTGATTCTGGGCGAGAAGTCCTCGGTCTGGATGAACGCCGTACTGCGCGGCGACGTAAACTCCATCCGCGTGGGCGCCTGCTCCAACGTGCAGGACTGCGCCGTATTGCATGGTCAGCGTAATCTCTACCCTGTCGTTGTCGGCGACTGGGTCACCATTGGTCACAACGCAACCGTCCACGGCTGCACTGTTGAAGACATGGTCGTCATCGGCATGGGCGCTACCGTGATGAACAACGCCCGCATCGGCGAAGGTTCCATCATTGCCGCCGGTTCCGTCGTTCCGGAGCACACCATTGTCCCTCCCCGAACCCTATGGGCCGGCGTACCCGCCAAGCTCCGCCGCCAACTCACGGACAAAGACCGCGACCTGATCCGCGAATACGCCAAAAACTACCTCGATTACGTTGAAATCTATCTGAAAGAAGCCGTGGATTAGGCGGGAGGACTCTTTGCCGCTTCGCAGGAAGAGAGGGCAGTGAGGCGCTTTGCACCAGGAGAAGATCGATGTCAGCAGATTTCGCGTTTAATTTCCGGTGGTTGCAGAGCAGGCGGCATACACGCACGCCGCTCGCTCTTGTTATTGCGCTGATGCTTGCCGGTTGCGTTACGGCGTGCGGCCAAACGGTCGCCGGCCCTAATCCCGATGCGGCTGCGGAGAGCAGTGCTGTTTCGGCGCCGGACGCCCCATTACCACAGTTCGGAGACGATATCCAGCCCTCCGCGAAGGCGGCGGTGAGCCTGCGCAACATTCCCATGGGCATTCTCAAGGACCAGGAAGCGATCTGGACCAGTCCCGCCCACATGCGCGAGCACACGATGGCCTTCGTTGTCCCATTGGGTCTGGCAACGGCGTTAGCCATCACCATTGACCACCAGACGATGTCCTCGAGCGAGCTCCAGAACACGTCACTGAACAATCACGCGATAACCGCCTCGAACGGACTGCTGGGCGCCTTTGTGGCCGGCCCAGTGCTTCTGTATGGCCTGGGGCACATGCGGCACAGCGAACATGCGGCGGAAACCGGAATCCTGGCCGGGGAGGCCATGGTCGACAGCCTGGTGGTGGACGAAGCAATGAAGGCTGTGGCAATGCGCGAACGGCCCGCGTTGGATGGCGCCAAAGGAAAATTCTTTCAGACCAGCGTAGGCCTCAACTCCTCGTTCCCGTCTACGCACAGCTTTATTGCATGGTCTTCCGCGGCTGTGCTGGCCTCTGAATACGACAGCCGGCTGGCGAAGTTCACGATCTACGGGCTGGCCACCGCGGTAAGCGCGACACGGGTTGTGGGCCGCGAACATTTTCCTTCAGACGTGGTGATTGCGAGCGGGCTCGGCTGGCTGGTGGGCCGCTACGTTTACCACAAGCACCATCACTACGTGGTGGAAGACTACTAGTGTAGGCCGCCGCAAATATGGTCACTTTGAAAAGGCTCCAAGTTGGTATCGAAATGCCTGAAACCTTCCCTCAGAGGCTAAAGCCCAGTTTTTTTGCGGCCATTTGCGTGGCAGTCACCACTAGACTGGCCCCTCCGGCTCTCTATACGGGCCGCGGATTGCGGCCGGAGAAGAACAGCCGCTGATGCCAGTAAGGATAGATGGGCTGTTGCTGACTGGCTTTATCGAGCGCTGCCACCTGGGCTTGGGTCAGGTTCCATCCGACGGCGCCCAGGTTCTGGCGCAGTTGCTCTTCGTTGCGCGCGCCTACGATGACCGACGAGACCGTTGGCCGCTGCAAGAGCCAGTTCAGCGCCACCTGCGGGACGGTCTTTCCGGTCTCGGCGGCTACCTTGTCCAGCGCATCGACCACCGTGTACAAAAGCTCGTCGCTCACTTGCGGTCCTGCCTCGGCTGTCTTGTGCAGACGGCTAACTTCCGGCAAGGGCTGGCCTCGGCGCAGCTTGCCCGTCAGTCGGCTCCAGCCGAGCGGACTCCACACCAGCGCGCCGACTTTCTGGTCCAGGCCAAGCGGCATCAACTCCCACTCGTATTCGCGGCCGATGAGCGAGTAGTAGACCTGGTGGGCGACAAAGCGCGTCCAGCCGTAACGCTCGGCCACGGCAAGGGACTTCATCAGGTGCCAGCCGGAAAAATTCGAGCAGGCGATGTAGCGGACCTTGCCCTCGCGGACAAAGGTGTTCAGTGTGTCCTGAACCTCTTCGATGGGGGTGAGCGCGTCGAATCCGTGCAGGTGGTAGATGTCCACATAGTCGGTGCCGAGGCGGCGGAGGCTGTCCTCAAGCGCGCGGCGAAGATGGTAGCGGGACGAACCTTCCTCGTTCGGCCCGCTGCCGGTGGGGAAGCCGGATTTGGTGGAGATGAGCGCCTTGTCGCGCTTGCCCTCCAGCGCCTTGCCGAGCACCTCTTCCGAGCGGCCGTCGGAGTAGCCATTGGCGGTGTCAAAAAGATTTACGCCCGCATCGAAACAAATATCGATCAGGCGGCGCGCTTCGTCGACTTCGGTTGCGCCCCAGGCATTGAAGAACTCATTGGCGCCGCCGAATGTGGCGGTCCCAAAAGCCAGTGCAGAAACTTTGAGGCCGGAGCCTCCAAGAAGACGGTATTCCATGCCTGCTTGGATGCGGCAGGTTAGGCGAGGATGCAGGCGAAAAAATCAGCGCTACCAGATGCGTTCAACGCCGTATCTTTCGAAGATTGCATCGATGCTGATGATCGGCACTCCGAGTTCCAGCGATTGTGCGGCCAGCAGACGGTCAAATGGATCGCGATGGTGGAGGGGCAGCAAGCCGGAGCGGATAGCGTGAAGGGGATCAATCTGGATGGAGATGAACTCCTGCTTTTGAATCACTTTTTGAAAGTCCGTCACCAGGGGATGCAATGGAATCTTTCCCTTATTGGCTTTGATAGCAAGCTCCCAGGGAACGACCGGCGAAATCAGAATATCGTTAGCGGGATCGGCAATTAAGCTATAGCCGGTCTTCCCGAGCTTTTCCGGCGAGTCGAGCCACCAGAGCGTAGTGTGTGTATCGAGCAGGAGTCTCACGCCGCCGGCTCGTCCGGTTCTTTTCCGTCAATCAGAACATCGAAGCCGTACTCGCGCAGTTCCTCATCGGTTTCGAGCGGCTTGAAAATATCGTCGGGATACTGGAATTGCCCCGCATACTGCCCCGCCAGCCGCCTCTTACGCGGCTCCGTCCGTGCCTCCACCGCCGCCAACCGAGCCACGGGCTTGCCGTCGCGGGCTATGACGACCTCCTTGCCCTCCTCTGCTTCCTTGAGCAGCCGGGAGAAGTCTTCCTGCGCCTGCTGAACGGTGTAGGTCATAAGGCAAGTATGGGCAGGGATTGGAGTGAAGTCAACATTTCTAAGAGTGCGAATGCAAACTCTGCCAACCCCTTAGGGTTCAAGAGTTCGGGTTGTATTTGAGTTATATTGTAGCTACAATTAATTAGCGTATGTACCTGAACCACGCGTCGATGAACAAGACAAAAACTGAAACCGACTGGAAACGCATTCTGGCTTATAAGGAAGGTGAACGCATCCCCTATGAGCCGGGAGACGGGCCCTACGATCCGAACGACGCCGAGGCAGCGCGCGCGTGGTTTGCCCAGGCAGATTTGATTCGCAAGGGCGAGGTGGTGCGCAGAGGCAAGCGCGGGCCGCAAAAAGCGCCTACGAAGAAACTGGTTTCGTTAAGGCTGTCTGCCGAAGTAGTTGAGCATTTCAAATCCACCGGGCCGGGCTGGCAGATGCGGATCGATGGAGCGTTTTTGGAGTCTATCAAGAAGAGTGGGAGTTACAACAGATATCCCAAGCCTAAAGAAGTGCCAAAAACTCCTCGACCGTCAGTCCAGAGGTCCTAACGAGGCTCCTCAACGTGCCTGGAGCCAGCTCGGCATGCTGAGGCACTGTAAGATTAGCGCGGACACCCTGCTTTGTCAGCACAAGGTGACTGCCCACCTGCCCTCGGATCTGCCATCCGGCCTTCTGGAAGGCCTTTGCGGCATCTTTCCCCGAAATATTCGACAACTTTCCCAAGGCGCTGCCTCACACACCCAATGATATGCACAGATTCCAGTGCAGCGCTTGTGAAGAAAACGAGCGAAAGGCGGAAAACGCGGAAAGACGGATGATTTAGACGGCAACAACCAAGGGAGCCTGGTCCTCTGGAAGATTTTCGGCGGCCCTTTGATCTTCCGCCCATAGCCATGCAGTGATGGCCTCTTTGATGTTCACAAGCGCTTCCTGTTCGGTCCTTCCCTGAGAGACACAGCCCGGCAGAGCGGGGCATTCCGCTATAATCCAGCCGTCTTCATCCTTTTTCAGGACCACGTGAAACATCATGGTCAGACTCCGTCGCCAGTCAGGCGCGCATACCCATTTATACTCCAATCCGCGGAGACGGAGAACGCCGGAACATTTGCTGGTTGCGCCCGAGACAGCAGCCCTGCGCCTCTTCCCATTTAGACTAGATAGGTTATGAGCACACTGAAAGCTGTTCGCGGGACGCGGGATTTGTTGCCGCCGGAGACCGCGCTTTGGAACCGGATTGAAGCTACGGCCCGCGCCGTTTTTGCTCGCTACAACTTCGGCGAGATTCGGACGCCCGTATTTGAGGACACGGGCCTGTTTGCACGTAGTGTGGGCGAAGAAACCGACATTGTCTACAAAGAGATGTACACCTGGGAGGATCGGGCGCGGGCGCAGTCGGAGAAGACACAGTCGTTGACGCTGCGGCCTGAAAACACTGCCGGCGTGGTTCGCGCTTATATTGAGCACGGCCTTGGCGAGAGCGGGCTGTTGCAGAAGCTTTACTACATTGGCCCGCAGTTCCGCCGCGAGCGCCCGCAGAAAGGCCGGTACCGGCAGTTCTCGCAGATCGGCGCCGAGGTGATCGGGCCGCCGTCTTCAGGTAGCGAAAGCCCACTGCGCGATGCCGAAGTGTTGGAGATGCTCGCCACCCTTCTGGATGAGCTGGGCATTACGGGCTGGACGCTGGAGCTGAACTCGGTGGGATCGACCGCCGATCGTGCGCGTTACAACGACACGCTGAGAGCTGCGCTGGCTCCAGTGGTTGGGCAGATGTGCGTGGATTGCCAGCGGCGGGCGGTGACCAATCCGCTGCGCGTGCTGGACTGCAAGGTTCCCGCCGACCAGCCGATCATCGAGACGCTTCCGGTGATCGCCGACTCGTTGGATGATGCCTCGAAGGCGCACTTTGCCGCTGTTCTCGCGGCGCTCGACGCGGCCAGCGTACCGTACACGCGCAATCACCGCCTGGTGCGCGGCCTCGACTACTACACCCGCACCACCTTCGAGTTCACGCACGGCGGTCTGGGTGCGCAGAATGCGCTGCTAGGCGGCGGCCGTTACGACGGGCTGAGCGAGGCCATTGGTGGGCCCAAAGCCCCCGGCATCGGCTTTGCCATGGGTGAGGACCGGCTGGTGCTGACCCTGCAGGCGCTTGAAGCCCCCCAGCCGCTGGTGGCCGATGCTTTTATCGCTCCACTCGGCGAGAATCTGAACGCCGCCGCGCTGGTTCTGGCACGCGAACTCCGCCACCAGGGGCTGTGGATTGAGTTGGGCGAAGGCAGCTTTCGACTCAAGAAATCGTTCGAAGCAGCCAACAAGACCGCGCACACCATCGTCATCCTGGGCGAGGATGAGCTTCAATCCGGTATCCTTACTGTGAAGACCTTTGCCACCGGCATACAAACCAAGGTTCCTCGCGCGGAGCTGGCTGTCTTCCTCTCAAAACCGGCAGGCGAGTAAAGGACACAGGTAGTGCTCGATTTCTTAGGCAATCTTGAACGAACGCATCTTTGCGGCGACTTGCGCGCCGCCAGCGCCGGGCAACAAGTGGTTCTGATGGGCTGGGTTAACCGGCGCCGCGACCACGGCAACCTCATTTTTCTCGATCTCCGCGACCGCTCCGGCATTGCCCAGATCGTGCTCGATAAGGAGCTGACCCCCGAGGGCCATCTGAAGGGCGAACAGGTGCGCCCGGAGTACGTTGTCGCCGCCGTGGGCAAGGTGCGTTTGCGCGATAAGGACGCTATCAACCCCAAGATGCCGACCGGCGAGATCGAGATCGAAGCCACCGAACTGCGCGTCCTGAACGACACGCGCCTGGCGCCGTTTTCGCCATCGGAAGAGGCCATCCAGAACGAGGAAGTCCGCCTCAAATACCGCTTCATAGACCTGCGGCGCCCGGAGATGCAGCGCAATTTCTGGCTGCGGCATGAGATCACGCTCGCCATCCGCGAGAGCCTGAGCAGGCAGGGTTTTCTGGAAATTGAAACGCCGATTCTCACCAAGTCCACCCCCGAGGGCGCGCGCGATTTTCTAGTGCCCAGCCGCGTTCATGCGGGCGAGTTCTACGCGCTGCCGCAGTCGCCGCAGATCTTCAAGCAGATCCTCATGATTTCGGGCTTCGACCGCTACTTCCAGATCGCCCGCTGCTTCCGCGACGAGGATCTGCGCGCCGACCGCCAGCTTGAGTTCACGCAGGTGGATCTGGAGATGAGCTTCCCGCGCCAGGAGACGGTCTTCGGCGTGGTGGAACAGTTTTTGGCGGCGGGCTTTGCTGCAGCCGGGGTCACCCTGGCAACTCCCTTTCCGCGCATCACTTACGACGACTCCATGCGCCAGTTCGGCAGCGACAAACCCGACCTGCGCCTGCCCGGCCTGACCGATGTGCGTTCTGCCTTCACGGACGCGGCGCTCGAAACGCTGCGGATTGACCCGGCGCTGCCGGTGGTGGCGCTGCGCATCCCCAAGGTGGGCGAACTGAGCCGCAAAGAGCGCGAGGAAAACCATCCCCTCTTCGACCAGAAGAAGGGCGCCAAGTTTATCGACGATTTCAAGCGGCTGGCCAAGAGCTTCCCGGAGGCAGCGCTGAAGGTGCGCGAGCTGGCTGGCGCAGAGGAGGCCGACTTCGTCATCGTCGTGGCCGGCGACCCGGCCCACCCGGTCAAGGCAAGCGACACCAAATTTGAAGGCAGGTTGAGCGAGCGCGAGATCAACGTGCTTTCCGCGGCAGGCAACTTCCGCACCGAGCTGGCGAAGAAATATGCGGACCGGCACGGTGCTTTTGGGGTGACCGAGCAGGCTGTTCGCGACGCCGATCCGAAGAGCGGCAAGAGTGTCGATGGAACTTCCGCGTTCAATCCGATCTGGATTGTCGATTTTCCGATGTTCGAGTACGACCTGGCTTCGGCAAAGTGGATGCCTGCGCATCATCCGTTTACCGCGCCGAAAGAAGCCGACATGGCCAACCTGCTCACCGATCCGGCTAGTGTGCGGGCCAACTGCTACGACCTCGCAATGAATGGCCTGGAGCTTGGTTCCGGCTCCATCCGAATTCTCCGCAAGGACGTGCAACAGCAGATTTTCAAGTCATTGGGCATTTCCGACGAGGAGGCGCGCGCCCGTTTTGGCTTCTTCCTTGACGCGCTGGAGTACGGCACACCGCCGCACGGCGGCATCGCGCTAGGCCTCGATCGGATTGTGATGTTGCTGGCCGGCGGGGCGAGTCTGCGCGAGGTGATTGCCTTCCCGAAGTCAGCCAAAGCAATTGACCTGATGGCCGAAGCGCCGACTTCGGTGACCGAGCAGCAGTTGAAGGAGCTACATATACGCGTGGCGTTGAAGAGCTGAAAGTCTAAGAGGACGGGATCGCTCGTAAGTGCTCAATCCTTTGGGCCACGGGGATCGCAGAGCCAACTAACAGACCATCCCCCGGCTTTCTCCGTTGATCCAACAAAATGCTCATACTCAACCATGTCCATCTGAGCTGAGTCATTCGCATATAGGGCTTTCACGTTGGCATCGCTATCAACGCCGAAGTCAAATGGAATAGTAATCTTCCGAAGAACGAATCCATCGGTGTCATACAGCTCCAGCGTAATTGTGCAATCATGCACGCGCGTGACAAGTTGTTTGATCGAATCCGAAGAATCCGGATCTGGACTGGCCCGTGCCCGCTGCGCCAGCGAGAGCTTCTCCGGGCTTGCGGTCATGACGTACCTAAACATCCCTTGATGCTTCTCACCAGGAATCCACGAGGTTGCGAGATTAAAGGTGATTTTGCGATCCACGTTCTGAAACATCTTTGGCGAGTACGTTCCCCAGTCGATGCGACGCGCTAGAGTGGCAGCCTCGTCCCTGTGCTGTGGAGTCTGGGCCGCGGCAACGGCAGTGACAGCGAATAGGAGACAGGCGAGCAAGCGTCTCATCATTTGATCCTTATTCGGTTCTCGGCGCCGGACGGTCTTTCTGTCGAATTGGAGCTGCTCGTGATGAGTTTGTCGAGTCGGTAGAGGGGGTACCCGACGCCGCATTTGTTGCATGAAGGGAAGCGGGCAGGAAATCGAGCAAAGGGGTCCGATTTGAAATTCTTGCTCCGGTCCTTTATATGCTGTTGATCGTGCCTAATGGTGTACTTACCCCAACTCGTAATAATGTCGCCACCTTTGTACAACATCGGGCACTCCCTCTCAGCAGCCTCACTTCGCTCGCACAATGCCACGAGGTCGAAATAGCGTTTATGGCGAGCGATGCCTGCCGCGATATGCTGTCATGATTTCCCGCCTCGATCCTCGGCCACAGTAGGTCGCTACGATATTCGGGAAACTTCGGAATATTTACGCCCGATCCAGCTCCGCAAACAGCTCGCTGAGCACGACGCGAATTGGCGTCTCGGGCACAACGAGCTCGCCGGTGTGCACTTCTTCCAGCCCCGCAGAAGTGTAGCGATAGGCCAGCCGCGGCTCGGGGTCGATCACCCAGATATTTTCGATTCCGAACCCGCGATACTCTGAGGCTTTCTCCTGCGTGCGCCGCAGCGTATCTTCCGGCGAAAGAATTTCAATGGCAATCAGAGGAGGGCGCGTAATGTAGCGTTCGAATTTCTCCTCGCCCCGGACAACGAGAACATCAGGGACTCGGAAGCGCCTCGACTCGGTCTGCGTGCGAAGCTCGGGAAAAACCTCGACTCCCCATTCGTCCCGTTTCAACATGAAAAGAAATGTGAGATACCGCTGGATGATGGAGTGTTCTTTTTCGCCCAAGTTCCGCTCCTCAATCCGCCCATCCACAAATTCGCGGTCGGGGCTCCAACTCGTGCGGAGATACTCCCGCACGGTCCAGAGTTCTTCCGGGATGGGCTGAGTCGCCATGTCTCGATTATCGTCCTAACCCAACGGCCCCGCCAGAGGAATCCCTGCCTGGCCCCGCCTATTCGGTATCCGACGCCGATGCGCCTTCTTCTTCGCCCTCGACCGAAATCCGCAGCGAGCGCAGAAAATGCAGATCGTTCGGCGTAAACTCGCCTGCGGGCGCGCCTTCCACTGCTTCGGCGCCGGCTTCGGCTTCCTTGGCGGCAACTTCGTTCAGGCCGATTGTCGCCTCCAGCATCAGCAACACATCGAAGCCGTGCTTGCGAATATCCTGCACCACCCCGGCGATCTGCTCGCTCTCGATGACCGACTCGTGGATGGCCTCGCCCAGTTGCTGAATCAGTTCGCGCAGACGGGATGTCACTGGTACCTCCAGGAGCGGCGGCCTGCGCGAGGTTATTGGCGCGGGTTGCGTCGTGAGTTTTATCTACCTTACTGCCATACCCGTTCAGGAGCAAACGGAAAGCGACGCCAGGGGTTGAGAAGCGTTTCACCATGGATCGCTGCTACCATCATAAACGGAATGAGAGCAAAGATCATTGGCCGGGTCCTGGGCACAGGGCTGCGCGTCGCCGGCAAGATGGCGGGCGAGCGGCTATCGGCCGCAGCACTATCTTCTGCCGTGCAACAGCCCCAGGCCCAGGCGCCTCGACAGGCGACCCGAAAGACCATGCCCACCGGCGGAGGCGTCGCTCGCGGCGTAGGCGGCTTTCTGCGTCCCTTCCGGCGCGTGGGCGGCATCCTGTGGCTTGAAGTGACTGGCGTCTTTTTCCTCTTGCCGGCAATCGTCTTTGCCCCCAACCTCTGGCGCATGAGAGTCAGCTGGGCTCATGGGCCCGATCACCGGATGTTCCTGATCACTGCCGGCGTTGTGGCGCTCTTTCTCTACCTGGGCGTAAGTTCGTTCTGGCGGGCGCGGCGCAGATCACGTTCTTAGTTCTTTGTTGAAGCGCCATGATGTAACCGTGAAAGCGCCCAAATAGCAACACCGACAAACGCCAGGCCAATCATCAAAGGTCCGAATCCGTCCCATCCACCGCCGTGCGCCAACCTGAGCCCGCCAATGCGCACTAGAACCAATGTATTCAATGCTGCGGTCAGCATAGAACCCCTCCACTGGCTGGGCGCTCGCCCCAACCGTCATGAGTGGAGAAACACGGCAATTTGTGGGAAGTTGCTCAGAGAAAGGACGAATTCCGCGGGCTATTTCTTCTTGAGCACGGCGCTTAGAATGCCGCGCAGCTCGCCCCGCTGCGCCTCGGAGAGTCCGGCGAGAGAAAGAATGGAGTAGGAGCCGGAGTGGAATGTGAGGACGATGACATTCTTCGTTGCCTTGGGGCGAGGGCGTAGTTCAATTGTGCCAGGATGACCGCGCGCCGTTCCGGGCTGCGCCATTGAATGCGGCTGCACAGGTGCGCATAGCCGTCGGAATTGCCCTTCAGACGCGCGGCTTGTCCGGCTTGCGAGTCAGGTGCCACAGCGCAAGGCCAATCGCCAAAACGCCCAATCCATAGGCTAGCAACGCGATGTTTCCGGTGTGGATCTTCCAGCCGCGCCAGAACGCCACACCTGCCGCCAGCAGCATCAGGGCCCCTCGAAACTGATTCACGCGCCTGTCCTTTCCGGTTTTCTTTCCCGGATTCTCATTGATCCGGAAGCATCTTTCATGGTAGCGCGCTCGCCGGCGGGTTTGACCCCGCTGCCGCCACATCCCTATCTTGAGAAGGGTAAGGTAAGAACACTGAAAGGAACCTTCGCTATGGCCACCCCCTCCACGCCCGTGCACGAAGCACCCGCCGCCCCGCTCAAGAAGACTGCCCTCAACGCCACCCACCGCGCTCTGAAGGCCAAGATGGTTGACTTCGGCGGATGGGACATGCCGGTCGAGTATCCCGGTCTTGGCGGAGGATTGATTGCCGAACACGTGGCGGTGCGTACAGGAGTGGGCCTGTTCGATGTCAGCCACATGGGCGAGATCCAGTTTCGTGGTCCCGGCGCGTTGGACGCCATCCAGCACATCACCATGAACGATGCGGCGCGCCTCAAGGATGGCCAGGCCCACTACTCCGCGCTGCTCACGCCTGCGGGCACATTCGTCGACGACATACTGGTCCACCGCCTTAGCGAGAATGATTATCTGCTCGTTGTCAACGCGGGAACCAAAGATAAGGACTACGCCTGGATTAGGAAACAAGTCGGCACGTGGCCCGGCATTCACATCAGCGACTACTCGGCCTATTACTCGCAGCTGGCGCTGCAAGGCCCACGGGCGTTGGAGACGCTGCAGAAACTGACGAAAGTCGATCTGGCGGCCATCAAGAACTACTGGTTCACCTGGGGCACGGTGGCGGCCATTCCGAACGTGCTCATCGCCCGCACCGGCTACTCCGGTGAAGACGGCTTTGAAGTCTACATCCCCGCCGACGAGCCCACCACGGTGAAGATGTGGAATGCTCTGATGGAAGCTGGGGCGGAGTTTGGTATTCGCCCCTGCGGCCTGGGCGCGCGCAACACGCTGCGTCTGGAAGCCGGCATGAGCCTCTATGGACACGAAATCTCTGAGGATATCAACGTCTTCGAAGGCGGCCTCGACCGCTGGCTCAAGCTCGACAAGGGCGAGTTCATTGGCCGCGAGGCCTTGCTGGCCGTGCAAGCCTCTGGAGGCCCCACGCGCAAGATCGTCGGCCTTGAAATGGTCGACCGTGGAATTGGGCGCGATGGGTACGCAGTGCATGATCTCGAAGGGAACCGGATCGGGACAATAACATCCGGCTCGCCTGCGCCCTTCCTAAAGACCAACATCGCCTTCGCCCTCGTGCCGACCGCCGTGGCTGCAAGCGGCGCAGATGTAATCGTCCAGTGCCGCGCCAATCAGGTTCGAGCAAAACAGGTGCCGGTACCCTTTTACAAACGACCAAAGAAATAGCGGGTGCACACGCAATTCGTAGCAAGTACGAAGAAGGTCGGGACACTCCGCATACTATTTGCGAGACAGATCGGCCTTGGCTCTTCAGCGCGGGCAGTCGTACCAGATTACGTTGGTGCGGTAGGTGAACATGGGCGCACCTTTTACGAATCGCGCCTTCCACATGGCAGCGGGATCGGGAGCGGCGTGATATTCGCCCTGCGTGGAGCAGCGCAGCCGCAATGCATCGTTCAAGGCGCTCTGTTCCTCCACCTGCCCCATGACCCCCGATCCGTTCACCATTACGACTTTGCCATGCAGCTCTCCTACCCATTTCTGCCAGTCGTCCGGCTGCCGGATGTCGTACCCGCGGGGGCGATAGACATTCTCACCAAGGAAAGAACAGTCGGCGGCTGCGGTCTGCGATTCAAGACCGAGCTGATAGTTGAGATAGAGAAAGAAAGGCGGGTTCGCGCTCACTATGGTCGCGCCACGGTGAGCATCCTGCGCCACAACCTCGGCGACTTTGTCCCACGGTTCGTAGAGATTTGCCGTGGCGTAGTGCTTTCCAGACACGATTCCTATCCAGCCGCAAACAACAATGACAGCCAGCGAGGACAGCGCCAGGCGGGGATAGCGCGAGTCGCGGCCGAATGCCGCTGCCGCCATCGCCAGGAACAGCCATGGAAGCACGAAGGGGACCCGCTTGATGACGAGATTCCCGGAAATGTACAGCAGCGCCATGGAAAGGAAGGCGTAGACCAGCCAGCGCCGGCCCCTGCTGAACCAAACTGCGGCAAACAGCACGGGAACGGACAGAAAGACCGGCAGGCTCAAGGGCAAATACCAAGGCGCGATGGCGGCCGATCCAAAGATTGCAAAGCTGGGATAACCAACTACCGCTATCTCATTCTTCCAGTCCGCCCTTGACGCAACAGGGGCCACGTAACTGAACACGTCGTACAAGGCGATCGGGAGCAGCGGCAAGAAGAGCACAGCGACGAACGCGATCACAGTCCAGAGGGAGCGTACACGTTTCCGCGCCAGATCGCGGTGGAAGATAAGCAGATCGGCGAGCAGCAGGAAAAGAAAGGCAAAGCCAAAGTAGTTCGACCAGACCAGAAGCACACTGGCGACCCCAAACAGAGTCCACGGCCGATAGCCTCGCTCCTCGATGATCGCTAAGTACTCCCAGGTCACCCAGGACAAAAGGAACATGGACACGCCGTACCATCCGGCAATGCGTCCGTACTGGAACGCAAAGGGCCAGGCAGCACCGAGGAGCAGGGCGGCCCAATATGCAGGCTTCCCCGCAATCCTGGCAGCGGATTTGGCTGTCAGGAAGACGGCGGCGATGTAGAAGGCATTTGCGAACACTCGAAGCATGAAGAACGAATAATGCGTCGCAAGCAACCAGTAATGCAGGAGGATTTCGGCTGCCGGGGGGTGTAGTTCATGAAACCCCACACCGGTGAAAAACGGCCGCAAAGCGGGAATAAGCGGACGCCCCGCGATCGCGATGCTATCGGCCTCGTCGTCCAATATTGTGAAGTGGGTATTCGTCGATAGCATCACGGTGGCATACACCGCGAAGATGGCAAGAGTGCCCATCCATGTGCGCAGCCGCGTTTGGCGCCGATCCAGGACCTGTTCGTCAGTCATTCACACCTGCATGACTTCCGCTTCTTTCTTGCTTGAAAGCTCCTCCATGCGGCGGATTTCTTCGTCGGTCATCTTCTGGACTTCTTCAAGGGAACGCTTCTCTTCGTCCTCGCTGATCTTCTTTTCCTTGGCGAGTTTCTTGAGAGCGTCGTTGCCGTCGCGGCGGACGTTGCGGACCGCGGTCCTGTGCTCTTCGAGAACCTTGTTGATGTGCTTGCAGACATCGCGGCGGCGTTCCTCGGTCATGGGCGGAACCGGCACCCGGATAATCTTGCCGTCCGACTGCGGATTGAAACCGAGGTCGGAGGCCTGGATGGCCCTCTCGATCTCTTTCAGGATGGTCGGGTCCCAGGGCGCGATCACGATCAGTTGCGCTTCGGGCGCCGAAACCTGCGCCAGTTGGCTGATCGGCGTATGCGTGCCGTAGTAGTCCACCTTGACCTGGTCGAGCATGTGCACACTGGCGCGGCCGGTGCGCGCGGAGGCCAGGCTGGCCTGGAAAGTGGCAACGGCCTGGTCCATTCTCCGCCTCAGGTCGGCGTTGAGATCTTTAAGTGCCGGAATTCCGGCCATGATCGAGGGTGCCATCGGTTTCTTCCTCCGTACGAGCAAACTGCCAACGGTAATTCTACTAAAACTGCCGCGCAGTATAGTTTATCCGTAAAGTGCCTCCACGAGCGGCTCCAAGCATTGCGGTTTATTCACCGGCTCATTGAATGACAATCCATTACACTGTAATACAGGAGGCTCGACATGCCCACAGGCCGCCGCTCCCGCGTCTTCACCATCTCCATGCCGCCGGAGATGGCTGCATCTGCAGAGTATCTGGCTAAGTTGGAAAATCGCTCGATGAGCGAGTTGTTCCGGGAGGCCTTTCGATCGTACAACGAACGCCAGGTTGCGCGGTTCTTCGACGAAATGGGTGAATACGCGAAGACGAGGAACCCCCATGGCTACACCGAGGAGGACGTTCCGCGGCTGGTCAAAGAAGTTCGCGCCGCAATGAGAGCGGAACGAGAAGCTGCGGGAACCGTTAGTCCTACTCGACCGCCATCCCCGTAGCCGCCGCCTGTTCATGCGCGTGATAGCTGGACCGCACCAGCGGCCCGGACTCGACATGGCGGAAGCCCATCTTCAGCGCCTCAGTCTTGAGCTCGGCGAACTCGCGCGGCGTGTAGAGGCGCGCCATGGGCAGATGGTTGCGCGAGGGGCGAAGATACTGGCCGATGGTGAGAATGTCGCAGCCGACACTGGCCAGGTCGCGGAAGACTTCGAGTAGTTCCGCCGTCTCCTCGCCGATTCCCACCATGACGCCGGATTTCGTAATTCCTCCGGGCCTTAGCTCTTTGGAGTAGCGCAAAAGCTCAAGCGTACGCTCGTAACGCGCACCGGAACGGACAACGCGGTAAAGCCGCGGCGCCGTTTCAGTATTGTGGTTCAGCACTTCGGGCTGGGCGTCCACAACAATCTTGATCGCCTCCCGATTGCCCTGGAAGTCGGGAATCAGCACCTCGACGCGGCAGCCGGGCGCCTGGCGGCGGATCTCCTCGATCACCAGGGCGAAGATGCGCGCTCCACCGGTCAGGTCGTCGTCGCGATTCACGCTGGTAATGACGGCGTACTCCAGGCCCAGCATGGCAACGGCTTCAGCCACGCGGCGCGGTTCGTCAAAATCAATGGCCTCCGGCCGCCCCTTGGGCACCGCGCAAAAACCACATCGCCGGGTGCATAGGTTGCCCAGCATCATGAAGGTCGCGGTCCTGTGGTGCCAGCACTCGCCGATATTGGGGCACTGCGCGCTCTCGCACACTGTATTGAGCCCCAGCGAGCGGGCCAACCGCTTGAGATCGTGATAGTTTTCGCCCACCGGGGCACGTGCCTTGAGCCACTCCGGCTTGGGCGCCGGAGCCCTGCGCGCCGGCTCGATCTGGACAAGTTCCATCACGATTCCATTGTAGCGGTAAGTTCCGCAGCCGGTTTTTGAGCGGGGCTGCCGTTGCTTATCCGGGCGTTACCCACGGGCATCGAGAAACGGCGCACACCGATTGCAACTGACAGCAAAATCCGCGGGGCCAATCTGTGCAAGGTACTTTGGTAGCCCCCTACCGCAGCTTGCTGCGCACCTCGGTGCGGATCAAATAGAGGAAGAAGACCCAGCTCAGCAGCGCCTGCACCAGCGAAGGCGCAAGTTGCATGCTTGAGAAGAGCCACATGTTGTAGACAGCCAGCAGCAGAACCGCGGCAAGAGCAAGCGCCCAGGCCCAGCGCAGCAGCAGCATCAGTCCGCCGCTGGCGGCAAAGAAAAGCGCGGAAAACGCAAGAAGCAGCGGCGGGTAATCGCCCCTCACCACGCCGACAATGATGACGCCCGCCAACGCCGCAAGGTAGAGGCCAATCGCCGCTAACCCCGGCATTTGCAGCAGCTCCCGCCGATGCGGTGCGACAGACGCGTTGCGGGGTTGCTCACCGCTCCCGGCCGCTGTGCCGATAGCTTCCGTCATGGTGTGTCCATCCTTGTTGAAACTGTCCCCATCAAGTCTGTCACAAGGTGTGCAGATATGCCAGTAGATCATCGAGTTGTTCGTCTGCAACTTGTGTGGCAGGCATCATGCCGCGGCCGTGCAAAATCACGTTCGTCAGGCGCTCGTCGGTAGGCGGCGCGCCGGACGGCATGGCTTTCAATTTGGTCAACGCTTGCAAGCCCGCTCCATTCAGCCCATGCGTGGTGGTCGGATAGTGGCAGCGGGCGCATTTCGCCTGATACACCTGGGCTCCGCGCGCCTCCTGCGGCGTCCAGTCGGACGCCGGCTTCGATGGCGGCAGCGAGCGGCAGCCGGACAGACTAACGGCAAGCCCCGCCGCACAAATCATCAGGGCATAGGAAGCGGAAAATGAGTGGGCGTGCATTTACCTACGATGATACAAGTCTTACTCCGCCGCCGCTATCGCCTCTGCAATCTTGTCGACGGCCTGAGTTTCGGCGTCGCTGCCTGGCCGACGCCCGTTGACCAGAATTGAAAACGCCAGGGTTTTTCCGCTGGCCGCCGTCAGGTAGCCGGAGAGCGCATTCACCTCGTTCATTGTCCCTGTCTTGGCCCATATGCGGCCTTTCAGCGGCGAATTCTTGAACCGCGCGGCAAGGGTGCCGTCTACGCCCGCCACCGGTAGCGTCGCGCGCCACGGCTGACCCCACGGCTGCTTCGAGGCGTAGGTAAGCAGCCCGGTAAACGCCCGCGGAGCTATCCGGTCGTCGGGGCTCATCCCAGATCCGTCGTAAAGAAAGAAGTCGTTGTTGTCCACGCCAGCATTGACCAGAAACTGGCGCACCACGCGCGCTCCCTCTTCAAAGCTGCCGGCGGCGCCAAAGACCTTGCCCAGCAGGCGCAGCAGCAGTTCTGCATGCAGATTCTGGCTGGTCTTGTCGATGACCGCGATGTCCTGGTTCACGGGAACAGAGAAGTGCATGGCCAGCACCTTGCGTTCCGCAACCGGCGCCATCACGCGGCCCAAATCGGAGCGCGTCAACTGCAATGGCTTCTCCCGCTCGCCGGCAAAGTCGCCGCTTCCGTTGCTTATCATGTGCTGGGAGACTGCCGAACCCGACACCAGAATCCCGCGCCTGCGCAGCGCTACCTTGAAGGCCGCGGCCATATACTCCGCCGGGTCCTCGATCGCCATCCCGACGCGCAGTCCGTTGCCGCCAACCGTCCCCCACGCGCGCACCATCATGGAACCGGGACGGCGCTCGATGCCGGGAGCCGGCGTCACCCCGGCAGGCGCCGGCGTCATGGTGTCATCCACAGTGTAGTAATCCACATCCGGTGTCCACTCGGCCACAGTAGCTCCGGGCGCCGATGCATCGGCCCGAATGGTCAGCTTTGCCGCGTTGTCGTTGAATGTGAGCGCCGAGACCGGCGCCCCATAGTCCCACTGCAGATCGTTCCAACTCCAGTTCTGGCCATAGCGTTCATCGAGAAAAAAGCTGTCATCGCCCACCACGTCGCCATCCACGCTGCGCACGCCGGACTGCTCCACCTGCTCGGCGAGCAGATCCAGAGCGGCCATCGCGTTAGGCGGCGGCGCGGGAGCGGCAGTCGCAGCTTCGGTAGCGTTGGCTGCAGTTTCCGCCGGGCTGGGTGCAACTGCTGCCGCTCCCGGCTCCTTGTAGGGATATTGCCGCGCGCCGATCGTCGGGTCGCCCACCCCGAGAATGATCAGGTTGCCATGCAATACGCCCGAGGAGTCCACGTCACCATCTGCTACCACACTGGTGGTCCAAGAGAGTGTCTCCACCGGCAGGAGCGCGAAGGCCGCGGCTGTTGTGGTGAGCTTGACGTTCGAAGCCGGAATGAAGAGCCGGTCCTGGTTCAGCCCGTACAATTGCTGGCCGTCCAGCGTGGTGACGCTGATACCGAACTGCGCGTGGCTCAGCTTCGGATCGGCCAGAATCGCCTCAATGCGCTCGCCCAGCGGCCCTCTGGCCGCGACAGCGCGGGAGCCTGCCCTTGACTGCGCCGGCAAGCCCGCAGGGGCCATGAGAATCCAAGCCAGAACAACCGCAAGAGTCCGCCGCAAAATCTTCATGCCCGGAGTGTACGGCATTTTTTCAGGCGAACTGAAGAATACCGTAGGATAAAATCGGATTTAGTGTTTGCTCCCACCGTGGGAGCGGTATACTCTGGACAAGTGAGAATCATTGCGCGGGGTACACTGAATGGCTTTGTTCGCAATAGGGTTGAGCCCCGGCTTCAACAGGCGGTCAAAGACCAACTGGATTCCTGGTATGCGATGGTTTCGCGAGCGGCTTGGAAGAATTCCGCGGAATTGAAACAACAATACCGGGCCGCCAGCATTATTTCCGCCGAGCGAGTTGTATTCAACATCAAAGGAAATGATCTCCGCTTGGTTGTTGCAGTCGATTACAACCATGGCTTGGTGTTTGTTTTGTGGTTGGGCACGCACTGGGAATATGACCGGATCGACGTAAAAGAAGTGAGGTTTAACAAGGAGCGGTATGAAAATCCAACCGGTTCGTACTGAAGCAGAACACGATGTGGCGCTTGCACGCATTTCGCGGTTGATGGGGGCGAAGGCCGGAACTGAAGAGAGTGACGAACTGGAGATTTTGGTCACGCTGGTGGATGCTTACGAAACCAAACACTTTCCCATGGATACCCCCGATCCTGCGACGATCATCAGGTTTCAGATGGAACAGCAGGGTCTGACGCGAAAAGACTTGGAGCCGATGATCGGCAGCCGTGCTCGCGTTTCCGAGGTGCTGACCGGCAGGCGCGCCTTGACACTGCCCATGATTCGCCGATTGCATGGCGGCCTCGGCATTCCTGTTGACCTGTTGGTTGGGGCGGACCCCGGATCTGGCCGGAGTTCAGAGCGCGGCAAAAGAGAACCTTCGCTCGCCGTTTCACGTCCGGGCCGGCGGATCGCCAGCCTGGCAAGTGGCCGATAATGCCGTGACGACCGCCGCGTCCCGCACAATCTCCGACTGGCGCCTGCGCACCCGCTCACTCTCGCTGGGCGCGCGCACGCTGGTCATGGGCGTGGTCAACATTACGCCTGACTCCTTCAGCGATGGCGGGCTCTTCCTCGACCCGGAAACGGCAGTGGCCCACGCCCTCATGCTCCTTGACGAAGGCGCGGACCTGATCGATCTGGGTGCGGAAAGCACCCGGCCTGGCTCGCGGGCAGGGGGCGGCTCCGGCCCCCAAAAAGCCCCAACCGTCAGCGCGGATGAGGAACAAGCACGCCTGCTGCCGGTTCTCAAAGGGATTCTCCGCGAGCGCCCTGACGCAATTGTCTCCGTGGACACCTACAAGGCCGCCACTGCCCGCGCAGCCCTCGAAGCCGGCGCTGAAATTGTCAACGACGTGAGCGGCTTTGCCTGGGACGTGGCGATGGCGGCTGTTTGCGCGGAGTTCGGCGCAGGTTTGGTGCTAATGCACACGCGCGGCCGACCCGAAGAATGGCGCACACAGCCGCAACTCGAGTCCGATGCGCTGCTTGCCGCGGTGAATAAGGGTCTATCCGCAAGCCTGGAGGCGGCAACGTCGGCGGGCATTCCCCCAGAAGCTATCGTCCTCGATCCCGGCTACGGATTCGGCAAGCGATTCGACGAGAACTACAGTCTGCTTGCCCGCCAGGCCGAGCTGCTCGCTCTCGGCCGTCCGCTGCTGGCCGGCGTGAGCCGCAAGTCCTTCCTTGGACATACGCTCGCGGCCATCAACGACGGCGGTTCACTCGTTGAAGCTCGCGAAAACGCCAGCCTGGCCGCAATGACCGCCGCAATTCTTCACGGAGCTTCGATTGTCCGCGTTCATTCGGTTCGTCCGGCCGTCGAAGCGGCGCGCATTGCCGACGCAATTCTTGCCGCTGCCCTGCCGCAGTAGGAATTCGATTCATAAGCCGCATTAGAATGGCAGCAGGGCCCACGTCGATCGAGAACCACGCGGCCGGTCTTAAACCCAGATGAAGACACAGTTTTCTTTCGGCAAGAACGGCATAGAGGTTTCGGTCCCCAATGGTTATGGGTGCCGGGTGCTGCATAGCCGCACGGCCGTTGCGCTCCACGATGTCGATGCTGGATTGGCCGGCGCGCTCGATCGCCCGATAGGCTGCGAGCCGCTTGCCGCGCTGGCCGCGGGGAAACGAACCGCCGCGATCTCCATCTGCGACATCACGCGGCCCGCACCAAATTCAGTCACCCTGCCTCCACTGCTCGCACGCCTGCACGCTGCCGGAATCCCCGTCGAAGGCGTCACCATCCTGATCGCGACCGGGCTGCACCGCGGAGCGACAAAAGAGGAGATCGAAATCATTGTCGGCCCGGAGATCGCCGGGAAGTATCGCGTAGTCAGTCACGACGCGCGCGATCTGGTTGCGCACCGCTCGCTCGGCGTCACAAGCCGCGGAACGCCAGTCTACATCGACGAGCGATTCATGGCCGCCGATCTGCACATTACGCTTGGCTTTATCGAGCAGCACCTGATGCTGGGCTTCTCCGGCGGGCGCAAGTTGATAGCTCCAGGGCAGGCCGCGCAAGAAACCATCAAGGCGATCCACTCGCCGCGCTTCGTGCGCGAGCCGCTGGCCACCGAGGGCTCCATCGAGGGCAATCCGCTGCATGCCGAGCTGCTGGAGATTGCGCGCATGGCCCGCCACGACTTTATTCTCGACGTGACACTCACACAAGACAGGCTGATCTCGGGAGTCTTTGCGGGCGATCCGGTGAAGGCGCACGCGGCGGGAGTCGATTTTCTTGAAAACACTTCGCTCGAGACGCTCGATGTACCCGCCGATGTAGCGATTACCAGCGCCGCCGGCTATCCCCTGGACCTGACGTTCTACCAAACCGTCAAAGGCATCACCGCCGCACAGCATGTCGTCAAGCCGGGAGGGAGAATTCTCATTCTCGGCGAATGCGCGGAGGGAGTCGGCTCACCCGAGTTCGCTCATCGGTTGCAAACGCTGGCCAGTTTTCAGGATTTTCTCGATGAGATTCGCCAGACGCCCGTGGAAGTGGATCAATGGCAGGTGGAAAAGCTGGCGCTGGTGGGCGTAAAGCATGAACTCTACTTCTACACGCCGGGAGTCTCAAGGGCGCAACTCGGCTGCCTTGGCGCGCGGAGCTTCCGCGATTTGAACGAAGCAGTCGCCACCGTACTGCGTGGCCTTCCGAGCGGCGCACATGTTGTGCTTGTCCCCGACGGACCATACACTTACGCGCGCGCTGTACCCGCCTACGCTTAAGGTACGGGTACAGCGTTCGTCTGGGCGGCCAGCACGGGCATGGGAGGAATCAGTCCGTCTTCCGGCGGCGGCTCGGCGTTATCGACAACAAGCGTGTTCACCTGGCCCGTGGATGGTTCGAGCTTGAGCCCAATCTCCTCGACTGACGCAACGATCGAGTTGACAAGCTCCTCCTCGGTGTTTGGATTGTTGTTGAGATACGTGGCCTTGAAATCGAAAGAACCTTTGAGGTCAGTCTTGTCCAGGACCGGACATTGCAAATATCGACTCAGGCGAGCAGCCAGCAGCGGCATCGAGACATTCTTTCCAACAAGACCGTCTCCGTCGATCCCGGTTCCGACGTTGCTTCCGATCCACGGAGGAGCCTTACCATGCCTGGCCGAATGCAAATCCGATCTCTTGCGGTCCCGCAGCGGGACAAAAACCCGCCCGGTATTGCTCTCTTGATGGACTCTCAAATGAAAACGGTCTATTAGCAGCGATTGCAGCATCAGGCGCTGTTCCTCGCTGAGCGGAGAATTCGCCGATGGCGGATTGAGCTTGGCCGGCTGCAATGAGGCCGAGGGCCTGGCGACAATGTCGAACAGGTCTTGATGAATCCAGGCAGGACCACCCACAACCTGGAACTGCTGCACGTCGAGGGCATACCAAATGAGCGCGCCCAGTGTCAGGTGCACCGCGCGCACCTCGCCACCCGGAGAGGCAAACATCCCCGCTCTCCGTTGCTGGAGAGTTGGATCCGAGAACGTCACCGAGGCATCGCCGAATACCGGCAGCCTGAACGTGGCCACAGAAGCCTGAGTCTGGGCAGGTACCTGCGCCCTGCATACCAGTCCCGATAAAACCGGCATGGCAATCGCTGCGCAGGCCGCAACTGGCAGCCAGACCCTTCTGAGGAAACTCGATTGAATTAAAGACCGCCCGATGATAGTTCCGAACATTCTATTTCAGGAGATTCGAGGGAGGACTCAATTGTTGCCCCACTGGGCCCAATACACAACCACTTCGTGGTGCGGAAAGGAGTAGATATTAGATTCCTGCTGTTTTTTGACCTTATCAACAAGAATCGTATCCACCGCCTCAATACGCCTGGGCGCGGTGCCCGTGCACCGGCTGCTAGGAGCAGGGTTTATCATCGAACGTGGTGCAGGCCATTCCGTCTGCGCCTTTGTTTTGCAGCCCGGCTGCCCTGCGCTTAAAGTACTGAGTTCGCCGCGGCAGGCCTCCCAAAATCACGGGCTGCTGCCCAAGGATTCGAGGATCGGAAGAACATGCGAGCAAAGACAGCTGTAGTACTGGGCGCCCAGTGGGGCGATGAGGGCAAGGGCAAGATCGTAGACGTGCTCAGCGAGCGGTTTTCCGCCGTGGCGCGCTACGCGGGCGGCCATAACGCCGGCCATACGGTCATTATCGGCGGCCAAAGGTTCGTGCTGCAGCTCATCCCCTGCGGCGTGCTGCGCCCCGGATGCAAAGGCATCATCGGCAACGGTGTTGTGCTTGACCCGCTGGCCTTCCTCAAAGAGGTCGCCCGCCTCCGCGAGTTCGGCGTTGCCGTCGACGAGCAGTTGTTCGTCTCCAACCGCACCCAGGTCATCCTTCCCTATCACCGCATGATCGAGCTGGCAGCCGAAAGCGCGCCGGGACGCCAGAAGATCGGCACAACCAGTCGCGGCATTGGCCCAGCCTACGAAGACAAGATGGCCCGCAGCGGCCTGCGCGTGGTGGACCTGCTGCATCCCTCGCTGCTCAAAACACACATTGAGGCCGCCTGCGCTGAAAAGAACGCCATCGCCCATGCCCTGTTCGGCACCGACCCGCTTGACCCTGCCAAAATGTACGACGAATACGCCGCGGCAGCCGAGCAGGTGCGCCCCTTTGTGGCCGATACCGGGCGCATGCTCAACAACATCCTCGCTCAGGGCGGCAGCATCATGTTTGAGGGCGCGCAGGGCACCATGCTCGACATTGACCACGGCACATACCCCTTTGTGACCTCGTCCTCGGCCACGGCCGGCGGCGCGGCCACTGGAACCGGCGTCGGGCCCACCGCCATCGGCACCGTCATCTCCGTCACCAAGGCTTATGTGACCCGCGTCGGCGAAGGGCCGTTCCCCACCGAGATTCACGACGCCGCCGGCGATGAGCTGCGTACCCGCGGCAACGAGTACGGCGCCGTCACCGGCCGCCCGCGCCGTTGCGGCTGGCTCGATATTCCCCTGCTCCGCTACTCCAACCAGGTGAACGGCGCCGAGTGGCTGGTGGTCACCAAGCTCGACGTGCTCGACACGCTGGCCGAGATTCCCATCTGCATCGGTTACGAGATCGACGGTAAGATCACCGACGAAATCCCCGCCGACGTCCAGGGACTCGAGCAGATCAAACCCGTCTATACCAAGCTCAAAGGCTGGCGTCAGTCCACCGAGGGCATTACCGAGTTCGACAAGCTGCCCCTGAACGCCCGCGAATATCTCCTCTTTCAAGAGCGCGAGAGCGGCGCCCGCATCGGCATGGTCTCCACCGGCCCCGATCGTAACCAGACCATGGTGCTGCCCGAATTCGCCGCTGCGCTTGACAGCATTCACAAGTAGACTGGAAGAATCGCAACGAAATCCGAGAATCGTGCCGGGGCTCCGCAGCCCGGCCGAAGAGGAAACCGCCCCATGGTCAGCTTGGTCGTCCGATTCACATTTGCCCCCGAAGATCGCGCCGAGATGGAAGAGGCGGCCCGCCTGCTGGCTGTCGAATCCCGCCAGGAACCGGGCTGCATCAACTTCATCGCGCACCGAATTGAAGGCGATCCCGACAGCATTGTTATCTATGAGCAATATCGAGATGAAGCGGCCCAGACGGCACACCGAGCGTCCGGGCACTTCAAGAAGTACGTCGTCGAGGGGCTTTTTCAAAAGATGAAGGATCGCAACCGCGAAAACCTGATTGCTCTCGTTTGAGGGCCTCTTGAGTCCAATCGGCAGTGCCGGGCCGGAGTCCAAAATGCCGTGGCAAAGCGTCTTAACTTGAGTGACATTGACCGGCAGACCTCTTCGGGGCTACTATCCGATACGCTTATGTCGGGCACTACATTCAAGCTCTCCGGATTTGATCGTTTCCCAATTCGCCGCGGATTCGCGCTTAGCCGCTTCGTGGCCTTCGCGATTTTGCTCGCCATCTGCGGCAACATTCTTTACGCCGGACAAGCCAAGCCCAAGAATCGCGAGAATCGCCACGAGATCGAGCAGCTCGAAGAGACCTGGCGTACCGCCATGGTCAAATCCGACACTGCGGCCATGAGCGCCCTGCTGGCAGACGACTTTATCGCCATCACCGCCTCCGGAACCCTGCAAACCAAAGAGGAGACTCTCGCCAACCTCCGTTCACACCGGCTCCACATCACCTCTCTCGCCGTCAGCGACCGCAAGCTGCGCTTTTACGGGAAGACTGCGCTGGTCACTTCCCTGGCCTACGTTCAGGGCACGACACCCGATGGCGATATCACAGGAAGCTATCGCTACACCCGCGTCTATGTGCTCGATCCGGACGAAAAGTGGAAGATTGTCAGTTTCGAGGCCAGTCGCATTAGCCAACCGAATGTGGGGCAAGCGGAAAACAAGGGCACAAATCCAAAGTGACAGTAACTAGAGTAATGTTTGAGTCTTAACGGGTGCTCACCTTTGTGGGTTTATCAACAGCACTCCTCATGGGCCTTTTCTTTTATTTCTGGTATAAGACAGGTAGGGAATCTGTCTTCGGGCTGCTACTTTCCTGGGTCCGAAGATACGAATGGGCCACTCGTTGACTGCTGCACGAGGAGAGCATCCCGGAACCCTCCGATCTGGCTGCTGCCCGCGAGTGCGCGCCTTTCCCCGATCAAGCGCGAGCGGAGTCACTACGCAGAGAATTATTCGGCCCGCCTAATGAAAATGAGTGTGGGTGGATCGGACGAGGGGGTCTATTAAATGAAAACCGCACAATTGGCAGCTCTCAGATTCTTCGCTCTGCTATTCATCTTGCCGGGCCTGGCGGGCTTGATCGTCTCTGCCATGATTTCTACTCATTATCTTGAAGTCATGCCCAGGGGCCCGGTGCTGGTGGAAGGGCGCATCGTTCCGCGCGAGATCCATGGCATCGTCGTTTATCAGACCGAGGAAGAAAATCGCCGCCTCAACCTGATTGAATACTCCTCGGTAGGAGTCTTTGTGCTCGGCCTCGGACTGGGTCTCGTTTATCTGGAGAAGTGGGGAAGCTTGCCGGCACGCGCAGGCGAAGAAGAAGGCGAGTTGGCGGAAGATCGAAGCTAGAGACCTCACAAGCCGGCGCCTCGACAAGCTCAATTTCGAATCGTGTCCGTTCCCCTACAATTGAAAAATGCCTGAGTTGCCCGAGGTGGAAACCATCGCACGCGGCGTCAACGAACGCGTGCGCGGCGACCGCATCGTTCATGCGTGGTTTGACGGCCATCGGGAACCTTTCAAGACACCCGCGGCGAAGCAGGCCAAAGGCCTTGAAGGACGCGTGCTGCTTTCCGTGCATCGAACCGGAAAACATGTCGTCTGCGAACTAGGGTCAGGCGCGCGCCAGCGCAAGGAAAACGCTCCGCCGCCGGCTCCTCCCAATGCCCAGTGGATTGTCCATCTCGGCATGACCGGCCGCCTCCTCGTCACCACCCCTGAAGCGCCTGTCGCCGCCCACACCCACGCACGTCTCGGTCTGGCCAGCGGCCGGGAGCTGAGGTTTGTGGATCCGCGCCGCTTTGGCCGGCTCGAATTCCGTGACCTGGGCCGCGACCAACCTTTCACCGCGTCCGGCGCAGACCCGCTCACGATTGCACAGGAACCGTTTGCCGCTCTTTTCCGTGACCGGCGCCTTTCCATCAAAGCCGCCTTGCTCAATCAGACCCTGCTTTCCGGCGTGGGCAATATATATGCCGACGAGAGTCTCTTTCATGCCGGCATCCGGCCACGCCGCAGCGCCGGCCGCCTCACAAAGAGCGAACTGGAGCGACTCCGGCTCGCGCTCCGTCAGGTTTTGGAGCACGCCATCCGGCTGGGTGGCTCCTCGGTCTCCGATTACGTGGATGCCGACGGCGTGCGGGGCTTCTTCCAACTCGAGCACTGCGTTTATCTGCGCACAGGCCTGCCCTGCCGCCGCTGTCAAACCGCCATCCGGCGCATTCTTCTCGCCGGCCGCGGAACCCATTTCTGCCCGAGTTGCCAGCGATAGTTTCGAGGGACTATGGTTTTTTGAATTATTCGCCCTTTTTTCTTCCAGAATCCAGACAACGCCAGCTTTGGTAATCAACCAAATGGATGAAAACAAACGCTCTTCTAAACGGCCACCCAATTGCTACCGAATAGGCGCCAGTGATGTACCGGCTGCCTCGGAGGAACGGACAGCCAAGAACAGCAGACCCCCGGCAAGAGCAACCGCCAACGAAGCGGCCCTCAATGAAGGATAAACCGGCCAGGGAAGTCTGCAGTAGGTCCGGTGGAAAAGCCACCGGCCACAATACTTGGGAGGCCAGTGGCCCTTGCGGGATCACCAAACGCCGCTCCAGCCGGAGCGGCGTTTGGTGCGTATGGACGCCTGGTTCCCGGCGCCTCAAAGTGCACTTGCCAGTGGAATCGGTTCGCTGTAGTATCAGAGTTGCCTATCAAGCGGCTGACGCGGGCCACCCGAATTGGGGTAGAGCAAGCTCGCCGCCGAGCAGGAAAATGCCGTCCAGTTCAATTCATACATAGCTGTACGCGGCAAAAGCTCGCATAGGAAGGGCATAACCTGAGAAAAGCACAGGCCGCACCGTATCGATCCTGAGCAGCGGATGGAGCCCCTAAAAGGCTTCTGTGTACACGACGGCTATAGCATTTTCCAGAGAGTTTGAATGGCAGGGTCAACGAATCTGAACCGGCGTGGCCTGTTTGTTCGCAGACCTCATGAGAAAAGGTTTATGGGTGGTGAGCGCGGCGACCTTAAAAAAACTTCGCCAAATGCTGAACGGTGCTTGTTGAGCCGTTGGCGCTCATTGAACAGTTCGTGTACGTTGAACGAATCTTGCTGAATGAATCATGTAGAACGAATTTTGCCAGGCGCACCTGAGAGGGGCGTCAATTTGCACCGAAGAAGCAGATCCTGGCAGTCCGCTCCGTGCCCTGCATTTGTTTCGCCGGAAACCGCCTGGTTTCCTACTTTACCTGGGCGGCGGCGAGAGAAACCTGAGCGCAAATTGGAAAGTGACTGAGTAGAAAAAACCCTATGCATCAAATAGCAACGTTCCAGGAAGTATACGCATGACTACAGAATTAACCCAGCCCCAACCTGAAGTGGGGCCCGCACCTGACAATGGTCAGGCGCCTTCGCAAGGGCATCGCCGCCGCCGCCGCCGCCGCAAGAACAAGTCGAGCCAACAAAGTGCGCCGCAGCAGGCCCAGCAGCCTCAATTGCAGTCCCAGCCGCAGCAGGCGCCGCAGCCTCCGCAGCCGCAGCAAAAGGCGGCTCAGCCACACCAGAACCAGCCGCGCAAGAAGAAGAAATTCTTCCAGAAGAGTGCGGTGCCGCCTGCACAGCCCGGCAACAGCATCTCCGGGCCGCCGCAGGGCAAGCGCAAGGGCAAGCAGCGCGGTCCCCGCGAGTTTGTCGGTCCCATGGACCACAGCTACCGCGCCGTCAACGGCAACGTAGCCGACGGGCCGCCCTCCACCATCCAGGTGGGCAGCAACCACGGCAGCTATTATCCGGATCTCTACGCCGCCCCTCCGGCCGCTCCCATTCGCGAAGACGCGCCTACTCGCATTTTCTGCTTTATCGACGATCTCTTCTTCCAGGCCAAGATCCAGGAGACGTCGCGCAAGCTCGGCATCAAGGTCGAGTTTGCCAAGGGCGACAAGGACTCTGTCCAGCGCATCCTCGACATGCCCGACGCGGAAAAGCCCACGCTGCTGGTCTTCGACCTCAACAACCTGAACGCCAAGCCCATGGCCTTGATCCCCAAGTTCAAGACCAAGCTCAAGAAGGCCACATCGATCGTCGGCTTCCTCAATCACCTGCAAGGCGACCTGAAGTTAAAGGCTGTTGAGGCAGGCTGCGACACCGTAATGCCGCGCTCCGCCTTCTCGCAGAGTCTTCCCAACCTTCTTCGCCGCTACGGCGTTGAAGAGGAAGAAGAGTACGCGCAGCAACCGACGATGTAAGCTGATCAACGAATACAAGAGTTGAAGAGGGCGTTCCCAGGATTCTGGTCGCTCTTTTCAATTCGGTCGTAAAACTCCTGCCCTACCCGACAGGTGCTATATTTTTCGAGACGTTTGCCTCCCTATAACAAGGGTTTTCCACCCACGACGCTCGACAAGGTTGAGAATCCAAAGTCGAATCCACGCGCTGGAGGGTCCGCCCGATGATCGATTTGACCCAGACCGAAGCGGATCAGCTCTTGGCGATGGAAAAGCACCGGACAAGCGATGAGTCAAAAAGATTCGACGCATTACGCCTCGAAATTCCGCTCGTTTCTGCAGATCATCGAGAGCACTTCCTCTTGGACATTGGACGTGCGAGAATCAATCTCTTGAAGGTCACCTATCAGACACGGGCCAAACAGACTGTGATTCTCGCAAGACTGGATTTTGGTGGGCGGCCGCACACTAATCCGGATGGGCAGGAAATATCCTGCCCGCACCTGCACATTTTCCGAGAAGGTTTTGAGGATAAATGGGCCGAGCCATTACCTGCTGGACATTTCACAGACCCTAGCGATTCTCGGGCGCTCTTCGAAGATTTTCTTCGATTTTGTAATATAACGAAACCGCCGGTATTCGAAGATGGGTTATTCGTATGATCACTGAGATTCAGAAGATGATGGATGGATACGTCTCCTGGCTTCGGGAGAAGACGAGCCTGCGAGAAATTGGGGAATGGGTCGAAATAACGACTCCTATGCTGGATCGCCATAACGATCATCTTCAAATCTATGTGCAACGCGAGAACGGGCATTACATCCTCACGGACGATGGCTATACGTTGCAAGATCTAGAGCAGTCTGGGTGTAAGCTGGACAGCCCTAAACGTCAGGAGCTGCTACGCGTTACACTCAATGGTTTTGGGGTTCAGCAACGTGACGCTTCGCTTGAGGTACGTGCGACCGAAGAGAATTTTCCTCTCAAGAAGCACAGCCTTTTGCAGGCTATGCTTGGCGTCAATGACCTGTTTTACCTTGCAACTCCGCATACTGCCAGTCTTTTCTATGAAGACGTTGTCTCGTGGATGACCGCAAATGAGGTCCGTTTTGTCGAGCAGGCAAAGTTCACCGGCAAAACGGGATACGACCATATGTTTGAGTTTGTAATCCCGCGATCCAGAAAAAACCCGGAGCGAATTGTAAAGCCCATCAATAGACCCGATAAGGGATCCGCAATGGATATGGTTTTCGCTTGGCTCGACACTCGAGAGACTCGGCCTCCCGAAGCCCGCGCTTATGCGCTATTGAACGACACAGAGCAGACCGTCAAACCCGACGTGACCGATGCATTCCTGAGCTATGACGTCAAGCCCGTTCGATGGAGCGAGCGCGAGAGTGTCCGCGAAGAGCTCGCTGCCTAACCTAATAATCCACAGTGCTCAGACGCTTAATTCAGGAACCTACGAGACGACCATCAACTAACCTGTCTCCAATTTCGCCATTAGCCGGGGGGCCATGAAAGCTGTCGTCCGCCCAGCAAGTGCAGATGCAGATGCTCCACCGTCTGGCCGCCGTCTTCTCCCGTATTCACGACGATGCGGTAGCCGTCCGTGAGACCCTTCTGCCGCGCAATCTCCGCCGCCGTCCAAAGCAGGTGGCCCAGCAGCACGCGTTTGCCCTCGCCCGCTTCATCCAGCGAACTAATGTGTTCCCGCGGCACAATCAGCACGTGCACCGGCGCCTTCGGATTGATGTCCGCGAATGCGTAGCCAAGGTCGTCCTGATAAACCGGCACCGAGGGGATGGTTCCGTCAATGATCTTGCAAAATAGGCAGCTCATAGCGAAACCAGTGTACACGCGCTCTTCCGCGCCCCGCATCCCGCTCCGCTCAAAATCTCTGCAAAACATGCGCGTTCCCATCCGGCACTCACTGTTCACCATGCACATTCGGCATAAAATGGTCTCATGCCCGCGGCTGCATCCCCCTTCCGCATCGTTCACGCCGTCTGCTCCCACGACTGCCCCGACTCCTGCGCGGTCCTGGTCACGGTCGATGAGCAGGGCCGCGCCGTTAAAGTCGAAGGCGATCCATCGCAGCCCGTCACGCAGGGTTTTCTGTGCGGAAAAGTCGCCAAATATCTCGACCGCGTCTACGCCCCCGACCGCATTCTCTTCCCGCTGCGCCGCAAACCCGGTGTGGCGAAACAACCCCTACAAAGGGGCCGCGAGCATGAGTCCTTCGAGCGCATCTCCTGGGACGAGGCCCTCGACGAAATCGCTGCCTGCCTTCAGCAGATCAGCGACGAATACGGCCCCGAGTCCATCCTGCCCTACAGCTATGCGGGCACCATCGGCGTACTCGGTTACGGCTCCATGGACCGCCGCTTCTTTCACCGCCTGGGCGCCAGCCGACTCGACCGCACCATCTGTTCTGAGGCCGGCGGCGTGGCCTGGAACACTGTCTACGGAAAAAAGCTCGGCACTCCCACCGAAGACTTTCGCCTCGCCAAGCTCATCCTTGCCTGGGGTGCGAACATCCACGGCAACAACGTCCATCTCTGGCCCATGATCGAGCAGGCCCGCCGCAAAGGCGCACGCCTCATCGTCATCGACCCCTACCGCACCCGCACAGCCGCCCTTGCCGACTGGCACATCGCGATCCGCCCCGGCACCTACGCGGCGCTCGCCCTCGGCATGATGCACGTCATCCTCAACGAAGGGCTAGAAGACCGGGCCTACATCGACGCCATGACCCACGGTTTCGCCGCCCTCGCCGCACGCGCCCGCGAATACACCCCCTCGCGCGTAGCCGCATGGACCGGCATGACCACCGCTGAGGTCGAGCAGGTCGCCCGCGAATACGCAACCACCCGGCCCGCCGCCCTGCGCCTCAATTACGGCGTGCAGCGCGCCGAGTACGGCGGCGCAACCGTCCGCGCCATCGCCATGTTGCCTGCCCTCACCGGCGCATGGAAGTATCGCGGCGGAGGCGGAGTCCTCTCCACTTCCGGCGCTTTCTGCTGGAACGAAGAACCTGTCCGCCGCCCCGACCTCCAGCTCGCCTCGCCCCTCGCCCGCGAGGCGCGTCTCGTCAATATGTCCGCCCTAGGCCAGGCGCTAACAGGGCTAGGCCACGACAGAAATCAGGGATCAGAGGTTAGAGATCGGAAGGACGAAGGGCCGCTCGTCCACGCCCTCTTCGTCTACAACTCCAACCCAGGCGCGGTCGCTCCCAACCAGAACGCCGTGCGCCGCGGCCTCGCCCGCCCCGACCTCTTTACGGTGGTCCACGAGCTCTTCTTCACTGACACCACAGATTACGCCGACTACATCCTCCCCGCTACAACATTCCTGGAGCACACGGACATCCAGGGCGCGTACGGGCACTACTTCGTGCAGCTCTCGCAGCAAGCCATCGAGCCCCCCGGCGAAGCGCGCTCCAACGTCTGGCTCTTCGGCCAGCTCGCCCAGCGCATGGGCTTTCCCGAGCCCTGTTTCCGCGACACGCCGGAAGAGATCATCCGCCAAGCCCTCAACATCGATCCAGCTGCCGGTCGCAACGCCCGCTCCGCCAATCCCGGTATGGAGCACATCACCTTCGCAGCCCTTGAAGAGCACGGCCACATCCCGATCAGCTTTCACCGCACGCCCGGAGCCCACCCCTTTCTGCCCTACACGTCAGGCCCGCTTGCCACGCCCTCCGGCAAAATCGAGTTCTGCTCGGAGACCCTCGCCGCCGCCGGCCTCGATCCGCTTCCAGGCTTCATTCCGCCTACCGAGTCCCGCTGGGGCGAAGCCGCAAAGCGCTATCCCCTCGAGCTCCTCGCCCGCAAGGCCGACAATTACATGAACTCCACCTTCGCCAACCTCGCTGGTCACCGGAAAATGGAATCCCGCACCAACCAGCGCCTCGAAATCCACCCCGCCGACGCCAAGGCCCGCAACCTGGCTGAAGGCGATCCCGTCCGCATCTTCAACGATCGCGGCTCGCTGCAATTAATCGCAATGCTCAACCCGAGCCTGCCCGCCGGAGTGGTTGCCGCGCGCCTCGACTGGGCCAAGCTCAATTCCGATGGCGCCAACGTCAACGCCCTCACCAGCGAGCGTCTCACCGACATCGGCGCGGGCGCTACCTTCTATTCCACCCTGGTAGAAGTCGCAAAAATTGCCGGCGCGCAAGAAAATTGAGCCCGCACTGCCAAGTGTGACCCCGGCGCAGTAAGCTATCTGCCATGAACTGGATCGACATCCTTATCGCTGCTGCAATCGTTGCGGCTTTTCTCCTTTACCGGCACTCTGGACTCATCTCCATTAAGGATGCCCAGGCTCACCTGAAGAATGGCGCCATGGTCATCGACGTGCGCACCGCCGGCGAATTTGTCGCCGGTCATCTGCCCCACGCCGTCAATCTCCCCTTGAGCGAAATCGAGGCCAACCTCACCCGGCTAGTCAAAGACAAGAATCAGGTGCTGCTGCTGCACTGCCAGAGCGGCGCGCGCAGCGGCGCAGCCAAAAAGAAGCTGATTGCCCTCGGCTGCCCCAACGTCTTCAATATGGGCTCCTACGCCCGCGCCGAACGCATCGTCACCGGCAAGTAACCGCCGCCGAAAAGACCGATGCCGCAGAGGACGCGCAGCACGGGAAGGATCGGCCTTGGCAAGAACACTATGCCCGACAGCCTCCCGGTGGACAGTAATAGGACAATATCTAGCTTATTTACAATGAATTAGATAACATTTCCACATTTTGTTAGAGGCTCCAGGAAATCGCTCTATTTTCCGATGCAGAAGGTCGAAAAGATTAGATTGAGGATGTCGTCGGATGTGGTCTGGCCAGTCAGGGAATCGAGCGCCCATAGAGCGCGGTAGAGATCAAGCAAAATCATCTCATGAGGAATGGAGTCTGCGTTTGCCTGCGAGGCGTCCGCGAGCGCAGACAGCGCGGTAGCAATCGCCTGGTGGTGGCGGAGGCTGGTCAACATGCCGGGCTCGGATGCGGCCCCGCCGGTGGCCAAGGCCAAAATGCGCTCGCGCAGCGCTTGAATTCCTTCGCCGGTGAGCGCGGAAGTCCGGAGAACTGGAAGACCGGTCAATCTCTCTGCCGATGAATCCTGTTTTCTCAGATCGCTTTTGTTGATGGCGACCAGTGCGGGGCGGCCTTGAACGGCCTCGAGCAAACGCTGCTCCTCTTCGTTGAGAGCCTGCGTTGCGTCGAGAACGATAAGCACCAAAGACGCGTCTGCCAGGGCCTCGCGACTGCGGCGGATTCCCAGTTGCTCCGCTTCTTCCAAACTCTCGCGCAGGCCGGCCGTGTCCACAAGCTCGAGAGGAATGCCGTCAAGCGAGATTCGCTCCGTCACCGTGTCGCGGGTGGTACCGGGGGTTGCAGTCACGATGGCACGGTCGCTCTCGACCAGTCGATTGAAGAGCGAACTCTTGCCGGCGTTGGGACGGCCCACGATGGCGAGCGTGAGACCGTCGTGAACAATGCGTCCTCGGGCAAACGACGCTTCAAGCGCCATTAGTGGGGGCGTAAGCGCGTCGATGCGCCCGGCAATCTCGCCCTGGGGCGCCACGTCCACGTCGTCTTCAGCAAAGTCGATGCCGGCTTCGAGCAGGGCAATGAGATCGACCAGCGATTGCTTGATGGGCGCAACTCGCCGGCTGAGCGCGCCCCCCATCTGGCTGGCAGCCACGCGCACCTGGGTGAGCGTCTGCGCTTCAATCAGGTCGCGCACAGCCTCGGCCTGGGTAAGGTCGAGCCTGCCGGCGAGAAAGGCGCGCTGAGTGAATTCGCCAGGCTCAGCCAGCCGCGCTCCCAGATCGAACGCACGGCGAAGCAAGAACTCCAGGACAACAGGCGATCCGTGCGCGGCAATCTCGACGAGGTCCTCGCCGGTGTAGGAGTTGGGAGCTGCGAACCAGGTGACAAGGGCTTCATCGATTCGCGGAGGTTGGGGCTGTTCGGCTCCGTTTCCCCCAGTGTCGAGCACATCCGCCAGGCGTGCGCGACCATGCTCGAGCGGCAGGCGGAGACTGACCAGCTGGACAGCGATAGAAACGGCCTCTGGTCCACGCAGGCGGACAATGCCGATGCCGCCCCTGCCGGGTGGCGTGGAGACTGCGGCAATTGTGTCGTTATTCGTCTCGGGAGTCGTGGCGGGGTCAGACATGTGCTGGAATCAGTGTAGAAGCTTGCCGCCCAGTGGCGCGGAAGTGGGACATGTGCGACTTGTGATCGCCAGATTTTGAAGCCGGGCAAGAATATAATCCTGTGTAGCGCGGTGGAGGCGATTTCTACCCATCTGGGGCCTTTTTCCAACACCGCGAACATCCGATTCTTAAGGTCTGATTCTCTTGAAAGCTAAGATACTGCAGGGCTTGCGCAGCCTAAGAGCAAGTCTAAATAGGGAAATGGTTTGCCGTGTGGCTCTTGCGGCCTTGCTGGCGATCGCGGCGGAAGCCAGTTCGCAGCAACCCGGTCAGAGCGTCTGGCAGGGAATGTTGCGCAACTCAGCCGGCGCTCCTTTGGAGGGCGCGAAGGTGCGGCTGGCAGGCAAGGGCGCCCAGGCCGTGGCAGTGACGGGCACCGATGGCGCGTTCCGGCTGGCTCCCATTCCCGCCGGCCAGTACCGCCTGACCGTTGAGGCGAAGGGCAAGAGGGCGAACTACGCGCAGCCTATCGATCTCCAGCCCGATACGGCTCACGTTGCGCTTACCCTCTCCGAACGTGGTGAACTCACGGTTGCGGCGGTTCAGGCTCAGACCGCAACGGGCGGCGAGCAACTGTCAAGCCAGGCTGTGAGCGAGTTGCCGCTGAACAAACGTGACTTCAGCACACTGCTTCTGCTAGCGGCCGGCACCATGACCGACGCGAATGGCGCCACCAATTTCACGGCACAGTTCGCCATCAATGGACAACGCGGAGTGGAAGCTGTGTTTGCCATGGATGGCGCCGACATCAGCGATCCGGAGATGGGTGGGGCGACGTTCTCAAATTTCAACGTGGACGCCGTTGAGCAGATCCAGTCCAGTTCCGGGTGGATGCCTGCCGAGATTGGCCGCGGGGCCGCCGGGTTCACAAACATCGTCACACGTTCCGGAGCGAGCGGGTTCCATGGGTCATTTTTTGAATTCGTACGCAACTCCGCCTTTGACGCGCGTAATTACTTCGACCATGCCACCTTAGCCTATCCAGGCAGAATTCCTCCTTTCCGCCGCAACGAATTCGGCTTTACCAACGGCGGCCCGGTCTACCTTCCCCACGTGTACGACGGCCGTAGCCGGACTTTCTACTTCGCGCAGTTCCAGGGCTTCCGCCAGGTTTTGGGAACTACGCAAGTGATGCCCGTGCCAACCCCGATCGAGCGGACCGGCCAAGATACGCTCACCTATCCAGACGGTTCTGTCGATACGCTGACAGTGCCTGTCAATCCAGGCATCGCGGCTGTGCTCAAGCGCTATCCTCTTCCGAACGATGCGAGCGGTCCGTTTCTGGATCACACCTATGCGACGGCGTCGAAGGTGGCTACAGACGCCGATCAGTTCTCACTGCGTCTCGACCACAAGTTTTCCAGCAAAGACCAGTTCTTTGCTCGCTTCAATTTCGACAATCTAAGCGGACCGACCACGAATCCCGACCAGACAGCAATCGATCCTTCGTTTGGTGTTCAGTACATCGATAGGCAGCGCAACGTGGTGGGCACCTATACGCACGAGTTTTCGCCGCGGCTTACGCTTGAATCGTCCCTCAGCATTCAGCGCACCACGCCGGGGTTTCCCACGCCAAACTACACCGATCCGGCGGTCAAGTTCAACGATGGCCTGTTTGAGGCGTTCAACTCCGCGGCCGGAACGGTGATGCAGGCCTACGGGAATCTCTTCCAGCTCCGCGAGAATCTGGCTTTCACCGCTGCGCGGCATTCGTTCAAAGCGGGCGGAGAAATCCGTGCAAACCGCGACACCACGTACTTTGGAATTAGCCCCAACGGCGAATACGACTTTGGCGGAGGTGCTGCTTATGTTCCCGGACCACCGAACAGCAATGTTCCGGTTATTACCGCGTCGAAGAACACAGCGCACGATCTCTATGCAGGCGATCTTTTGCCTGACACGCTTTCCAGTTTCTTGATTGGAAGTCCATTCGACTATACCGCATCGGTCGCGCCACCTTATTTTTCGAGCGGAGAGCACATTGGCCCGGCGGCCATTAGCCGCAACAATGTGGATGCCTATGCGCAGGACACCTGGAAGATTAGCAGCCGCTTTACGCTTGACTACGGGATTCGTTGGGAACTTTATAGACCTATCAGTGAGCGTGCCAAGCGGACAGCAGGATTTCTGTACGTGAACGATACTCAGGAGTACGTCGTGAATCCGCAGCCCGGCTACCGGACTAACTGGAAGGGATGGGGTCCGCGCATCCAGGCGGCATGGCAGGTTTCAGACAAGTTCGAAGCGCATGCCGGCGGCGCAGTTACGGTGATCCCTCCGAATCTCTGGCAGGATAACCTTCTGACCGGCTCGACGCCGTTTGCCGTGATGCCGAGGCTCTTGTCAGCCTCGAATGCGCCCATCGGCTACGGATTTAAAATTACGCCGGCGCAATTGCCGCGCGCCTACACACTGGCGGGCGCCGATATTTTCCCCACTGGACGCACCAACACAGTTGCACCCAACACGGCGATGGATGTGGATCGCTATGAGCAGGATGTAGCAGCACTCACGGCGGGCCACGTAGTCAGCGATCTGTCTCTCGCCGGCGTCGATCGCAACTTTGGCAACGCTACGCTGTACACCTGGACGGTAGGACTGGAGCGCAAATTCGCCGACCTGACAGCAGATGCCAGTTATGTGGGAACCGTTGGCGTGAAGCTTCCGCGTTTCAGCTTTCCCAATGCGTATCCAGGCGCAGATGCCACGTTTGCTCCGCTCACCAGATTCGACAAGGCTGGAAATGTGATTGGCGGCTTTGGGACCGAGAGCGAAATCACGGCGACCGCGCACTCAAATTATCACGCGCTGCAAACCTCGCTGTCCGGCACCGTGGGTCATGGAGGGCCCGGAATCCAGGCGAGCTACACCTGGAGCAAATCAATCGACGACACCAGCGAAGTGCTTGGCGGAACGGGATCCACCGGGGCTGTCGCGCAGGGATATCCGCAGAACCCCTACGACACGCACCCGGAGCGAGGTCCGTCATCGTTCGACGTGACCGACGGCTTTGGTTTGAGCGTGGCGCAGGACATGCATCTGGAGAGCGTGAACTTCCTTCGTCCTGTGAGCCGAAAGATGACGGACGGCTGGGAACTGCTGAGCATTTCAAGCATCAGCTCGGGCTCACCGTTCACGATCTTTTCAGGGATTCAGCAGACGGGCGCGGGCTCTAACGGCGTAGACCGCCCTGACCAGATTGCAACGCCGCACCTGTCGACTGCACGCAAAGTACGCGCGGACTACTTCGGCCAGGGTACGAATAACGCAACCGCGTTCTTCTCCATCCCCATTCATATCGCCGGCGGAAGCGGGCCGAATCAGGGGCGTTTTGGAACGCTGGGGCGCAACAGCTTTCGTGGCCCGGCATATTACAACTTCGACTTTGCGCTCATCAAGGACACGCCCTTTGGGCGCCGCAGGAGTGGAGCCGAACGTATCGATCTGCAGTTCCGCAGCGAGTTTTTCAACCTCTTCAACATCGTGAACATGGGCCTACCCGCCAACATACTCAACGGCTCCGGTTTTGGAGAGATCAGCAAAACCGCCGGCACATCGCGCCAGATTCAATTCTCGCTCAAATTGATCTATTGACAGCCTTCCTTCCCCGACGGACTCGCCGAAATCTGGTTCTGGGTCGATCTCACCAACGAACTGGCGTTGTGGGGATGATCGCCCAGCCTTCAGCAGACAGCTTTAAGAGCCGGCCCGCCATTGCGAAGCCGCGCGCCGCAAGTGCGTCCTATTGCGTTCCCATAGGTGCGGGTGTAGAGTATTCATATTGTTTTGCAATAGGAGCCGACCCATGGGCGAAAAGACCGATGTCTGGCAGGGAACGCTGACGCTGATGGTGCTGAAGACGCTTGAATCGATGGGACCGCAGCACGGCTACGGCGTTGCTCGCCGCATCGAGCAGACCAGCGGCGACCTGCTGCAGTTGAACTATGGAACGCTCTACCCCGCGCTGCTCAAACTGGAGCAGGAGGGGTATATTCGCTCGCGCTGGGGTACGTCGGAAAACAATCGCAAGGCGAAGTTCTACGAGCTGACCAAGGCGGGACAGCGCCGGGTGCGCAAGGCTGCCGCGGAGTGGGAACAGACGACGGAGATTCTGGCGCGGTTCCTGGCTCCTGCCGAGGAGGCGTGATGCGCAGACTAAGGGCATTGTGGATGCGGTTTCGCGGACTGTGCCAGGGCCAGCAGGCAGACAACGACTTCGCGGCGGAAGTGAAAAGCCACGTGGCTATGCACACCGAGGATGGAATTCGCGCCGGGCTGAGCCTGGATGAGGCGCGGCGGCAAGCGCTCGTGCGACTGGGCGGGGTGGAGCAGGTGCGGCAAGCATATCGCGAACGGCGTACGCTTCCCTTGATTGAAAGCCTGGTGAGCGATGCTGGTTATGGCCTTCGCGGACTATTGAGGAGTCCCGGCTTCACAGCCGTCGCCGTCCTGACACTTGCACTTGGTATCGGGGCAACATCCACAGTTTTCACGGTTGCCGATGCCGCGCTCCTGCGATCATGGCCAGCTAGCGAACCGCAGCGGATGGTTCGGATTGTCGCCTCAACACCGCAAGGCGCCGACTATTCGTTTTCATACCCAGACGCAGTAGATTTGGCCGCGCAAAGCCGGACGCTGGAGGGGATTATTGCCTATGCGCGTTACGCGGCGACAATTCACTCCGGCTCGGAATCTCAGGCTCTGCTCGACGAGGTTGTTTCTCCCAATTACTTCTCGCTGCTTGGAACGGATCCCGGGCTAGGCCGGCGGTTCGCTGCGGCCGCGCAAAGCGGTCAACCTTGTGTCGTCATCGGCAACGCTGTCTGGCAACGTTTCTTCGGCTCCGATCCGGAGCTGGTGGGCAAACAAATCTTACTCTCGGGCCGGAACTATACCGTGGTTGGCATTGCTCCGCGAGGATTCCGCGGGATGACAGCATTCATTCCCGCAGAACTGTGGTTTCCAATCACAGCGCGGTATGGAGCATCCGAACGCGGGTTCCGCGGTTTCGAACTCGTGGGCCGCCTCCGGCCCGAGTTTACCCCGGCACAGGCGCAAGCGGAACTTGAAGCCACAGGGCAGCGCCTCGCACAAGCCTACCCTGCCGTCGATAAAGGAAGAACAGTTACCGTCATCTCCGAACGCCAGCGCCTGCGTGAAGCGGCCACGCCTACAGCGATGCTGATGGGCGCCGTGGGCATTGTGCTGCTCATCTGCTGCGCAAACGTGGCGGGGCTCATCCTGGCGCGCGGAGATGCGCGCCGGAAGGAGATTGCCATGCGGTTAGCGCTGGGAGCGACACGCTTCCGAATCGTTCGGCAACTGCTCACCGAGAGCATGCTGCTCGCGTTGATAGGTGCGGGCCTGGGTCTCATTGTGGCCGTCGAGCTCTTCCGCTTGCAGAGCGCCCTCATGCCGCCGGCGAAGTTCTCCCTCGGCCTGGATCTGCATCTGAATGCAGCGGCAATCCTCTTTACGATTGCTGTCTCGATGCTGGCCGTTATCTTGTGCGGGTTGCTGCCTGCGATTCAAGCTACAAAAATGAGCTGCGCTCCGGCATTGAAGTCAGACGAAAGAGGCGGCCCTCCGCGCCGTTTTACCTTGCGGGGTTCCCTGGTGGTGGCCGAGATTGCGATGGCGGCTACGCTCCTCACCGCGTCCGGACTCGTTGTGAAGAGCTTCCTCGTCAGCCTAAAGATGAACCTGGGCTTCGACCGCGAGAAGCACCTGGTATTCTTCGATCTCGGGCCCGGGTATGACCTCGCTCGTAGCGCGGCCTACTTTCAGCAGGCGGAGACAAGCGCCGCGGCACTGCCCGGTGTGCGGCATGCTGCACTCGCGCAGCGCATGCTCCTCTCCGACTTCGGAGGCGGCGCGGAAAAACGTGTCTCCATTCCCGGCATCGAGCTGCCGCAGGGACAAACGACCATTCCAGTCAAGTTCAACGCAGTGGATAGCGGCTACTTCCAAACCGTCGGTACGCATCTTCTCGATGGCCGCGAATTCACCATGGCCGACGGCCCTCACACGGCCCGAGTCGCCATCGTCAGCCGCACCATGGCCGAGCGCTATTGGCCGGCCTCAACCGCGATCGGTAGGCAGATCGTCGTGGACGGAAAGCCCTGTCAGGTGGTTGGGGTGGCTGAAGACGCAAAGATCATTCAACCGCATGAGGCACTCGAAGCGTACATCTATCTGCCCTTTGCGCAATGGCCTCGCGGAGAGGCAAGTCTGATTCTCGAATCGGAGCAAGATGGCCGCCCGGTAATCGCAGCGATGCGCAACGTGCTTCAGACCATGGATCGCAATGCGCCCCTCGATGTCCGAACCGTTGACTATCTGATGCAACAGGCTTTCTGGGAAGACAGGATAACCGCGGCCTTTGTCGGGATTCTGGGGCTGCTCGTAATCTTCTTTGGAGCTCTGGGACTTTACGGAGTGATTTCGTTCGCCGTGAACCGGCGCCGCCGGGAAATCGGCATTCGCATGGCACTCGGCGCTGAGCGCAACGACGTGGTGCGAATGGTGCTCCGTGAAGGAATGGCGTTCGCCGCAATAGGCTCGGTCATCGGCCTGATCGCGTCGCTGCTTACCATGCGCGTCTTATCGAGCGTGCTCTATGGCGTAAAGCCGACCGATCCGCTCGCGTTTGCGGGTAGTGTCGCAGTGGTAATTTCAGTGTCGCTTATCGCGTGTTGGATTCCGGCGCGGCGCGCGGCTTCCATTGATCCCATGCAAGCGTTGAGGACAGAGTAGATGAAAACACTCGTTGCCTGAACGCTTACTCCCGAACGATCCGGCTGGTACACTCCGACATTGGGAGAGATGTATGAAGGCAAGCGCAATCGAGTTTCGCCTGCGGATGGTAATCCAAATCATCATCGTCGCAATGGGGATGTGGGCTCCCTGGATCAGGCCGTGGGATTTTGGAAGGCGGCTCTCCACGCTGGAATGGATGGCGCTCGAGATCAGCCGGACGGGGCTGGCGAGTTTCAACGTCTCCACACCCATCGTCATTGTCTTCGGCGCGATCCTCGCCGCAATCGGCATGGTGCTGCGTGTATGGGGAGCGGCCTACCTGGGATACGACGTCGTGCACCACGCAGAGATGCAGGGAGGCGGGGTAATGGCCGCAGGGCCTTATCGCTACATGCGCAATCCGCTCTACCTGGGCGGCTGGTTCATGATGGCTGCCGTCGCACTTTTGTTCACTCCGACCGGAGCCCTGTTCATTGTGGCGCTGGTAGGGTTCTTTTATCTGCGCCTGGTTCTCGGCGAAGAAGCCTTCCTCTCGGCAAAACTGGGCGAGCCTTACCGCGAGTATCTGCACGACGCGCCACGCATCTTCCCACGACTTCGAGCTACTTTGCCGCGGGCCGCGCTAAAACCGCACTGGCTCACCGCCCTCTTGACCGAGATCATGCCAATCGGGACCTTTATCACGCTGGCTTTTGTGTCGTGGACCTATGACAACACAGCAATGCTATGGGGCATTCTCATCAGCTTTGTGGCTTCAATGATCGTGCGGGGAATGATGAAAGCGCCGATTCCCACCTGTGCTTTTGTCGTGGTCTCTCCGACGGCATGGGGTCTGTTCCACCTGTCGATTGTCAGAGCTCTCCTGATTGGAATAGGAGCATTTCTAGTGGTGCGGGCGCTTATGCCGCGCGTCAAGCCGGAGACGAACTCACGGCAATAGACTCGCCGCGTTTTTTCCCTTGCTTGCCAAGGTGTGTCCATCCGAAGCCAGCCGGATACTTCAGTCCGAAGCCCAGCAGCCGGTCAACGCCAATATGGTTCAGCCAGATGAGCGCATAAGGCAACGGGCCGGCTGCGTGCAGCAGCAAGGCTGCCAAGGCCAATGTGATGGGCGTGACCGTGGTGTGGATAGCGTTGTAGCAGCGAGCACCCCAGCAAGGCGAGGCCAAATAGCCGAGCATGCTCAGGTCGGGCACAAGCCACAACGCGACAAAGAGCCACCAACTGGAACCGGTGCGCGCGTAGAGCACGGCAGAGATCGCCGACAGCGCGAGCCCCTCAAGTCGCAGAAAAAGAAGAACGGGCGCGCCCACTGCGGGAGCCTGTCTGAATTGCAGTTCGAAATTCATTTCGTCAGCGGCGGAAGTTGTCGATGCCATACTGAGTTCGATGCCGTGCCGTGACCGACGGATTGAGTAATTATCATCGTCCAGGAATGCTCCCGGAAGAACAAAGGGGAGAAGCCGATGGCTTCTCCCCTGGTGTCCGCAGTCCGATGGAGACTACTTTTTGGGTGGGGCGATGACGTCCTTGGCGGCCTTGGCCACGCGGAACTTGACAACGGTCTTGGCCTTGATCTTGATGGCCGCGCCGGTCTGAGGGTTACGGCCGATGCGGGCCTTGCGCTCTGCCTTTACGAGCCGGCCGATGCCGGGGATGACGAATACGCCGTTCTTCTTGGTTTCCTTGATGGCGGTCTCAGCCAGCAGGTCCAGGAAGGCAGCGGATTGCTTGTTGGTGAGTTCGAGCTTCTCGGCCAGATGCCGTGTGAGTGCGGTCTTGGTCAGTCCAGTTGCCATTATGATGTTCTCCTTCTTGGCGAGCCCTATGGGCTGCCTTGTTGACGGGCTTCCGCCGCGAAACGCGTACCGCATGGAGAAGGTGCAACTTGGGCTGCGCTGCACAAAACCCCTGTATTCATGCGGCTTCGAAGAACCCTGCCGATGGTTACAATGCGGCTTTGGGGTAGGCAAAGTCAATGGGAAAAGCCCGATTTCCACAGGATTCTTCGGGATTTCGTCGGTTTTTGCCGACTTTTGGCCTATTTTCTTGGATTTTGGCTCGATTCGACGCTGCGATTCACTTCACTTGGCTTTAGACGCGGATATTTGCCAAGCCACTGCGGAACCGTTTTATCTCAACCCGAAGAGCACTTTTCTCTTCGGCGCCTGTGCCGCTGCAATGGGGGTGTTGAGAGCATCCACCACGGGCGCCGCGATCTTGAAGTGGCGAATCAGCGTGGCGGCGAAGTTCGGTTTGAGAGCTTCGGTGGCAGGCAAACTTGCGGCCAGACCCCATTGGCGGCAGCGAATCAGATCCATACCCGGATGCTCGCAGGGAAAGCCCTTGGGTGGCCGCATCAAGGCGTTGCCCTCAAACTCGGAAAATGCCTTGCGGACGGCGGGCTTTTGAAGAAGCTTTCTGAACTCGGCGTGGTGATCGAGCAGCCAATGGCGGATGGCGGCCAGTTGATCCTTCTCCGGCATGTATGCTCCGGCGGCGACAACGACCTCCTTCGCGCCGATGTGGAAGTAGTAGCCGGCCCCGGAAGTCTTTTTAAGCCCCTGATGCGACCACCACGCGGCCACGTGGGTCTTGTAGGGCAGCTTATTGGCGCTGAAGCGCGTGTCGCGATAGATGCGGAAGATACATTTCTCCGCCGGCCGCACAAACTCGGGCGCGAAATCCGTCATCGCGTCGGTCACCTTGCGGATGATGGCCAGCATTGGCTCTTTCAGCTCCGCTTCAAAGACGGCCTTGCGCGGCGCGAACCACTCGCGGTCGTTGTGGCGGGCAAGGTTGCGGAGGAAGGCGAGGGCTTCGGGACGAAGATGGGCGGGGGTTGGCGTAGAGACAGACTTTGCGGCGCGAGACATAACAGAGCCAGTCTACCGAATTACCTTCAATGCGCCGCGGAAAAGCCCGTCGAAATCGGCGGAGAGGGCTGCCTCTTTGGCGATGGCCTGTTCGATGGCCTTTTCGGCGGCGGGACGCTGATAGCCCAGGTTGGTCAGCGCGGAAAGCACATCTTCGGCGGTGGCCCCGCGCACGACCGTTTGGGATGGCGCCACGGCAAAATCGTCCAGCTTGTCTTTGAGCTCGACAACGAGGCGTTCAGCCAGCTTTTTTCCCACACCTGGAATGCGCGTAAGCTGCGCATGGTCCTGGCCGCGGATAGCCTGCACGGTGCGCTCGGAAGAAAGTCCGCTCAGCATCTTGATGGCCAGCTTGGGGCCGACGCCGCTCACCGTGATCAGCCGCTCAAAGAGACGCTTCTCTTGGAGTTCGAGAAAGCCAAAGAGCGCGATCTGGTCTTCGCTGACCTGGGTGTGTATGTGCAGAGCGGCCTCGGCGCCCAGCGAGGGCAGCGCCGTAAATGTAGGAACGGAGATGGCGACGTCGTAGCCGACACCGGCCGCCTCGACGATGGCTTGGCCGGGCTGTTTCGAAATGAGCTTGCCGCGCAGATGAGCGATCATGGAGCCCTATTGTAGAATCCCCAGCCGCTTGGCGACACGTTCGAAAGTCTCCAGTGCTTGATCTAACTGGGCTTTGGTGTGTTCGCTGGTGAGGATGGCGCGGATTCTTGCTTTGCGCTCGGGAACGGTGGGGAAGGCAATGCCGGTGGCCATTACGCCTTCGTCGAAGAGCGCACGACTGAACTCCATGGCCGCGCGGCCTTCGCCCACGATGATGGGCGTGATGGGCGTTTCGGTGGCCGGGGTGGTGACGCCTCCGATGTTGAAGCCTAGCCGCTTGAGTTCGCCCTGGAAGTAGTGGGTGTTTGACCAGAGCCGCTGAATCCGCTCCGGCTCCTGCTCCAGAATGTCGAAGGCGGCAATGCAGGTGGCCGCAACTGAAGGTGGGTGGGAGGTGGAGAAGAGAAACGGGCGGGCGCGGTGATAGAGGTAGTCAATCAGGTCATAACTGCCGCAAACGTAGCCCCCTAGGGCGCCAATTGCCTTCGATAGGGTGCCGACCTGAATGTCCACCTTGCCGTGCATACCGAAATGGTCGACCGACCCGCGGCCATTGCGGCCCAGGACACCCGAGGCGTGGGCGTCGTCGACCATCATGATGGCGCCATATTTCTCGGCCAGGGCGGAAAGCTTGTCGACGGGGCCAATATCGCCGTCCATCGAGAAGACGCCATCGGTGATGACGAGCTTCCTGCCGGGCTGCGTGGCGAGCTCCTGAAGAAGCTGCTCGCAGTGGGCTATGTCCTTGTGGCGGAATACTTTAATAGTGGCGCGGGAGAGGCGCGCACCGTCGATAATGCTGGCGTGGTTGAGCTCGTCGGAGAGGATGAAGTCTTCTTTGCCGAGGATGGCGCTTACGGTGCCCGCGTTGGCGGCAAAACCGCTCTGAAAGACGACGCAGGCCTCGACATTCTTGAAGCGGGCGATCTTTTCCTCGAGATCCATGTGGATGCGCATGGTTCCGGCAATGGTGCGCACTGCCCCCGAGCCCACGCCAAAGGCGCGCGTGGCAGCCAGAGCGGCCTCGATAAGCCGCGGGTCGTTGGCCAGCCCCAGATAATTGTTGCTGGCAAGGTTAATCACCTGGCGGCCGTCGTAATGGCAGACCGGGGCCTGCTGATCGTCGAGGATGCGGAGCTTGAAGTGCGTGCCCTTGGCGCGGAGTTCGTCGAGAGCCGCGGTCAGATGGGCAAGTTGGGGGCGAGGAGGAGCCTGAGTCATGGCTATTTACCTCAAAGAAGAAGCATAACTCCACACAGTGGGCCGGGCGGTGGGCTGGACTCTCCATTCCGGGCGCGCCGCGTCCAACGCATGACAGGGATTGATTGCAGGGGCTCATGACATGGCGCATCAGCATCCTGCTTGGGCGGCTGGGGTGCTTTTCGGGCTAAACTGCGGTGCGCCGGTTGGCCCCACCGCGCCCCCGCCAGATACAATAGTCTTCTACGCTTAAGGGAACGGGCGATACGCGATTTGGCGATGCGCGATTCTTCTGGAGATTTGGAGCAGGTGCACGTGAGAGGCATGAATCGCCGCAGTCTGCGGCTTGAGGAGTGGGTTGCAGGACTGGGTGCGGCGCTGGCGCTGCTTATACTGCCGGTGGCGGCAGCGAGCGCGCAAAGCACTGGCACTACAACCACAATGACGGCGCAGTCCAGCACAGCCGCGACCTGCTCGCTGACGAGCTTGGCTGTAGGCGTGACCAGTACAACGGGTGTGCCTGCTGGAACCGTTACGATCATGGACGCGGCGAGCGGGAGTCCGGTTTCACTGGGCAGCACGACCCTCAATCCTACCGGTCAGGCAAGCTTTGTCTTTGGACTGGCAAATGGCGTGCACACCCTCAGCGCGGTCTATACCGGCAACGCCACCTACAATGGCTCGACCTCGGTTTCCGTATCGCAGACCGTCAGTTCTCAGTGCACGTCCTCGTTTATTGTGACCGTATCGAGTCTGGCGCCGTCCAACACGCTGACGGCGGGCGAAGCAGGAACAGCCACAGCGACCGTGGTGCCTCTATCGCCATTCGTACCCCCGGCAGGAAACACGCCGGCGTTTGTCACCCTCTCCTGCTCGGGGCTGCCGAACCAGGCCTCATGCATCTTTTCTCCGGAGAGCCTGGAGATTCTGCCCCTCCAGCACCAGGGAGTCACCAGCTCCATGGTTTTGCAGACACAGGCTGGAGGAACAGCCGGCCAATTGCGGCCGCCTGCGGCCTACACCAGAGGAAGCGGCCCGGTTGCCTGGGCTTTTCTGCTGCCCGGAATGCTGGGATTGGGCGGACTGGCCTGGGGAGCGAGGCGGCGCGCATGGCTGAACAAGCTTGCACTCATAGCGCTGGTCGCCTTGGTCACCATTCTGGGAACCACAGCCTGCAATCCGCGCTACTACTACTACAACCACGGCCCGCCCACCACTCTGCCTACTCCATCGGGCACTTATACAGTAATCGTGACCGGACAGTCCAGCAACGGCATCACCGCAATTACGCAGAACACAACGATGGTTCTGACGGTGAATTAGACAAGAGGCAACGTAAAAGCCTGCATGAGCCGCCGGCATTCCCTTCCCGCGGAAGTGTACGTGCTGGTGGAACAGACACCGGCCACGGTGCTGCTGGAGTGCGGCAAGCCAAACAACACAGAGCCTAACGCAGAATCGTACATGCGGATTTTTACGTCGCCGTTGCGGGTGTGCGTGGCGAACACGTCCGCGGAGCTTGCCGGCCTCTTTAGCGCGATTGAAAGCGCTGTTGCGTCCGGGCTGACGGCGGCAGGATTCTTTACCTACGAATGCGGAAATTGCTTTGAGCCGAAGGCAGCGGTGCGGGCAAGCCTGCCTGGGCAACCGCTCGCCTGGTTCGGCATTTATGAGCGCGCCTATCGGTTCGACCTTGCAACGGGGAGCTTTCCCGATGGCGAGCCGCCGGGTCTGGCGAGCTTTCGCACTGGAGGAGAACGGCCGGACAAGAAGTTGCCCGACGAAACCGAAGTGCAAGCCTCGCTCGCTCTGACCGAGGAGCAGTACGCAGAACGGATTGCGGCAATTCATGAGTGGATTCGTGCAGGCGACGTTTATCAACTCAACTTCACGGCACCTTATAGCCTGCAAGTACGAGGCAGGGTGGCTGCTTTGTATGCACGCCTGCGCGAGCGGCAGCCGGTAGAGTATGGGGCGTTTATTCACTGGTCGGCGGGGCGACGGATTTTGTCCTTCTCGCCGGAGTTGTTTTTCCGCGTGGATGAAGAGAACGGCGGCCGGCGCATTACAACAAAGCCGATGAAGGGAACAGCAGCGCGGGGGCGCACGACGCAGGAAGACCGCGAGCGCGCTGAGTGGCTGCGCAACGACCCGAAGAACCGCAGCGAGAATGTGATGATTGTCGATTTGCTGCGCAACGATCTGGGACGCGTGGCGAAGTTCGGCAGTGTGCACACAGAGAACCTGTTTGCTGTCGAGCGATATCCGACGCTTTGGCAGATGACTTCGACGGTGACTGGGGAGCTTCGAGACGAGGTTGGTTTCCACGACATCTTCAAGGCGCTGTTTCCTTGCGGGTCGATCACGGGCGCGCCCAAGGTGCGAGCGATGCAGTTGCTCGCTCAACTCGAAGAACAGCCGAGGGGCGTATACACAGGGGCGATCGGATACTTTTCACCACGGCGCACGGTCTTCAACGTGGCCATCCGCACTCTAGAACTCGTTGGCGAACAAGGGACGATGGGTGTGGGCAGCGGCATCGTGATCGACTCCGTTGCGAAAGAGGAGTACCGCGAATGTGTGCTTAAGGCGGAGTTTCTTACTGGCTCAGCGCAGCGGTTTCCGGAACGATTCCAACTGATCGAGACGATGCTTTGGGACCGTAGTTATCCGTTCCTGGAACTGCATCTCGATCGGCTGATGGATTCGGCGGAGTACTTTCAATTCGAGTGCGAGCGTGAGGCGGTGAGGGCAGCGCTGATGGAGTATGCGCGTGCCTTTGAAGACGGAGCACCGCGCAAAGTGAGGCTACTGGTTGACCGCGAAGGGTGCGTGAATATTGGGGACAAGACCCTCCAAGGAAATGGCGGCAAAGATGCGAAGCCCATGCACGCGTGTATCTCGCGGCAGAGGACCGATGAGAAAGACCCGATGCTCTACCACAAGACAACTCACCGGCCTTTGTATGCCGAGGCCTTCAAAGAGGCCGTAGATAAGGGGTTTGACGATGTGCTGTTCATGAACCAGCGCGGAGAAGTGACGGAGGGCGCGATCAGCAATATCTTCATCGAGAAGGACGGCCGATGGCTGACGCCCTCTGTCGAGTGCGGACTATTGGCGGGGGTCTACAGAAGGCATCTTCTCGAAACTCTTCCACGTGTTGAAGAACGTGTGATCTATGTGGGCGATCTGCGCACGGCGGAAGCGGTCCATCTATGCAACGCGGTGCGTGGGCTGCGGCGGGTGACGATCGATTGGGATTCCTAAAGCAGTTCTCCTGAAGTTATAGAGGCAAGAACGTTCCCTCAGGGGCTAAAGCCCGGCCTTAAATCGTGTCATTTTCGGCACGACTGAAGTCGTGCCCTTTCAAAACCGTCTACGCCGATCGGCCAACTGCACTAACCCTGGACCGCGGCCGGAAAATGTGGGGATCTATGCGGACGCATCGCTCGACTTTTGTATGCTTCCAGGACGACAGATGGCTGTTTCGAGAGGCCTCTCGGAAAAACGTACCGATGTATCAGTTGATTTTCGGCCGTTTGAACTGATACATCGGTACAAACATTGTTGAAAGACGAGAAAACGGTGTTTTTGTCAGAAGTTCGGAGCCGAAAATAAGGAGTTAGGGAGCAGAAAGATTGCTTGCCGGAGCTTTCTGCTCCCAGTAGGTTCAATCTGCGTGCTGCAGCGGCTCAGTCCGGGCGCATGACTACTTTGATGGCTTCGCCGGATTGGAGGAGTTTCATTGCTTGATTGAACTCGCTTAGCTTGAGGCGGTGGGTGATGGCGGGCTCGAGGTTGAGCTTGCCGGTGGAGAGCAAAGCCTCCATCTGAAACCACGTCTCGAACATCTTGCGGCCGTTGATGCCCTGCACAATTGCGCCTTTAAAGATGATGTCTTTGGCGAAGTCGAGCTCAAAGGGGCGCGAGGGAATGCCGAGCAGCGAGGCGCGGCCGCCGGTACGCAGGATGGCAAAGCCCAGGCGCATGGCTTCGGGATGGCCTGACATTTCAAGCAGCACATCGACGCCGGTGCCTCCGGTGGCCTCAAGAATTTTCTTTTCGACGTTTTCAGTCGCGGGATCGAAGGCTTGGTCCGCGCCCATTTCAGAGGCGACTTTGCGGCGGTGCGCGTTGACTTCGATGGCAAAGACTCGCGAGGCACCGCAAGCCTTGGCGACGGCGATGGAGAAGAGGCCAATGGCGCCGCAGCCGGTGACGGCTACGGTGGTGGCGGCGATGGGGCCGGCCAGCACGGTGTGGACCGCGTTGCCGAGGGGGTCGAGCAACGAAGCGTAATCGTGGGGAATGGAGGGCGAGAGCTTCCAGATGTTGGTCTCGGGGATGATGGCGTATCCGGCGAAGGCGCCGTCTGAATCGACGCCGAGGATGCGCACGTGCTGGCAGATGTGGGCCTGTCCGGTGCGGCATTGCAGGCACTTGCCGCAGGCCACATGCATCTCCGCGCTCACGAGGTCACCCTCGCGCACCGTAGAGACGCCACGGCCCACGCCGGCCACCGCGCCTGAAAACTCGTGACCGGGAATCAGGGGTGGATGGATCCGGCTCTTGGCCCAGTGATCCCAATTGAAGATGTGCAGATCGGTTCCGCAAACGCTGGCAGCCTGCACGCGGACGAGCACTTCACCCGGACCAGGCGTGGGAACCGGCACTTCGCGCAGTTCGATGCCGTGCGCGGGTTTGGCCTTGACTACGGCCTGCATTGTGGTTGGCATTGCTTGAAGCCTCGAGTGGAGTTTCAGATCGTGCGTTGGTTTGAAAGAGCAAACCCTGAGGGGCTAAAGCCCGCTCTCTTTGCTACTGCTAGCGGCACGGCGTCCCGGCCCTTTCAAGACCATGTTATGAAACAGATTCTAGTCTTTCAGGGTCACGTGCTTCGCCTTGTTCTGTGCTTCGATTACCAACTGGGCGGCGAGCAGACACTCTTCCGGGTCCTGCGCCAGATGGGTCCGGTTCACGATGTCGGCTACAAATTGCGGGCCAAACGGGAGCGGCATCTGGTTGCAGTCGATGTAGCGGGCTTGCTTGTTGTCGACGATGAACAGATTGTTTCCCTGGTGCTTGACCCCGACATCGGTGTACTTGCGAATCTCGATGTAGCCGTTGGTTCCGAGGATGAAGAGCCGGCCATCGCCCCAGGTTCCCAGGCCGTCGGGCGTGAACCAGTCGAGGCGCACGTAGCCGAATCCGCGATCGCCACGCAGCACGATGTCGCCGAAGTCCTGAAAGAGGGGATGATTGGGATGGCGAACGTTGGCAACCTGCGACTCCACAACCTCAGCCTGCTTGGAGCCCGTGTAATAGAGGAACTGATCGACCTGGTGCGAACCGATGTCGCAGAGAATGCCGCCGAACTGCTCAGGATTCCAGAACCACTCCGGCCGCTGCGCTCCGCCACCGGCGTCGCCGCCGACCTGGACGATCTGGTGCGGCGCAATGTTGATGGTTTGAATTACCTTGCCGATGGCGCCTTGCCTGACCAATTCGCCGGCGTAGATGGCTGCCTTAAGCTCAAGCAGTTCGCTATAAAGGATGGCGTAGATTCGCTTGGTCTCGGCGGCGGTTTTGCGCACGTCGGCCAGTTGCGCAAGCGTGGTCATGCCCGGCTTATCGACGAGAACATCCTTGCCCTGCTTCATGGCGCGCACGGCGATCCCGGCTCGCTCATTTGGAATTTGGGAGGAGAGGACCAGTTGAATCGATGGATCGTTCAAAACTTCGTCCTGGGTGGCGGCCATCTTCACATCCGGGAAGCGATTCTTGAAAGCGGCAGTCTTGTCTTGCTCGCCGCCCCAGGCTGCCACCAACTCGCCACCGCCGCGCTTCACGGCGCCGATCATGCCGTAGATATGGTCGTGGCTCATGCCGCAGACGGCGAATTTGATGTGGTACTTGGGAGCTTCGTCTGCCTGGGCGGCCGGGACCACTGCATCCTCGATTATGCGGCCATGGACACCGCCTAACGGCATTGCACTTTCCGGAATGCCAGTCATCATGGCCACCGACCCCATCAACCCGGCTTGCCCGGCTTGCTTGAGGAAGTCACGCCGTGCTGTCGAAATCCTGTTCATTTCTCCTCCATATCTTCCAGGCTCCGTTGAATCGAGCAATCGGCGCAATGCTCCGGGCGAGGATCATCCCCTCTTGCCGAATTCAAGAGCAGAGCGCTTCCCGAATCTGGTCCGAATCGATGATAACCGTGTTCGCCGGCCGCTCTGCGAAAATAAGAGGAGATGCTATCTCTGCAGAATGCGGGCAAGCGGTTTGGGCCGCGGGTGCTGTTCCTTGAGGCCAACTGGCTGATCCGGGCGCGGGAAAAGACTGCGCTGGTGGGCGCCAACGGGACCGGCAAATCGACGTTGATGAAGGTGCTGGCCGGCCTCGAGACACTGGACTACGGCAGCCTGCAGCAGACGCGGGGCATGAGCATCGGCTACCTTCCGCAGGAGGGGTTGCAACTGACAGGGCGCACGGTCTTCGAAGAATGCCTGTCGGTGTTCGATGAGCTGCGTGAGATGGAACAGGAGATCGAACGGCTGGGCGGGCAGCTATCCGAGCTGGATCATGAAGGGCAGGAGTACGAGGCTGCCGCGGAGCGCTACTCGATGCTGCAGGAGCGCTTTCACGCGCTGGACGGCTACGCTCTGGATGCGCAGGTGGGCGGGGTACTGACCGGGCTGGGCTTTGGCAAAGAGGATTGGGGACGGCAAACGGACGAGTTCAGCGGTGGATGGCAGATGCGCATCGCGCTGGCGAAACTGCTGCTGGCCAAACCGAATCTACTGCTTCTCGATGAGCCGACCAATCACCTTGACCTGGAGACGCGCAATTGGCTTGAAGACTATCTGCATGGCTATCCGTTTGGTTACATACTCATCTCGCACGACCGCTATTTTCTGGATGTGACGATCGACCGCACGGTGGAGATATGGAACAAGCGGTTGACGATTTATCAGGGCAATTACAGTAAATATCTCAGCCAGAAAGATGAGCGGCGGGCGCAGTTGCAGGCGGCCTACCGCAACCAACGCATACAGATTGAGCACCTGGAGGCATTTATCAATCGCTTCCGCGCCCAGGCTACCAAGGCCAAGCAGGTGCAATCGCGGATCAAGGAACTGGAGAAGATTGAGCGCATCGAGATTCCCGAAGAAGAGCCGGTGATTCACTTCAAGTTTCCGCAGCCGCCGCCTTCAGGGCGGATGGTGGTGGAAGCTGAGGGGCTGGCAAAGAGTTATGGCGCCAAGAAGGTGCTTGAGGGCGTGCGGTTCTGCATTGAGCGCGGCGACCGCGTGGCGCTGGTGGGCGTGAATGGCGCGGGCAAGTCGACGCTGATCAAGCTGCTGACCGGGGATGAAGCGCCGACCGCGGGGAAGGTGAAGCTGGGGCACAACGTGGTGAGCGAGTACTTTGCGCAGGACCA
>Ga0181520_10000822_pt1 | contig 66900 bp, 53 predicted proteins | sample PEATcosm2014_Bin_29_FD_132451 | JGI IMG/M metagenome (GOLD analysis project Ga0181520, IMG submission 132451) | Peatland microbial communities from MTU Mesocosm Facility, Houghton, MI, USA - PEATcosm2014_Bin02_30_metaG | ecosystem: Environmental > Terrestrial > Soil > Wetlands > Peat | place...
ATTGGCGTCCCCGACGGGATTTGAACCCGTGTTATCGCCGTGAAAGGGCGGTGTCCTAGGCCGGGCTAGACGACGGGGACGCTGATAGGGCTAGGTGCGGCGAAGGTTGGCCGGATGCGCCCTTATGAAGGCTATCAACTCGTGGAGGCCATGTCAAAAATAGCCCGCAGGGCACGCGGCCGCCTAAGGGCTGCCGGATGGCACCAATCCCAAAGCCGCCGAGGCGCGTCAAGCCTTGCGTTATCCTCAATATGTGATGCGACGCTTCCGCTTTCTCGACTTGTTGACCATCGGGTTTGTGGTGGTGCTGTTGATTTCCAACCTGGTGGGGCCCAAGATTTGTCAGCTTGGCCCGCTGCGCCCCAGCGCTGCAGAGTTCCTGTTCCCTCTGACCTATATCTGTGGCGACGTCTTTACGGAGGTTTACGGATACGGGGCCTCGCGCCGCGCCATCTGGCTGGGCTTTCTTGCCATGGGCCTGTTGGCCGCCATGGGGCAGGTGGCGGTGGCGCTGCCGCCGGCTCCGGAGTGGAAGGGCCAGGAGGCCTTTGCCACCGTCTTCGGTTTTGTTCCCCGGTTCGGGGTAGCCAGTCTGATGGCTTATTGGGCCGGCGAATTCACCAATAGCTATACCCTGGCCAAGCTGAAGCTGATCACGCGCGGCCGCTGGCTGTGGACACGCACTGTCGGTTCCACCGTCACGGGGCAGGCCGTGGATACTGCGGTCGTGATCTTGGTGGCCTTCGCTGGAACGCAGCCGCCGGCGATGCTGGTACGGATGGTGCTTTCCTCCTACCTGATCAAGGTCGCAGTCGAGGTGGTGGCCACTCCGGTCACCTATCTCGTTGTGGGCTGGCTCAAACGGGTGGAAGCGGTGGATACCTTTGACGACGGGACCAACTTCAATCCCTTTGCCTGGCAGGGTGAAAGCGCCTGAAGGGTCGATTTTCGAGGCGGCCAAGCGCAGGGCAGGGCTTTTTTGCGACAATGGTAGGACGTCAGTCGTCAGATAAAGAAACGCGTCATTTTGCGTCTACCGCCTTAGGGGGAATGCCGGCGCTTGTTGTGGACGGAATTCAGCCGCAAGAAGCGATCGCCGGATGAGATCGGGATTCGGATACCTGGTCTGAGCCGGTACACGCCGGATTTTCAGATTCAAAGTTCCCGAGCCGAGGAAAGATTGAGTGAGGGTTAGTTCTTTGAAACGCATTTTTGGTATCAGTTTTGTTGTAGTTTTGGGGCTATTGACCGTCGGATGCAAGCAGAAATCGGCTACGCCAGTTCAGGGAATGCAAGCCATGCCAGTGCAGACTATCGCGGTGACCATGGTTCCGGTGGCGCAGAGCAATGAGTATGTCGCCACCATCAAGTCGCGCCGCTCGGCTACTTTACAGCCGCAGGTGTCGGGGCGCCTTACTCAGATTCGGGTTCGGTCGGGTGACCATGTGAAGTCCGGCCAGGTACTGATGGAGATTGATTCCCAGCCACAACGCGCCACGGTGCAGGCGCAGCACGCCACAGAACTGCAGAAGAAGGCGCTGTTCGACTTCAACACGATTGAGGTGGACCGGCAGCACAAGCTGTTTGACGCCGGCGTGACCAGCCGCGACGCCTACGATCAGGCGCAGCAGTCCTACGACAACACCAAGGCAGACTATGAGTCGGCCGTTGCCTTGCGCAGAACCCAGGAAGAGCAGCTGGCGTACTACACCATTCGCGCTCCATTCAATGGCGTGGTGGGAGATATCCCAGTCCATGTCGGCGACTACGTGTCGTCCAGCACCATGCTCACCACGGTGGACGAGATAGGGGATCTCGAGGCTTACATCTACATTCCCACTGAGCGATCCGGCCAGGCGCGGATGGGACTGGTCGTGGAGCTGTCAGACAACAGCGGCAAGTTGCTGGAGAAGACCAAGATCGACTTTCTCTCGCCCCAAGTCGACCCCACTCTACAGGGCATCCTTGCCAAGGCTCCCGTGCACCCAACCCCGGAAATCCTGCGCAACGCGCAGATGATCAAAGCGCGGGTCATCTGGAGCACTACTCCGATGGCAGTCGTCCCGGTACTGGCAGTGACCCGTCTTGGCGGGCAGACCTTCGTCTATGTGGTGCGCCAGCAGAATGGCCATATGGCGGCCGTGGAAACGCCGGTCACGCTGGGCGAGACGGTTGGAAACACCTACTCCATCACTTCCGGGCTTAACGCCGGCGACCGGGTCATCGTCTCGAGCACACAGTTCCTGGTCAACGATATGCCGGTTATGCCGCTAGGCGCCTGAGCGCGGGTGTTCCTAGAGGCGCCCTTGGGGCATCGGAGCGGGCTTCGGATCACTTGTGCCTGCTTCACGCAGATATGAAAGAAGGATTCCATTGTTTGTCGATTTCTTCATCCATCGACCTGTATTCGCGACAGTATGTGCGTTGTTGATCATCCTGGCTGGGGCCATTTGTATTCCAACTCTGCCCATCGCCATGTACCCCACGCTGACGCCTCCGGTAGTGATGGTCTCGTGCAATTACGTGGGTGCCAATGCCGACACTGTTGAGAAGGCGGTCACAATACCGCTTGAAGAGTCAATCAACGGTGTTGAGGGCATGCGCTACATCAGCTCGTCCAGCACCAACAGCGGAACCAGCATGATCACAGCCACTTTCAACACTGGCTATGATCTGGATATCGCCGCCGTCGACGTGCAGAATCGTGTGGCCAGCGTAACCGGCCGCTTGCCCGCGGCTGTAAACGCGACAGGCATCACCATCACCAAGGCCAATAACAACTTTGTCTTCGGCGCTGGTTTCTTCTCCCGGGATGGGCGTTACTCCGACGAATTCATCTCCAACTATCTTGACGTTTACGTCAAAGACGCAATCAAGCGCGTACCGGGCGTATCGGACGTAGATATCTTCGGCGAGCGCAAGTACGCCATGCGGGTGTGGCTCGATCCAGTGCGCCTTGCTGCCCGGAGCCTCACGGCCACCGATGTTGTCAATGCCCTGGTCGAACAGAACGTCGAGATACCCGCGGGCCAGTTGGGACAGCCACCGTCGAACCAGGGTCAGGCCTTCCAGGTTCCGGTACGCGTAGTGGGCCGCCTCACCGATCCGGCCGAGTTTGAAAAGATCATCATCAAGAACAACGCCAGCGGCCTGGTCCTACTCAAGGATGTGGGCCGCGCCGAGGTGGGAGCCGAGGACTACAGTTCATCCCTCGAGTACAACGGGCACACGGCGCAGGGCATCGGCGTTTCGCAACTCTCCAACGCCAATGCCCTCGATGTGGATGCCAATGCCAAGGCTGCATTGAAGGAGCTTTCCAAGAACTTTCCGCCGGGCCTTGAATACGCCATTGCTTTCGACTCCACCACGGTGGTTGGCGACTCCATACGCGAAGTATTGGTCACCCTCGCTGAGGCCATTGGCATTGTCATCGCCGTCATTTTCCTGTTTCTGCTCGACTGGCGCGCCACTATTATTCCCGCCGTCACCATACCGGTCTCGTTGATCGGCACTTTCGCGTTCATTAAAATCTTCGGATTCTCTATCAATTCGCTCACACTCTTCGGCATCACCCTGGCTACAGGATTGGTCGTCGATGACGCCATTGTGGTGATTGAAAACGTGCAGCGCCACATCGCCATGGAGCACTCCGATCCGCACGAAGCCACCTCGCGCGCCATGGGAGAGGTCACCAGCGCGGTCATCGCAACTTCGCTGGTGCTCATTGCGGTCTTCGTGCCGGTATCGTTCTTTCCTGGCACCACGGGCATTCTCTATCGCCAGTTTTCGCTCACCATTGCATTTTCCATTGCCATCTCGGCCTTCAACGCGCTTACGCTTTCGCCGGCACTTTCAGCCATGTTCCTGCGTGGCGAAGAGGCCCGGCCACGGCAGATGGACTTCCTCCACATCCGCGTTGTGTCAAACGCTTTTGCCGCCTTTATCCACGGTGCCGATGCGTTTGTCACCTGGCTGTCCAAAACTTATGCCAAAGCGATCCACGTTGCACTGCAGTTGCGCTATGCACTGCTGTTGATCTTCTTTGTCGGCTTGGGCGCCACAGTGTGGACATACCAGCACGTTCCCACTGGATTCATTCCCCAGGAAGATGAGAGCTTCCTTATGGGGATCGTGCAGGCTCCTCCCGGCTCCTCGCTGGCCTACACCAAGGCGCTTACTGAGCGCGCGCAAGCCATAATCTATTCCAATCCCGACATTGTCGGGGCCTTCTCCGTCATGGGTTTCAGCTTTTCAGGGGACGCCTCGAACGCGGGCATGATGTTCATCAGCACCAAGCCCTCCGATCAACGCCGCGCCAAAGGCCACTCCGCCGCAGACATCGTAGCCGACTTGTCGCCCAAGTTGTCATCGCTTATGTTTGCGCCCAATGGTGGCCTGGTGGCAGTCATTCAACCCCCAGCCGTTCAGGGCGTCGGCAGCTATGGCGGCTTCCAGTTCATGCTCCAGGACACAGGCGCCAATACCCTTTCCGATCTCGACCGCGTGGCCCACCAGATTGTGGGTGCGGGCCAGGCGCGCAAGGACGTTACTGGCCTCATCACCACCTTCTCGGCAAATGATCCGCAGGTACTGGTCACCATCGATCGCGAAAAAGCCAAGGCGATGAGTGTTTCGCTTTCGCAAATCACCACCACCCTCGGGGTGTTCATGGGGTCGCAGTATATCAACGACTTCGACTTCAACAACCGCACCTACCGCGTCTTCGTACAGGCCGACCAGCCATTCCGCATGACGGCCAAAGACCTGCACAGCTTTTATGTCCGCTCCGATATGGGCCAAATGGTTCCGTTGGATAACCTCGTCACGGTGGCGGAGAGCGCTGGGCCGCCCGTGATTTCGCACTACGACCTTTTCCGCGCGGTGGAGATCGACGGCTCGCCCGCGCCCGGCTACAGCTCAGGGCAGGGCATCACGGGAATGGAAGATCTGGCCAAAAAAGTCATGATGCCGGGCATGAAGTATGAATGGACCGGTTTGACCCTGGACGAAATCGAGTCCAGCGGCAGGGCGCTGCTCATCTTCGGGCTCGGCATTCTCGTTGTCTATCTTGCCCTTTCGGCGCTGTATGAGAGCTTTGCTCTGCCCTTCATCATCCTCCTTGCAGTGCCCATGGCGGTGCTCGGCGCGCTGGGTCTGATCTCATTGCGCGGCCTCTCCAACGATGTGTACTGCCAGATCGGGCTGGTCATGCTCATCGGCCTATCCGCCAAGAACTCCATTCTGATTGTGGAGTTCGCCGAGCAGATTCGCCATCGGGGTCGCTCCATTGCGGAGGCGGCAATCGAGGCGGCTGAACTGCGCCTCCGGCCCATCCTGATGACGTCGTTTGCCTTCATTCTCGGCGTCATGCCGTTGGTGTTTGCCACCGGCGCCGGCGCACTCGGACGCCGCTCTGTGGGCACCACCATCGTGGGCGGCATGTTGCTCTCCACGGTGCTCAACCTGATCTTTATCCCCGTGCTCTACGTGATCCTCAGCAGGATCTTGAGACGCGGGGACGACGCTAAGGGTGGGCCGGCGCAGGCATAGAAACGATCGCTCACTGCCGGTTGCGGTGGGCGATCACGTAGTCCTTGATGCGGTCGTAAACCCGGCCGGGCACTACGCCCTGATCTACCAGGTCCTGCTTGGTCTGGTAAGGCCTGAAGCGAATGATCCGCGTAGCCCAGGTGCGCGTCATGCCGGGTGCCTTCAAAAGATCGTCGAGAGTGGCAGAATTGACATCGATCCGGGCCTCAGGCGGCACGGCTGCATGCGGCTTGGGCGAGGCTTGCGCAAATCCGGCGAGGGCGATGGCCAACACGACAGTCACCCATGCCGTCATTCGCTTTCCGTTTTGCATCGCTCCATTCTCTGCCTTGGTCTGATCTCTCCGCAAGCTATCCGCCAGGCCACACCTTGTTTGACCTGAACGACGGTAGAAGTCTCAAACAAAGCGGCGACGCGAGGCTCCGATCATCAAGCCCATTCGGCCCGCGGGTGCCGTGGTCCGGTACCGGCTTCGGCTCCCCAGGACCTCGGGTTTCCTGTAACAATAAATCCATGGCGATCTCTCCGATTGCGCCCCTCCCCGGCGAGGCCCTGCGCCGACGCATCTTTGGCAGTACCAGGGTGGTCTCTCTTCTGGTGCTGCTCGCGCTGCTTGTGCTGTGCCTCGTGTTTTCCTACACCACGCGCGGCGCCATGGGCAATCTCTCCTTTCTCCAGAGACAGGGCGGAGCCGCTGGCAAGAAGACACTTGTCGATCTGAGTCCCTGGCAGACAGCGCAAGCCCTGGCGCCGCTGGCTGTAACCGCTGAGGAAACGGAGTATGCGCGCGATGCCGAACGCCTGGCAGATCACGAAGTGGATCAGGCCTTTGCTTCCCAGTTGCGCCAGGCCACTTTGCAGGCCCAGCACATCACGCTGACAGGAGATGCGCTGGCGCTTTCCCAAAGGGTTGCGCAGCTTCAGCAACTCATCGCGCAGGACCAGGCCCAGGTTCAGAGCATTACCTCGCAATTGAATTCACCGACCAATCAGGCGAAGCATGGCGCTCCCGCCCCCGTGGACAGCGGCGACCTTGACGTCGCCAAGGCGCAGCTTGGACTAGACACCGATGAACTCGCCGACGCGCAACAGGACCTTGACCGCATCTCCGGCGACCAAACCGCCCAGATACAGGCGGAATTGGCTGCGCACGAGGCGTCGATGAGCCAGTACGACAAACAGGTCCAGTCCCCGGGCCAGGTTGCAGTGATCTCTGCAAAGAGCCATGGAACCATGGCTGGGCGCGTGCAGGCGTGGTTTGCCCAACGGGATCGTTATCAGTTGCTCCAGCAGGCGGCGCAGAAGACGACTTCGGATATTGCCAGGCTTACCGCCGAACACAATGCGCTTGCCGCCAAGGCTGGCGCACCCGCCCCCTCCAGCGGCTCGGAAGATCGTTCTGCCAGGCTTGCCTCTATCAAAGACAAGAGCGCGGAACGCCAGATCCTCAGCATTTACGACGACCGCATTCAAACCGAACAGCAGCTTGCGACGGTCTATAGCAAGTGGTCCGCCCAGGTGCTTCTGCAGCACCAGATTGTGTTGCATCTGCTTCTGCAGTCGCTGGCGCTTATTCTCTTTATCGCCATCTGCATGGTCCTTTGCGATGCACTGGTGCGGCGCCTGATGGCCCATCCGGCGCTCGACCACAGGCAGACCCAAACCCTGCGCAGCATCCTTGAGTTAGGCATCCAGCTTGTTGGCGTGGTGCTCATTCTGCTCGTCATATTTGGCACGCCCCAGGAAACGCCCACCATTCTGGGTCTTGCCACTGCTGCCCTCACCATCGCGCTGCAGGATTTCATCCTCGCGTTTTTGGGCTGGTTCATCCTCATCGGCAAAAACGGCATTCACGTGGGCGACTGGGTTGAAATCAACGGCGTGGGTGGCGAGGTCATCGAGGTTCGTCTCTTTTTCACATCGCTGCTTGAGACGGGGACCCTGGAAGACAAAGGCCATCCGACCGGTCGCCGCATTACCTTTATGAATGGTTATGCGATCCGCGGTCAGTACTTCAACTTCTCCACCACCGGCCAGTGGATGTGGGATGAAATCGCCGTCAGCATCCCCGCTACTGGTGACGTCAACGCGACAGTGGAGAAGATCCACAACGAGGTGCTCGCGGAAACTGAAAAGAATGCCCGCCTCGCGGAACAGGAGTGGAAGCGCGGAGCGCACGGGAATTGGCTCGCCCGCTTCAGCGCGACCCCAGTGGTGAATCTCCGTCCCTCCGCCTCTGGAGTTGATATCCAGGTGCGTTATGTAACTCGCGCTTCGGAGCGCTTCGATGTGCGCAATCGTTTGTACCAGCATGTGATCGATCTGCTTCGCCAGCCAGAGAGCCTGGCCACGGCAGAGCAATCACAAGGCGTTGGCGCCAAGTAGAGTGCGCACTCGGTGGTGGAGCGCGCCAAAGAAGGTTATGGTTGACACCGCAGGGTGGTTGCCCGTAAGTTTGAATTAGATGCACAGCAGCCGCCATCACGGTCACCACCATCACCATGGGACTACCATGCCGGCGGACTGCTATGGCCTGATGTAAGCGGCCAGAGAGATCAGAAACACACGAGCCCGCCGGCCACCAAGCCGGCGGGCTTTTTCATGCATGCCCCAAATCCCAATCAGGAATCAGGAAACAATGAGTGAATCAACCGCAACAATCGATTTCGATAAGATGGACGGCCTCGTGCCCGGCATCGTGCAGGATGCGAGTACAGGCGAAGTGCTGATGCTAGGCTTCCTCAACGCCGTCAGCTATGCCAAAACGCTGGAAACCGGCTTTGTTACCTTTTGGAGCCGCACTCGCCAAAAGCTGTGGATGAAGGGTGAGACCAGCGGCAACCGCCTGCGCGTCGTCTCCGCCGCAACCGATTGCGACAATGACACGCTGCTTTTTCGCGTTTTTGTGGAGGGCGACGGCCTGGTCTGTCACGAGGGTACGGTCACCTGCTTCACGCGACCCATTACGCCCAGCGTAAGTTCCAAGGAATCGGAGGCCAACCGTGGCTGATAAACTCCGTCTCGGTCTTCCCAAGGGCAGCCTGCAGGATGCCACCCTCGCCCTCTTCAAGCGTGCCGGATGGAACATCTATGCCGACGGCCGCTCCTACTTTCCCTCCATCGACGACGTTGATATCGAGTGCATGCTGATTCGCGCTCAGGAGATGGCGCGCTACGTCGATCATGGCGTGCTCGATGCCGGACTCACCGGTATTGACTGGGTTGTTGAGAGCGGACTCGATGTCACCAGCGTTACTTCGCTCACCTACGCGAAGCAAAGCCGCCGCAAGGTGCGCTGGGTGCTTGCCGTTCCCGATGGCAGCGGATTCGAGAAGGCCGCAGACCTCGAAGGCAAGATCATCGCAACAGAACTGGTTGAAGTCACCAAGCGCTATTTCGCTGAAAAGGGCGTCAACGTCAAGGTGGAATTCAGTTGGGGCGCTACTGAGGTGAAGCCCCCCACTCTTGCCGATGCTATTGTCGAGGTCACAGAGACTGGCAGTTCGCTCAAGACCAACCATCTTAAGATCATCGACACGGTGATGGAGAGCGAGACGCACCTCATCGCCGGGAAAAGCGCGCTCGCCGATCCGTGGAAGCGCCAGAAGATTGACCAGATCGCACTCATGCTGAGGGGAGCCATCGATGCGCAATCGCAGGTTGGCCTCATGCTCAATGTCCGGCGTGCCGATCTCGCGGCGGTGCTTGCCGTGTTGCCCGCACTCAATTCGCCCACCGTCTCCCAGTTGAGCGATGCGGAGTGGGTCGCGGTCAACACCATCGTCGAGGAGCGAGTCGCGCGCGATGTGATTCCGCGTCTCAAGGCTGCTGGAGCCACCGGAATCGTAGAGTATCCGCTCAACAAAGTCGTGCTCTAAGACGTTTTCACTTGTACTGAAATCTGGGTGCCCCATCTTTGCGATTCCTTTTCTCGCGAGGGTGGGGGCCACAAAAGGGAATTATGAGGTTAATCCGTACCAAAGGTCGCGGCGCTCAACAAGCAGCAGAAGTCCTTGCCGCGCTCGAACACCGTGGGGGTGCAGCCCTCGACACCGTTCTGCCCGCCGTCAAGCGCATTGTGGCTGCTGTCCGCAGGCAGGGTGATCGCGCCCTGTTGCGCTATGCGGCACAATTTGACGGCCTAAAAGACAAAGCGAAGCTGCGTGTTACTGCCGAGGAGATGGCTGCTGCATGGGATGCAATCGATCCCTCGTTGCGTCAGGCCATCTCCACGGCTGCCGCGCAGATTCGAGGCTTTGCCCAGTGCCAACTACCGGCCAAGTGGAGGTTCTCTCCCACCGCGGGCTTGTCCACCGGCCAGCTTCCGCGTCCGGTCGGATCGGTCGGCTGCTATGTGCCCAGTGGTCGCCATCCACTGCCATCGACATTGCTGATGACCGTAATCCCCGCGCAGGTGGCGGGTGTCGAGCGCATTGTGGTCGTGTCTCCTAAGCCCGCACTGGAGACCCTCGCTGCCGCGTATCTCGTCGGCGTGACTGAGTTCTATCGCCTCGGTGGCGCCCATGCGGTTGCCGCACTAGCCTACGGAACCGCTAGCCTCGCACGCGTCGACAAGATCGTCGGCCCCGGCAATCTCTACGTCACCGCAGCCAAGCGCCTCGTCGCCTTCGACTGCGCCATCGATATGCTCGCCGGCCCCACGGAGATCGTCGTCACCAGCGAGCGCGGTACTGCGGGCAACATTGCGTCTGATCTCGTTGCCCAGGCCGAACACGATCCTGAAGCGTTGGCTATCTTCATCACCACCCGCACGGATCTGGCTCGTGAGGTTATCGCCGAAGCCGGGGTGCGTTGCCGCAACAATGCCACTGCGCGCGCTGCACTGGACCGCAACGGTTTGGTCATCCTTGCCGCTAATGTCGAGGCGGCGCGTGCAATCACCAATCGTCTGGCGCCCGAACATCTTACCATCGATGCCGTGGGCGATCTCGATTGGGTGCAGAACGCAGGCTCCGTGTTTATCGGCCGCTGGTCCGCGCAGCCTATGGGCGACTACATCTCCGGCCCGAACCACACTCTGCCCACCGGCGGCACGGCGCGCGTGCGTGGCGGCCTGAGCGTCAACGACTTCATCAAGCTCATCACCGTGCAGGAATACTCTGCGCAAGGCGTGCGCGCACTCGGTCCCCAGGCCGCCATGCTGGCCGAGGCCGAAGGGCTTACCGGCCACGCCGAAGCCATTCGCACCCGCCTGCGCAAAGGCCCGGCTAAAGGGAGATCCCATGACTGACGTCGCTACTATGCAGCATCCAATTGCGCGTGCCCGCGTGCAGGCGATGAAGGAGTATCACCCTCCGCTGGGCAGCCGTGACGCCCTGCGGCTTGACTTCAACGAAAACACCCTGGCTTGTTCACCCCGTGTGCGCGAAGTGCTGGGCCGCATTTCGGCGGGCGATCTCACCCGCTATCCTGAGCGCGAGCCCGTGGAAGCCATCGTTGCTACGCATCTTGGCCTTAGTGCGCCACAAGTCGCGCTCACCAACGGCGTGGACGAAGCCATCCACGTGCTCTTCGAAGCATTTCTCGAATCCGGCGACGAATTGCTGCTGCCCGTCCCCACCTACACCATGTATGAGGTATATGCGTCGGCAACGGACGCGCACGCGATTGCGGTGCAGGCCGCCGACGATTTGCTGTTTCCTTTCGAGCGGCTTATCGCGGCCATCACGCCGCGCACCAAGGTTGTTGCCATCGCCAATCCCAACAGCCCCTCGGGCTCTGTCGCCACGCGCTCCGAGATCGTCGAGATTGCGCGCCGTGCGCCCCACGCCGTAATTCTCGTCGACGAAGCCTACTTCCACTTTCACGGAGAAACGGTCGTCGACCTTATTGGCACGGTGCCCAATCTCGTCGTCGCGCGAACTTTCTCCAAGGCTTATGGTCTTGCCGGTCTGCGTCTCGGCTTGCTCGCCGGCCCCGTTGAACTCTTGCGCTGGGTTCGTCGCGTTCTCTCCCCCTATAGCGTCAACTCGCTGGCCCTGGCGTGCCTGCCGCCTGCGCTTGAAGATACGGGATATCTCGACTGGTACGTGGGCGAAGTGCTTGCCGCGCGCGCCGATTTCGAATCCGCGCTGGACCAGGCCGGAGTCCGTCGCTGGCCCAGCCGTGCCAATTTCGTTCTCGTCGAGATTGGTGCTCGCCACGCGGACTTCGTGCATCTCATGCGCGCCGCAGGAGTACTGGTGCGCGACCGCTCCAGCGACCCGGGCTGTGATGGCCGGGTGCGCATCACCATCGGAACCCGCGAGCAAATGAGCCGGGCCGTAACGGCTCTCAACGAAACTCTCGCCGCGATGAACAGGCAAGGAGCCGCTCAATGAAGATAGGAAAGGATGCGCAACCCGCAGCCCCACGCGCCGCGGGCTTTGAGCGTAACACCACCGAAACACGCATCGCCATCAAACTCACCATCGAAGGCGGCGGCCACTACAAGATCACCACAGGCATTCGCTTCTTCGATCACATGCTGGAGCTGTTTACACGTCACGGTGCATTCGATCTCGAACTCAAATGCGATGGCGACCTTGATGTGGATCAGCATCACACCGTCGAAGACGTCGGCATCGCGCTGGGCGAGGCCTTCGACCGTGCCCTCGGCGATAAGCGCGGCATTTTGCGCGCCGGCTATTTCCTCATGCCCATGGACGAAACCCTGGTCATCGCGGCTGTCGATCTCAGCGGTCGCGCTGCCTTCGCTGTCGATACCAAGGTACGCACCCGCCTGGTCGGTGACCTGCAAACCGAGCTGGTCACTGATTTCTTTGAGGGCTTTGCGCGCGGTGCGCGCGCCAACGTGCACGTCAAGACCATGTATGGCCGCTCTAACCACCACAAGATCGAAGCCATCTTCAAGGCGTTCGCGCGCGCCCTGCGTGTGGCCTGCTCGCGCGACAAGCAACTCGGCGAAATGCTGCCTTCTACCAAAGGACTGCTGTAATGCGCGTAACTGTCATTGACTACAAGGCGGGCAACCTGACTTCCGTCCTCAAGGCGCTGCGCCATCTCGGCGCGCAAGTCGAAGTCACAGACGGCGACCTCGCCCTGGTCGAATCTGCGGAACGTCTCGTCCTTCCCGGCGTGGGTCACTTCCAGGCCACTGAGCGTCTTGACGCGACCGGCATCACCTCCGCCATCCGCGCAGCCATCGGCCGCGGCGTCCCCTTCCTCGGTATCTGCGTGGGCATGCAGTGGCTCTATGCTGGTTCCAGCGAGGCTCCCGCTCAACCCGGCCTCGCGCATTTCCCCGAGGCATGCACGCGATTTCCAGAGTGCTCGAAAAAGGTCCCGCATGTGGGCTGGAATTCGCTCGAAGTGCGCTCCAGCTCGCGACTTCTGGCAGGTGTCGGGCCCGGCGAGTTCGTTTACTTTACACATTCCTACAAGGCACCTGTCACTGCCGAAACCGCAGCTGTCACGCAGTATATCGAGCCCTTTGCAGCCGCGGTGGAGCAGGGCAACGTTATGGGCGTGCAGTTCCATCCCGAAAAATCCGGTGCCACCGGGCTCAAGATTCTCCGCAACTTTCTCGCCTGGGAAGGGAATTGAATGCTGACCAAACGCATCATCGCCTGCCTCGATGTCCACGCCGGTCGTGTCGTCAAAGGCGTGCAGTTCGTCGACTTGGTCGACGCGGGCGACCCAGCTACGCAAGCTGCGCGCCATGCCCGCGAAGGCGCCGACGAGATCGTGCTGCTCGACATCACCGCCACCCACGAGCGCCGCCAGACTCTGCTCGAAACCGTGCGCCGCACTGCCCGCGAGTTGTTCGTTCCATTCTGCGTCGGCGGCGGCATCCGTTCTGCACAGGACGCAGGCCAGGTCTTCGATGCCGGTGCGGACAAGGTCAGCATCAACTCCGCGGCCCTGGCCGATCCGGGCCTGATTGACGCCATTGGCCGCAGTTTTGGCGCGCAAGCCGTAGTCGTCGCCATCGATGCACGCCGTGACCCTCACGCCGCCGATCCGGTTCGCGATGCGCAAGTCTTCGTGCAGGGTGGGCGCAAGCCGGCCGGCCGCCGTGTCGTCGAATGGGCGCGCGAGGCCGAAGCCCGCGGCGCAGGCGAGATTCTGCTCACTTCGATGGATTCCGATGGAACCCGCGCCGGCTTCGATTGCCAACTGACCGCGGCAGTAAGCGAGGCTGTCGGAATTCCTGTGATCGCCTCCGGCGGTGCCGGAACCGTCGCTCACTTTACCGATGTCTTCGCCCGCGGCAAGGCGGATGCCGCCCTTGCTGCGAGCATCTTTCATTTCGGCGTGTCCAGCGCGCGCGCCCTTAAAGAAGAGCTGGCCCAGGCCGGTGTCCCCGTGAGGCTTCCATGCTGATTCCTTCCATCGATCTACTAGGCGGCCGCATCGTTCAGCTGGTGCAGGGTGAGAAGCTGCGCCTCGCATTCGACGACTTTGAATACTGGATCGAAAAGTTTGCGCGGTTTCCGCTGGTGCAGTTGATTGACCTCGATGCCGCCATGCGCCAGGGCGACAATTCCGCACTCGTGGAGCAGATTGCGCGCCGTTTGCCCTGTCAGGCCGGCGGCGGAATCCACTCCATCGAGCGCGCACGGCAAGTGCTCGATGCGGGTGCGAAGCGTGTCATTGTTGGGTCTGCGCTCTTCTCTGAAAGTGAAAGCGGCGCTGCGGTAAACACCGAGTTCGCCGCTGCGCTTGCCGCTGCCGTCGGGGCCGAACACGTTGTGGCCGGCATCGATACAAAGAACGGCCACATCGCCGTCAAAGGTTGGAAGGCGCAAGTTGCGCTCACTCCCGACGAAGCGATTCCACAGCTTGAATCGTGCGCCGCCGCATTTCTCTATACCCATGTCGATGGTGAAGGTATGATGCAGGGCTTTCCCATCGAGACGGCCGCACGGCTTCGGCGGCTCACCACGCGCCAGCTTATCGTGGCCGGAGGCATTCGCAGCCAGGAGGAAGTGGATGCGCTGGATGCCCTGGGTGCCGACGCCGTGGTCGGTATGGCTGTCTACACTGAGCTGCTCGCGGTTTAAGACCAACGCCGTACCCCCGGCCCGCACATTGATTGGTTGCCCACGGGAGTTGGGCGGGTCGCATTCCAGCATCGGGTATGCTGGGAGAATCAGTATGCCCAATATGCCAAAGGAGACTGGAGGATGAACGCAAGGCAGAGCGGAATTCGTCTGGCGAAGCGCTTGGACGAGGTGGGATTCTCCGGCATCGTGCAGGTTCGCAATAAGGTGATGGCGATGCGCGCAGAGGGTCTCCATGTGCACTCGCTACACGGCGGCGAGCCTTTTTTTGAAACTCCCCAGGAGATCAAGTATGCGGCCGTCAAGGCGCTGGTCGAAAACCACACCCACTATGCGCCCTCTTCGGGCTTGCCGCCGTTGCGCCAGGCGCTGGTTGCAAAGCTGGCCCTAAAGAATGACCTCCATGTAACCGAAGACGAAGTGATTGCAACTGTTGGCGGTTCGCAGGGATTGTACGCGGCCTTCCAGTCCGTGCTGGATCCGGGCGATCATGCGCTGGTCTTCTCGCCCTACTGGACGCCCGTTGGCGACTTGGTGACTTTGGCGCAGGGCCGGCCATTGCTGGTGCCGACCATAACAGCACGCCGTAACGGCATCCGCAAGACTCTGGACCAATTCTCCACCCCGCACACGCGGGCTATCTACTTCAACACGCCTCAGAATCCCAGCGGTCTGGTCTTTACGCGTGCTGAGGCAGAAGAGGTCGCGGCCTTCGCCATCGAGCGCGACCTGGTGGTAATTGCCGATGAGGCTTACGAGGATCTCGTCTATGACGGCGTGCATTTTTCCATTGCATCGCTTCCGGGCATGGCAGAAAGAACCATCACATCGTTCACCTTCTCCAAAACCTATGCCATGACCGGCTGGCGCGCTGGTTACACGGTGGCCAAAGAGCCCTTCATAACCGCGTTGCGCAAAATCGTGCTTTACTCCACTAATGGCGTACCCACGCCGGTGCAATACGCCATGATCCAGGCGCTCTCCACGCCTGAGTCGGAGATCGCCGCCCGTCGCGAAGAGTATCGCCAGCGGCGCGATTTGCTGGTGGCGGCCTTGAACGATGTGGGCTTGGAGTGTCCCCCGCCCGCGGGCGCCTTCTATGCCTTCCCCAATGCGGAAAAGATCAATAAGATCAGCCGCACTGCTGCGCAAATCCTGCTTGACAAGGCGCACATCGCCACCATTCCAGGCTCTGTTTTTGGCGCTCAGGGCGAAGGGCATTTGCGCTTTGGCTACGCCATCGCCATCAAGGAAATAGAAGACTGCGTGGATGCGCTGCGAAAGTTCTTCGCATAGCCTTTCTCACTCATTTCTGCGCCTTGCCAACGGTCCGGCTGGTCTCCACGCGCGAGTCGCGCAGCAGTCGCGCAATCTGTTTCAAATGCAGTTGCACGGCGTAGGCGCGCAGTATTTCGGCCTGAGAGAAGCGCGATCCCGTGTGCCGCACCGCATCCATGCGCGCCTCCAACTGCGCAATGTCCTCTTCAAGGTTGATTCCCTCCGGCGGCACGTGAAAGCGCCAGCCATGGACGCAGCTCCCCAAGTAATGGAACCCGGTGCGAATATCCACGGCCAACCGTCCGAGCGCGGGCTCCAGTTGCAGCGCATACCCATCCTCATGGCTATCTTTCACGGCGAATTCCAGCGCTACCAGGGCATCGAAAAGTGACCGACCGAACTGGGCCAGCATGCCCAGTCCCTCGCGCCATCCTGGGCCGCCCGAGGGCTCATTCCGCGCCGCTTCCAGCAGTTGGTTATTGGCGCGCAGCACGGCCAGGGCATCTTCGCGCCGCGCTTCCAGGTTCTCCGCCGGCTCCCCGCGAAAGCCTTGCAGAATAGCCTCGAAAAACGCGCCCAAGACCAGGAACTCCTGCGCCAGGCCATCCCGAAGGCGCAGCCGGGCGCGGTCGGGAAATACCAGTGTGGCAATGGCCAGCGCCACCACAATGCCCAGAAAGACTTCGCTCACCCTGTCCAACGCAACGGTCCAGTGGGAGCCCGTTTTCTGCACCAGCATAACGATGGTGATGGTCACCCCGGCCAACCGTGAACTGCTGCGCAGTCCCAGAAGTCCGCATACCACTACGGCGGCGATCACGGCCAGAATATAGTTCCAGGGCAACGCGCCGAACAAAGAGAATGAGAAGCCAAACACCGCGCCGATTACCGTGCCCAGAATCCGGTCTCGAGACGCGGTGATGGTGGCGCCGAAGTTCGATTGCAGCACGATGATCGCGCTGATGGCGCCCCAATAGCCGTCGTGCAGGCCAAAGCGCAACGCCAGCCACCAGCACAGTGCGGCCGCCAGCGCGGTCTTCGCCGCGTGGATCAGCAGCCGCCGGCGCTCCCAGCTCAACCAGCCCTGGCCCGCAGGCCGCTCCACGCGCAGCTTGATGGCAAGCTGCTGTTGCGACCGCGTCCTGTGGGCCATCAACCGCATAGTTTCAAAATGCCGCCTTGCTGGTGCAACTCGTGGCATCCACGCCGTTTCATTGAATCACACTTGAGCCATCGGCATCGAATCCACACTGCGCGACTACCCCTTGCGGCTGCCGTGTAGCATAAAGGTCAGACACCCGTGCGGAACGGGCCAATCAAAAACACATGCTACGAGTGGGATACCCAGCAACGCTAGCCGCCGAACTCTTCTCCCGGTTCCCTCGGGAGGTCGAACTCATCCCGTTGTCCGATCAGCTTGACTACGATGTCGAAATCGACGTGTGGATTCCCGATCCCTACCCCACCCGTGCCCTGCGCACCTGGCCGCATCTGCGCGGCGTGCGGTTGGTATTGGCTCTCATGGCGGGCACGGAATGGATTCCCACCACCGTCGGGCCCCATGTCACCATCTGTAATGCGCGTGGAGCCCACAACATCTCCACTGCGGAGTGGACCCTGGCCGCGATTCTCGCCATGTTGAAGTACCACCCGCTGTATCACGATATCCAAAAATCCGGTGTGTGGAAGCGTCGCTTTGAGGCCACCGAGTACTATCCCCGCATTACAGGTGACACGCGTCCGCTCGCTCCGCCCGTCATGCAGGAGGAGCTTACCGGCAAGAATGTTCTACTGGTCGGCTACGGCGCTATCGGCAAGGAGATTGAGCGGATGCTCTCGCCGTTCAACGTCAACATGGTGCGTGTTGCCCGCAGCGCGCGCACGGAACCGCTTGTTCATCCGGTCGGAGAACTCGATAGTTTGCTCCCGCATGCAGAGGTGATCGTGCTGATTCTGCCCGCAACCGCAGAGTCGTTTCAACTCATCGGCCCACGCCAGTTCGCCCTCATGTCTCAAGGCACGTTGCTTGTAAACGCCGCGCGCGGGCCCATTGTGGACACCAACGCACTGGTCGATGCGCTGCACTCGGGCCGGATTCGCGCCGCTCTCGACGTGACCGATCCAGAACCGTTGCCTGAAGGGCATCCGCTGTGGCGCTGCCCCAATCTGTTCCTCACGCCGCATGTGGCCGGGTCGAGCCCGCAGTTTGCGCCACGTGCAGTCAATGTCGCAGGCGACGAACTGCGCCGTTACATCGCCGGTGAACCACTCAAAAACGCAGTGCAGATTGCGATCTAACCTGCAGCCGCTGCGCGCCGCCAATCGCGCAGACCAAGTACCGCCAGCGCCACCAGTCCCGCATACAGCAGGGCCGTGGGCCACAGATCCTTGTAGAGATACTCACCGATATAGACCACGTCCACCACGATCCAAAGCCGCCAGTTAGCGGTGTGCTTGCGCGCCTGCCACCAACTCGCCACCAGGCTGTAGCTGGCCAGCGTGGCGTCAAGATAGGGCAGGGCCGCGTGCAGGCGCTTGGCCAGTTCTCCCAGCACCAAGCTCCCCGCGGCTCCGGCAATCAGTGCGATCGCCAGGCTACGCAAGGCCAGCGGAACCACGCGCACCTCGCCCTCTTCGCGCACTCCACGCCACCAGTGCCACCAACCGTACAGCGTGAACGCTACAAAGAAAATCTGCAGCAGCGCATCACTCAGCAACTGTGCGCGATAAAACACGATCAGGTAGATCACATCTGCAGCCAGTACAACTGGCCAGCACCACAGCGTACGCCGCGTAGTCAGCCAGATACCCAGGACGGTAGTGACCGTACCCGCAATCTCCACCCAGTGCGCCGCAAGGTAATCGGCGATCGTACTCCAACTCATCGCCGCGCCGCCTTCCGCTCGCGTGCCGTTGCCCAGTCGCGCAGGGCGTCCAGCAGGCGTTGACCGCCTTGGCCGCGGTACCACTGCGCATGACCAACAAGGTAGCCTTCGCTGGCCATCTGCGCTTTGTCCGCTGAATGCAGCACGCCCAGGAAGTAGTCTGCTTCCGTCAGCGCAAATTCGGCGTGACACAGCGCCGCCATAGGCGCCAGCGCAGCCGCTTCCTCGTCAGAGAATTGGCGCACTGACTCGTATCCGTTCAACAGCGCCAGCAGATGATCCAGGTGCAGAGGCGCGTCGTCCCGATGTGTATGGCCCGGCCTCAGCGCCAGCCATTCCACGATGTTGCGTTCAATCGCATGCGCCAAGTCGTGCACTGCGTTGGTCCTGTCCGCAAGGCCAAAGTCAATCGTTGCCACGGCCCGCGCCTCGGCGCCCGCATCGCTCCAGAAAAGGTTCGACGCATGCAGGTCGTTGTGCGTCCACAACGGAGCCAGCGCTGGCAGCAGCGGTTGCAGCTCGGCGTGAAATGGAGCCAGCAGATCCAGCGCCTGCTTGCAGTCGCGTCGCGTCGCGGCATCCCCTGCCAATGCCGGCCTTGCGGCAAGATAATTTGCTATCGCGCTCGAAGGATCCGGGCTGGCAAAAATCGTGAAGCTCGCAATCAATGGACGCGGTTTGCGCGGCGGAGCGGAAAACCCACGCGCTGCATCATGTAGCTGAGCCAGCGTCTGGCCGGCGGAGTATGCATGAGCGGTGGAGCGAAACGGCGTCCATGAAAGCGCATCCTCATACAGATCTACGCCGGCCGGTGTTTCATGCACCTCGTAGGTCCAGTTGCCCGCTTCGATGGCCGTCTCGTCTGAGGCCGTTGCAAGCACTCGCGGCACCGCTGCACCGTGCGCGCGCAAAAAGCGCAGAAAGCGATGTTCCTCGAGCAACCCCTCCGCATCCCGCACCGTGCGGTGGTGACGCTTGATGAAGACACGACCGCCCTTTGTGTTCACCACGCTGGCTGAGGAAAACGGGCGCGGGCTCACCGTCATAATTTCGATGGGTTCGCCGCAGCCTGAAAATTGTGCCAGCAGAGTGCGCACTTCATCCAGCGTCAGCGGCGGCCAGTCGGGCTCCACTAGCGTTCCGTCCATTCCGTGCGCTTTTGCCACCGTAGTCATATAAAGCGAGGGCCTCTTTCTGTCATTCCTTTATATGCAATCTAAAAAGTGTAGTGTGCCGAGAGCCGCACCGTTGCGGGCGCACCCAGATGAATGAACGTGTCGCCATAGTTAGCGCCGGTGTCTTTCCAATAGCGCTTATCGAGAATGTTGTCGGCATAGATATGCAGCGTCATGTGGCCCCGTTCGCCACCCGGTGTGTAGCGCGCCCCCAGGTTGAAAAGGTTGTAGTGGGCCACGCTCACCCGGTCGTCGCGTGTCGCTTCCTTACGCCCCGTGTAGCTCCAGCCCGGCATCAGGTGCAACCCGTGTGCATGGGGCAACAGCACATCGGCAAAAACTGTCGTGCGCAGATGGGGTACGTTAATCACCTGTTTGTTGTCAAAGGCTGGAGTGCCGGTATTGTCTGAAGTGGCCCGGATGGCCGCGGCCGAAGCTGTCAGTAGCAACCGGCTTGTCGCCTTGCCTTCCGCGTTCACCTCGATGCCATCATGCGTCTCGCGCCCTTCCGAAACGAAATTCTGATCGCCCACGCTGTCAATCAGTTTGGGATAGAAGAAAGGTGTTCGCATGTGAAAGAACGCGGTGGTCAGCAGAATGCGCTGGTCCGGCTCATACTTCGCGCCAGCCTCTACCTGCCGCGTGTAGAACGGATCAAGAAAGAATCCGCCCGCCCACCACGGCGCCTGCGGACCCAGCGAGAGCATCACGCTGTAATTGCCGTAGAGAGTCAGGTTGTCCACCGGGTTGAACGTCGCCGCGTACTGCGGCAGCCAGATAGTCTTGTCGTTGTAGATGGGCAAGGCCGTGGGGTCGGTCGCGTAGAGAGAGTAGTTGTGGTCGCGCAGCGAATCCAACCTGCCTCCGGCAAGCAATTGAATGCGACCGGGCAGGTGCATGCGGTCCTGCAAGATCGCAGCCGATTGATGGTTATCCTCATATAGCCTGCGAGGGCCGGCAGACTGAATTGGATCCTCGACCGAATCCAGTGAAAGCGGCTCGATCGGCTGGTAGATGTTATCTGAGCCGATGTACGTGTACACCGCGCCATCCTGCACCACGCCATCCGGAGAAACCGGGTTTAGGACGGTAAAGAATCCGGGCATCTGCACACTGCGGCTAAACGCCACGCCTCCGCCGGCCAGATCATGCCCCACGGCACCGGTCTTCACATGGCCGGTGATCAACGCCTCGGCCTGGGCATTGATGCGCAGTTCACCGGGATTCCGGTAGTCATAGATTCCATAAGTCCCGTCGGGGCAGAAGAAGTAGGCGGGTGCATCCGGCGCATCCGGGCAATTGACGTTGCCGTTGGAGTCAAACGACGACCCGTACGCATAGACCACGTTGTCGTCAATCAGCGAGTGGCTATAGCTGCCCTCCGCAAAGGCCCGCCAACCGCGAGCCAGATCGTAGTCCAGCCGCGCTCCCGTGTTGAATGTGTCAAATGTGTTCGGCTTGGCCCATGATTGCGCGCCCAGCATCGTCGAGGGATAGATCTGATCGAGGTCGGGAATTGTTGTGCCGCCCAGCAGTTGATAGCCACTCACTGAGCGCTCCACCTTGTGCTGGTACTCGAAGTTTCCTTTCAAAATCGCTTTCGTACTCAACTTCCAGTCAGCCGCGCCGGCACCCATTGCGCGCCACCCGTCGGCGCCATTTACATAGCTCTTGATTCGTTCGCCCGCCAGATTGAGTCGTGCGCCCACCTGCTTATGGCTGCCGAATAGCCGGCCCAGATCGACTGCGCCAAATGAGCTCCCGCGATGGTCTGTGCCCAAATCAAGAGCCTCAATGGTGGCCGGCTCCTTGGTCACGTAGTTGATCAACCCGCCCGCCGAGGCCACGCCGCTCTCCACCCCGGCAATGCCTTTCACAAACTCCACGCGCTCCTTGTTTTCCAGCGGCACATCCTGTTCGCCGGCAATGGTCATGCCGTTGATTTGCAATCCAGTCGCCAGGTCGATGGGAAATCCCCGAATCTCAAAGTCGCCATAGTAGCCCACCGGCGCGTAGTCCTCGCCAATCGACGCATCGTTCTTCACCACGTCAGACAGCACCCGCGCCACCTGGTCGCTTAGAACAGCGCGCGTCACCGCCATCACCGACAGTGGCGTCTCCTTCAGCAGCGCGCCGTCCAGGCTACCCGCCGTTGCCACGCCGGAGAAGTAGTCGTCCTTCACCTCGCCGTGCACCACCACGGTCGTCGTGACTCGCTGCGGCTGTTGCGCGGACGTGTCGGTCTTTTGCGCAGGGGGCGATTGCGCGGCACCTGTAACTGCGGGAACTTGATCTTGCGGAAACACACGTAAAGGGAGGGCCAGCAAGCAAAACAGCGTCCACCCCATTGCGATCCGTCTGTCGCCAAGCCTGCGCTGGCGCGTAGACGGCAATATGTGATGGGTGTGAGCTGTGAATTTGTCTGCGGACGCTGGCATGGGTTCCCCTTGATTCAACTCATTGAAACAGGAGGAACTCGTGCAACGATTGGAGAAGGCCGCTTGGCTTCGGAAACTTCCCACGCCGGTATTATCCGGATCGGGTTCGAGGGTATCTTCTCAGCCCCACTTCGTGGAGCACCCCTGTCTCAATAACCTGATTGAAACACTTCCCGCCCGGCTTTGTAAATTGCATGATCCTTGCATCAACTCCACAGACGCTCCACCAGCGCACGATAAGTCTCCAACTCCGGCACTGCCAACCCGCGCACCTTGGCTGCATCGTCGGCGTGGCGCAGCGTGATTGCCTCGCCTGCGTGCGGCAACGCTATGAACTCTTCCGCCTCCGCCGCACTCATCGGCCCGCCCTGCAATGCCAAGCTGGCCACCGACGCCGACGAAAGCGCAGCCAAGTAGCGGGCATTGGCGTGGCACAGATAGCGCTTGGCCGCCACGTGCATCCGGATGGGATCGAGCACCGCTGCGGGCAGATGCTCCGCCAGCGCTTCCGCGCCCAACTCTTCGTGGCGCGTATCCAGTCCACGCTCCGCCGCGTCTTCGCCCTCGCTGTGCAGCAGATGTCCCAGGTCATGGAGCAGCGCCGCCGCCACAAGCGTTTCCTCGCCGCCTTTGCGCTGCACAAACCAGGCCGCCTGCAAGCTGTGCTCCAGCACCGTCACAGGTTCGCCAAAGTAAGCCTCGCCGCCGCCGGCAGCCAACAACTCAAAGACACGTTCCGGTGAGTCGATCGTCCTCATCCTGCTTCAACCTCCGCTGTCGGCAGCTTATGAAATCTCTGGTGCATCGCCAGAACCATCGCCACCAGAGCGGTAAGAAATGCAGCGCCGGCCAGCGCCAGGAACGCATTCTTCCAGCCGAACGCAACCGTCACACGCGCCACTGTATCGCCGCTGAGCCAGCCGGCCAGATAGCCTACGCCGTCGATCACTCCTGCCGCCGTGGCGCTGCCACGCTTGCCGCCAAAGTCCATGCTCATCGCGCCGGCCAGGTAGGAGTACGGGCCCAGCAGCAGAAAGCCCACCAGCGTCACAAGCACCACCGGAGTCCATTGGCTGGCATGCCCGGGCGTGCGTGCCAACGCCAACAGGCAAAGGGTGCTGGCCAGCATGCCGCCCACCAACACCAGGTTGCGTCCGTTCAAACCGAGCTTGTCGCTTAGCACTCCGGCCACCAATACGGAGATGCCGCCGAACAGCGGAAACAGTGCGCTGCGTTCCGCTGCGACACTGCTTGCAAGACCCACATACTGCACAAAATAAGTAGGTGTCCAGAAGTTGAAAGTCTCTCGCAGCAGCGTTGTACCCAATGAAAGCAGGCACACCAGCCAGAAGGGAAAGCTTGCCAGCAGCGGACGCAAAATGGCCAGCAGGCCTGGGTGCGCCTCATCTTTTTGCTCGTCGTCCGCACCATACACGTTCAGCGGGTTAGTCTCGGGAGCCGGCAATCCCCGTTCCTCCGGAGTCTCGCGCAGAAAGATCAGGTTGGCCACCAGCAGCACTGCCAGCGATCCGGCTCCGGCCAGGAACACGCCCCGCCAGCCCACTCCATGCGCCATCAGTTGGCTCATCACCCAGCGGCAGCCCGCGTCGCCAAACAGAAAGCTCAAGCTCAATACCGCCATCACCGTGCCGTAGGTGGAGTAGGAGAACCAGCGCGATGCCACCTTTACCAGCCCCACCCAGCCCGTGGATTGAAACAGTCGGTTACCCACCCATGCCAGCGTGAACAGCGGTATCCCGCCGCTCAGCACAAAGAGCAAGGTGAAGAAAATCGAGCCCGCCATCCCGCCCAGAAAGTTGCGCCGTCCGCCAAACATGTCGGCTAGCGTGCCGGAGATGAACTTCCCGATCGCATATGCCGCTGTTCCCACCGACGCAATAAATCCCAGCCGCACCTGCGCTTCGTTGGCGGTGATGCCGTGCTGCGCCAGGTCGTGAATCAGGTCCGGCAGCACCACAGACAAGTTCGAGCGGCAAAAGTAGTAGCCCGAGTATCCCAGCGCCAGCAGCGCAATCGTGGCTCCGTGCCACGCTGTGAAGCGCGGCTTTGGTTCTGATTGGGGAAGAGGATCAGCTTCCTGGCTTGCTCTGTTTTCCGCTTGCACAACGGCAGACTATCATGGACTTGTCGTATAAATTGCGCGTCGTTGTCTGTGCGGCCGGTTCCCTTGGCTCGGGCCGCAACCTAGCCTTTTATTTTTTATGAAAAATGCAGCTCCTCGCACCTCATCAGGCGCTACATTTGAATAGAAAACGGATCAAAAGCGAAGAAACGTCGGCTCTCCCATGAATTTCTGTTGAAAGGTGAATTTGGATGCACAGGTTTTCCCTCCCTGTACTGTTTTGCCGCTGCATTGCGTTGCGCCTTCTGCTGGCCTGTTGCCTGGTCACGCTGGCCGCAAGCCCGCTGGCGGCGCAATCCACCTATGGCGCTATCCTCGGCACGGTGCGCGACTCGAGCGGCGCGCTACTTCAGGGCGCGCAGATCACCTTGGTCAACTCCGGCACTTCTGCCACGCGCTCCGCGGTCACCGACGCCAACGGAAACTACGCCTTCCGCAACATCGATGTGGGTGACTACAAGCTCACCATCGCCGCGCCGGGCTTCCAGACTGAGTCGCTTCCTTCCATCGCTCTCACCGCACGCGAAACCCGCCGCATGGATGCAACCCTCAAGCTGGGCGCTGAGACCCAGACCGTTATAGTCGTCGACGATCCCACCCCCGTCATCACCACCGATGTCTCCAGCCTCGCTGAAACCAAGATAGGCGACGAGCTTGTTGAGCTTCCCATCGCCATCTACTCCCGCTCCACCGGCTCCACCAGTCCCATCTCCACCCTCACCACCGAAGCGGGCGTGCAGACTGACGACAGTGGCAATCTCGACGTGATGGGCACCACCGCGGCTTTGCTTAGCGTCACCATCGACGGCATCTCCTCTGTAGGTGTCGAATACTCCGGACCCGTCAACGAAATGTTTCCCTCCTTTAACTCCATTGAGGAGATCCGCGTCAGCGAGTCCAACAACAACGCCGAGTTCTCCGGCGTCGCCGACATTACCACCGTATCCAAGGCCGGTACCGGCCATTTTCACGGCGGCGTCTTTGAGAACGCTGAGAATACGGTGTTGAACTCCAACGACGCCTTCTCGCTCGCTAAGCCGAAGATCATCATGAACGACTTCGGCGGCACCCTCGGTGGCCCTCTTCGCTTCCGGCCGCCCTTCAAAGACGCGAACCAGACTTTCTTCTTCGCCAGCTTCGAGGGGCTACGCCTGCCCCGCGAAACGCCCATCCTGCTCAGTGTTCCCTCCACTGACATGCGCAACGGAAACGTTGCCAGCTATCTTGCCGGGCAGGGCGTCTCCGCCATTTACCAACCCGACGGCGTGACGCCAATCGATCCCACCAACGTCACGTTATCGGCCCTCTCCGCCAGACTGCTTAACGTGCTGATGCCCACCCCCAACTACGGCGCGGTCGGCTCCTACGCCAACAACTACCAGATCAATTTCCCATCGCCCATCTCCGCCAACCAGGGTGATGTGCGGCTCGATCAGGTCATCTCGTCGCGCCAAACCGTGTTCGCGCGTTTCTCTTACAAGAACCGCCAGGTGACTACAGCGCCCTCCGCCGCCTGCACGTTTACTTATTGCGCTGAGGCTGGCAGTCCGCTGCAGGGCGGATATAACACTCCGGAGATTGACGAGGGCCTGACCTTCGCGCATAACTTCATTTTTTCGCCTGGTCTGATGAACGAATTCCGCGGCGGCTTCAATGCCCAGCACACTGCGGAGACCCAAAGCTACTCCACCACGTCCCTGCTCGCGCAGACGGGCCTTACCGTTCCCCAGCCGGACCTCGAGTGGTCTGAGGCGCCTCAGGTGCTGATCAACGGATTCATGTCTACCGGTGCAGGCAACCCCGGCGTGCAGCGCGGCCAGATCATTCAGCTTCTCGACAACGTCACCTGGACCCATCGCAACCATGCCTTCAAGTTCGGCGCCGATTTCAAACGCCTCACCGATCACGACGACAATGTCTACGGCAACTATCGCTCAGGTTGGTATGTTTTTGACGGCTCCTCCGACGTGGGCAAGAATGTCGGCGATCCCTACACAGCTTTTCTGCTTGGGCTACCCGATTACACCGAGGTCAGTTCCACCAACAGCCCCACCATGAACGGTCTCGGCTACGCGTACTCCTTCTATGGTCAGGACGATTGGAAGGTCACGCCCAATCTCACTCTGAATCTGGGTTTGCGCTACGAACTCCATCCACCCATCAGGGACACCCACTACAACACCGCCATCTTCCAGCCCGACTACACTGCCGGTGCTGCTGGCCAGGAGGTCCAGGGCGCCGTCGTGGTTCCCAACGCGCAGGCCTTGTCATTCACGTCCCAGGACTTCGCCAACGCCATCGCACCCACGCCCATATTGACCGCAGCGCAGGCCGGACTACCGCAGGCTCTGCGTTACACTGACCGCACCGACTGGGGTCCGCGCCTCGGCTTCGCCTGGCGTCCTTACGGCAACGAGCACACCGTCGTGCGCGGAGGCTGGGGCCGCTTCATTGAAACTCCTCTGGGCTTTTCACTCGTCTCCGGCTGGGCCGTTCACGCCAGCTACGTGGCTACCTATAACCAGGATTTCCAGTCCGGCACCACCACCCCTACCCCACTCCTGAGCTTTGCCGATCCCTTTAATCCCGCTTCGGGCAGCTCCACCGGTACTGCAGGTTTCTATTACGCCTTCCCGATCCACTACAAGGATCCTTCCGTACAGCAGTGGAACCTGACCCTGGAACAGGACCTGGGCCATAACGTTGGCATGCGGCTCTCTTATACCGGCAGTCACGGCCAGAACCTTGAGACCATGGTGGACCTCAACCAGGTACAGGCCAACCCCTTCGGCTACTCCAACGCCCAACCCGGCGCAGCGGCTTCCGGCGCCTGTATTCTCGATGACGGCTCCCTGGTCTCTGACCACCGCACCTATCCATGTTGGAGCGTTGTCCAGAGCGTCGAGAATGCCGCCGAGAGCAACTACTCCAGCGGCACTGTCGAAGTCTCGCGCCACAGCGGCAAAAGCATCACCTTCGACGCCAGCTACAACTTCACCCGCGATCTCTCCAACGCCGGCGGAGCCACACCTAACGCTTTAGCCGTCGCTGGTGGCACCTACCTCACTGACCGCTTCCATCCCGGCCTCGACTACGGCAACGTCATCTATGACCGTCAGCACCGCTTCCTCGCCACCTATCTTTACAACCTGCCCTTCGGCAAGGACCAGCGCTGGTTCAGCACCTCCTCCGCCATGAACAGGCTTGTCGGCGACTGGCAACTGGCCGGTGTCACTGTCCTGCAGTCGGGTCCGTTCCTCACCCCATATCAACAATCGGTCGACGCCGCCAACACCAATATCCTCACCACTGTAGGCCAGGCTCGTCCCGATCAGATCAACACGGTTCCGCTCTACGCCCCGCAGCGCACGACCACACAGTGGCTCAATCCCGCGGCCTTTCCTTATCAGAATCTGGCGGTCAACTTCGGGACCTCCAACCAGGTTGGTATCGGCCGCTTCGGCAATGCTCCTGTAGGCGGCGTCGTCGGACCCGGCACTGCCAACTTCTCGCTCTCGCTGATGAAGAGCTTTGCGCTGTATGAGCAGTCCCGCTTCCAGATCAGTGCCGAGGCTGCCAACGTCTTCAACCACCGCAACTACGAACCGCCCAACATGCAGGTCGATTCCGGCGGCTTCGGCTCCATCACTGCTCTCCAAACCGCCGAAGGCGCCGGCCCCCGCAGCCTGGAATTGTCAGGCCGCATTACCTTCTGAGTCGCCCTTGCACCGCCTGGCAAGAAAGAAAAGCCGCGGAGACCTGTTGCAGGGGACCCCGACAGGCCGTGGCCTGTCAAAGCCAGAGCCTAATTTGCCGGTTTCTAGAGCGGATTTCAGGTGTTTTGGGGCCGAAAACAGGGGAAAATCGGGGCTTACTGTTTACCGATGAGGGTAATAATATACATGACAAAATAAGTGGAGACTTGCAGATGATTATGGGGAGGTGTGTCAGCGTTTATTTATCGGCTTATTCACCGTCTGGGCTTTTTGCCACTCGGTTTCGCGGCGCTGAATCTCTTCTTTCGAGACGGTGAAGGTCTTGCGAACGGCATTGTCGAAGCGTTCGGCCTCAGTTTTGCCGGGGATGGATGGGGCGGGTAGTGGATTCATGCGCCTATCATAGCGCGAATACCTAGTAAAATCATGCCAGTCACAAAACGAAAAGCCCGGCGCGAGGCCGGGGCATTTCGGTAGTGCGGCTGGTTACCCCTATCGTAGTTCCTCGTCGTGCCTGAAGCAAGGGTGCGAATGCCTAAAGACCCGGATTCTCCAATTCTTCCTCATCTCAGGCCTGAAGAACTTTCAGACCGCGATCACGAGGAATCAAAACTCGGCAGGCAGTTGTCGGCTTGTTGGCATGGGGATGACTTTGATATCGAACGGTCCTACAACGTCATGCAAGGTTCTGCCGAGCTGATCTTTGATGTTATCTACGCCGCATTTCGCAAAAGATCAGGCTACAAAGACGAATGGGTTTCGGAAATGGTGCGTCTTGCAGCATTCCGCACGATCAGCACATCGTTAGGGCACATACAACACGGAATCCGAAATCTGTCTTTGTCTGCCTTGACAGAAACGCTTGAAGAAACGGTCTGGAATCACCTCGAAGAATTGAAAAGCGCCGAGTCCAAACGGCTCCTGAACCCTCTCTCTGCTCTGCCCGGTAAACAAGCCTCAGCCTACGCACTGGCCGGAATCGATATTGCTTCCGCATCTCCACTGCTAGTGATGGCCGCTAACGCTGCCCGCGGCACGCTTCCTCAGGCCCCAGCTTTGACAATTGCCGCACCTTCAGTTTCAGAGCAGCTTAAAAAGCTTCGTGAGGAATCCCGAATGACAGTAGAAGAGATCGCGGAAGGAATTAGCGTCCGTCCCCGATCCGTCAACCGACACCTATCAGGCGAGGATATTCCGCGCTCTAAAACATTGAGAGCGTATGAAGGTCTGTTCTCGAAAGCAACCGGACGTGCGATTCATATCAAAACGTCATAGCATACGTCAGGGTAACGTCATGCTAACGTCATGGATGGTCAATCAAAAGACAGTCAAAAGTCATCCCATAAGTCATTGTGACAACATAACTTAGAGGGTAGGATTCGTGACATGAAGACACGAATCCGAGGACCACCACCGTTAATCTCCGCAAACAGCAACGGGGAGCATTTAGGGATGCTCCCCGCCTTGTGCGGACGTGGTGGAACTGGCATACACAGCGGTCTTTAAAACCGCCACTCTGGGAAGGGTTTGTGGGTTCGAGCCCCACCGTCCGCACCATCATTCTACTTCATTCTTTGGCCGCGTTTCTGGCGCGGCTTGATGAGCTTTTAGACCGCGCTCGTCTTGCCGGTCAATTCAGCAAGGGTGAGACGTTTACCCACCATGCCCCTCATAGCAATGTCGAATCTCTGCGCGTCTGTCAATTTCCGATTGTTGAATCTGAAGGCCTGTTCGTCAATGTAACGGAACAAGTGGAAGGGCTCAATTGAGACGTATGTTCCGCCGAGACCGCGCTTCAACAGGCTCCAGAAATTCTCGATTCCGTTGGTATGGACCAGACCTCGCACATAGCACTCAGCATGGTTGATAACCGCCCGCTCGAAATTGGCGGTATTGTAGCCGCCCCATTCATCCGTAATGAGAGTTGAACCAGCTTCGATGTTGTCGTGAGCGATTTGACTCAGTACTTCACAGGTGCGCTCTTGCACGACTTGCGCCTTGACGCGTCCGCCACGCTCAACCATGCCAACAACGATTGTCTTTGCGGTTGAGCCCACAGGCTTGCCAGACACGCCGGGACCTTTCGGGCGCTTGCTCTTGTGCATATTCTTAACCTTGCCGCCGATGAAGGTTTCGTCCATTTCAATCGTGCCCGAAAGCCTGTTCCGGTACTCGTCTTCTAGCATGAGCCGAATACGATGATCGAGGAACCATGCCGTTTTCTGTGATACGCCGAGCGCCCGATGAATCTCATAGCTGCTCACCCCGTTCTTGCAGTTCACAACCATCCAGATCGCAGTTAACCACTTATCGAGGCCAATAGGTGAATCTTCCATGAGCGTTCCGGTCTTGAGCGTGAACTGCGGTGACGGGTGCTTTTCGCGGCAGTGCCAGCGGCTGTACTTCTCAAGGAAAAGCACATTCCGGCTTCCACACTTCGGACAGATCACACCCTTCGGCCAGCGCCGGGCAACGAGGTATTCGCGGCAGTTGAGAGGATCAGCGAAGTAGAGGATTGCTTGCTGTAGCGTGGTCGGTTCCATGTATTAACAATACCCCTATGGGGTTCTTTTGTCAAGTATATTATTACCCCGATGAGTACATGGGGTGAATTTCTATGTTATTCATTACAAGCACGTTATTGGAAACTTGACCCCCTAAAAGGCGGGTTGGGGAGGGGGAGGGGGTGGGTAGGGGTTCGGTTTTTTGGATTCCGGATCGATAACCTGGAGGCCCGCCATACTGAGATTGTGCGCCCGCGGGGCCTAATTCTCGGCAAAGGCAGGTGCGGCGATCTGAAGGGGATTTGTGGGAAGGCCTTTATTTCCACCCCAGCGACAAAGGCCCGTCGCCGGGGACCCCGGGGCTGCCTTTTATTTCCCCGTTCCCTCAGTAATCGTCACAATCCGGTCCACCCCTGGCACTGTGAAGTTCTCCACCTTGCCGCTGGGCCAGTGCACCTCGATCGCGTCCACCGTGGTCGCCTGCCCCAGCCCGAAGTGCGGCCGCGGGTCGTTGCTGCTGAGATAGCTGCCGCCGCTCAGCACGTCCCCGCGCTGCTTCATGCCGTTCGCCGTCACATACACCGTGGCGCCCACCGCGTCGCGTGGGCTTTTCGGCCCGCCCACCAGTTTCAACTCCAGCCAATGATTCGTGTTGAGGTCCACGTTGCGCAGCAGCACCGGGTGCCCGTCCATCACGTTGATCACAGCATCCAGTTTGCCGTCGTTGAACAGGTCGCCTACCGCCATGCCGCGTCCCGCTATTACCACCGCGAGCCCCGTGCCCTCCACCGCCGGCACATTCTCAAACCGCTTGCCCTCGATGTTGCGGAACAGCATCGGGCGCTCTTTCCAACTTGTTCCCCACGCGTATTTGTCGGCCTGCGGATACACGTGCCCGTCGGCCATCAGCAAGTCTTTCCACCCGTCGTTGTCGTAGTCCATGAAAGCGTCGCCCCAGCTGAGGAAGGGAACGGTGATTTCGCCCAGCCCCATGTGATAGCTGATATCGGTCATGTTCGCGTCGCCTTCGTTGTGATAGAGCGGCTTGTAGCTGTCGCTGAACGTGGTGTCGAACACATCGAGCATTCCGTTGTTCTCGTAATCGCCCACCGCGATGCCCATTGACGCTGTCTCGCGCCCGGCCTCATCCAGGGCGAATCCTGAGGCGTAACTCACATCCTCAAACGTTCCGTCGCCCTTGTTCAGATAGAGATAGTTGGGCGTCGAGTCGTTGCCCACCAGCAGGTCCGGCTTACCGTCGTTGTTGATGTCTGCAAACACCGTGCCCAGCCCGTAGTAGCCCGGCTTGTCGGCTACGCCCGCCTTCTCGCTCACATCCGTAAACGTTCCGTCGCCGTTGTTGTGAAACAGGTGATCGGGCTCGCCCTTCAGCCCTCTCGGACCGCAGCTCACCTGCTCGCCCCTGAAGGTGCAAAATGCGTTTGGAACCCCATTTTCACTGGCCACGGGCAGGTTGTTGCGGTCATAGTGCAAGTAACCCGCCACAAACAAATCCAGCCTGCCGTCGCCGTCGTAGTCGCCCCAGGTGGCGCCGCTCGACCAGTTCCCCAGCGTCACGCCCGCCTTCTCGGCCACATCCGTAAAAGTCCCGTTGTGGTTGTTGTGGTAGAGCCGGTTCTTGCCCCAGTTGGACACAAAGATGTCGGGCCAGCCGTCATTGTCAAAGTCGGCAATGGCCACGCCCGTGCCCCAGCGGTCGTTGGTCACCCCCGCCTTCGCCGCCACATCAGTAAACGTGCCGTCGTGGTTGTTATGGAACAGTGCCGCGTGCGGCGGAGTTTCCTTGCCGTCCAGCGCGTCGAAGGTCGAGCCATTCACCACGTAGATGTCCAACCAGCCGTCGTTGTCGTAGTCGATCAGGCCTACGCCCGAGCCCTTGGTCTCCACAATGTAGTCCTTGGAAGGCGTGCCCATCTTATGTGTCCAGTGCGTCAGTCCGGCCTTCTCCGACGCATCCTCAAACACCACCGGCCCGCTTTTTACAAAGCCGCCCGCGGTAATAGGCCGATGTTGCGCATCAAGCTGTATGGGATGTGGAGAGCTATTGTCCTGGGTGCTCGCGGGCTGAGTAGCCGCAGGCTTTTCCGCTTGCTGCGCGAGGTTCGGGGTGTCGGGATTTGTCGATTGTGCAACAAGAAGTGCGGGAACCCCCGCCGCAAGCAATCCCCATACAGTGGTCGTGCGCATACCCTTAAACATGGCAGCCAGTATACGGGGTGGGGTGGGGGCAAGTATCGGCCTAAAGTTGGAACCAGCGGGCTTGCTGCTCTACTCGTCCCCAATCTCGTAGGTAATCCCAAACCTTCCAATCTGAATCAACGCCTTATCTGCCGGCGGCCAGATATGCAGACTCTCCACGCGCGTCTTTCCTGCAATCCTGTGCGCGTCCGTGTTCCCCACCAGCGCCCCCGTCGTGGCCACGTTGATGTGAACCTTCAGCGCCTCTTCTCCATCCCGCACCCATCCAAAAACATATTCGCCGGGCTTCAGCGCAATGCCTCCTATGCGAATCGGTGTTTGCACCACAAGATAGTGCGAGTACTTCCCGTCCGCCGAGTACCCCGCCGTAATCAGCACCACTCCTGCAACGTAGCGGCCTCGGCTATTCACAATGCCGCTGGCGGTGCGCATCTCGGTCTCGATGTGTTCCTTTTCAACCGGCGCCCGTGCCGGCAGCAGCGAGGCCAATTCGGCGTCTGTCGCTTGCCGCCAGGCGGGCTTCTGAGCCCTCGCCAGGGAACAAAACAGCAGCAATAAGAATGCGGAAACAATGGCCCTCTTCATGGTGTCGGCTTCCTCAGGGATTCCAGTGGAACGATGCCGCGCTGGATCGCGGCGGTCGCGGCCTGGGTGCGGTCGGTTACCCCCAGCTTGCCCAGCAGGCTATTGATGTGGGTCTTCACCGTGGCCTCCGTAATCTCCAGCACCGTCGCAATCTCCTTGTTGCTCTTGCCGTGCACAATCTGTTCCAGCACGTCGAATTCGCGCGGAGTCAGTTCCTCGGTGCCCATGCGCTCGGCCAGGCGCTGCGCAATCGCCGGCGGAATATACGTCTTGCCCGCATGCACGGTGCGAATGGTCGCAATAAGTTCCTCGCTGGTCATGCCCTTCAGCAGGTAGGCGCGCGCCCCGGCCTGCAACGCACGAAAGATATCCTCATCGCCGTCATAGGTGGTCAGCACGATAAAACGCGCCTGCGGCGTCTCCATGCGAATGCGCTGGATCACATCCACGCCGCCCATCCTCGGCAGGCGCAGATCGATCAGCGTGATGTTCGGTTGCTGCTTGCGAAACTGCGTGATGGCTTCCACGCCGTCCGCAGCTTCGCCTACCACCTCGATGCCGTCCACCACATTCAGCAGCGCCACCAGCCCCTGGCGCACCACGTGGTGATCTTCCACGACCAGAACCCGTATCGATTCTTGTGTCACGCCTGCTCTCCCGTCTGCTCCCTTGGCTCTTTAGGCGTCGGTGCCTGCAGCCTCACCGTCGTCCCGCTGCCGGGCTCGCTGGTGATCTCAAGCCTGCCGCCGATAGCCGCCGCTCTTTCCCGCATCCCAGTCAGTCCATAGTGACCCGGCGTGGACTCCGTCCCATCGCCTACCGCGAAGCCGCGTCCGTCATCATGCACCTCCAGTGCAATCTGCGTGGGCCTGTATTCCAGTTGAACCGTCAATCGCCTGGCTCCTGCGTGCTTCTTCACATTATGGATGGCCTCCTGGGCCACGCGCAGAAATTCGCGCTCCGCGCCCGGGCCCAGCGGCCGGTAGGCGCCGTAAATGCTGAAGCTTGATTCAAGGCCGTGTCCGCCGGCTTGCTCCGTCATGCGCCGCAACCGCACCGGCAGCGTCTTCTCACCGGAATCCTGTGAGCGCAGCGCCCAGATCGACTGCCGTGCATCGGCCAGTCCCTCGCGAACATAGCCGCGCGTAGTGTCCAGGTGCTTTGCTGCGGCCTCCACCTTGTTATGTCGCAGCAGCTCGGCCAGTACCTCCAACTGCACTGAAATGCCAACGTAACCCTGCGCCAGCGTGTCGTGAATCTCGCGCGCGATGCGATTGCGCTCGCCCAGCACCGCGCTGAACTCACTCTCTGCGCGCTTCAAACGCCGTCTCAACGCCAGCACTACCAGTCCCGCCAACGCAACTGCCAGCAGAACATAAAACCAGATTGTCTGGTAGAAATGCGGCCGCAGCTCAAATTCCAGCGCCGCGCCTTCCATGTTCCACAGCCCGTCGTTGTTGGCTGCCTGCACCCGGAACGTGTAGTGCCCCGGCGGAATGTTGGTGTAGTAGGCGCTGCGTCGCGCTCCAGCTTCTGTCCAGCCCCGGTCAAAGCCCTCCAGCATGTAGCGGTAGCGCACCTTCTGCGGCGCGGTAAAGCTCAGCCCCGCGTAGTCGAATTGGAAGTGCACATGTCCGGCCGCGATCCTCATCCTCGACGCCGCCGTAACCGGTGCGTCGTCCACCGTAAAGCGCTCCAGCGCCACCGGCGGCGGAATCGTGTTGACAGGGAAGTGCGCGGGGTTCACCTCCACCAGCCCTTTGGGAGTAGCAAACCACAGCTCCCCGTCCCGCGAGCGCCACGCGGAGGGATGGCTGTTGGTGGCCGTCTCCCGGCTGCGTAATCCGTCCGCCGGACCAAACTCGATCCAATGCGTGCAGTCGGCGGTCATCGTGCAGTCGCACCGCGCTAGTCCGTCGCTGGTGGCGAACCACAGGTGATTGCTGTCGTCGGCAAGAATGGCATGGATACTCTTCTTATCCAGGCCGCTTTGCTTCACTGCGGAAAATCTCTGTCCATCCCAGAGGTTCCAGCCGCGATCCTGGGTGCCGATCAGCATGCCTTGGCCGCGCGGTAAAAGCGCCGTCACCACGTTGCTTGAGAGTCCGTCGGCGGTCGTGAAATTGGTAATCGAATTCTTTCCGTCTTTTTCTCCCCGCAGCCGCGACAGGCCGGCCAGTGTGGCCACCCACAAATTCCCACTCGCGTCGCGCGCCATCGCGCCCACCAAGTCGCTCCCCAGACCTGTGGCCTGCGTCTCGGTTTCCATGTGCCGTCCCGCTGGTGCGCCAGTCCAGTGTGTCAAACCACGCCGGGTGCCGATCCACAGGGAACCATCCACGTCCACCAGCATCGAACGCACAAAATCGTCAGGCAGGCCGTCGGCGGAAGTAAACGAGCTCACCTGTCCGCGGCGAATCAGGTTCAACCCGTCTGGCGTGCCCACCCACAAATCTCCATTCGGAGCCGCGGCCAGCGACAGGATCACATCACTGAGCAGTCCATCGCGCACGGTGTAGTTCCTTTTGCCGCCCGGCCCTGTTAGGCCTCGCCGCAGTGCATTCAGTCCACCCCCGCTGGTACCCACCCACAGCGTGCCTGCGCCATCTTCCACCACCGTTGTCGTGTTGTCCGACGACAGCCCCTCGTGTGCCCCGACACCTCTGAAGCGCTCGTCGCGCAGAATGTGCAGTCCGCCCGCCTCGGTCCCTGCCCAGATGTTGCCCTCGCGGTCTTCCATCAGCGCCAGCACTGAAGCGGAAGCCAGCGGATCGGTCACCGGCAGCAGTTGCACCTTGCCCTCCGCCCACCGTGCCAACCCACCGTTGGTCCCGATCCACAGGCCGCCTTCGCGATCCTTCAGCACCACCTGAATCCTGCTGCCCGGCAGTTCCTTGCCAACCTTGAGTTGATTCAATAGAAATGACGGCTTCTTGCTCTCCTTGTAGAAATCCAGCGAGCTTCTATTGCCCATCAGGAAAACACCATTTGGCAAATCCTCCTCGAATCGGCCATAACCGGGTGGCTCTCCCGATAAAGGAATCGCCGTTTGAGGCCAGGCATCCACATTGATCACCTCAACAAACCGATCCCCTGCTTGCCGCGCATTGCCTTGGTCCGTCCAAACCAGCCACGTTCCGTTTTCCGTTTCCTCCAGCGCGAGAATTTCGTTCCCCGGCAACCCGTCCTTGGTCGTGAACGCTGTGACCGTGCCGTCCTTCCACCGCGCCAGCCCCTCGCTGGTGCCAATCCACAGAGCCCCGTCCCGCGTCTCCAGCAAACACCGCACATCGTTGCCGGGCAGAGCGGGCGTGGAATTGTGGTCGAACACCGTGAACCCGTTACCGTCGAACCGCACCAGCCCTACCTCGGTCCCCAGCCACACAAAGCCGTCACGGGTCTGCACCAGCGCCTGCACGGTGTTCTGCGGCAGGCCATTCTCCATCACCCAGGACTGCCGACCGTAGCTTGCCAGCGGCGTCGTAGGCTCCAGTGCCGCGACCGTCAGTGCGCCCATCAGCAGCAGCGCAGCCGCCAGCCACTTCATTCGGGGCATTTTCGCATTCGATTTGGCGTCAGTTTTTGCCAAGTTTTGGGGCGGACTTTCTTTGAGGACGCTCCATCGTGCGCGCATCCACAGTAATCATAGAGGCGCGACAGTGCACTGAAGTCCTTTTATTCCATCAATGTTCTCCACCCATGGATGGAGAACATCCTCACTCCAATGACTCAAGACAGAACTCACTCGCCGACCTACTCTGTGGTTGTCTCCTAATTGAGCCTGTACATCACTGGCAGGTATTTTCGGGTGGCTTCCATTCGCAGGTTGCCACCCGATTCCTTTATTTATTGCAGCTTTCTGCCATCCCAGCCCACTATGCTAAATCCTCCCGAAACGTCCTCAAGCGTGTAGCCGCCTACCCCAGCTTCCACCCAATGCGCCGCGCCCGCGCCAGGGTCCGTGGCGAGAGCTCGTGATGCATTTCTCCGGCCGCGAGGCCAATCCATAGTGTCGCCACGGTCTTGGCGCCGAGCATCCTGGCCGCCATCCGCAAGGCCCTCGTGGCACCTGTAAAAAACAGCATCATCAGCTTGGGCATGGCCGACGAAGCCACCAATGCCGCCTTCTTGGTCGGTTTCTTCTCGCGTAAACTGGGCGCGGCCTGACCCCAGGGCCAATAGCCGGTGCCCATCATTCGCTCCATAAACCTGCGAAAAATTGCTGTCACATTGCCCATGTTCACCGGCGATCCAAGTACTATCGCGTCTGCCGCTTCGATCTCCTGCAGCAGTTCTTCCATATCGTCTTCCTGTGCGCACTTGCCGCGCTCCGGACCAGGGGTTGCGGTGCAGCGGCGGCAGTTCTTGCAGAACTCAATATGCCGCTCGGTCAGGTAAATCTTGTGCGTCTTGGCGCCCCTAGCCCGCGCTCCTTCCAGAATCGCTTCGATAGCTGTGTCGATGGTCTCGCCTTTCCGGTAACTGCCTACAATCGCCACAACTTGCTTGCTCATCCTGAGCCTCCGCTTCGTTGCCAGCGCAGTCTACTCCGGCCCACGCAGCCCATGCAGTGACTATGCAACCGCTTTGCACATCGATCATCAACAGCGTTGCCTGATATTCTTAACAGTGTGATCCAACCTTCACGAGCCAAAGGCTTAGCGGCGATGGGCCTTCTGCTGGCGGTTTCCTTTGTCGCCTGCCATAAGGAGGAACAGGCGGTCGTCGGCGTCGCTCAGACTGCTGTCCACGCCGAGCACCAGGCCCAGGCAGCCGCGCAGGCTTCCGCCTCACAGCGCGATCAGCAACGTGCCGCCCTAGCCCTCATTCCGCTCCCCACCAAGAGCCTCTATGTCGATGTCCATGAGCCCGGCGCGTGGGCCAACCCGTTTCTTTCGGTCGAAGCCGATGCCCTGGACCTGCGCATCACTCTCGCCGACGCCAACCCCAGCCCCGTGGGCCAGGGAACCATGCTGCGCCCTGAAGCCGCCCGCCGCCAGGAAGTGCAGTTGCGTCCCTCAGACCTTGTTGAAGCCGTAGTTGCTCTACCCCCCGGAGCATGGCGCTACGGACGCGTCATCGCTGTCGCCGAGGCCCCCGGCGCAAGTCACAAGGACCGCCCCAAGATCCGCCGTAACGTGGAGGCCGCTATCCAACAACTCAACGACATCGGCATCGTGGTAGAAGAGTGGCCGGCGCGCTGACTCGGCCAGCTCATTTTCGGCTCAAGTATAGACATAGACAGAACTTTGGCTGCCCCGCTCCTGTCACGTTCCTGCTTCTCGTCGCAACGCCGGGAAAGCAGCCGGTCTTGGCCGCATCCCCTCCCGCTGCGCTACCATAAGAGACAAGATTGAGGCCAAGCATGTTCGTCGTGGTCTGGCAGTTTGAAATTGCCGAGGAAAAAGTTGCCGCGTTCGAAGCCGCTTACGGCCCCGAGGGCGCCTGGGCGCAACTCTTCCGCACGTCGCCTGACTACCGTGGGACAGAACTCCTGCGCGACGCCTACATCCCCGATTCCTACCTCACCATCGACCGCTGGACCAGCGAAGAAGCTTTCCGCGCCTTCCGTAGAGATCACGATGCTGGCTATGAGGCCCTTGATCGTACATGCGATGCCCTCACCAGCCGCGAAACCCGCATCGGCGCCTACACCGTCTAGTCCGCCGTCTCATTAGGCTTGGGACAGCACCGAAAGCAGCTCTGCGCCGCGGGGGCCTCATCGGTTTCAAGGGCGTTTGGCCGCACTGGTCGGTTTCTCCGTTTATTCGCTTTTTTCGCTGTCTTTGCCTGTCCAGTCCTGCTACAATCCGTACGAAATCCAATCCAGCCGCCGCGTGTTTTCTGTCTCTCAATGAAGGGCCGCGCAAGGCGAGCAATTCTTAAGGAGCGCCCCCCTCATGGCCATCGCTGACGACCGCGCCAAAGCCGTTGAACTTGCCCTTTCGCAGATCGAAAAACAGTTTGGCAAAGGGTCCATCGTGCGGCTCGGGTCAAAGGAAGCTCTGCTCCCGATTGCCATCATCTCCACTGGTTCCATCAGCTTTGACGCGGCTTTGGGCGTAGGGGGCATTCCGCGCGGCCGAGTGACGGAGGTGTTCGGGCCGGAGTCCTCGGGCAAAACCACCATTACCCTGCAGATCATCGCCGAAGCGCAGCGGCTGGGCGGTCTGGCAGCCTTCGTCGACGCCGAGCACGCCCTCGACCCCGGTTACGCCAAGAAGTTGGGCGTAGACGTCGATAACCTGCTGGTTTCGCAGCCGGATAGCGGCGAGCAGGCGCTTGAGATCACTGAGGCGTTGGTCCGTTCGGGCGCTATCGACGTGCTGGTCGTGGACTCTGTGGCTGCGTTGGTTCCCAAGGCCGAACTGGACGGCGAGATGGGCGAGTCGCACATGGGTCTGCAGGCGCGCCTCATGTCGCAGGCTCTGCGCAAGCTCACAGGCACGGTCTCCAAGTCGCGCACCGCGCTCATTTTCATCAACCAGATTCGCGAGAAAATCGGCGTCATGTTCGGCAATCCCGAAACCACCACCGGCGGTCGCGCGCTCAAGTTCTACTCCTCGGTTCGTGTCGATATCCGCCGTATCGCTGCCGTCAAGGAAGGCGACACAGTGGTCGGCTCGCGCACCAAGGTCAAAATCGTCAAGAATAAGGTTGCCGCGCCCTTCCGTGAGGCCGAGTTCGACATCCTTTACGGCGAAGGCATCAGCAAAGAGGGAGACGTGCTCGATCTGGCCGTGGCCCAGAACATTGTCGAAAAGTCCGGCGCCTGGTATAGCTACGCAGGCGAGCGCATCGGCCAGGGCCGTGAAAACACCCGTACCTTCCTCAAAGAAAATAGAGATACCTACGCCAAATTGGATGCCGAGGTCCGCAGGAAGTTGAACATTGGCGGTGTCGCCAAGGCGGATGTCCCCGAAGTCCCGGCCAGCGGCCCCGCCGAAGCCAAGGAAGCCGTACGCGGGCGCAAGGGCTAACTCGTCCACCGTGATCGAGGGACCTCCGCAACAACAGTGACACTCATAGGGGTGGAAATGAAAACCTTTTCACGCAGGGACTTGCTCAAAGCTTCACTGCTGGCTCCGGCCGCGGCGGCCGCCCAGCCGTTCAAGCCGATCGAAGCCGCAGCGCACACAACTGCAGAGGCCTCGGGGCCGCTATCCTTCAGTGGCGACGCGCCCGCCGAATCCGCCGTCAAGGAACCGGGCGCGGGACGCGAGCGGCTCCTGCTGGATTTCGGCTGGCGATTCCATTTTGGCAATGCCGTCGACCCGGCCAAGGACTTCAATTTTGTTGGTAGCTTTCAGAAGGCGGGCAATTTTTTGCCGGCAGGGTCTATGGCCTTCGACGACAGCGATTGGCAGCCAGTGGATCTGCCACACGACTGGGCGATCGAACTGCCATTCCAGAACGATCCGGCTCTGATGAGCAAGGGATTCTATCCGCTGGGGCGCAACTACCCCGAGAACAGCGTGGGCTGGTATCGTCGCGTCTTTGAACTGGATGCGGCCGACGCCGGCAAGCGCATCACACTCGAGTTCGATGGGGCCTACCGCGAGACGATGGTGGTCTTGAACGGTTTCTACGTCGGGCGTCACAGCGGCGGCTACGATCCGTTCCGGTTTGACGTGACGGACTTTGCCAATCCCGGCGGGCGCAATGTGCTGTTGGTGCGCGTGGACGCAACCTCGAGCGACGGCTGGTTCTACGAGGGCGCGGGCATCTATCGCCACCTGTGGCTGGTGAAGACCGGCCCGGTGCACGTCAAGCAGTGGGGCACTTTTGTTTCTTCAGAGATCAAGAGCAGCTCGGCGGTGCTTTCAGTCCGCACCGAGATTGAGAACGACACCGCGGCGGCAAGGGAGGCGCGCGTAGTGTCCACGGTGCTGGACCCGGCCGGCAAAGAGGTGGGCAAAGCCGTTACGGCTTCAGTGACAATTGTCGCTGTCGGCGAGCAGACATTGGAGCAACAAATCACGGTGAGCAAGCCGCAATTGTGGTCGCTTGAAGAACGCAACCGGTATACGCTGGTGACCGAAGTGCGTTCGGGCGGCGATGCGGTGGATCGCTACGAGACGCGGTTCGGCATTCGTTCGATCAAATTTGATGCGCAAAAGGGTCTGCTGCTCAATGGCAAGCCGGTGAAGGTGAAGGGCACATGCAACCACCAGGACCATGCGGGGGTCGGCGTAGCGCTGCCTGACGCGGTGCAGTACTACCGGGTGCGTAAGCTCCAGGAGATGGGGTGCAACGGTCTGCGCACCAGTCACAACCCACCCACGCCGGAGCTGTTGAACGCCTGCGACGAGTTGGGCATGCTGGTCTTCGACGAGACACGCATGATGTCGTCGAACCCTGAGGGGCTGGGCCAGTTTGAGAATCTGGTGCGGCGCGACCGCAACCACCCCGGCGTGTTCATGTGGTCGATGGGCAATGAGGAGGGTACTGCGGCCAGTGAGCGCGGCTTAGGCATTCTCACGGCGATGAAGGCCATCGCCTATCGCCACGACGGCTCGCGGCCGGTTTCGATTGCGCCTCCGCCGATGGGGACCATTGGCCTGGGCGGCTTGGCGATGTGCGACGTCACCGGCTACAACTATGGCGATCCGCAGGCCGAGGCCTACCACAAGGCGCATCCTGACCGGCCAGTGATCGGCACGGAGACGGTGAGCGCCGTGTGTACGCGCGGCATCTACATTACCGATCCGGACAAGGGTTTTGTGAGCTCCTACGATCCATACACCACCACGGGCCGCGCCTCCGCCGAGGGGTGGTGGCGGTTCTGCAACGCGCGCGAGTGGCTGGCCGGCGGATTTGTGTGGACCGGCTTCGATTACCGCGGCGAGCCCTCCCCGAATGGCTGGCCCAACATCAGCTCGCAATACGGTGTCATCGACACCTGCGGGTTCCCGAAGGACACCTTCTTCTATTACAAGGCATGGTGGACAGGCAAGCCGGTGCTGCACCTGTTCCCGCACTGGAATTGGGCCGGTTACGAGGGCAAGGAGATCGCCGTCTGGGTGCACTCGAACCTGGACAAGGTGGAGCTGTTCCTCAACGGACAGAGCCTGGGCATGGAGGAGATGCAGAAGGATCGGCACCTGGCATGGAACGTGGTTTACGAGCCGGGCGTGCTTGAGGCGCGCGGCTACAAAGACGGTAACGTGGTCCTGACGGAGCGCCGCCAGACCACCGGCGGACCCACCACGTTGGTCCTGAGCACCGATCGCCCTGAGATTGCCGCCAACGGTGAGGACGTGGCGATGTTTACCGTAGAGGTGCGCGATGCGAAGGGCTTGCTTGTGCCCATTACGGACAACAACGTGACCTTCAAGGTGACAGGCGCGGGCAAGCTGATTGGCACCGGCAACGGCGACCCTACGGACCACGCGCCTGACAAAGGCTCGTCGCGGAAGGCGTTTGGCGGGCTCTGCATGGGAATTGTGCAGGCGGCGAAGACGGTCGGGAACATCACTGTCGATGTGAGCTCGCCCGGCCTTACGCCGGCCACGCTGACGATCGATGCAAAGGCTGCCGTGCTGCGGCCGCAGGCGGCGGTGTGGGAACGTAAGATCCCGCAGGGTACGGGCGCGACTGGTCTCTGGCGATACGAGAAGGATGGCTCCAGCCAGCTTTTTGTTCTGGCGCAGGAAGACAACAAGCTGACCGGCACCGTGGAAGGCCTGGGCGCAAACTGGGCCGGTGGCAACGACCCTGTTTCATCGATAGAAGACGGCAAAGTGGACGGAAATGCAGTGAGCTTCAAGGCCGGGATGACTACCTTCTCAGGTAAGTTCGAAGGTGACTGGATGGAGCTGAAACGCTCGTCGGATCGCAGTTTTAACATCCCGGGGCAAGATGTGAAGGCTGCCGGCAAGCGCCCGGCAATTGGCCCGGCGCCTGATGGCTCCGACCCCTCGTTCAGTTCCGCCTTCCTTCGCCAGTTCGCAGGCAACCCGGTTGTAGTGTTGCGGCGGGTAGAACGGTAAAGAAGGGGCATACCGCTTTACGGCGAGCAATAGTGTCTGCCGCTGCTAGAATCCAGTGGGAGCAGCACCGATGAGCGTAAATGCCCTCTATCCCGGCACCTTTGATCCGCCCACCAACGGGCACATCGACCTCATTCAGCGCGGGTCGAAGCTCTTTGAGCACTTGACTGTGGGCATTCTCAGGAACCCGGTCAAGAATCCCCTGTTCTCAGTGGAGGAGCGCGTGGAGATGCTGCATGAAGCCACCGACTCGCTGGGCAACGTATCCGTAGCCACCTTCGACGGCCTCATGGTGCAGTTTGCCCGCGAGCTGGGTGCAGCCGCGGTGCTGCGCGGCATTCGTGCCATCTCCGACTACGAATACGAGTTTCAGATGGCCCTGATGAACCGGCGCCTCGCGCCCGAGATTGAAACGGTTTTCCTGCAGCCGGCCGGGCGCTACTCCTTTGTCAGCTCGCGTATGTTGAAGGAAGTCTTCAGCTTCGGCGGCGACATTTCCGGACTGATTCCGCCCAACGTCCTAAAGCGCCTGCGCGGACGAATCAACACCCCTTGATGTCCTTCCCGGCTCGTGGTTCCACAATTGTTCAAAATCTGTAAAGATGGAAGCATCATGACAGTCGTTACTGCTCCCCAAATTTTTGCTGATCGCATCTCTCGCATCGAAGTTTCTGCAACCATGGCCGTCGCCGCCGAGGCTGCCAAACTGCGCGCCCAGGGCGTCAACCTGGTGGATTTCGGAGCCGGCGAGCCTCACTTTCCCACCCCGCGGCCCATCAAGGACGCTGCCATTGCCGCCATCGAGGCCAACTTTACCCGTTACACCGTGGTGCCAGGCATACCCGACGTGCGCAAAGCCATCGTGGAGCGCCACGCTTCGGATTTTGGCTCGGATTACGGCCTCGACGAGGCTATCTTCACCACCGGCGGCAAGCTGGCCCTCTTCAATACCATTCAGGTTCTCGTCGATCACGGGGATGAGGTGATTCTTCCCGTGCCTTACTGGGTCAGTTTCAAAGACATCATCCAGTACGCCGGCGGCAAGGTAGTGTTCCTTCAGACCAGCGAGGCCGAGAGCTTTCGCATCACCGCTAACGCCATCGAGAAGGCCATCACACCCCGTACCAAGGCCATCATTCTCAACTCGCCGTCCAACCCCGCCGGATCGGTTGTCTCGGCTGAAGACCTGGAACGCATTGTTCACCTGGCCCACGAGCGCGGGATATTCCTGCTTCTCGACGAGTGCTACGTCTACCTGAACTATGCCGGCAGGCCTGTCTCTGGTGGCTCGTTCACCTGGGCCAAGGAGCACATGGTGATTCTGGGCTCTCTCTCCAAAACCTACTCCATGACCGGCTGGCGGGCCGGCTACGCGCTGGCGGCCAAGCCCATCGTGGCCAACCTGAGCAAGCTTCAGTCCCAGTCCACTTCTAATGCCACTAGCTTCGTCCAGAAGGCTGCAGTTGCCGCGCTCACCGGCTCGCAGGACTGCGTCGCGGAGTTCCGCTCGGAGTTCATCGAGCTGCGCGACTATATGCTGGCCAGGCTGGCCCAGATTCCCGGCGTCACCTGCACCAAGCCTGAAGGCGCGTTTTACGTCTATCCGAACATGTCAGCCTTCCTGGGCAAGGGCGGCATCAAGACAGCCACCGAGCTGGCCACCCGGCTCTTGCACGAGGCGCATGTGGTCACCGTGCCTGGCGAAGCCTTCGGCACCGCGGAGCACATCCGCATCTCCTACCCGGTGACCAAGCAGAATATCGATGAAGGCACTCGCCGCATGGGCGAGTTTCTTGCTCGCTTGACCTAGCGCCAAGTTCGAATATCGGTGTCTCCAGCTCCCGGCCACGGCGAGCTTGGAATTGTCGCGGCCAGCGCGCGGCCCGACAGTGCACCCCGCCAGCCGGAAAAGTATTCCGGGTCACTGTGCAAACATACCGCTTGTCGAGTAGGATGAGTCTTCCATGCCGAACCCGATCGATTTTCGTCCAGTCATTCTTGCCGGTGGCAGTGGCACCCGCTTCTGGCCCCGCTCCCGCCGCGCCCGCGCCAAGCAGGTGCTCGCGCTTGACGGCGAGCGCTCCATGATCCAGCAGACAGTTGAGCGCCTCAAGCCCCTCGCCACAGTGGCCAGTACGTGGGTCATCACCAACGAATACCTGGCCCATGAGATCGCCGACCAGTTGGCGGGCGTTCCTGCCGGGCAGATCATTCAGGAGCCGGTAGCCCGCAACACCGCCCCTGCCTGCGGCTTGGCCGCATTCTTGATTGAGCGCCAAAACCCCGACGCCGTGTTGGGAGTATTTCCTTCAGATCATGTTATTGCCGATGAGCCGCGCTTTCTCAAGGCGCTGCAGAAGGGCATCTCTGCGGCCGCATCGGGCGACAACATTGTGGTGCTGGGCATCGAGCCCACTCGCCCCGAAACTGGCTATGGCTATATTGAAACCGGCGACTACACCGGCGACGGTTCCGCATTGCATGTCCGGCGTTTTATTGAGAAGCCGAACCTGAACCGGGCTGAAGAATTTGTGACCGCCGGCAATTATTACTGGAACTCCGGGATATTTCTGTGGTCCGCCCGCACGCTGGCCAATGCCGTGCGCGAACATCTGCCTGAGACTGCTCCTCTGCTGGAGGGAATTGCCGCGGCCTACGGTACTCCGCAGTTTGAGGAGGTGTTTCACAAGCTCTATCCGAAGTGTGAAAACATCTCAGTGGACTACGCGGTGTTGGAGCCTCGCTCTGCGAAGGGCGAACACCAGTCGCGCCTCTTTTGCCTGCCGGCGGAGTTTAGTTGGAACGATCTGGGTTCCTGGGCCTCTCTTTACGAGTATCAGTTGGAGACGCGGCTGCGCGGAGACGGCGATGGGAATGTGGCTGAGACCGAAGGTCACCTCACCATTGAGGCCGGCAACAACTACATCTACAGCCCCAAGAAATTTGTCGCCCTCGTCGGAGTCGAGAATCTCGTCATCGTCGATACTGAGGACGCGCTTCTGATTGCCCACCGCGACCATTCCCAGGACGTGGGAAAGATTGTGAAGGAACTTGGACTCTCAGGTCACTCCGAGCTGATCTAGAGCCGCCCGAACCCTGCGCCGAAGTTGTGTACTCAGTCTCACAATTGAGATATGAGAATCATCGAACTCCACATTGTGGCCATTTCGATATCGTTCAGCCTTCAAAACAGCGTGCTCCATTCTTTTGCCTGCTTCCCGGTGAAACAGTGGGAAGTCACGGCCCCGAACCTGTCTCCGTTACTCTAGCTTTCAGGGAGAACAAGAACTGAATCATGCCCCACCCTCAAATCAAGTTCGGCACCGACGGTTGGCGCGGCGTGATTGCCGACGACTTTACCTTTGCTAATGTGCGTCTAGCTGCCGAGGCCATCGCGGCATATGTCCACGCCAAAGAGAATCCCGCCAAGGGCCTGTGCATCGGCTATGACACGCGCTTCGGCTCCCGCGCGTTTGCGCGGGCCTGTGCTGAAGTTGCAGCCGCCACCGGCATCCCTGTACTCCTGGCCAACGACATTACGCCTACCCCCGCGCTGAGCTTTGGCGTGCGTGGACAGGGTGCGGCGGGCGGCATCATGATTACCTCTTCCCACAATCCCGCGCAATGGAACGGCGTCAAGTACAAGGCCTGGTACGGCGGCTCCGGCAAGCCCTCCATCATCGCCGAAATAGAGTCCTGCCTGGGCAAGCCTGTAGCTCGCGCCGCGCGGCCGGCCGAGATTCGTGAGTACGATTTTCTGCCTGCCTACCTCAAAGCCATTGAGAGCTTTGCCGACCTCGACCTCATCGCCCGCTCCGGCATGAAATTCTGCATCGACTCAATGTACGGCGCGGGTCGAACCATTATCTCTGACATCTTCACCCGCATTGGCGTGGCTCACGTGCAGATTCGCGGCCACGTCGATCCGCTGTTTCCCGGCATTAACCCCGAGCCCATTGAGCCCCATATCCGTGCTCTTGGCGAGGCGGTTGTCGCCAACGGCTGCCAGGCTGGTCTCTGCACCGACGGCGACGCGGACCGCATCGGCGCCACCGACGAGCATGGCGAGTTTGTCGATCCGCATAAAATCTTTTCCGTTCTGCTTAGTTGGGTGCTGCGGCGCAAGGGCTGGCCCGGCGCTGTCACGCGCGCCTTCAACACGACCAAGATGCTCGATCGCATCTGCGCCAAACACGGCCGCGAACTTATCGAGCACGGCATCGGCTTCAAGTTTGTGTGCGACTACATGCTGGAGCGGGAAATCGTGATGGGTGGGGAGGAGTCGGGTGGCATCGGCTTCCAGCGTCACCTGCCGGAGCGCGACGGCCTGCTGAACGCGCTGCTACTGGCGAACGTAATGGCAGAGGAAGGCAAGACCCTGGGCCAACTCGTGGCCGATCTCCAGGCCGAGTACGGCGAGCACCAGTACGGCCGCATCGACCTGCACATCTCCGACGGCGTCAAGAACGGCGCCATCGCCCGGGCCAGGGCGCTCGCAACGGGCGACCCAGTCTTCGCCGGCATGCCCATCCTCCGCCAGGAAAATCTGGATGGCGTCAAGTTCTACCTCGATAACCCTGAAGCTGCCACCAAGCCGAATGCCGCCGAAACGTGGCTGCTGCTGCGCGCCAGTGGAACTGAGCCGCTCATGCGTATCTATACCGAGTCCTGCTCGAAGCAGTCGGTTTCGAGGCTTCTCGAGTCCGCCCGCAGCTTCGCTCTCGGCGGATAGGACGCAGAACCTGATAGACCCGCGCCCGCCCCATGCCGCATGTTTACGGTCGTGGCTGTTGCCTATCTACTAAAAAGTAAACAGCAAGGTTACCTTTCTGGATTGCTCCTTGCCGTGCTACGCGAGAAACGTTTCTTTGTTGACCGGCGCATCAACCGCGACCATACTGTTTCCGTGCCGAATCCCCCGGCCAATCCGCCAGACACGCCCTTTTCGGATTACGAAGCCCGCAAAGCGGTTGCGCAAAGTCTGCTCGACAGTTGCAGGGCAGAGAGATATGTCTATCTTTGTTTCTCGGCGCTTGCCGGCGTCGGCGTCCTGGTTTCGCTCGGTGTCATCTTCGTCGAACACACCTTTACTCTGGCCGAAGTGGGCATGTTGTCGAGTTCCGGCGGGGCCATCGCATTCACCGCCAATCGAATCCTGAAAATCCAGCACGATGTCTTTCGCGTAGTCTTCGGCATGAATCTTTAGGGAGCATTTGCCATGTCCGCCAACAGCGACGAACATGCACAGACCTCTGCGGGCGGCAAAGAGCCGCGCGAAGCTGAAATGCGCGCATTGGCGCAGACACTCTCACGCGAGTCGCGCAAGTCTGCCATCTTCGGATTTATTGCCGGAGTGATCGTGGTGGTGGGGCTGGGTGCAACTTTCTACGCGGCGCTGCAATCACGAAGCTCGTTACAGACGCAGATGGTCAAGACCGACTCGTTGCAGTCCGAGGTAACCACGAAGAACGAAGAAGTCAAGGTGGCCAAGCAGAGGGCCGCAACCACAAGTGCCTTGTTGAGCGCCACGGTGGAGAATCTCCAAACTGCCAGTCCGGCGGTCTCGGCCTCGGCAACGTCGGCGGTCGACCGGGCTTTCGAAGCCAACCCCAGCGCCGCCCAGATCCTCATCCGGGTGTATATCCACACACATTCGCGGGAACAGCACAAACGTGCGGCTGCCATTGCCGGCGCCCTGCGCTCCGCGGGAATGATCGTGCCGGGCATCGACGTTAAGCCGGAGAGTGTGGAGGAAACTCAGGTTCACTACTACTCCAACGACAAACAGAGCCTTGGCGACGTGGCGTCCATTGTCAAAGTGGTGGCCGGAACGGGCATTCCCGTGAGCCAGCGGCAGGTACCGCAGGCCGCCTCAGACAAGGCGCGCCCTCGCGCTTATGGTCTTTGGCTGGCTTCTGGACTTCAGTAGCGCGTCGCGACGGGCGTAGACCGGTCAGATGCCCGACAGATTGGACCGGGGAAGATTCCTGCTGATTCCAGTGTGCGCTTACGACGGGAATGAATCTGCAAAGCTGAATTGGAATTTTTGGGGGCCGTGACGCAGAATCTCAGAGAGCGAGATTTCCCGCACCGAGGCGGTCGAGATTCGTGCAATCGCAGGTCTCAGAATCGAGACCTGGGCCACCCATTTTCCTATGAATAGACGCCGGTTGAGGTTCGTGGTTTCCCACCCTTGCGCAAAGAACGCGCAAGGATGGAGCACCCGGCGGATTGAAGTGCGGGCCAGCTGCCAGTAATGGGAAACTCGGTCACCCGGCCTTAGATATCACGATCCCACTAAGACGCCCTTGGCCAGCATTTGCTTGATTCCTCGCAGGGCTTGGCGGGTGCGCTCTTCGTTCTCGATTAGCGAGAAGCGGACGTGGCCGTCGCCGTAGTCGCCGAAGCCGATGCCGGGCGATACGGCTGTCTTAGCCTCATTCAGCAGCAATTTTGAAAATTCCAGCGAGCCCATCTTGCGGTACTGCTCGGGAATCTGCGCCCAGACAAACATGGTTGCGCGGGGCAGGGCGACAGGCCAGCCGGCCTTGTTGAGGCCCTCGACGAGGACGTTGCGGCGGCTGCGATAGTTCTCGCAGATTTGGGCCACGCACTCCTGCGGGCCTTCGAGGGCGTGGATGGACGCGACCTGAATGGGCGTGAATGTGCCGTAGTCGAAGTAGCTCTTGAGCCGGGCGAGCGCATTGACCAGCACCGGGTTGCCCACCATGAATCCGACGCGCCAGCCGGGCATGTTGTAGCTCTTGGAGAGGGTGAAGAACTCGACTGCGACGTCTTTTGCGCCGGGAACCTCAAGTACGCTGGGAGGCTTGTAGCCGTCGAAGCCGAGGTCGGCATAGGCGAGGTCGTGAATCAGGTGGAAGCCGTATTCGCGGGCCAGCTCGACGAGGCGCGCAAGAAACGGCAGATCGACGCACTGGGTGGTGGGGTTGGATGGGAAGTTGACGATGAGCGCCTTGGGCCGGGGCGTCATACGCGGGATCAGGTCCTCAAGCTGGGCCAGAAACTGGTCGCAATCGGTGATGGGCACGCTGACTACGTGGGCTCCGGCGATGACCGGGCCGTAGATGTGGATGGGGTAGCTGGGATTGGGCACCAGCACGGTGTCGCGCGAGTCGAGGATGGCGAGGCAGAGGTGGGCGATGCCCTCCTTGGAGCCGATGGTGACGATGGCCTCGGTGTCGGGGTCGAGATCGACGTTGTAGCGGGTCTTGTACCAGTTGCAGATGGCCTTGCGCAGGCGGGGCAGGCCGCGGGAAACCGAGTAGCGGTGCGTGGCCGGCTTGAGCGCCGCCTCTACCAGCTTGTCTACGATGTGCTTGGGCGTGGCCCCGTCGGGGTTGCCCATGCCAAAGTCGATGATGTCTTCGCCACGGCGGCGCGCGGAGACTTTCATCTCGCCGGTGATGTTAAAGACATAAGGCGGGAGGCGCTGAATACGGCTGAACTCTTCCATTGTTCAAGTTTAAGGCAAGTGGCGGGGAATTTGCTTTGCCCGGATGCGAAGGCAGGGGCGACGGTGGAAAGTCGTGCAGACGCAATACGCAATGGGCACAAAGTGGTCAGTTTTGTACATTTTTCCAGCGCGGCGGTGGGAGAATGGATGCGGAACTAATTCGCCGCAACGAGCATGGCCGTAGGTTTTGGATCACGGCAGACACGGCCTGAACCTCAGGATCATTGCTCGTCCGCAGCCCTTCTTCCTTATGAGGTTGAGATGAACGCCCTCTTAATTTATCCCCAATTTCCCGACACGTTCTGGAGCTTCAAACATGCGCTCAAGTTCCTGGGCAAACGGGCTGCGCAGCCTCCGCTGGGACTGATGACTGTGGCCGCGCTGCTGCCGCGGGAATGGAAAAAGCGGCTGGTAGACACCAACGTGGAAAGGCTGAGCGAACGGGACCTGAAATGGGCGGACGTGGCGCTGGTGAGCGGAATGCACATCCAGCGCGAGCCGCTGGTGGCGATTGTGGAACGCTGCCGCGCGCACGGCTTGCGCACGGTGGTTGGCGGGCCTATCGCCAGCAGCCTGGCGGCGGCGGAACTGAAGGCGGATCACGTTGTGATTGGCGAGGCGGAGAGCCTGATCGCCGACCTGGCGCGGGACCTGGAGAAGCACGCGGCCAAGCCTGTTTACCAGGCTGCGGAGCGGCCGGAGATGTCGACCAGCCCGCTGCCGGACCTGAGCCTGATCAAGATGAATCGCTACTCGACCATGACGGTGCAGTACTCGCGCGGGTGCCCGTTTAACTGCGAGTTTTGCGACATTATCGAGATTTATGGACGGCGGCCGCGCACCAAGGCGATTGCCCAGGTGCTGGCGGAGCTGGATCAGTTGTACGCCGCCGGGTGGCGCGAAGCGGTGTTCATTGTCGACGACAACTTTATCGGCAACAAGCCGCGTGCCAAGCAGCTATTGGTGGCGCTGGCAGAGTGGCGCAGGCAATACAAGACTTGCTTCGACTTCATTACCGAGGCTTCACTGAACCTGGCCGACGATCCGGAACTGATGCAGATGATGAAAGATGCCGGATTCATCTCGGTGTTCCTGGGCATTGAAACGCCGGATGAATCGGGGCTGATTGCGAGCAACAAACTGCAGAACACGCGGCGCAGCCTGCTGGACAGCGTGGCCACTATCCAGAGCTATGGGATACAGGTGATGGGCGGATTCATACTGGGGTTCGACACCGACGGGGACGATATTTTCGACCGGATGGTGGAGTTTATCCAGAAAAGCGGCATACCGATCGCGATGGTGGGGCTGCTGCAAGCCATGCCCGGAACGCAACTCTTCCGGCGGTTATGGAAAGAGGGCCGGATTCTGGATGCGGGCCAGGGTGACAACACCGGCGATAACCTGAATTTTCTTCCCCATATGGATGCGGCGCGGCTGGTGGAAGGGTATCGGTCGGTGCTGAAGCGGATCTATAGCTGCGAGGCCTACTACGAACGCGTGAAGGTCTACCTGAACCGCACCCAGCCCAAGACGGGCGAACGAGTGTCCAGACAGCAATGGGTGACGCGGGGCAATGCGCGCGCTTTTGTGACCTCCATTCTGCGCCAGGGTGTGTTTGGGCGGCAGCGCTGGAGCTACTGGAAGTTTCTGATGACTGTGGCGACGCGCTATCGGCACTGCGTGGGCTCGGCCATGACGCTGGCGGTGATGGGGTATCACTTCCAGGTAATGACGCGCCGGCTATCCAAGGCCATGGATGCGGCGGTGAAGGCGCACGAGATAGAAACGGGCCAGCCCGCAGAAAGCGGCGAACTGACCCCGTAATTCAGAGCTGGCCTTCTACGGCCTGGTCCGAGTTTATTTCCCCATGGTGAGAACTACACGGAATCGCGCCTTGCCGCTCATCATGCGGTCATAGGCTTCCTCAGCCTTTTCCAGCGGATAGGTCTCAATCATTGGCTTCACGCCCGTAAGCGCGCTGAAGTTGAGCGTGTCTTCGGAATCCATGCCGGTGCCCGAAGGCCAGCCCGTGACAGTACGTCGGCCGAGCAGCAGTGGAAACGGGCTCACGACGATGGGGCCGTCGGGCGCGCCCACAACGATTAACTTGCCGGCCAGCGCCAGCCCATCCATGGCCCATTCAAGCGCCTTGGCGCTGGTAAGGGTGGAGAGAATGACCTTGGCGCCGCCCAGTTTTTGCAGTTCGGCTGCCGGGCTCTGTGTGGTGCTGTCGATGTAGTAATGTGCGCCAAGTTGCTTTGCCAGCGGGCCCTTGTCCTGGCCGCGGGCGATGGCCACGGTGCGGTAGCCGCTTTTGGCCGCGTACTGGACGGCCAAATGGCCCAACCCGCCGATACCCAGAATCGCGACCGTGTCGCCGGGACGTGCTCCGCTGTTGCGCAGGCAGTTGAACGTGGTGATGCCCGCGCACAAAAGCGGCGCTGCGTCGGCGTCGGCAAGATCGTCGGGAATGAAGGCAAGCGCATTGGCAGGGGCGATTACATAGTCGGCATAGCCACCATCGAAGCTGATTCCGGAGACTAGCCCGTTCTCACAAAGAATAAAATCACCGCGCCGACACGGTGGGCAGAAATTGCAATGGCCGCCGTGCCAGCCCAGGCCGACGCGCTGGCCAGCTTTGAAAAGCGGCACATCCGGTCCGACGGCGTCGACAACGCCGGCGACTTCATGGCCGGGCACGCGTGGATACTGGAGGCCCGGCCAGAGACCCAGCTTCGTGAGCGAATCGCTGTGGCACACGCCGCAGGCCTGCACGCGAATGCGTACCTGTCCCGGCCCGGGCTCGGGGAATGTCTTTTGAACCAACTCAAAGGCTCCGCCAGGGGCGGCAACCTGCATGGCACGTCCGGTTACAGAGGGCATAGACGAGTCTTCTCCTCGGGCTTTAGATGGGGACGCGGGGTGGAGGACGCAGGAGAATCGCTAAAGTTTGCGAAACGACTTTGCGGGCTTTCGCAAAAGAGGAGACCGGGAGGGCCGCCACCGTCGCTGTGCACAAGTTGAGGATGGTCCGCAGCGTCAAGGCGGCTTACTGTGTGTGCCGTGTGCCGCCCGTATACTTAAAGACGGCATGAGCACGTTTAACCCTGTAGATGAACAGCTTGACCTGCTGCAGAAAGGCGCGGCAGAGATTATCCGCTTGGCGGACCTGCGCGAGCGCCTGGAAGAAAGCCGGAAGAGCGGCATTCCTTTGCGGATTAAAGCCGGATTTGACCCCACAGCACCCGATCTTCACCTGGGCCACACCGTGCTGATGCGCAAGCTGCGCCATTTTCAGCAGCTAGGCCACACGGTGATTTTTCTGGTGGGCGACTTTACGACGCTGATCGGCGACCCGACTGGGCGCAATGTGACTCGCAAGCCGTTGACCCGTGCGCAGATTAACGAGAACGCCGAAACCTACAAGGAACAGGTTTTCAAAATCCTCGACGAGAAGGAGACCGAGGTTCGCTACAACTCCGAGTGGCTGGGCAAGCTGGGCTATGAGGACACCATCCGCCTGACGGCACACTTCACTGTGTCGCAAATGCTGGAGCGGGACGAATTCAATAAGCGCTTTCAGGCCGAGCAGCCGATCAGCCTTCATGAGCTTCTTTACCCGGTGATGCAGGGCTACGATTCGGTGATGCTGCGGTGCGACGTAGAACTGGGCGGGACGGATCAAAAATTCAACCTGCTGTGCGGGCGAGAGTTGCAGCGCCACTACGAACAGAAGCCGCAGATTGTGCTGATGACGCCGATTCTGGAAGGGCTCGACGGAGTACAGAAGATGTCGAAGTCCCTGGGCAACGCCATCGGCATCAACGAGCCGCCCCAGGAGATGTATGGCAAGCTGATGTCGATCTCCGACGAGCTGATGTGGAAGTACTGGGTGCTGCTCACCGACCTGCGCCTCTCAGAGGTTGAAACGCTCAAGGCTGAAGTGTTGACAGGCAAATTGCACCCCATGGCAGTCAAGAAGCGCCTGGCGCGGACCATCACGGCGGGCTTCCACGGCGAGGCAGCAGCTAAGAATGCAGACGAAAACTGGGCGCGGATGTTCCAGCAAAAGGGTGAGAGCGAAGACCTTGAAGATGTGGCCGTAACCTATGCGGATGTGGCCGGCCCAGAACCCAACCAGGTTCGTCTGCCCAAACTGCTGGTCCACCTGGGCCTAGCCGCTAGCGGCGCTGAAGCCAATCGCAAGATCGCCGAGAAGGCCGTGAAACTGGATGGCGAAACAGTCGAGAACGTGCTGGTTTCGCTGCGCGGATTGCCTGCGCGGCTTGTGGTGCGGCTGGGTAAGCGGGCCAAGGTGGCGGTGATTGCATCGAACTGACGGCTCTGCCGGTGAACTGACCGAACGGGAACAGCCAAATTGGCTTCGCGTTCATTCAGCCTACTCAGCTGGCCAGCCGGATGCCTGAAAACTGCCACCGTGTCTCGGGGGCAAAGAAGTTGCGGTAGCTGGCCCGGATGTGCGCCGCGGGCGTTATACAAGAGCCCCCTCGCAGCACCATCTGCCCGCTCATGAACTTGCCGTTGTACTCGCCCAGCGTCCCCGCGAGCGGCTGGAAGCCCGGATAGCCCAGGTAAGCGCTCGCTGTCCACTCCCAACAATCCCCGAACAACTGGTGGAGAATGCCGTCCTGATCTTGAATAGATTCGGTAGCAGGTGCGGGCATTAACCTACCTGAATCCAACAGGTTGCCCGCGATGGGTTGTTCCTCGGCCGCCGCTTCCCACTCAAACTCCGTAGCCAGCCGCCGCCCTGCCCAGCGGGCGTAGGCATCGGCTTCAAAGTAGCTCACGTGGCTCACCGGCGCGGCTGCCAGTCGTGCCATTGGCTGCTCTCCGCGCAGTGTGAAAAGGCTCCAGTCGCCGCTTTCGTTGGTCCAGTAGAGCGGCGCACTCCAGCCATTGCGCTGCACGGCATCCCATCCGGCGGAGAGCCAGAACTCGGGTTGGCGGTAGCCTCCGGCGGCAATAAACTCCGCAAATTCGGCGTTGCTCACCAGCCGCCGAGCCAGTGAATACGGTTCCAGCCACACTCGATGGCGCGGTCGCTCGTTGTCAAAGCAGAAGCCCTCGTCGCGTCCAGCCTCGCAAAGGCCGCCGGTGAACCGCTGATAGCCGAGCGGCGCTGCTTTGCCGCTTGCGGGGCGCGCAGGAGGTTGAATTGAGTTGATTGAAGGCTCTCGATCCTGCGACATGGGAAGCAACGCTTCATCCTCCGCGACCAGATACGCCGGCCGCAGCGGATTGGTAAAGAAGGCATGCAGGATGTCGGTCAGCAACAGCTCCTGGTGCTGCTCCTCGTGGTTCACGCCCAGTTCGATCCGCGCCAGCGCCTCGTCCTCCGGGCTCCCCTCCAGCAGGCGTTCCACTCCCTCATCCACGTGGGCGCGAAAGCGCAGAATCTGATCGAGCGGCGGGCGGGAAAACGACGCCCGCAGCCGCTTCTCAGGGAAAGCGGCAAAGCTCTGGTAATAGCTGTTGAACAGCCACGCAAAGTTCGCGTCGAAAACCCGGTAGCCGGGCAGGAACTCCCGCAGAATGAAGGACTCAAAGAACCAAGCCGTGTGTGCCAGATGCCACTTGGCCGGCGAGCCTTCAGGCAGGGACTGCACCATCATGTCCTCTGCGGTCAGCGGTTGGCAAAGCGCCAGCGTGCGCCGCCGAGTGGATCGAAATCGGGCGGCAATCTCCAATTGTCTTGTTTGGGAAATGGTTGTGCCCATCACGCACCGTCCAGTCTTCGCATGAGTTTACCCGAAATCAGCCGCTCCTCCATCTTGGCCATTGTTACTGCTGCTTTAAGAAATGTAATCATCGTCAATAGCCACTTTCCTTGTAAAAGTGATCTAATCTATGCGGACGATGGGATAGGAGTATCGCCCCGATTCCTTCTTGAGGAGGGAATATGTGCAGGCCCTTGAGAAACCGCTGGCTGCCGGCATTCGCAATTTTCGCAGCCATCGCTCCCGCATCGTTCGCAGCCCTTGCACAGACTCCGGCACAGGCCCCCGGCGCCGCTCCTGCGCGGGATTCGCAATCGGCCAGTCCACCCGCCACCGTAGCCACCCCGCAAACCACGGCCCCATCTGCCGTAAGCGGCTCGCACCACGTGCAGACAGTGGTCGTGCAGAGCCCGCCGCTCAACCCTGAAGATGTGGGCGACTCCTTCATGGGGCACCAACGTTACCAGGCTGCCATTGAGGCATACAAGAAAGTTTCGCCTGACTCATACGTCGTGTGGAACAAGATGGGCATCGCTTATCAGATGATGCTCAACATGCAGGACGCGGTACGATGCTACCAGAAGTCGCTGAAGCTCAATCCGCGGAACTCCAATGTCCTCAACAATCTGGGTACTGTCTACGACTCGCTCAAACAGTACAGCATGGCAGAGCGCATGTACCGCAAGGCGCTCAAGGTCGATCCACGTTCGGCCGTCATCCTCAAGAACCTTGGCACCGCCCAGATGGCTCGGCACAAGTACGACAAAGGGTGGGAATCCTACCAGGCGGCGCTGGCCATCGACCCTCATATCTTCGACAAGGACAACCACTTACGAGTGGAAAATCCATCCTCGGTGCAGAACCGCGGCGCCATGAACTATTACATGGCCAAGGGCTGCGTCCGAGCGGGAAGAATCGATCAGGCCATCGAGTACCTGCGCATGGCCCTGAACGAAGGATTCACCAGCCCCAAGAAGATTCAGGCCGACGGCGAATTCGCCAGCCTGCGCGGTGTCCCGGCCTTTGAGGAACTGATCGCTGAGCAGAAGAACCCTTAGCACCATGGCGTTTTTTGATGAAACGTGCTCCGCAAGCACAACGCACGGCGTAGGCTGCGTCGTCTGCATCAGGCTTTTGTCCGTCTACCTCAGAGGGGGCTGATGCTTCGCCCCTGGGAGCCCCATGAAAATTCTCGCAGTTTCGGCAATCGTACTCGGTTTGGCACTTGGCGCGGCCCATGCGCAGGATGCAGGCACCGCTCCACAAGTCCCCGGCAACGGACAGGGTCAGCGCGGCGGTCGAGGTGGGGGCTGGGGCATGATGGGTGCGGGACACGGCACCATGGGCACCGTCACTGAAGTTGCCGCCGATCACTACACCATTAAGAACGATACCGGCGAGAGCTACATCATCCATTTCAGCGCCAACACCCGCATCGTGAAGCAGCAAGTGGGGACGCGCCAGCGCGGCGGAGAGGGCGGCGGCATGGGCAATGGCGGCAATCCTCCCCAGCCGATCAAAGCCACTGACATCAAGGTTGGCGACGCTGTTGCCGCCATGGGCGAAGTAGATGCAACCGCCAAATCGGTGGGTGCGGTGGCCGTTGTCCTACTTGACCCCGAGCGCGCCAGGCAGATGCGTGAAATGCAGGCCAACTATGGCAAGACCTGGCTGATGGGTAAAGTGACTGCCGTGGACGGCGTCAAGATCACCCTCGAAGGTTCCCTGGACAAGGCTGCTCACGCAGTTGTAGCCGACGAAAACACTACCTTCCGCAAGCGCCGTGAACCCATCACTCTGGCCGATGTGCAGGCGGGCGACATGATTCGCGTGGAAGGTTCGGTAAAAGAAGGCGCATTCGTTGCTGCGACGATCGCCGTGATGGGCCCGCCCCAGCCAGGAACGCCGATGGTCCCGCGCGCCAATCCGCCGCAATGATCGCGGCAGGTCCCGGCCGCGCAGACGCTTAACCGCCCATGAACATTCCGCCATTCACGTCCAGCACGTGGCCGGTGATGTACGCTGCTGCGTCCGAGGCCAGAAACGCCACCGATTCCGCAATCTCCGCGTCGGTTCCCGCGCGCCCCAGCGGAATCTGGGCCATCATCGCTTCGCGCTGCTTTTCGTCCAGGACCGCAGTCATAGGCGTCTCGATGTAGCCTGGCGCCACGGCATTCACCGTGATGCCGCGCGACGCCACTTCGCGCGCCAGCGACCGCGTAAGCCCGATTAGTCCCGCCTTCGATGCCGCGTAATTGACCTGCCCAGCCTGGCCGGTGCGACCCACCACACTGGAGATGTTGATGATGCGCCCCCAGCGATTCTTCAGCATGGGCCTCAGCAGAGCCTGGGTCAGCAGGAATGCGCCTGTCAGGTTGGTACCGACTACCTCATCCCAGTCGTGGCGCTTCATCGCCATCATGAGCCCATCGCGCGTGATGCCGGCATTGTTTACCAGGATTTCGACTTTGCTGAATCGCTCGATCGCAGCTTTGGCGCCGGACTTGATGGAGTCCTCACTGGCCACATCCAGCGCAAACACCGCTGCCTGGCCTCCAGCCGCCGCGATCTCCGCCGCCACCTCCGCCAGCCTGGCCTCGTTGCGCGCCGCCAGCGCCACCGTGGCCCCAGCCCGCGCCAACCTCAGCGCACATGCCCGGCCAATGCCCTGCGAAGCCCCCGTCACCAGCGCAATTCTTCCCTGCAAATCCGCCATCGTTCTCTCTGAACCTCGCGCGCGCAGAGCGCCGCGCCTTTCCGAGACTCATTATAAGTGGCAGGAAACAGTGGACAGCGGACAGTTCACAGCTTAGCCGGATGGAGCCACCACCACGGGAGTTCTCCCGGTGGCCAGGATGCGCGTCACCTGTTCAGCGGGCCACACATACACCGCCAGCCGTCGCGAATAATGCAGCACCGGCTCCTGGTCGGGAATTTCAATCCCGATTGCGTCGGCCAGGTCATTTCGCTCAATCTCCGCTTCCGCCTCTTCCAGCGGCCACGGAACGTGATGGATGTTGGCGCGCACCAGCCGTCCGGCACGGTCGCAGCTAAACAGGCAGTAGCGCTCCGTGAGGAAATATTCGATTGTGCCGCTACGGGTCTCTACCAGCTTGTGCGTAGGCCCCAATCCCCGGTAGCGCGCCCTGAAGATCACCGGCCTGTTCACGAATCGCCTGCGGCTGAAGTATTCGAACTCGCGCTCCGAGCGCTGCTCCAACCGCATCTCTGCCCAGTAGTAGGGCAGATGATAGAAGACGCGCGCCGCCGCCACGGCGAGCAAACTGCCCGCATCCAGCGAAAAGAAATACACGCCCGGCGTTCCTGTTTGCTGGTCGCGGACGTAGGTACGCAAATTCAGCTCGGGAAAGCTGCGCGCCCCCGGGATGGGCGGCACACCGCGGAATTTGATGCGGTCCATCCAAAACGGCACTACGCCCAGCCATGCGGAATCTTGAAACGTGTCCACATGGAGCCCGTCCGGGAGCAGCTTGGCCACCTGGGACAGCGGCACCCGCCAATGTGCAAACAGCAGGTCGTTCCAGCGCTGGGTCATCGCCCAGTGGCCGGTAGGCAGTGGCCGGGGACGCTGCGACGTGCGCACCTTGAACTCCCGCATAGGCCGGTGGACCCTCGTTTCTTACTAGACGGACGGCACGAACTCAAGGATGCACAACTTCGTCCGCCCCAATGCCGTATTCTGTTCGCGAGCCCACAGCAATGTCCAGTGAATCTTTTCTCCCCGCAGGCGCCCGAAACCAAACCGAAGTCTTCGCCGTTCATGGCGCCGACCCCGAAGTCATGGCTTATGCCATGGCCAAGTATTCGCGTTCGTCGCTCTCGATGCGCGAGTCGCTCTCGGAAATCAGCGCTCAGCGCGCCGAGCAGTTCCTGAACACTTTCTATTTCCAATACGGCCATCGTTCCATCGCCGACCTAGCCCACATCGCTTTTGCCGTCGAACGCCTCAGCCTGCTGGCTGCAATCGAATTGGTCGACGAGCAGCGCTGGGACGGCCAGGAACGCTCGACACGCTACCAGAATTTCCTCAAATCCGGCTGGTATTTCCCTGATTTTGGAGGGGATTCCGCATCCGCCCAGCTTTATTCCGAAACCGTCCAGAGCCTCTTTGACACCTACCAGCGCACCACTGCGGCGGTGCTCGACGCCCTGCGCCAGCGCGTCACCCGCCCCGAAGCCATGAAGCCCGAGGCCTACGAGCGTACCCTGAAGGCTCGGGCCTTCGACGTGGCCCGCTACCTGCTCCCGCTGGCAACCAACACATCGCTCGGCCAGATTGTGAATGCACGGACTCTGGAAACCCAGGTCTCGCGCCTGCTTTCCCATCCTGCGGCCGAAGTGCGCGACCTGGGCCAGAAGCTGCGGGAGGCCGCCACCGGCCCGGCGTGGAATGTGAATGCCCAGGCTGGCGCCGTTTTTGTGCAGAAACTCTCCGCCGATCCCGCCCTGGCCGAGGAAGCCGCCGCCCTGCTCACCCGCGAAGTTCGCACCGCGCCCACCCTGGTCAAGTACGCCGAACCCGACCGCTACGCCCTCGAGACCCAAGCCGAGCTCGCCCAGGCCGCTGCCGATTTACTCGGCGACATCCCGATTGCCGACGCTCCGGTTGTCGATCTGGTAGAGCGCACTGAATCATTGGAAGTTGAACTGGCCGCGACGCTCCTATACTCGGCCAGTCACCACCCCTACCGCCAGATTCGCGACCTGGTTGCCGCGTTTCCCGCCGCCCGTGTGGATGAAATCGTAGACCTTGGCCTGCGTCATCGAGGCAAGCACGACGAGGCTCTGCGCGCCTTCCACGCTGGCGCCGTCCTCCGCTTTGACATCCTCATGGACATTGGCGGCTTCCGCGACATGCATCGCCATCGCCGCTGCGTGCAGATCCTCCAGCCCCTCACCGCGCTACACGGTTACGAGACTCCGAAATCCGGCGATGCGGCCGGGCTGGCCGAGGCCGGCATCGTCGCCGATTACCAGGCGGCCATCGAAGCCGCCCACGCCGCCAGCGCCCAGATCGCCGCCAGCGCCGCTCCAGAAGCGGCGCAGTCCGCGCTTTATCTGTTGCCGCTCGCCACGCGCATTCGTTGCCTCTTCAAAATGGACTTCGCCGAAGCCCAGTACATCTCCGAGCTTCGCTCCGGCCCCGCCGGTCACTTCAGCTATCGACGCGTCGCGTGGGAGATGTTCCTGGCCCTCCAGCGCCAGCACCCCACCCTGGCCCGCCACGTCCGCGTCACCGACTTCACACAGCCCATTGACATCCTGCAGCGATAGGTCATGTCTATACTTTGAATTCATACAAGCTGCTGATCAATAAGCGGTTGTGAACCGGAATAGAGATGGGTGGGCCATTCTTGGGCGTCTTTCAAACCCTCGCCGCCCGCCGGAATGCGCTTTTCTGCAGCCTGCTTAGTACTACAGTTGTACTTGTCTCGAGCGGGTTCAAGCCGGGCCTAAAGGCCGTGTAATTTGGGCCAGTTTTCAGGGGCCTGAAGGCCCCTGCTCCCTCCGCAGTGTCTAACTGCAACTGTAGTATTAGGCCCGAGTATTAGGCCCGCACCCTCGAACCAAGGCAGGTAGCGGACGCCCCTTCACATGTTTTACCGTCCCATGCTTTCCGCCTGCTTCACGGTTCCTTTCGCGTTCTCTGGCGGCCGCAGCGCTTCAGCGCTCAGCTTATCCGCGCGCCGCAGGGCGGGAAACAGCGTTGCCCACGCTCCCGCCACAGCCAGTGCGCCCAGCCCTCCCACAATTGTGGCTCGTACCGCGCCCCACCATTGCGCGGTCAGCCCGCTCTCAAATTCGCCCAGCTCATTCGACGCGCCGATGAATAGCGAGTTGACCGCGCTCACACGGCCGCGCATCTGCGGCGGAGTGGCCAGCTGCAGCAGCGATCCGCGAATGATCACGCTGATCATGTCGGCCGCGCCACTCACGGCCAGTGCCGCCAGCGAGAGCCACAGGCTGTGCGAGAGGCCGAAAACCACCGTAGCCGCGCCGAATGTAGCCACGCAGATAAAAAGGCGCCGTCCCGCGCGGCGGCCAATGGGAAACCGCGTCAGCAGCAGGGACATGGTGAGAGCTCCCAAGGCCGGAGCCGCCCGCAACATTCCCAGCCCGCGTGGACCAGTGTGCAGAATGTCGTTGGCAAAAATGGGCATCAGCGCCACCGCACCGCCCAGCAGGACCACAAACAGGTCCAGCGAGAGGGAACCAAGAAGCAGCGGAGACTCGCGGACATAGTGGAACCCGGCCAGTATCACCTGCACCGAGATGTTCCGATGCTCCATCCGTCCCGGCCGCACATGGAGGCTGCCCACCAGCGCCAGGAACCACCCCAGCGTGATCAGCGTGAAGACATAAACAATGCCCGCGCCCTCCAACCGGCTGCCGGGCAATACGCGCGCCAGGGGCAGTGTGAACAGCAGTCCCCCCAGCGCCGGCCCGCTGATGTTGGCAAACTGAAAGATGGCGCTGCCCCAAGTGACCGCGTTCACAAAATGTTTTTCAGGAACAAGGTGGGGTACGAGTGCTGAACTTGCGGGTCCGGAGAACGCGCGGCCAGTGCCGATCAAGAAAAGCACCGCATAAATGGGAAAGACACGGTGGGCGCCGGAGCGGGCAAACGCTACCAGCGCGAGAGTGCAAAACACCTGCAGCCCGTAGCAGACCAGTATGACTTGCCGCCGGTCAAAGCGGTCGGCGACATGTCCGGCCGGAAGCAGGAAGAGCAGTCCGGGCAGAAAAAGCGCCAAGCCGGTATAACCCAGATCGAGAGCGCGGTGGGTGATGGAGTAGACCTGCCAGGCCACCGCCACCGACTGCGCCTCGGCACCCAGAATAGCCACAACGCGCGCCTGTTGGTACCGCCTGAAGTCGCGAGAGGCAAAGGCCTCCATGCCTCGCCGTGGCGGCTTAAGGGAAGAGGAATCCATGTACTGCTTAGGGTAAATCGTCCGCGCCGTCTCCCACTTGGCTACCCGCGATCCGGTATCCTGTTGCTTGGAGACCCATCTTCAGGCACGTCCAGCGCCCAGCCCCTGGGCCGGGGCTGCGGTAGCGCTGTGTGGCGTGTGCGCTTTTCTTGAGCTCTACTGCACGCAGCCGCTTCTGCCCATGCTGGCACATATCTTCCACGCCTCGAAAACCGGCGTGGGGATGACAGTTTCGGCGGCTACGCTGGGCGTGGCCATCTCTGCGCCAGTCTTTGGCGCGCTCACTGAGCGGCTGCCGCGCAAGCGCGTAATCGTTGCCTCGCTCGTGGGTATCTCTGTACCTACGCTGCTGGCCGCCACATCCACCTCACTGCCACAACTGGTCTTCTGGCGCTTTCTTCAGGGCGTCACGGTACCTGGCGTGATTGCGGTGGTTATCACCTACATCGGCGAGGAGTGGCCTCCGGATCGCGTAGCGCTCATTATGAGCTTCTACGTCAGCGGCACGGCCCTGGGCGGCTTTATGGGTCGAGTGTCGGCGGGTATTCTAGCCGACAGATTCAGTTGGCGCGTGAGTTTCCTGGTGCTCGGTGCAGCTTCTCTGGCGGGCGCGGCCGCGGTGGCGGCCTGGCTGCCTCAGGGACGCCGTCGCGCTCTTCCCCAGCACAAGATCGACGAGCTGCCATCGTTCCCCTACCAGGTCCAAGGACTCTTCCGCAGCCGCCGTCTTGTTGCCACTTTCGCTGTGGGCTTTAACGTCTTGTTTTCCCTGGTGGGGGTGTTTACCTGGATAACCTTCCACCTGAGCGCAGCACCGTTTTCGCTCTCAACTACGGCATTGAGTTCACTATTCTTCGTCTATCTCATTGGTTTGGTGGTCACTCCAGCGGCTGGGTTGCTGATTACCCGCGTGGGCCTGCGTGCGGGAATCGGGGGCGCCATTTGCTGTTCCATCACCGGTGTCCTGCTGACTCTTTCGCCCTGGCTGTGGGTCGTGATCCTGGGCCTGGCCATGCTCTCAAGCGGCGTATTCATTTCCCAGACCGCATCGCAAAGCCACCTTCGGGTGGCCTCGCCCCCGGGAGCGCGTGTGACCGCTGCGGGGCTCTACCTGACGTGCTATTACCTGGGCGGCACCGCAGCGGGCGTGGTTCCGGGAGCCTTTTGGGCACTGGGCAAGTGGCCCGCCTGCGTGGCATTCATCGTGGCCATGCAGGCCATGGCGCTGACCATTGCGCTGATCGGATGGCGCACTCCCAAGGTCGCGGAGAAGGCACAAATTTCTGCCGCTTAGGATGGAATCAGAATCCATGAACCTGAACGGCATCTAAGAGAATCTAAGATCAGGTAAGCCGGTTTCAAGCAAATTTTGAGTAGCGCACCTTGCCTGGGCCCACACGGATGGGTTCGCATGATGCCAGACTTGCCCCAATCACCGAGATACCCGAAAGCAACGCATCAAGGAGTGGTTCTTGCCCGATCCGCAGCCCACGCCCCAGGCCGGCACTGAAGCCGCGACCCGGCACATGGACAGCCCGTACCCGCCCCAGCCCCCGCGCTGGAAGCCCAGGGTTAATCCCTGGCTGATCGCCATGACCGTGGCACTGGCCGCCTTCATGGAGGTGTTGGACACGTCGATTGCGAACGTGGCTCTGCCTCATATCGCCGGCAGCCTGGGGGCCAGTACGGACGAGGGAACGTGGGTTCTTACAAGCTACCTGGTGTCAAACGCCATTGTTCTGCCGCTGGGCGGGTGGGCCTCCAGCCTGATGGGGCGGCGCAACTTCTTCGTCTTTTGCATCCTGGTCTTCACGGCGGCCAGCTTTCTGTGCGGTGCAGCCCCCTCGTTGCCCATGCTGCTCGTCTTCCGCATCATTCAGGGAGCCGGCGGCGGCGGCATGCAGCCCATGGCCCAAGCCATCATGGCCGACTCCTTTGAACCCCACAAACGAGGCCAGGCCTTTGCCCTCTACGGCCTCGTCGCTGTGCTGGCGCCTTCTATCGGTCCCACGCTGGGCGGCTGGATCACCGACAACTTTTCCTGGCGCTGGATCTTCTTTATCAACATCCCTGTCGGCATTCTTGCCTTCTTTCTTGTCACCCGCATGGTGGAAGATCCGCCTTGGATCAAGGCTGACCCCTCAAAGCTGCGCAACATGGACTACATGGGGCTGGCATTCCTGACCACTGCCATGGGCGGCTTGCAGATCATGCTCGATAAGGGCGAGGAAAACGACTGGTTCTCTTCCGGCTTTATCTGCTTCTTTGCGGCCCTGTTCGTGGTAGGCATGGTCGGCCTTATCGCCTGGGAATGGCGACAGAAAAGTCCGCTCATCAATCTAAAACTCTTCCGCTTCAAGAACTTTGCCATTTGTTGTTTTCTCATGGCGCTGGTTGGAGGAGTGCTGAACGCCAATACCGTCCTTCAGCCGCAGTTCATGCAGCAACTGCTGGGCTACAACGCCACCACCGCTGGCTTGGCGTTGACCGCCGGCGGCATCACGCTGGTGATAGTGATGCCTATGGCAGGTGTTGCCACAGGGAAAGTTGCAGCCCGCTGGCTCGCCGTACTCGGCTTCACCCTGTTTGTCGTCACTTTCCGCTATGCGGCCTATGTCACCACTCTTGATATGACTTTCCGCGCCGCTTCGTGGTTGCGCGTGGTTCAGATGCTTCCGCTACCCTTCTGCTTCATTTCCATCACCAATGCGGCCTATGTGGGTATGCCCAAGGAAGAGAGCAACCAGGTGGCGGGGCTCATCAACTTTGCGCGCAATATCGGCGGCAGCATCATGATCGCCATCACCAACGCACAGGTGACCAGCCGCGCTACCTGGCACCAACAACACCTGCAAGGCGCGATGCAGCAAGCCTCCATCGCCTATCAACAGCATCTGAGTTCAATGACTGGATTCTTTAACGGCAAGTTTGGCGGACACAACGGCGCGGGGTTGGCCCTGGCCAATATCTACAACCAACTCAACCAGCAGGCCCAGATGCAGGGCTACCAAGATGTGTACATGGAGCTTTCGTGGATGTCGGTTGGGCTAGTAGTACTGGCTTTCATGCTCAGCAAAAACCGCCCCGGAGAGGGAGCCGGCGCCGGGGCAGTGCACTAGTGTGGTGAGTCTGAAGTTCATCGAAGAACAACCGCAGATTCTTCGACTCACCACCCCCGAACTGAAGGACGTTCGGGGCCCCGTTCGCTCAG
>Ga0181520_10000823_pt1 | contig 66898 bp, 52 predicted proteins | sample PEATcosm2014_Bin_29_FD_132451 | JGI IMG/M metagenome (GOLD analysis project Ga0181520, IMG submission 132451) | Peatland microbial communities from MTU Mesocosm Facility, Houghton, MI, USA - PEATcosm2014_Bin02_30_metaG | ecosystem: Environmental > Terrestrial > Soil > Wetlands > Peat | place...
CTATGATGTCTTCCGGCTTCTCGTACTCCGCCAGAAGCTTGTCGATCACTTTCGGGTCTATCGCCATACGGTCTCCTTGTTCTAACAGTCAAGACCGTTTACACAAAATCTTTTACACCCTCGCGCGTTTGGCGGCAAACACCCCAATCCAGTCCTTAGTTCTTGTGATATACTCCGATATATACCACGCCGCCGGAGGTCCTCATGCCGCGCACCGCAAAGCTCTTCACAAATGGACGCAGCCAAGCCGTCCGCTTGCCCGCCGATCTCCGCTTCGAGGGCAGCGAGGTTTTCATCCGCAAAGACCCCGAGACCGGAGACGTAATCCTCTCTCGCCGCCCCGAGTCGTGGGATAACTTCTTCGAACTCACCAAGCAGGTTGGAGTGCCGGAAGATTTCATGGCTGACCGTCACGATGCCCCGCCACAGAAACGTAAGCTCTTCTAGTGGCCCGCCGCTACCTGCTTGACACCAACACCGCCAGCTTCATCATCAAGGGCAACGTCCCTGCCGTACGTCGCCGCCTTGCCAAAGTACCCATGGCGCAGATTGCCATCTCTTCGATGACCGAAGCCGAGTTGCGCTATGGCGTCGCCCGCCGTCCTGAAGCCACGCAGCTTCAGCGCATCATCGAAGAGTTTCTCTTGCACGTCGACATCCTGCCTTGGGACTCCGACGCCGCCGTCCAGTACGGCCATCTCCGCGCCTCGCTCGAACGCGACGGCCAGCCCATCGGAAACCTCGACACCATGATTGCCGCCCACACCCTTGCCACCGGCACCGTTCTCGTCACCAACGATCACGCCTTCAGCCGAATCAAGAAACTCAAAGTTGAGGATTGGACCAAAGGTCCGCAGAAGTAGCCGCTCCTTGCTTCTTCCTCACATGCACTACCCGCTCCGCCACCGCCACCACATCGCCGCTCGCGTCCTTGATCTCCACGGCAAACGCCCGATCCACCTTCGCCTCTGTTTCCGCCGCCTGCCGCACCTCGTCGATCTGCTCCTCCGTCAGCCGAAACTCCGCCCGTACCGTTCCTTTTCCCGGTCTGCGAAAGCGGATCGACGCGCCCTTGTCCCACACAATGTACCCCGGCCCAAGAATCTCAATCAGCATCAGCATGTAGAACGGATCGGTCATCGCAAACAGCGAGCCGCCAAAGTGCACCCCCACATAGTTAGTGTTCCAGAAGCGCTGCACCATCTCCACATCCGCCTCGCGAAAGTCATCCGAGATGCGTCGCACCTTGATCCCCATCCCCAGAAACGGAGGCCACCAGCTCATCCATCGCAGCATTCGCCGCTTCGCCTGCATTCCGCTCAATGTCTCGCCCCTCTTTTCGTATCGGAATTGTCTCGGGTGCCCCACCTTCGCGCCGCGCCATTTGCGGCGTTAAGGTGGGAAGCAACACGCCCGCTGCTGCAAGGCTTTTATCTTTTCCTTACTCCCCCGCTCAGCACCGTCCGCGTTCCCTTGGCAGTTTCCACCCTCAAGAACCCGCGATCATCCAGCCCCCGCGTCACGCCCTCATAGCCGCCGTCTTCTTCCACAATCACTGCCGTTCCCCGGCAATACGACGAGTGCTCCTCAAACCTCCGCAGAATGCTCTCCCGCGCCTTGCCCACTTCCCTGGGATCGCTCAGCGCCGCCACTTCGCCATCCAGCGCTCGCAGCAAAGCCGCCACCAGCTCAACTCGCTTAACCCTCTGCCCTGCCTCCATCGCCAGCGAAGTCGCAATTGCCTCCAGCTCCGCCGGAAACTCCGCGTGATTCACATTCAATCCCATCCCCACCACCACATATCGAACCCGCGTCACCTCGGCATTCAGCTCCGTCAAAATCCCGCAGAACTTCTTCCCGCTCAGCAGTACGTCATTCGGCCAGCGCAAATCGCCCCGCAGCCCCGTCACCTCGCGCACCGCCTCCACCACTGCCAGCCCCGCCGCCATGCAAATGATGATCACATCCGCCGGAGCCAGCCTTGGCCTCAGCAGCGCCGAGCAGTAAATTCCATCCCTCGGGTTCGACTTCCACACATGCCCGGCCCGTCCCTTGCCCGCCGTCTGCTCTTCGGCCAGCCACACCCCACCCTCAGGCGAGCCCTCTGACCCTGCTCGCATGGCTGCCGCGTTCGTCGAACCGATTCGTGCAAAGTGCCGCACGCCGCCTGCAAAAATCGTCCCCGCAATCTTCGCCTCCAGCACCTCCGGCAGTGCCACGTCGGCCTCGTCCACCAGCCTCCATCCCTTCGCAGCTTCGCCCTCCACTTCTACGCCCAGCGCCCGCAACTCCTCGGCCAGTTGGGTTGCGACTAACGCCGCATCCCCCGTCGCAATCCCCGCCTGCGCCGCCCACTCCCGCGCACCCAGCACACCGCCCGCTGTCTGCAAAGCCACCAACGCCCGCCCCAACCGCGACTCCGTCTGCAACGTCTCTTCACTCATTCGGAAAGTATAGCTTTGGTGGCCCATTCAAGCCTTCCTTCCGCTTGAGCGGTGTTCGCAGAATTAAACTGCATCGCCGCAAGCAAAACTCCCGGCACTATCACCGGGAGTCTGTGTCTTGCTTCTGCTCTGCCCTCTGCAAACTCACTTCACTGCTTCACTGCCTCTACGCTCAACTCGATATTCACGTCGTCGCCCACCACCCCTGGGAGCTTGCTCACGTGGTAGTCCAGCCGGTTGATGGTAAGGTTCCCCAACGCCCCCAACCGCGACTCACCCTTCGTTCCCTTACCCTGCGCCAGCGTAAACGGGATCTCCACCTGCTTGGTCACGTCCTTGATTGTCAGGTTACCGGCTACCAAATATTTGTCGCCATCCTTGCGAATACCTGTGCTCTGGAAGCGGATTTCCGGATACTTTCCCGTATCAAAGAATCCCTCCGAGTTCAGATCCTTGTCGCGCATCGCAATATCGGTGTTTATCGATGCCGCCTTGATCACCGCCGTCACTGAACTCTTTTCCGGCGCCTTTTCGTCGAACAAAACTGTCCCGCTCACATCCGCAAAGCGCCCATGCACCAGGGAGATCCCCAGATGTCTCACCGTAAAGTTGGCAGATGAGTGCGCCCCATCAAAGGTGTACGTATCCGCAGCCAGCGCCATCGAGCTAGCGGCCAACATCGCAACAAACAGCAGAATCGCCCTCTTCATTTTTCTCTCCACTCAAATTAGTCGTTAAAACAACTATCCCCTCTCTAAGATTCCGCAACCCACTCCGGCGATGCATGAAGTTTTGATTGACCGAACTTAGTCATAGAATGAAAGAGGCGTTACACGAGCTGCCAACCGGGCCATTGTTTACCGCTCCGCCGTCTCAAACAGCGTCTGCATGTCATACCCGACCACTCTTCCCAGCAGCCAGCTCACCCCATCGCGCTTCTGCTCGCGGAACAGCAGTGCCTGTCGTCCATATCCATCCGGGTCCACCGCGTCCACCAGCCTCATCTCCGGATACAGATCCAGCTCTCGCGGGTCGCTCACCGCGCTGTAGACTTTGGTCAGCTTGCCCTCCGAATCCTCGCGCGCAATCACCGTCACCACCCAACTCCTGCCACGAGCGCCCGCGGCCGGAGCGGCATTGGTTGCCGCGCGCCCGGCTGCGAAGCTCTGTTGCCCCGTACCCGCCGCTGATCCCTTCCCCGCCGCCGTCGCACCCGAGCCTTTCGACGTCGCGCCCTTTGCTCCAGCAGCGTCCGTTCCGTCCGCCGCATAGCGTGCCGAAAAAACTACCGTCGCATAGTTGTTGTAGTCCAGATCGTAGGGAACAAACTGCTCATCCTGCAGCAGCAGCGGCGGAGCCGTCGCGGCCGTTGCGTTCTTCTTCGTCCCGGAGCTCGTCTTCGCAGCCACATTTTTCGCTACGCTGTCTTTCGGCAGCACAATGCCGCGCTGCGCCGCCAGCCGTCGCAGCTCTGTCCGCGCCAGTTCGCGAGCTCCCGCCTCCAGCAGATTCCGCTCCGGCTCCCGGCAAACGTAGATCAGCTCCTGTCCATCCGAAGCTCCCGCCGGTCCGGCGTCGCTCACCGCCACCTGCCGCGTCACCGGCTCCTCTTTCTTAAAGTCCGGCAGATCGTGTCCACCCTGTTCCTGCACCGGCTTGCCGCGCCTCAATATCGGGTGATCCGGATCATCGCTCGGGGTCAGCGCCACCTTCGTGGCCACCACTCCCGCCGCAGGCTCTTTCGTCGCCGTTGTCCCCGCTCCTCCTGCACTCGCGGTTGTGGAGCTCCCCGTCGTCCCACTCCCCGAGTCACTCTTGCGATGCAGTACCGGACGATCCGGGTCCTGCCCTGAGCTCTCTTCCGTCTGCGCGTCCGAAGCCGTTGCCGTTCCGGGTGCCCCGTTCAAGCTTCCGTTGCTTGGGCGGGGTTGTTGACTTTGCCCTTGCTGTTGCTCCTGCCCTCCCGTTCCCGCAGGTGTCCCGGTCGACTCGCCCGTCCCGTCTCCCGAACCCTGCCTGCGGTGCAGCTTCGGACGATCCGGATCATCCTCATCCGGCGATGGTTTTGCCGTTGCCGTAGCCGACGGATGCGCTGGCGGATTATCTCCCTCGCTTCCTTCCCTGCGATGCAGCACCGGGCGTGACGGATCTTCCACCACCACTGGAGCGGGTCTTTTCTTCGCCAGCGTCGCCGCATCCGCAACCAGCCGGAAGCGTCCATTCCCGAACCACTCCGCCGCGTTCGGGCTTCCGCTCGCTGTCGCGCTCAGCACCGTAAAGTTTCCCAGCTTCTTGCCGTACTGCTGCACCTCATACAGCGTCTCTGAATACAGAGTCAAAGGCACGGGAGTCGCATGGTACAAGTTCGCGTCGTAGTAATGCCTCTCGTAGAAGAAGGTCACCGGAACCAGCCGCCGCGTTCCGTTCTTATAAGTCTCCAACACCCCCAGCGCTCGCGGAGTTTTGCGCTCCTCCTGCGGCGCCCGGTACTGTCCCTGTGCTGGTAATGAAGCTGCCAATAGAGCAGCAAACCACATCGCCACCAGCGCCATCCTGCGCAGTGCCGCTTTGCGGTGACCAGCCCTTTTGCTGTATAGATACATGGTCATGGACGCCAACCAGAAAGCTCCCGACTTTGCACTGCCCAACGAAAACGGAGAACTCGTCACACTCTCCTCGCTCTTTGGCAAACCCATCGTCCTCTTTTTCTACCCTCGTGCCAATACTCCCGGATGCACCGTCGAGGCCTGCGGATTCCGCGACAATTACGGAAAGCTCATCCGCGCCGGTCTCACCGTGCTTGGCATCTCCCCGGATACCCCCAAGGCGCAAAAGAAGTTCCAGGAAAAATATTCACTTCCCTACACTCTCCTTGCCGACGCCGAAAAGGACGTTGCCAAACTCTTTGATGTCCTCAAGGAGAAGAACATGTACGGCAAAAAAGTCATGGGCATTGAGCGCACCACCTTCCTCATCGCCCCAGACGGTACTATCGCCCACGTCTGGCGCAAGGTTAAACCGGAAGGCCACGCCGACCAGGTCCTCGCCGAGGCCAAGGCCTACAAATAGCCAGAGCCGATACCTAAGGGTGGCCCACATCCGCCTTCCTTTGGCGAATGTGGGAGCAGGCGAATATGGAAGCCGCACCACCCACGTTCTTCTCTGGATCAGATGCAACTACCAGGTGCCCCACCTTCGCGCGTGCCTTTCGCGTTAAGGTGGGAAGCAACTCCCTCCAACAATTACCGTATTGGGTTTTGATTTTGAAATCGCCGGAATCAGATCGCATGACCTCCCCGCTCACCGCGCGCACCATCGCCCGACTCTCGCCCTTGCCTCGTTCTTTCTATGACCGCGACCCTCGTCTCGTCGCCCGTGAACTCCTCGGAAAGCTCCTCATACGGTGCCAGGGTGGCCCACATCCGCCATCCTTTGGCGAATGTGGGGAACAAGTCATCCTCGCCGGGCGCATCGTCGAAGCCGAAGCCTACCTTGGAGCTATTGACCCCGGAGCCCACTCCTATCGCGGACTCACCCCGCGCAACGCCGTTCTCTTCGGACCGCCCGGACACGCCTACATCTATTTCATCTACGGCAATCACTATTGCACTAACGTCAGCTGCCAAGCTCCCGGAGAAGCCGGAGGCGTCCTCCTCCGCGCCTTGGAGCCCGTCTGCGGATTGGACGAGATGCGCGCTCTCCGCGGCATCCCCGTGCTCGGCGCCAACCCCACCCGCTCCCAGCTCCGCCAGCTCACCTCCGGCCCCGGACGCCTCTCGCAAGCCCTGGCCATCACCCGCGCCCGCGACAACGGATGCGACCTCTGCTCCCGTTCCAGCGGCCTCTACATCGCAGATGACGGCCAACCTGCCGCCGCCATCTCAGCCACTCCACGCATCAACGTCACCCACGCCCCGCACGACGAATGGCGCTTCATCCTCACCGGCAATCCCTTCGTCTCCGGCAAGAAGGCTCTGAGCTAATCTCGTCCCTTCTTTCTGCCGCGATACAATTCCATCATGCGCCCCCGCTTCCAATGGGATCTAGGCCGCCGCACGCTTCCTCTTGGCGAGCGCACTCTCGTCATGGGCATACTCAACGTCACTCCTGATTCCTTCTCTGACGGTGGCCTCTATCTTTCACCTCAAGCTGCCATCGCCCACGGCCTCGAACTTCTCGACCAGGGCGCCGACATCCTCGACATCGGAGGCGAATCTACCCGCCCCGGCACGCCCACGGCCTCCAGCCTTGCTCCCGCGCTTGCCGGAGCCGTCTCCGCCCAGGAGGAGCTCGATCGCGTTCTGCCCATCATCGAAACCCTCAAACGCGAGCGCCCCGATTCCATCCTCTCCATTGACACCTATAAGTCCGCCGTCGCCCTCCGCGCTCTCGATGCCGGAGCCGAGATCGTCAACGACGTCAGCGGCTTCACCTGGGACCCTGCCATGAGCTCCACCGTCGCCCAGCGCCGCTGCGCCGCCATTCTCATGCACGTTCGCGGACTGCCTCACCAGTGGCTCACCCTGCCGCCTGCGCCCGATGTCGTCTCTCTCGTCTGCGAAGAACTTCGCACCCGCGCCGCCGAAGCTCTCGCTGCAGGCATCGCTCGCCGTTCCATCGTCCTCGATCCTGGCTTCGGCTTCGGCAAAAGGCTCGACGAAAACTATCCTCTGCTTGCCCGCTTCGCTGAATTCCACTCGCTCGGCTTCCCCTTGCTCGCCGCTGCCTCGCGCAAAAGCTTCCTCGGACACACCGTCGCCGCCCGCCTCGCCCAAATCACGTCCTGCAGCGCCCGTTCCGCCGCCCCGCATGGAAACGCTCCGCATGAACCTGCCCCGCTCCCACCCACTGCCCGCGACACCGCAACCCTCGCCGCCACCGTTGCCGCCGCACTCGCCGGAGCTCACATCGTGCGCGTCCATGCCGTCCGTCCCGCCGTCGAGGCCCTTGCCATCGCCGACGCAATCCTCCGCGCACAACCGCCGGATTCGACAACTCCACCATCGTCATCCGTGGGCTGAGTCGCCCTTTTCCTCGTTTTTCTCCGTAATTTCCAGAGCACCTTCCATTTCACCTGCTTTCGGGCCTTATAAGGACCTTAGGGCGCACTCGCCCTCCACGCAGGCAACCGCATCCAGCTACTCTGCATATCAAACGTTCTCCAATTCATTGAAAATTAACCAGTAGTCCAATCGTTCTCTGCTTTCCAGCTACTCTGGTGAGCTACGACCCTCTACTCACCCCGCCATATCAAGCATTTCCTTAGTTGCTGTACTCAGAAATACCTAGGCTCCTACGGTTCTTATCCTAAGTGCCCTGCGGGCTTTCCCGCATTTGAAGATCGCCCGTGCTCCCCGATAGTGGATTCAGTTACCGCTGCTCCGGACGAATGAGTTCAGCGGACCCCAATACCGAGGTTCCACTTGAAAAACTTCCTCCTCACTACGTTCTGCCTGCTAGCGTCTCTCAGCTTTGCTCAGGTTTCAGTTCAGGTTTCGGCTCCCCTGTCCGGCTCTACCGTCTCTTCGCCAGTTCCTGTGAAGGCTACTGCCTCCAGCTCGCACCCCATCACCGGCTGGGAAGTCTATCTGGACGGCTCCGCCGCCTATAGCAGCACCGCCGCTTCCATCAACACCACCATGGGTGCCTCCTCCGGTACCCACCAGTTCGTCATCCGCGCATGGGATTCAACCGGCGCCTACGGAAGCCAGACCATCGAGGCCACGATTTCGGGCGGCTCCACGACGACCACTCCTACTCCTGCAACCTCTACGCCCTCTGCCGGACTTCCCACGCCGCCCTCGACCGCAAAGGTCTTCAGCAACATTCAGCAGATGACCAGTGGATGGGCTTCTTGCCACACCGCAGCCTGCGCAGGCGGCTCCGGAGCGGGCTCCTACTGGCAGACGTTCAACCAGACGTCGCCTTCGCTCAGCGGCCGCAGCATGGAGATCTTCAATGATGGCGCCTGGGCCAACGCCCTCTTTTACCGGCACATGGGCGCCGACGACGCCGCAACGAACTTCCTCTGGAGCTTCTACGTGCAGCTTGACGGTCCCTCGGTCAATGCAGGCCAGGCCCTTGAATATGACGCATACCAGTTCGTCGGCGGTTACAACTACATGATGGGCTCCCAGTGCGACTACGGCGCCGGTGTATGGGATACCTGGAACGAAGCTACTGGAAAATGGCTTCACACCAGCATCCCGTGCAAGAAGTTTGCGGCCGGAACCTGGCACCATATTCAGTGGTATATGACCGCCAACCACAGCAACCACACTTACACTTACAAAACCCTCGTGGTCGATGGTGTGGTCTACAACCTGAACCAGACCCAGCCCGCCAAGTACTTGGCCTGGGGAGACAACGCTGGAGTGCAGTGGCAGCTCGACGTCAACGCCAGCGGCACTGGCTATCATGAGTGGGTCGACAACGCGACCTGGACCATCTGGTAAATTGCAATCAGCACGAAGAGAATGGGCTGGCCTTTACGCCAGCCCTTATCTTTTGCCCTCGCGCCTGCCGCAACCCTCTGCAGTACCCAACATCAAAGGCAGGGTGCCTTCAAGTTGGAGCTTCCACCTACCAACATCCAACTCTAATGCGCACGCAGCGAGGTAGTCTCCATGAGTTCCTTCGAAAACTTTCCCCGCATTACTCCCTTTCTCTGGTTCGACTCCAATGCCGAAGAGGCGGTCGAATTCTACCTCACGGTTTTCAAGAACTCGCGCCGCTTGGACAGGGTCCGAACCGCCGATGACAGCATCAGCCACAAGGGCAGCGTTCTCACCATTGCCTTCGAACTCGACGGCCAGACGTTCACCGCCCTCAACGGCGGTCCGGTGTTCAAATTCACTGAAGCAATTTCATTAGTGGTACGCTGCGATTCCCAGGAGGAAGTGGATTACTACTGGCAGAAACTTTCCGATGGGGGCAGTGGTGGCCAGTGCGGCTGGCTGAAAGACAAGTTCGGTCTCTCCTGGCAAATCGTGCCCGCCCGCCTGCCTGACCTCATCCGCCATCCGAAAGCGATGCAGGCCATGCTCAAAATGAGCAAGCTGAACATTGCGGAGCTGGAACGCGTGGCACAATCGTAGCGGCAAAAATCCATGACCGCTCTCGATTCCGTCCTTGCCCCCTATCAGGATCGTGTCACCATCCGCCGCCCAGCTTCACAGGCTCTCAATGGCCGCTGCGTCGTTTACTGGATGCAACGCGCCCAGCGGGCTCATGACAATCCCGCTCTCGATCTTGCCATCGACCTCGGCAACGAGCTCGGTCTCCCGGTCGTAGTCTTCTTCGCCGTTGTTCCCTACCCCAACGCCAACCTGCGTCACTACGCATTCATGCAGCAGGCTTTTCCAGACACTGCTCGCCGCCTTGCCGCGCGTAATGTCTGCTTCGTACTCCGCCGCCATCCCCAGGGCAACCTCGCCCGCTTCTGCCACGACGTGAACGCCGCGCTCCTCGTGGGCGATGAAAATCCGCTGCGCGAACCCGCTCATTGGCGCGACGTCCTTGCAAAGAAACTCCGCATCCCCTACTTCACCGTCGATGCCGATGTCGTCGTCCCCAGTAAGCTCCTGCTCAAGGCGCAGTACGCCGCGCGAACCATCCGTCCCCGTCTCAAGGCTCTCTTCTCCGACTACCTCATCCCCTGCCGGAACCCGTGCGCCCGTGCCACCATGGACGCGGCCTTTCTCCAATCAATCGCCTCGCTCGATCCTGCCTCTGATCTCGCAGCTAAATGCAATTGGCTCGACCGCACCGTTGCTCCGGTCTCCAGCTTCACCGCAGGCACCACCGAGGCCTTGCGCCTGCTCAGCGCTTTCATCGCCCGTAGACTCCGCAACTACCCTGCCCTCCAGGGTGCGCCGGACCACGACGGCACCAGCCGCCTATCGCCCTACCTGCACTTCGGACACATCAGCCCAATCACCATCGCTCTCGCTGTCCGCGCCGCCAAGCTCCCCGAGGAGACAAAAGCAAAATTTCTCGACGAGCTCATCACCTGGCGTGAGCTCGCCATCAACTTTGTCCGCTTTAACCCGCTCTACGATTCCATCGAATGTGCCGAGCCGTGGGCTCATCGCTCGCTGGCCGCCCACGCCACCGATCCGCGTCCTGTTCTGTACACGCTCACGCAGCTTGAGCTGGCCTCCACCCATGATGAACTCTGGAATGCCGCCCAGCTCCAGATGCTCCACCTCGGCTGGATGCACAACTACATGCGAATGTACTGGGCCAAGAAGATTCTTGAGTGGTCTCGCTCGCCGCAGCAGGCCTACCAGACCGCACTCTGCCTCAACGACAAGTACTCTCTCGATGGCCGTGATCCCGGCGGCTACGCGGGAGTGGCTTGGTCAATCGCAGGAAAATTCGATCGGCCCTGGTTCGACCGTCCCATCTTCGGGGTGATTCGTTACATGTCGGGCGCGGCGGCTACCAAAAAGTTCGACACCGCAAAATACATTCGCAAGATGCACAATCTCGCCGGCCGTTCCTATTGACCAAACCATTGTCGACATCGCCAACAGTCTTCCGAATAAGTTGGCAACCATGCTAATCCTTCAAAAGTCCGCGCAACCATTGACGATTGCGTTAACTGGCCTTCTCCAAGGATTATCCAGAAGGTATATGGTTAGAATAGTTTTTGCGAGTCCAGCAGGATCGTCACCGGGCCATCATTCACCAGTTCCACCTGCATATCAGCCTGGAATTGCCCGGTCTCGCAGCGCAATCCGAGTTCCCGGACGCGCTCCACAAAACGCTCATACAGCGCTCGCGCCTGCTCTGGCCGCGCTGCTGCATCAAACGAGGGACGCTTGCCGCGGCGCGCATCGCCATAAAGAGTAAACTGGCTCACCGCCAGCACCGCGCCGCCGGCTTCACTCACATTCCGGTTCATTTTCCCGGAGTCGTCCTCAAAAATCCGCAGCGCCGCAATTTTCTCCGCCAGGTATTCTGCGTTCCTCTCCTGGTCGTCCAACCCCACGCCCAGCAACACCATGAGGCCCCGTTCAATCTGTCCTATCGAGCGCGAATCTACCGTAACCCTCGCCCGCAAAACCCTTTGCACAACTGCCCGCATCACCTCAGTAGAACCCATCCGCCAACCCGTTGGATAGTGTCATTCCAGCTTCCGGCCCGCCCTTGTCCCTGCAACTATCGCCAATTGCGCATTGACCTTCTCAAAATAGAAAAGTTAGGATGCTAATCGGCATCGTCTGGCGCATAGAACGTTTTGCAATGGCCGCGACCTTTGGCCGGACGGCTCATCTTTTTGCAGGAGGCGCCAACAAAATGGCTGCTGTGGAAGAAAAACTGAAGCAGATTATCGTAGAGCAATTGGGTGTGGATGAAGCTGAGGTTACCTCCTCCGCTTCTTTCGTGGACGACCTTGGTGCCGATTCGCTGGACATCGTGGAACTTGTGATGGCCTTCGAGGAAGCCTTTGACATTGAGATTCCGGACGAAGACGCTGAGAAAATCAAGACCGTGAAGGATGCGGTCGACTACGTCAGCTCACACTCCAAAGCCTCGAAGTAACGAACTAGGCGCGCACCTCGGTACAATGAAGGAACGGCCACTGTAGCCTGACCGCCGGGCATCACTGCCCGGCGTACGCCGTTCCCAACCCACTAGGAGAATTGAATGGCTTCTGCAGACGAGAAGGTCAAAAAAATCATCGTGGAGCAGCTCGGGGTAGACGAGGCAGAAGTCACTGCCAGCGCCTCTTTTCAGGACGACTTAGGCGCGGATTCGCTGGACATTGTCGAGTTGGTGATGGCCTTTGAGGAAGCCTTCGATATTGAAATTCCCGACGAGGAAGCCGAGAAGATCAAGACAGTGAAGGACGCCATAGACTACATAAATACTCATGCGAAGGGCGGAAAAGAAGCGTGAGCCGCCGAGTAGTTGTCACTGGCATGGGAATGATTTGCGGCGTAGGCAATACCACGGAGGAAATCTGGACAAGCCTCCTGGCCGGCAAAAGCGGCGTCGCCCCAATTACTTTTTTTGACACAACTCAGTTCGCCTGCCAGATCGCGGCCGAGGTCAAGAACTTCGACCCCCAGAAATTCGTCGAGAAAAAAGAGCTGAAAAAGATGGGCCGTTTCATTCACTTCGCGCTGGCTGCGGCCACCGAGGCAGTGAATATGGCGGGACTGGAGATTAAACCGGAAGACGCGGAGAACATCGGCGTCTATGTCGGCTCGGGAATTGGCGGCTTTGACGTCATCGAACGCGAGCACACCGCACTGATGGAAGGCGGCCCGCGAAAGATTTCGCCGTTCTTCATCCCTGCAAGTATCGTGAATCTGGCCGCGGGACAAGTCAGCATCCGCTTCGGCGCAAAGGGTCCGAACATGGCCAGCGCGACCGCCTGCACCACCGGCGCCCACGCAATTGGCGACAGCTTCAAGATCATTCAGCGTGGCGATGCCGACGTGATGATCGCCGGCGGCGCCGAGGCTGCAATCACGCCGATGGGCATTGGGGGATTCTGCGCCATGCGCGCCTTGTCCACCCGCAATAGCGAACCGGAGCGCGCCAGCCGTCCATGGGACAAGGATCGCGACGGATTCGTCGTGGGCGAAGGTTCGGGCATTCTGATTCTCGAAGAGTTCGAACGCGCAAAAGCGCGTGGGGCAAAAATTCTCGCAGAAATTGTCGGCTACGGCATGAGCGGCGACGCCTATCACATCACTTCGCCCGCTCCCGAACACGATGGCGCCTTCCGCGTGATGCGCAATGCAATCCGCGACGCCAAGCTGACTCCCGCCGACATCGGCTATGTCAATGCGCACGGCACCTCGACTCCAGTAGGCGATGGATTGGAAGCCATGGCCATCCGGAATCTCTTCGGCGAGCGCAATGTGGCTGTCAGTTCCACGAAGTCGATGACCGGCCACCTGCTTGGCGGCGCCGGAGGACTGGAAGCAGGCATTACAATCCTGGCGCTACGCGATCAGGTTCTGCCTCCGACCATCAACCTGGAAAATCAGGATGAAGAAACCCGCGGCATGGACTTCATTCCCAACCACGCGCGCAAAGCTTCGCTGGAATATGCGCTGTCGAACTCGTTCGGCTTCGGCGGAACGAATGGCTCGCTGGTCTTCAAGCGCTGGAGCGACTAAACGCCAACCGGAGACTCTGCTTGGGAGGGAACTTCATCTGTGCGGTTGCAGAGCCCTGCTCTTTCAAGCACCAACCGGCAAAGCTGATCCACAAATTCCGGGGTCAACTCTTGGCGCCAGACTAGAAAACGCAAATAGATGGGGCCATACAGCGCATCGAGCGTGAAGTCGAGATTGAGGTCGCTGGGCAATTCGCCGCGCAGGATTCCGCGGCGCAAAGTTGCGTAAGCCTCTGCCCGTCGCGGCTTCAGAAAACGCTCGCGAAAGGCGTCCATCAGGATACAGTCGCTCTGTCCGGCACCTAGGATCACGGAGAGAATGTGGCCCCGGCGGCTGCGCAAAATCTTGACCAACTGCCGCATTTGCTGGGACATGTCTGCGCTCACCGAACCGGTATCCGGAAAGCGGAGTTTTTGGGTAACACTGCTGGTGAATGCGTCGGCCACCAGCGCTGCTTTGGTTGACCACCAGCGGTACACCGTGGCCTTGCCCACGCCAGCCTCTTCAGCCACGTGTTCAATCGTCAGGTCAGCAAATCCATTTTCTTTTCGCTCTAGAAAGCGCAACGTACTGCTCAGAATCGCACGTCGGGCGCGCTCGCAACGCGGACGCCCAGGAGGACGTTTGGAGCCACCATCCACTTTACTAATTTTAACTTTCCTGCCCACCGCACGATGCTAGCATGGACCAGAGATTATTATTAATATTAATAAATACGATCCTATACGCATAGTTTCAAAATCTAATCATCAGTGCCGGGACGCCCTTCGCGTCTAGGTGAAGTCCCCATCAGTGTTCGACCGAACTCTGGAGTGAACTCTATCCCATGTGGATTGTTGCGTTAGCCCTAAGGCGTCCCTACACGTTTATTGTGATGGCGCTCGTCATTATCCTCCTGACGCCTGTGACAGTCTTGCGGATGCCTGTCGACATTTTTCCGGAGATCGACATTCCCGTCGTCTCTGTGATCTGGTTCTACACCGGGATGTCGCCAGAGGACATGTCCAGCCGGATTGTTCTCAACTCCGAGCGCGCCATCACGACGACGGTCAACAATATCGAGCACCAGGAATCGCAGTCCGTGAGCGGCCTGGGAATTATCAAGGTCTTCTTCCGGCCTGGTACCAATGTCCAGACGGCGATTGCGCAGCTTACGGCCATCTCGCAGACCGTGGTGCGGCAGGCCCCAGTGGGAACCACGCCGCCGCTGATCATCTCTTATAGCGCTTCCACCACGCCTATTATTCAGCTTGGATTGAGCAGCAAGACCTTGACGGAGCAGGAAGTATTCGACCTTGGTCAGAACTTTCTGCGTAACCCGCTCTCCACGGTGCAAGGCGCAGCTACGCCCTTTCCCTACGGCGGAAAGATTCCGCAGATACAGGTGGACCTGGATCTGCAGAAGTTGCAAGCGTATAACCTCTCACCAATCGACATCGTTAACGCTGTGAATGCGCAGAATCTGGTTCTTCCTACTGGCACTGCCAAGTTTGGAGCGCTGGAATACAACGTGGAGATGAACGGCACGCCTCTGACCATCGCTGAGCTGAACGATCTGCCCGTCAAGACCAGCAACGGTGCCACGCTGTACATGCGCGATGTCGCGCACATTCGCGATGCATTTCAGCCGCAGACCAACATCGTTCGCCAGGACGGTGTCCGTGGCGGGTTGATGTCGATCTACAAGAACGGAAAGTCGTCCACGCTGCAGATTGTAGCTGGAGTGAAGGATATCCTCCCGCTGGCTGCGCAGTCACTTCCGCCGGAGCTGAAGATTAGCGGGCTATTCGATCAGTCGATCTTTGTGCGCGCTTCCATCAATGGCGTGCTGCGCGAGGCTCTGACGGCAGCAGCGCTCACGGCGGTAATGATTCTTCTGTTTCTTGGAGACTGGCGTCCGACGATCGTTATTGCCATCTCCATTCCGCTCTCCATCTTCGTCTCCATCATCGCCCTGTCCGCTCTTGGCGAAACACTGAACATCATGACCCTGGGAGGGCTGGCGCTGGCCGTCGGCATCCTTGTGGATGACGCTACCGTCGAAATAGAAAACATCGAGCGAAATCTTGCCATGGGCAAGGAGATGCGCACGGCTATTCTCGACGGCGCGCAGCAGATCGCGGTGCCGGCCTTCGTTTCGACCCTCTGCATCTGCATCGTTTTTGTTCCCATGTTCTTCCTCAGCGGTGTGGCGCGCTTCCTGTTTGTCCCGCTGGCGGAGGCTGTAAGCTTCGCAATGCTGGCCAGTTACCTGCTGTCGCGGACCCTGATCCCCACGCTGGTCATGTACATTATGCGTGGCCATGAGCATCGCGCCGCTGGGCCCAAGACATTCCTCGGCCGCTTCCAGCGCGGCTTTGAGCGCAAGTTCGACGACTTCCGTCATGGCTACCAGTCGCTGCTGGAGACGACGATTGAACATCGAGGCGTCTTCGTCGCATTTTTCCTTCTCTTCTGCCTGCTCTCGCTTGGGCTCGTCACTTTTCTCGGGCAGGACTTTTTCCCCCAAGTGGATGCCGGCCTGTTGCGCCTGCACGTTCGCGCCCGTCCCGGCCTGCGCGTGGAAGAGACAGCACGGCTCTGCGACGAGGTAGAAGCCGAACTGCGTCGTCAGATTCCGGGCAACGAGATACAGACGATTCTCGATAACATCGGCTTGCCTAATTCCGGTATCAACCAGTCCTACAGCAGCTCCGGAACCATCGGCAGCAGTGATGCCGAGATTCTGATTTCGCTTGACCCGGAGCATCATCATCCCACTGCAGATCACATACGGCACTTGCGCGAGGTTCTGCCGCGGCGCTTTCCGGGCGTGGAATTTTTCTTTCAGCCCGCCGATATCGTGACCCAGATCCTGAACTTCGGCCTGCCCGCTCCAATTGACGTGCAGGTGGTCGGTATCGACCAGCAGAGCAGTTATGTTATCGCGCAGCAGATCGCCAACGAGATGCGGCACGTTCCGGGCACCGCCGATGTGCACGTGCAGCAACTGCTCTCCGCGCCCACCCTGCACATGGAACTGAATCGTACGCGTATCACCCAGGTGGGATTGAGTGCGCGTGATGTAGCACAGAGCGTATTGATTTCGTTGAGCGGCAGCTTCCAGACGGCCCCTAGTTTCTGGCTGAATCCGAAGAACGGTGTCACCTACCAGATGGCGGTGCAGTCGCCACAATATCGCATAACCAGTCTCGACGATCTGATGGCCGTGCCGGTAAATTCGCCGCAAGGTTCGCAGGTGATCGGGAACCTGGTACAGGTGCGACCGGAAACGCGTCCTGAGGTGGTGAACCACTACGATGTGCAACCTGTGATCGACGTGTACGCCAGCACTCAGGATCGCGATCTTGGCGCAGTGGCGGCGGCAACCGATAAGATCATCAAAAGCTTTAATGGCCATCTGCCGCGCGGGACGCGCATCATCGTTCGCGGCCAGGTGAGCACCATGCGTTCCTCGTTTATTGGCCTCGGCGTGGGGCTGCTGGGCGCAATCCTGCTGGTCTATCTCCTGATCGTTATCAACTTTCAGTCGTGGCTCGATCCATTCATCATCATTTCAGCCTTGCCGGGCGCGCTGGCTGGAATCTGCTGGTTTCTGCTGCTGACCCGCACTACGCTCAGCGTGCCGTCGTTGACCGGCGCAGTGATGTGCATGGGCGTGGCCACGGCAAACTCGATTCTGCTGGTAAGCTTTGCGCGCGAGCAATTGGATGAAGGCATGGCCGCCGTTCCAGCCGCCATTGCCGCCGGATACACTCGTATGCGACCGGTGTTGATGACCGCGCTGGCCATGATCATCGGGATGGTTCCAATGGCACTGGGCTTTGGCGAAGGCGGAGAACAGAATGCCCCGCTGGGACGCGCCGTGATTGGTGGATTGCTCTTCGCCACGGTTGCAACATTGTTTTTTGTGCCCAGTATCTTTGCCATCTTCCACGGCCGCCGGGAAGCCAGGCGTGCGCGCGAGCAGGCATAAATAGTTCTTGTGAAATTGGAGTCAAAATGAGCGTAGAGGACGAACGTCAGCAGCTTAACTCGCAGCAGCCGGATGCCGGCGCGGAGCATCATCCCACCCAGGCTGAGCTCGACGAGGAGATCGAGGCAATTCAGCAACACTCGAAGCATCAGCACCCAGGGATTGAGCGCCCGCCTGCGCTACCTCCAGCGCCGCCTCGCAAGGCGCTCACCATTGCCGGGGTGGCCCTGCTGGTGCTGCTGATCGCTGGAGCCCTCACGCTGATTGCACGCTCCAGTCATAGCCGCGCTCTCGCGAAGGAGACCGAGCAGAACGCTGTGCCTTCGGTTTCAGTGGTACATCCGCTGGCGGAAAAGCCCGACGTGGAACTGGTGCTGCCTGGCTCGCTACAGGCTTTCAAAGAATCGCCGATTTATGCCCGCACCAATGGATACCTGGTGCGCTGGTACAAGGACATCGGCAGCCAGGTGAAGAAAGGCGAACTGCTGGCGCAGATCGACACCCCGGAGGTGGACCAGGAGCTCAACCAGGGTCGCGCCGCGCGCCAGCAGATTCTGGCACAGATGGAACTGGCCAAGATCAGTTCCGAACGCTGGGAGAATCTGCGCAAGACAGACTCGGTTTCCGCACAGGAAGCGGACCAGCAAACCAGCGGATACCAGCAGGCCAGGGCCAACCTGATCGCGGCTGACGCCAACGTACGCCGCCTCGAACAGCTTGAGTCATTCAAGAATGTATATGCGCCATTCACCGGCGTGCTTACCCGGCGCAACGTCGACCCCGGCGCGCTGATCAATGCCGGTGCCGGCGGAAGAGAGCTCTTCGATATGGCACAGGTTGATACGCTGCGGGTTTATACCAGCGTGCCGCAGGCCTATGCACCGTTTATCAAAGCCGGGGTGAAGGCTCCGGTTACGTTGCAGGAGTTTCCGGGCCAGAAATTTACGGGCGTAGTAGTGCGCACTGCGGAGGCCATTGACCCGGCAACCCGCACCTTGCTCACTGAAGTCGATGTGGTCAACACGGATGGGAAGCTACTGCCCGGCTCCTTCGGGGAGGTGCATTTTGCGGTTGGCTCCAATGTGCAAAAGCTCACGGTTCCAGTCAACGCCATGCTCTTTCGCTCTGCGGGGCCGCAGGTCGCTGTCGTCGGCCCGGATCACAAAGTACAGCTGCGCCCGCTTAACATTGGCCGCGATTATGGCACCACGCTGGAGGTTTTGAGTGGCTTGGATGTGAACGACCAGATCATCATCAATCCATCGGATTCACTGGAGAACGGGCAACCAGTGAACGTCGCTCAGCCTCCGCAGGGTCAGCAAGAGGCGCAACCACCGGCACAACAGACGAAAGGAAGCAAGTCGTGAAGCGCAAGCCGTGCTACAACCGGGCGTCGCTCGCCACGTTGCTCACGCTGCTGGCGCTGACCGCCGGGTGCGCGGTTGGTCCGCGCTACCAAAAGCCGGCGGCCACCGCGCCCACAACCGCAGTGCCAGCGGCGTGGAAGACCGAACCGCCCTGGCAACAGGCAGCGCCCAAGGATGCGATTCCAAAAGGCGACTGGTGGCACGTCTTCCACGATTCCGAGCTTGACGCCTATGAGCAACAGCTCCTCGACGCCAATCAGTCCCTTTTGGCCGCGCGCGATCATTTGGAGCAGTCACGCTCCATCGCTCGTGCCACTACATCGGCTATGTTTCCGCGTCTCTCTGCCGACCCTGGCGCACTGCGTGAATCCGCAGGGGCCAATCGTCCACTGAGCGGCGCAACGGTTCCTACCTCCTACACGCAAAACGTTTTCACGGTTCCGTTCAGTATCAGCTATGAGGTGGATCTATTCGGCAGCGTGCGCAAGAGCGTTGAGGCCGCAAATGCTTCGCTTCAATCTACTGCCGCCGATCTGCAAAACGCGCAGCTGGTTCTGACCGCCGAGCTGGCAGCCGACTACTTTTCTCTGCGTGAGCTGGATGCCGAGTATCAGGTAGTTGAGGAGTCGGTGGGATACGAACGCAAAGGCCTTGATCTGGTGAACTACCGTCATAGCGGCGGCATCGCCAATGGACTTGAAGTTGCACAACAAGCCGCGCTACTCGACAACACGCTGACGCAGCTGGCACTGGTGAAACAATCGCGGGCACAGTACGAGCACGCCATCGCCGTGCTGGTGGGGAAACCTGCGTCAAGCTTTGCTATCGCGGCTGTACCTTTGCGCGCCACGCCGCCCCCACTGCCGCTCGGAGTTCCCTCCGACGTACTGGAGAGACGCCCGGATATTGCCTCGGCTGAGCGCCAAGTTGCCTATGCCAATGCTCAGGTCGGCATTGCCCGCGCGGCCTTCTATCCACACATCACTCTCGCTGGTTCCGGAGGTTTGCAGAGCCGGGAAATCGACACGCTGGCCAACGCGCCCAGCCTCTTCTGGTCGCTCGGCGCCGACGCCCTGGAGCCGATCTTCCAGGGAGGACGCAATCGCGCCAATCTGGCAGCCGCGCGCTCCGCTTATGATGCTTCGGTGGCCAACTATCGCCAGTCGGTATTGACCGCATTCCAGCAGGTCGAGGACGGCGTCAGCAACCTGCAGACCCTCTCACAGGCGGCAACCACGCAGGCCGCCGCAGTCGAAGATGCCCGCCGCGAACTGACGTTTGCCAATAACCGCTACGTCGGAGGCTTGACCAATTACCTCGACGTCATCACCGCACAGAGCACCCTGCTCTCCAGCGAACGGCTGGCAACACAGCTGCTCGGCCAGCGGATGGTCAGCTCAGTGTATCTGGTCAAGGCCCTGGGTGGGGGCTGGCAGGCAAGCGAACTGAATCAGCAGCAGGTTCATCCCCAGGCGAATCAGATTCTGCGACCCTAGGAGCAGCGGCAAAACAGGAGCTAGGATGGCCCGTGCAGCATTCCTCCAATGGTTTGCAGCAGACTCTGCAGATGTATGGGCTTCCGCAGCACAGTGGGTCTGGGCGTTCCGGGCAGGCTCTCCAACTGCTGATGATCGGTATAGCCCGACATGAAAAGAGTGGGAACTCCGGGCCGCAGCCTGGTAAGTTCACAGGCTAGAGCGGCACCCTCCACTTTCGGCATCACCACATCGGTCAGCAACAGATGAATCGGGCCTGGATGCCGCTGCGCAACCTGCAGCGCTTCCTCACCGTTAGGGGCTTCGAGCACGTTGTAGCCGTGCTTCCTAAGGTAGGACGCAATCGACTCCCGTAGTGAGTCTTCATCTTCGGCGAGCAAAACGGTCTCGCCTTGTCCCGGTACCGGCTTGGCATGGTCGACATCTACCACGCTTGCTACTTCGTCAATCGCCGGGAAGAGAATCTGGAACCTGGTCCCCTGATTGAGTTCGCTCTCCACCCATATGTGGCCTCCGCTCTGCTTCACGATGCCGTATACCATGGAGAGCCCGAGCCCTGTCCCTTTGCCTAACGTTTTAGTAGTAAAGAATGGCTCGAAGACGCGAGACTGCACCTGCTTCGACATCCCGACACCGTTATCGGTCACCGTCAGCATGGTGTATTGCCCTGGAGCAACCCGAATGGCTCCTTCAACTCCAGAATGGATCGTCGAATTGTGGGTTGCGATCATCAGCTTGCCGCCACTGGGCATGGCATCCCGCGCGTTCACACACAGATTCAGCAGCACCTGTCCGATCTGGTCCGGATCTGCCTTCACCACCCACAGCGGTCGCTCCAAAGAAATGACTAACTCAATGTCTTCGCCGATCAGGCGGCGGATCATCTTCGCCGTATCTTCCACGACGGTATTCAAATCCAGAATGCGAGGCGACAGAATCTGTTTTCGGCTGAAGGCAAGCAACTGCTGGATCAGCGCGCCGGAACGCTCCACGGCCTTCAGCACCTGCTGAGTGTTGTGTCGCAACCGGTCGTCTGGCTCCAGTTCATCCTCGAGCATCTGGGTGTAGCTGGAGATGATCATCAGCAGGTTGTTGAAGTCGTGGGCCACACCACCCGCGAGGTTTCCGACTGCCTCCATTTTCTGGGCCTGTCGCAACTGCTGTTCGAGCTCTGACCGTTGGGTAATGTCCTCTACATACATCTCAAGCCGAAGGTCACCGTCAGTTGCGCGGGAATGGCGGCCGCGCACCCGGACTTGCAGATGCTTGCCATCTCTGCGCTTCCAGGTCATATCCGACTCAAAGCGCCCGGCCGTACGGCACTCCTGCACAAAGGACTCGCATTCTTCCGGATCAACATAGAGATTCTTGGATATCTCGACGGCCAGCAGTGCCTGCTTGGAGGTATAGCCAAGCATCTCAACCAGCGCCGGATTCACATCCAAAAAGCGGTCACTTCGGGGATCGCACTCGTAAATACCATATGGGGCGTTGTCGATGAGCGAGCGCAGCCGGGCCTGCGATTGCTGGAGCTTTTCCTCCGCCAGTTTGCGCTCTGAGATGTCCTCAACAGTTCCTTCAAAGTAGAGAATCCTACCTCTTGCGTCACGAACTACCTTGGCGTTTTCACGCACAAAGAGCGCGGAACCGTCCCGTCTCTTCCAGACGGATTCGATACCACGGGCTTCGCCATCACGTTCGATTTGCGCGCGGAATGACTCCCGCTGATAGATGGGACCGCATCCCTCGCCGTCCAAGTCCTGGCCGGTCAGTTCCTCAAATGAGGTGTAGCCCAGCATTGCAACCAGCGCGTCATTCGCCATCGAGATCAGGCCATCGCTGGTGGTCCGGTAGATTCCGACAGGAGCATGGGCAAACAGGTCGTGGTAGCGACGTTCGCTCTCCCGCAACGCCCTCTCAGCCCGTCTGCGAGCCGTGGTGTTGCTGAAGACGCCGAGTCTGCCTGCTAATTGCCCATTCGCGCCACCAACGGGGTAGAAGGTCGCGCTAACCCACACCTCGGAACCATCGCGGTGCCGAAGCTTGATTTCGCTCTGCGGACGGGCTTCAGGGCTTAGCAAACTGGCCAGATCCTCAGCCTTGCTGTCGACCTCAGCCGTGACCAGAAATTGCACGGAGGGTGTTCCGAGCATCTCCTCCGGTTTATAGCCGAGCATCCTTGCCATCTCTGAATTTGCGAAGACCGTGACGCCTTCGCAATTAAAGACCCACAGCCCATCTTCCGACACTTCAGCCAGCCGTTGGCAACGAAGGTCGCTACACTTTAGTAACCCCCGAAGATGGCTACGCTCAGATTCATCCATCGGCAATTCCATTCCTCAGCGCCCAATCAACGGTGCTTCATGAAACGGGCAAATCCTCAATCCGTGCACGCGCTTAGCCGCACTTCTTGTGCCGGTTTATACAGTGCTCTCACGGTACCATCAGCTGCGTGTGTTCGTCATTTTTCCGGCACTTCAGAATCATGCTAATTTGGGCCGTAAAGCTGTGTGAAATGCAAGAGCTTTTGATTTGCGGAAGCTGTCGAGATAATATCCTTGTAGATTCGTTTCTGCAAAAGCAATAACTGCGTCGGTTCCATAAGGTTTGGAAGACGCAGCGTATCGACTAATCTCCTCTCGCGGTGACTCACCGCAGGGAGATTAGAAAATGATTTCACGCATAACCATTTACGTTGTCCTGATTCTTTCACTTGCCGCTTATGCTGCCAGCCCCGCGGGAACGAGTACGGTATCGCCTAACATGGTCCCCTGCTGCGACGGCGATCCCAGCTAGTAGACCGGAAGATAGAAACAGTTGTTATCTCCAATCGGGCCGGGCTGCTGCGGAAAAGGACTGGTAGCCCGTGAACCGATTCGCTTGGTCGATCTGGATCGTTAACGCGCTCCTGCAATGGGCAGTGCTGATACTGGTCCTCCGGAAAAGCCATTGGCGCCTGCATCCGGCATTTGCCGCCTACATAGCATTCTGCTCCTGCAAGACAAGTCTCTTGATATGGATCCATCTTTTTGAGCGGCCCTTGTATATTTCTGTCAACTGGGGCGCCCGAATCATCAGCGTCCCATTAATGATTGCAGTTTTGGTGGAGGTTTTCGCCGCCGTCTTCCGGCCTTACTCCACGCTTCCCAAGGGCACGCTTCGCTGGTTCAAGGCCATCTTTGTTGCCCTGATCCTTATCACCCTCAGCGCCGCGCTCTGCTTTCCTGGCTCCGCTCCTGGGGACTGGAAGAACACGGTCATGGTGCTCAACCGCTCGGCGTCCATCATCTTCTGCGGCGCGTTCGGATTCACCGCTCTATTCTCTTCTTATTTCGGAATTCCCTGGCAACACCGCACTTACGGAATCGGCGTGGGATTTCTTCTGTTCATGTCCGTGGACATATTCATAGCCAGTTTCTCGGCTACGTATGGCTATGCGATTTCTGTCGCGCTGAATGCGATCATCATGCTGGGCTACTCACTGGCATTGATAACTTGGGTAGTTTATTTTGCCAAGCCGGATGTCACCTTACGGACGCCCACGCTTGAGCAGTTGCAACGCTTACAAAAAGCACTTGACTATCCTGTGAAGAAAGCAGAGTCTCTTCGGGAGTGTAATTGAGGTGTTTACTGTCTTGGTTCCCGAGAAAGCCCGAAATGATTGATATCCGGAAAATTGAGGTGCGGTCCATCGAAGAATTGATTCAGGTTTTGCATCCCATTGAAGCTTCCGCCATCAATTCCAATCGCTTCGAGACCGCTCTCTCCGAGTTGCGTCTCATGAAGGCCAACATCTCGGCCGTGCTTTCATTCACCTCTTATTCCCAGAGGGAGAAAATGGCGGAGGACCCGGAGCTCCGCTATCTCATCGATGAAGTGCGGCGGGAGTGCCTGCTGATCAATGGGATGATCTCGCGAATCATGTTCCGTCAGCGCTGGTTGTTCTCGGTTAGCAAGCTAGAGGAAGCTTGCGAGGTGCTGGCACATTACGAGGACATGGCTGGTGCCGCCTGCCGCATGTGCCTATTCCTTGCCCCGGAGTTGGGCAACAACCTGTCAAACGCCTTCTAGCTGTCATCCGGCAGCGAAAGAGCTGACCTGGTGACCGGAAATTCGCGCAGAGATGTATTACAGAGCTTTCGCCGCGAGTTCATCCAGCACAGCCGCCGCCCTGGTCACCTGATCAACCCCGAAAACCACCAGCAGATGCGTAGAACCAGGTTGCAGTCCGCAGTAGGAGTAATTGATATTGATCCGGTCTTCGCCCAGTCGCAGTGCTGCACGCCCCAGTTCACCGGGACGATGCTCCAGCATTACTACGGCGACATCATCTTCCTCAAAATTCGCGCGCAAGCTGCGCAACACCGCGAGGGCGCCAGGCGCATCATCCACGACGAAGCGGGCTAAACTTTCGCCCTGCTCTACGAACGACTGAAAAGCCAGGATGTTTACCCCACGCTCCGCAAGGGCGATGCAGCATGCCCCCAGAGCAGACGGCTTGTCTTCGATTGTTACCCTGAATTCTTTCGCTCTCGCCATTCAGCTAATCTCCTTTGCAGGGTTGAAAAGCTTAGAGTTTCCGTATCTGATCTTGCCAACCAGTTGTCAATCGCCGGTCACTACGCCAGCGGCCGCTCTATCTTTTATACAGCTTGCCAATCTTGAGTTCCATACCGCCCTACGCCAACTCATCTGGTCTGACACAGGCATTTCATTTATGATTCTCCCGAATCGCCGCAACAACATCAAGGAGCTACCATGTCTACGCAATTCGCGTCGCCGAATGAGTATGGACCGTCGATCAGTCTGGAAGATGCCAAGAAAGTGACGGCAGCTGCGCTCTCCGTAGCGCGCAAGAACAATTGGACAATGGCGGTTGCTATTGTCGATCCCGGCGGATATCTGGTTTACTACGAAAAAATGGACCACACGCAGCTGGGAGGAGCAAACATCTCCGTCGAAAAGGCCCGCTGTGCGGCGCTTTTCAAGCGTTCCACGAGAATCATGCAGGATATGCTGGACTCCGGCAGCGCAGGCCTGCGTATGCTCGCTTTGCCCGGCGCCGTTCCGGTTGAGGGCGGCATTCCGCTGATCTCCGAAGACAAGATCGTCGGTGCAATCGGTATCTCAGGAAGCAGCAGCGCAAACGATGGCCTGTGTGCCCAAGCCGGTGTTGATGCGCTGAAATAGCTTCGCGCTGTTTTCCCATCCTCTCTGTGCGCGGTTAACTCATACAAATGAACCGGGAGGGCGAGCACTTTGTTCGTCCTCCAAAAAACTAACCGGCAGGATTTGGTCGCCGCACTCCTGCCTGGACTGGCTGGCGCGTCTAAGCTTGGCGCGAGGCGTTTGCCACGGAGGCAATTTATGGCTAGAGAGGAGCCTCTAACATGCCGATAGTTCATTGTTCGTTAATCCGAAGGAGTTCTAGTTATGCGACCAATGTCCATCGGCAAAAAACTGCTGCTTAGTTTTGGAGCGATGGCAGCGCTTTTTGCCATTCTTGCTTTGATCAGCTTAAGTGGGTTTCGTTCTCTGAGCTTACGCTTCGGGCAACTCGCCGAAGTGGACGTCAAGAACCTGGAACTCATTGAGCAATTCGATACCGCCGTGCAGACGATGAGACTCGAGAACCGCGGGGTGCTGCTGTACTCCGAAACACATCAGCCGGCAAAGCTCGACACGGCCAAGCAGGCTTTTCAGAAAGCGCTAACCAACGGTCGTAGCACTCTGAATCAGCTTACCCCGCTCCTGGTTACCGAACAAGGCAGGACCCTTGCCGCCGAAGCCAAGAAGGATATTGATCTTTACGACGATGCTTGTCGTGAAACGACACGATTGCTCGACGCAGGCCAGTTCGAGGAAGCGACTGCCTACAGTGCCAAGTACTCTATTCCTGTCGGGGTGAGAACTTCACAGATCGGTCCAGAAATCAGTCGTCTTATTGTCACAACCGTCGAGCAGAATCGACGGGAAGTTGCAAGTCAAGAGTCGTCGACTCGCTGGACCACAGTTTTTCTAGTACTGTTCGCCAGCTTGGCGGCTGTTCTTGTATTTGGTGTCATTCGACGGGTCAACAGCCAACTGCGGGAACTTGCCGGTGATCTGGCCGCGGGGTCTGAACAAACAGCGAGCGCGGCCTTCCAGGTTTCCTCCTCGTCGCAGACGCTGGCCCAGGGAGCGTCTGAGCAGGCCGCGTCTTTGGAAGAAACTTCCTCGTCTACCGTCGAAATCAGCTCCATGACGCAGAGGAATGCGGAGAACTCGAAGGAGTCCGCGAAATTCATGGTCAGCATGGCCAGCCAGATCGGTGAAGGCAATCGCAAGCTAAACGATATGGTTGCCTCTATGAAAGAGATCAACAACTCCAGTGAGAAGATCTCCAAGATTATCAAGACCATCGATGACATCGCGTTCCAGACCAATATCCTGGCGTTAAACGCGGCAGTGGAAGCTGCCCGTGCCGGAGAAGCAGGTATGGGATTCGCTGTAGTAGCTGATGAGGTCCGCAATCTGGCGCAGCGTTGCGCGCAAGCAGCCAAGGAGACCGCCAGCCTGATCGAAGAGTCCGTCAGTAAATCCCAGGATGGTGCTCACAAACTCGATGGGGTGGCCAAAGCAATTGGTGCGATTACGGCCGATGCCGACAACGTGAAAACCTTAGTAGATGAAGTCAGCTTGAGTAGCCAGGAGCAGGCGCGCGGCCTGGAACAGATCAGTAAGGCAATCTCCCAGATGGAACAGTTAACGCAAAAGACCGCGGCGACTGCTGAGGAAAGCGCCTCCGCCGGCGAACAGTTGAGCGCCCAGTCCGAAACCTTACGCAGTTGCGCAAGACGCCTCGCGATGTTGGTCGGCGGAGAGAGCGCGGTCAATGTCGAAGGGCCCGAGATAGCCTATGGGACAAGCAGAAACATTGCGCCGAAGAAAATCGAAAGCAATAAGAAGCCGATCGCCTCTCCACGGATGAGCGAAGACTGGGTGTCACAAGCTTGAGAGCTACTTGGCTGCTGAAGCTTGATGAAAGCGAAACCCACAGGCATCCACTGTAGTCAACAGCAGTCCGTAGGTTCTTCTTAGTGCAACAAGGAGCTCGAGAGAGCTCCTTGTTGCGTCGCATCCTATCCAACTTCGCAATTAGTGATCCAATATAGATCAGGGAGGGCGAGCACTGCGCTCGCCCTCCTCTAAAGTTATTACAGTTGGATTGATTTACTGGGAGGGTGGTTTCCAGCCTGCTGGAGCGCGCACACCACGCCAGTCAGTCTTGTCGATATTATCCCTGGTGACGAGGAGCAGAGGCGTCCAGAGCACGCCGCCATTGGGGATGGGGCGCTTCTCGAGAACGTTGATGGTTGCGCGAATGCACCAGCGGCCAATGATTACGCTTTGCTGCACGACCGCCGCAGATAGAACACCTTCGCGCATGAACTTCTCACTATCCGGCTGGAAGTCCACCTCGGTAGTGACGATCTTGCCACCTTTGCCGACCGCCCTGATTGCCTGATTTGCGCCAACAGCCGTCATGTCCGCGCCATTGTAAACGCCGTCAATCCGGGGGTAAGTTTGCAGAAAATCTTCCATCAGGCGCATGCCTTCTGCCGGAGTGGATTGTGAATACTGCTCACCCACGATCTTGATTCCCGGCGCAAGCTCCGCAAGGCGCTTCTTAAAGGAATCACCACGGATCTGCGCCCACGAAGTGCCGGCGGGGCCACGCAGCATGACTACGTTACCCCTCCCATTGAGTGCCTTCGCCATGTATTCGGCTTCCATGCGCCCCGCCTGGGAATCGTCAGAACGGATGCGCGCGGCCACCTTGTTGCTGTCGGTCATCACGTTGCAGTTGATGACCGGAATGCCGTGTCTAGCTGCAGCTTCCACTGCAGGGATCGTCCCGGAACCATTGGTGGCGACCAAGTCAATGGCATCCACTTTGCTAGCAATCAGGTCTTCCATCTGTGACACTTGCTTTTCGATGTACTGATAACCACCGGCTTCGTGAAGGATGATCCGGGCTCCGAGTTGCTGGCCTTCATCGATGTACCCATAGGCTTGCCCGACAAAGTGGGGGTTGGACAGCATGGGCAAAAGGACACCGATTGTATAGTGCTTGGCGGGCTTTGGAGGGCGCGGATATTCATCGCCTGGTTGGGAGGGTTTTGCCGCTTGAGTTGTCTTAGCCGCAGCAGCCGGCTTCTTCTGCGCCGTCTGAGCCGATGCGGCGAGTGCCACGCCAGCGCACAGAGCAATCAGCAGGACTGGTGCGACGATGGTTGATAGTGGACGCTTACTCATCATTTCTCTCCTTGTGCGAAGAATCGTCGGACAAGACATTTCTTCCTTCGCGGAACAACGAATGACCTTACTTCTCGCAATGTTCTAGCGGCGCCGTTCGCGGGCCAGATCCACGTAAACCGCGAGCACAATAATGACACCGATCACAATGTTCTGTACGTACGACGAAACCTCGATGAGATTCAGCCCGTTCGCGAGCACTCCGAGAACGATGACTCCCATCAGCGTCTGCCACATTCCGCCTACGCCGCCGCTCATTTTGCCACCACCGAGGACGACCGCGGCGATTGCATATACCTCCTGCCCATCTCCTAAAGTTGGCTGGCCGGAGATGACGCGTGAGGTAAGCACCACACCCGCAATACCTGCAAGAGTACCGCTAATGACGTAGACAAGGGTTTTGTTCCTTACAACGCTGACGCCGGACAACACGGCGGCTTCTTCGTTGCTCCCCATGGCGTAGACATAGCGCCCAAAACGCGTCCGCGTCAAGATGATGTGGGCGAGGATAAACGCCACGATTGCGATGACCGCCGGAACCGGTATGGGACCGATCTTACCCGCGCCGAAAAACATGAATTGTTCAGGCAAGTCGACGATCGGTAGACCGCCGCTCAGGGTCAACGCAATACCACGCGCCGCAATCAGCATGGCGAGCGTCGTGATAAAGGCTGGCAGCTTGGCCTTGGCAATCAGAAGTCCATTTACCAACCCAGCTAATGCGCCCGCAAGAATACCTGCCGCAATTCCACCCCACATTCCAAAGTGGAGCATTTGCTGCGCCGTCACGACACTGACCAAAGCCAGCAGGGAGCCGACCGACAGATCGATGCCAGCACTCAAAATTGCGAAGGTTTGACCAATCGAAATCAACGCCAGAATCGAGATCTGGCGCGAAACGTTGGTCATGTTCATGACACTCCAAAAATTCGGATTAATGGTGCCAAACACAACACAGAGAATGACCAGCACTGCGGGCATACCGACGCGGCCCCAGGGAATCCGGCTCAGGAACCCTGCTTTGGGGGAGGAAACAGACTCCGCTGGAATGTCCTTTTCGATCTCTTTTAGCCCAACTTCACTCATGCCTGTACTCCCGTTTCAATTTGTTGCTCAGATGTGCTACCCAGAGCGCAGCTCAGAATTTTTTCCTGGGTAGCCTCTTCACGCGTAAATTCACCGGCGAGCCGCCCCTCGTGCATAACGAGAACACGATCGCTCATACCAAGAATCTCAGGCAGCTCAGACGAGATCATCAGGATGGCCGCACCCCGCTTCACCAGTTCACCCATCAGCTGGTATACCTCGACTTTTGCCCCAACGTCGATGCCTCGAGTCGGCTCGTCAAACAAGAAGACTTCTGCCTCCGTTCCCAGCCACTTGGCAATCACAGCCTTCTGCTGGTTGCCACCGCTCAGGTACATCACCCATCGATCCAGGTTCGGAGTCGCGATCCGCATGGAGTTTGCGTGTCCCTGCGCAGACTTCCTCTCCTTGCCGAGATCAAGAATGCCGATGCGCGCAAACTTCTTGAGCATGCTCAGGGTGATGTTCTCCTTCACCGACATGCACGGCAGAATTCCCTGCCGTTTGCGATCTTCGGGCACCAGAGCCACTCGCGAGCGGATTGCGTGAGCGGTGGACTTCATATTCTTAAGCTGCCCATCCACGAAGATTTTTCCGCTATCGATCTTGTCTACGCCGAAAATCGCGCGGGCCATTTCCGTGCGCTTCGAGCCAACCAACCCGGCAACACCCAGAATTTCACCGCGCCGCAAGCGAAAGCTGATGTTGTGCAAGATGCCCTTGCGCTCCAAATTCTCCACCCGCAAAATTTCCTCGCCCGGTTCAACGCTCGTCTTAGGAAACTTATCCTTCAAATCGCGTCCTACCATCATGCGAATCACTTCGTCGATCGGCGTGCCGGCAACAGGCACGGTGCCGACCACAGCACCATCGCGCAGAACGGTGGCACGATCGCCGATTCTCTTCACTTCCTCCAAACGATGCGAGATGTAAATGATAGAAATGCCGCGCTGCTTGAAGTCCTGAATCATCTTGAACAGATGATCGATTTCGCGGGCCGTCAATACTGCCGTCGGCTCGTCCATAATAATGACGCGGGCATTCAGCGACAGAGCCTTGGCAATTTCTACCATCTGCTGTTGCGCAACGCCCAAACGCTTGACGATGGTATCGGGAGCGACCTTGATGTCAAACTTAGACAACACTTCGCGCGCCTGTACCATCAATTTGCCGCGGTCGAGCAGGCCGAACCCGTGACTGAACCGTGGTTCGCGTCCCAGAAATATGTTTTCCGCGACGCTCATTTCGGGCACAAGATTAAATTCCTGGTAGATGGTGCTAACCCCGAGCGCCTGCGCGTCGTGCGGGCCACGGATGTGCACCGGCTTGCCTTCGAATAGAATCTCGCCCGCGTTTGGGGCATAAACGCCGGAAAGAACTTTGATGAGGGTGGACTTACCTGCGCCATTCTCGCCCAGCAGCACATGCACTTCAGCGGGCCGCACATCAAGGTTCACGCCCCTGAGCGCTAGGACACCCGGGAACTGCTTGACGATCCCGCGCATTTCAACAAACGGTGTGACTGCTTCTACGCTCATTGTTCCTTTTGGAGTTTCATGAAGTAGGCGGGAGCCCCAGAAAGGGGCGATTGCTCAGTGGCTACAACCGGACCGCTTATCTGAAGATGTCTCCGCGGATCGCTAACAAGGATCGCATTTACATTATGTTGGAGAGGGGCGGCTGTCAAGAACTTATTGGCGCCACGTCAGGCTGTGAATTGTGCACAGGATTGCGCTGCGCCCCCTCTAGCGCGGGGCGCAGCGCATGACGGCGAATGCTAGACATCGGGAAAATCGGCAGCAAGCGTAGTCGATTCCCATGTGTCCAGGTCACGGTTTAGCAGTTCCAGTTTGCCTCGGATCATCTGAAGCGCGTCCCGTCCCAAAACCAGATGGAGCGGCGGATGAGAAGATTCGACTGTCTGAATGATCGCCTCGGCAGCACGCACCGGGTCACCGCATTGTTTGCCATCGAGACCTAGAACAAATCTGCGATTGGCCCCCGCGGATTCGGCATAGTCTGCGATCTGGTGCGGGCTCACCCTGAGGGAACGTCCGGCCCAGTCGGTGCGGTTGCATCCTGGCTCAACTAGCAGCACCTTGATGCCGAGCGGCGCAACCTCTTTGGCCAGCACTTCTGAGAGACCTTCGACGGCAAATTTGCTGGAGTTGTAGTAGCCAACTGACATATAGCCGACCAGCCCACTGTCGGATGAAATGTTGACGATGTATCCGCTCCGGCGTCGCCGCATGCCAGGCAGTACCGCGCGCATCATGGCGGCCAGACTGAAGAAATTGGTTTCAAACATGGCGCGGATCTCTTCGTCTTCGCCTTCCTCAACTGCCGCAACGTAGCCGTAGCCCGCGTTGTTCACGAGCACGTCAATGTGGCCAAAAGTAGTCTCTGCGACTTTCACGCTCTCAGCAATCTGCGCACGGTCATTTACGTCCAACTTAAGGGCGAGCGCCCGGCCGGAATGACCCTCCACAATGTCCTGAACCTTCTGCGGGTCACGCGCCGTGACGACCGCACGGTAGCCGCGACGAAGCACGGCCTTACTTATTTCCCGGCCAAAACCGGTCGAGCATCCAGTAATAAACCAAACAGGTGCTTGTTGCTGTGGCATAAGTTGTTTCCCCGGACTTCGCTCCGATTATGCCTTGCAGGCTCCTGGGACGCAACTCAACTATAAGCAATGTGCGATAGACCGCTGGAAATCTCGCTTGCTTCCCGGAACTGATGGTGAGAGCACATCGGCTGAGAACCGAATGCTTTCCGCTACCGAGCGCGGACGATTCTTGCTGTCGTGGGACACTCTGGGTTAAATTCGACTAGCAAACATTCAGAGTTGGTGAGGGGGACTTATGCAGAGACGAGATTTCCTAACGGCAGGTATTCTTGGGGCTGGCGCGCTGGCTAGCGAACCTCTTCTTTCGCGTACTGCTTTCGCCTCGGAACAGGGAGCCATGAAGAACACAGCCAAAAGACCGATCCAGATCCGGATGGGAGGCTATGGGCCATCGACAACCGGCTTCAGTCTGGCGCTAAAGATGATCGGCGACCGCCTAATCTCAAAGTTCGGCAGCGAGGTTGAGGTTAAATACGTCTACAACATCATGGACCTTGGCTATCGCGGCGAAGACATCCTGTGGTTGGTCGAAAGCGGGGTTCTGACTCTTGGGTATCAGTCAAGCAGCTACCTCACCGACCGCGTTCCTGACCTAGGAATGGCTGACCTTCCCTTCATCTTCGACAGTAACGATCAGGCGCGAGCCGCCATGGACGGCGAACTCGGCAGGGTTCTCACCAGCAAGATCGAAGAGCGGATGAACTATCGCATCGCCGGTTATTTTGAGAACGGATTCAGGCAAGTCTCTAACCGCCTCCGGCCGATCCGCGTCCCCGCCGACATGAAGGGCATGACAATTCGCGTTTTGCCCAGCAAGATCCAGGCGCGGACCTTTGAGTTGCTAGGCGCCACGCCGCTCATTATGGACTTGTCGGAGGCAATCGAGAGAGTCAAGAACGGAACACTGGATGCCCAAGAGAATCCTTTCTTCAACACAGTCACTTATGGCGTTCACAAGTACCATCACTTCCACACGGTGACGAACCACTTCTATCTTTCCAGGCCGATCTTTATTCACCGTTCATCGTTTGACGCCTGGCCAAGCGCACTGCAAATTGAGATGAGAGCAGCGGTCCGCGATGCAGTTGCTTTCCAGCGCAACCTTCATATCAAAGAGGAAGTGGACGCAGCGGTGGCAATACGAAAGGAAGGCGGCGAGATTATCGAGCTCACGCCGAAAGAGCACGAGGCGTTCGTCTCGGCGGTAAAACCTTTGCATCGCGAAGCCCGCGATCTCTACAGTCCGGAGATGCTGTCGCTAGTGGGACTCTAAGCGCCAATTGAGCTGGGTACGCGCCTGCAGGTTCGCCCGGGGGCCTACCCTTCGCGAGATGATGCCAATGGAATACCGATGAGGTCACTGGTAACGTGGCTGGATCGATGTTCCATTGGCACACGGGAAGGACGCGAAGCAAATTCGCCGCATCATGTCTCTCTCAAATAATTCTTATCGCTTCACACTTTGAGCGTATTCTGACCTCGGGCATGGCTCCGCATCAGAGGCAAACAACGTTCGGCGGCGCTGCCCAGCGTGGAGGAGATTATCTCCGCGCGGACCCGAAATCTATTTTGGGAGACAAGACGTGAAACTCTTTGCTCGCATTAGTCTGTGCGCCTTTGCTCTGCTGGGCCTACAATCCGCGGCTTTCCCCGCAGCCATTCCTGACACGATGAATCTCCGCTTGGTGGGACACTCGGACCTTAATGGTGCAGGTAAGGGTGGAGAAGGATTGGCACTCAAGCAGTATGGATCCAAGAAGATTCTCTTTCTGGCCCACGAATCGGGCCCTCAATGCTTTAGCGTCATCGATGTCACTTCTCCGGCCAAGCCGGTGGTCTTGAAGCAGCTTCCTGTGGAAGCGAAATTCGTTCGCTGCAATTCCCTGTCGCTCAGCGGCAATGTCCTGGTCGTGGCACGGCAAACCGAGTTGGTGGGACAACCCCATGGCGGGATCACGGCTTACGATGTCAGCGACGCGAGCAATCCCAAACTGATTTCGTACCTGGACCTGACCGGACCGAATTCCCGCGGAACTCATTTTGTGAATTTCTCCGATAGCAAGTACGCTTATCTTGCCACCGGTGCTAAGGATTTTGTTCCGAAGAATCCGCTCGACGATCAGATGCTGATGATTGTCGATATGCAGGACCCCAAGAACCCCAAAGAAGCGGGGCGCTGGTGGGTACCGGGCACCAAGGTTGGAGACGAAGAACCGGCCCCGGCTCGCGTCAAACCTTTTGACAGCGGTTTTCGCCTTCACACCCCACTGATCTCCGGCGATCGCGCCTATATGGGCTGGATCGATGGCGGTCTCGTTGTGCTTGATATTGCGGACAAGACAAAACCCAAGCTAATCTCACGTATTTCCTGGCAGTCCATGAACATAGGATTCATGCATACCGTGCTGCCGCTTCTTGACCGGGGCTTGCTGATCGCAACCCAGGAGGCGACCCATGAAGATTGCGCCGATTGGCCCATGCGGATTACTGTCGTCGATATCCAGAAGGAGACTCGGCCTTACCCTATAGCAGTCATGCCTCCTCCTGCCAATTTCGCTGAGTTATGCAAAGGCAGCGGTCGCTTTGGTGCCCACAATATCAATCTGAACAACATGCCCGATGTAACGCGAATATTGAAGAACACGGTCGTGACTGCGCAATTTGCCGGGGGCTTGCGGATCTACTCCATCAAGGACCCGTTCCAACCAAAAGAGATTGCCTACTTTGCTCCCAGGGTTCCGGGTAATAAGGGGGGAGCAATCCAAATGAACGATTTGATTGTGGACAAGGATGGCCTGATCTACGCGAACGACCGATTTACAGGAGGCTTGTTCATCCTGCAATACACCGGCAAGACGCCTTTAAACTAGGACTTGTCGTAGCTGCGATCCGATCCTTGAGCCACGCGCACGGTCAACAACATAATGGTCTTGTTGTCCGTGCGCGCTTTCTCGGCATGCGCCAATTACGGCGGTTGGCGCGGCGGCATAATTCATCGCATAATAGTTACAAGTGGTAAGGTGGTTGCTTACCGCGGAGGGTTGTGTGAGCGGTTGAAACAGGCGGTCTTGAAAACCGCTGTAGGGGAAACTCTACCGGGGGTTCGAATCCCTCACCCTCCGCCAATATTTATTTTCAACGAGTTACAATCGGCGCACCCCGTGCTGAATATCCTCTTCTGGAATCGTAAGCAGTTTTCCTTTCGCTCTGTGTAAGGGGCGTGAGGAACAAACTGCACGACGTCAAACTTCGCTCTATCGCCCCGCGTTCGAGCGGACGAAAAACCTCACCCACGAAGGGGTCTACAACCTGCTCTTCGCCCATCCCAGAACTTCATCACATACGGCCGCGATGTCTACGTAAACATTCTCAGCGTCGCCTGATTTCCTATCGCAACCTCCAGTTTGCCCTGCCGAGCCCGCCAGTTTCTTGTCCACTCGCTGTGTAATTCCTGAATTTCATAAATGACACAGGCGTGACACTCGCGTATCTTTCTAGGAAAGCCTTCAGAAGCTCTGCTTTTGTGGTTGGGAAACTCAAGATGTGGATTGTACGTCTAGCTCTCCGCAGACCGTATACGTTCGTCGTGGCTTCTCTCCTAGTATTCATCTTGGGAATATCGGCGATTGTCACCACTCCCAAAGACATTTTTCCGATCATTGATATCCCGGTCGTGAGCGTCATCTGGAGTTACAACGGACTCTCTCCGGAAGAGATGTCGAGCCGGATGGTTACTATTTCTGAACGCGCCATGACGACCACCGTCAACGATATTGAGCACATCGAATCGCAGTCTTATCAAGGCGTTGCGGTCATCAAAATCTTTTTCCAGCCTCATGCCAAGGTGGAAACGGCGCTTTCGCAAGTAACCGCACTGGTGCAGACGCAATTAAGGATCATGCCACCGGGCACGACTCCACCGGCCATTGTTAAGTACGATGTCTCGTCGGTTCCAGTTCTGCAGATGGGTCTTTCCGGGGAGGGGTTGAGCGAGCAGCAACTCTTCGATTTCGGCTTGAATTACGTCAGGACGCAACTGGCTACGGTGCAAGGCGCGTCCGTGCCGCTGCCCTATGGCGGCAAACAGGCGCAGATCATGGTCGATCTCTTTCCCAACCAGCTTTATGCCAAGCATCTGTCGCCAGCAGACATCTCCAACGCGATTTCCTACCAAAACCTGATCCTGCCTGGAGGATCAGCCAAGATGGGAGACCGCGAATACAACGTTCGCTTGAACAGCAGCCCATTGACGATAGCGGAGATGAACGAACTACCCATTAGGGCGACTGGTGGTGCGGTCGTGCTAATGAAGGATGTGGCCCAGGTGCGCAGCGGTTATTTGCCGCAGATTAACATCGTTCGCATCAATGGCGAACGTGCCTCGCTGATGACGATTCTGCGCAACGGACACGCTTCTACGCTGGACATCGTGAAGGAGGTAAAGGCGGCTTTGCCGCGAGTGCTGGGAACGTTGCCACCAGCGCTTAGAATTACTCCGCTGTTCGATCAGTCGATCTTCGTACGAGCATCGATTTACGGCGTGCTGAAAGAGGGCGTGATCGCAGCGTTGCTGACCGGCATCATGATCCTTGTCTTTCTGGGGAGTTGGCGCAGCACGCTCATTGTTTGCACCTCGATTCCGCTCTCCATCCTGACATCGCAGATCGTTCTGAGTGCGCTCGGGGAAAGCATCAACGTCATGACCTTGGGCGGCATGGCCTTGGCCGTAGGTATCCTGGTCGACGACGCTACGGTCACTATCGAGAACGTGCATCGCAACATAGCGATGAAGAAGCCGCTGACGCGCGCGCTGCTCGATGGCGCACAGCAGATCGCAGTGCCAACCTTTGTTTCCACGCTCTCCATTTGCATTGTTTTCTTGCCGGTAGTGCTGCTGACTGGAGCTGCCAGATTCTTGTTCACGCCTTTGGCGATGGCGGTTGTGTTTGCGATGCTTGCCTCTTACTTCTTTTCGCGGACCCTGGTCCCAACCATGGCGCACCATATGCTGGGACCTGAAATGTCGATCTATGCGGCCGCGGAAGGCGAGCGCAGCGGCCATAAGGCAAACGTGGGGTGGGTCTGGCGAGTGCATTACAGGTTCAACGATTGGTTCGAGGGCGTGCGCGAGCGCTATCGTCAACTACTGGAATGGAGCCTGTACCACCGTCGCGTGGTGCTGGGACTGTTCGCGATGTTCGTGACAGTGTCCTCTTTGTTGGTGTTTGTCATCGGACAGGACTTCTTTCCCTACGTCGACTCCGGCCAGATGCGGTTGCACGTGCGCTGCCCGGCAGGCACGCGAGTGGAGACTACGGAGCAGGTCTTCGCTCAAGTCGATGAAGAGATTCGCCACATGATTCCGCCTGATGAGGTTCAACTCATTATCGACAACATTGGGCTTCCGGTCAGTGGCATCAACCTTGCATTCAGCGATACCGCCAGCATCAGTTCTGCGGACGGCGACATTCTGATTTCGCTCAATCCCAAAAAACACGGCCCTACTCGCGAGTATATGCGGCGCATCCGTGACCGGTTGACGGAGAAATTTCCGCAGGAAACCTTCTTCTTTGCGGCCGCCAATATGACCACTCAGATTCTGAACTTCGGACTCCCGGCACCCATCGACATTCAAGTTGTGGGCCGCGACTCAGTACAGAATTACGCAGTAGCGGAACGCCTTCTAGCAAAGGTTCGTCTGGTACCGGGCGTCGTTGACGCGCACATCCATCAGGAGGTGGCGCGCCCGCAATTCGACGTCAACGTGGATCGTTCAAAAGCGCAGCAACTTGGGTTGACGCAACGCGATATCGCACAGAGCATGCTGATTTCACTCAGTGGCAGCTATATGGCAGCGCCCAATCAGTGGTTGGACCCCGCCACGGGCATCAATTACCAGGTTACGGTTCAGACTCCGCAGTCGTTGATTAACTCCGTGGACACAATGCAAAGTACTCCGATAAATGGTCCGCAAAACATCCAGGCAACCGCAAAGGACACGCATCTGTTGGAGACCCTGGCAACGGTCGGCCGCTCAACCGCTCCAACCCTGATCAGCCACTATAATGTGCAGCCGGTATTCGATGTTTTCTGTGATGTCGATCGACGCGACCTTGGTGGAGTGGCACGAGACGTCCAGAAGATTATGGACCAGGAAACTGGATCCGGAAAACTGCCGCGCGGCTCTTGGCTCATCCTGCGCGGGCAGGCCGAGACGATGCACAACTCCTTCGTTCGCCTCGGATTGGGTATTGCTTTCGCGGTGATCTTCATCTATCTGCTGATGGCAGTTAACTTCCAGTCGTGGCTTGATCCGTTTATTATCCTCATGGCGCTCCCTGGCGCTTTTGTAGGCATTTTGTGGATGCTCTTCGTTTCGCAGACAACTTTCAACGTTCCTTCCATGATGGGCACTATCATGGCAATTGGCGTCGCGACGGCGAATAGCATCCTCCTCGTCAGCTTTGCGAACGACGAGCGCAAAATCGGCAAGGGACCGCTGGAAGCGGCCCTTTCAGCTGGGTACGTTCGCCTGCGCCCTGTTTGTATGACGGCCTTAGCCATGGTGATCGGCATGGTCCCCATGGCCCTGGGCATGGGTGAAGGCGGCGAGCAAAACGCTCCGCTTGGTCGGGCGGTGATCGGCGGCTTGCTGTTCGCCACTGTAGGCACACTGTTTATCGTGCCGATTTTCTACTCTGTTTTCCGCAAGAAATCCCCCATCGATTGGGACAAAGAGATAGACCTCGAGTCGCATGAGGAACTGACGGAAGAAGGGACGCAACCTGCGTAGTACATATGACCCTGATGAATTCCACTGATCTCATGAGTGACCGGAACGCCCCAGACACAACGCAGGCTCAGGCTGAAAACGAGCAGACGGCAGCGCAGATTGCTCCTGGACACCGCCGCAATCTGCGTTCTTCATCCGTGCTTCGGCTTGGCGTGTTGATGCTGCTCATTTTCGGGCTGATTCTGTTTCTGGGCTTCATCCCGCGCCTGCGAAATAGGGAAGCCATTGCCCAGGCGACCAAACGCCAGCAAGATGCTGTCCCGGCGGTTGCGGTGATCGCCGCGGCCAGATCGCAGTCGAACGCCCAGCTCTCATTGCCTGGCTCCACTGCCGCGCAGGTGGAAGCGCCGATTTATGCACGCGCTTCGGGATATGTTACCAAGCGGCTGGTGGACATTGGGGATCGCGTTAAGGCAGGGCAACTGCTCGCCATCATCGACGCTCCCGATCTCGATCAGCAGGTGGACCAGGCCCGTGCTACTCTGCAACAGAGCGAATCCGTGCTGCGCCAGACGCAGGCGCAGGCAAAGCTGGCAAGCCTGACTTGGGAACGCTACAAGGTCTTGGTTGACCGCGGCGTTCTTTCCCGGCAGGATGGCGATACGCAGGACGCGAACTACAATATTTCTCTGGCCAATGTGCGAGCGGCCGAAGATACAGTGAACTCCAACCGCGCCAACCTGCAACGCCTGGTCAAACTGCAGTCTTATGAGCGCGTGACAGCACCTTTCGCTGGCGTCGTTATTACTCGCAACATTGATATCGGCTCGCTAATTTCCTCCTTCGGCGGCAGTCTGGGTGGCGGAGTGAATACGGCGGGAACGGGAAGCGTTACGATCCCTGTTACCGGCAGCGCTACGCTGGGTGCGGAGATGTTTCGCATCGCCCGCCTAGACCATCTGCTTGTCTTCGTCAGCGTGCCCGAAAGAAGCGCGCAGTACGTAAAAGTCGGCCAAACGGTAAATCTGCGATTTGATTCCGCTCCCGGTAAGACGTTTCTGGGCAAGGTGGTGCGCACATCCAATGCAATCGATTCCATCACGCGTACCCTGCTAACGGAAATACAGGTGGAAAACCGCGATGGCCAATTGATGCCGGGAACTTTCGCAACCGTAACCTTTAATGACATTCGTGCGCTGCCGCCAGTGATTGTTCCCGGGGACACGATTATTACCCGCTCGAACGGAACAATGGTTGCGTTAGTGCGCAACAATACGGTGCATCTGCAGCCGGTAGTGACAGGGCGCGATTATGGCGCGAATGTCGAAATTCGCGAAGGGCTCCAGGAAGGAGACCTCATCGTCGTGAACCCTGGCGATTCTGCGAAGGATGGGGCCAGAGTGACTACACGGATGCTTACCGAGCAGGACAAGGGAACCAAGACGCGGAATTCCGGACAGTCTTCCGAATAATAGGCCCGGCGGCCGTCGAGTCGAGCCGGCCAGCAAACTAATGCAAATTGTCGTACCTGTTTCGAACATGCGCACCGTGTGTCTGTGGGCGAGGAGTCGATAGAGAGCGAGATGAGATCAACCTCACGTTTGTTCCGGCTGGGATATTTCCTGCTTTATGTTACGTTGCCGCTAACCGCACAGGATCAATCCGCTTCTACTGCAAAGCAGCCGATCACGGAAGAGAAAATCGAATTGCGGTACAACGAAAAAGAGCTATCCGCTGCCATGCAGAAAGCGGAGGAGACAACGACGCGCCCTGTCAACGAATCGGCAAAAGGATTGGGGCGACACGCGTTTGTCCGAACGTACTCTGTCCATTTCGTTCCCCCATTGAGTTTGCAGAATACCGATCGCCTGGCAAGTCTGGTCCAACGGAACAATCTCTACCTATCACTGCACAATGCAATCCTGCTAGCCGTGGAGAACAATCTTGACGTCGAGCAGCAGCGATATCAGATCGCTATGGCAGACACCGACGTGGTACGAGCAAAGGGAGGTGGAGCAACCCGTGGCCTGCCGCTTACCGTGCTACAGTCGCCGGTCGGCATCGGCGGTCCTGGCAGCCCGCTGCTGAATAGTGCGGCCAGTACCGGCGCGGTGAGTCCGACTGCTTCAACCGTAGCCAACGTCTTCGACGTAAACCAACTCACGGAGGCGCAGACGAATCTTTCAATCCAGGGTCCCACCCCGTTCTCATCGGGGCCTCCGGTGCCCGGGTATGATCCGGCCATGGTGGGACAGCTGGCGTGGATGCACCTGGAATCGAATGCGACGAAGCCCGTCCTCCCCGTCATCACCAATAACGCTTACGGCAATATCACCTTGACCCAGGGATTCAGCCCTGGCACTCAGGTCCTCTTCGGCTCCACAAACGCCTCCGATATCCTGAACCTTGATGCCTCGAGCCCTGATCCGTTTCGCCGTCCAAACGTGGTCGGCAGCTTTACTCAACCGCTGTTCCGTGGCTCTGGAGCAAGCGTAAATCGCAGGTTCATCCGCATCGCGGAAAACAATCTCAAAGTATCGCGGCTGGTTTTTCGTCAGCAGCTCACCGATCTTATCTTTGGCATCAGCCGACTCTACTACGACTTGGTGAGCTTGAACGAAGACGTAAGAGTAAAGCAGGAAACGCTAGCCGCGGCACGGCAACTTTATGAAGACGACAAAAGCCAGGTTGAAGTTGGGACCCTTGCTCCGCTTGAGCTAACTCGGGCGCAGGCGCTGGTTTCGGCAAGTGAACTCGACCTTACTCGTTCGCAAGGACTTGTCTTGCAACAAGAGTCCGTAATGAAGAGCGTAATTTCAAGAACCGGATCAGCCGACACCGCTCTTTTCCGAGTGCGAATTATTCCGACAGACACAATCGTCGTTCCTGAAACCGAGAGCTCTCCCGCCGTGCAGGAACTGATCACGCAAGGCTTGGCGAATCGCGCCGATTTGGCTCAAGCGGCCATCCAGGTCAGGAACGCCGAAGTCAGTGTGAATGGTTCTCGCAACCAAGTCCGTCCGGAAATCGACCTCATCGGGACAGCGATGACGCGCGGTAATATTGGCAGCAACTCTATCATCAGCGTGGCGCCAGTTGCGTTACCGCCTTCCACACCCGCAGGCAAGCAGACCCATATCTACGAGGCCGGTATTCAGGTCAATCTTCCTTTCCGCAACCGCGTCGCGCAGGCAGACGCGGCGCGCGACGAAATCCAACTTCGGCAGATGCAAGCACGGCTCCAGCAACTGGAGAACCAGGTGCGCGACGAAATTGAAAACGCCTTCACAGCGGTCCAGGTGGCGCGATCCGCCTATGTCGCGGCGGTCCGCAGCCGTCAATTTCAGGAACAACTGCTTGATGCCGAACGGCAAAAGCTTTCGGTCGGAGCGTCGGTTAACTTCTTTATCGTGCAGGATGAAGGTTTTCTTGCGCAGGCGCGCTCGACGGAAGTTGTGGCCCGCAGTACTTATATCAAAGCTCGGGTTTCGCTGGAACGCTCAATTGGTGTGCTGCTGGAGTCGTACAATATTCAGCTCGACGACGCCATCCGCAACGACCTTCCCGGTTCCTCGCCCAGCAAATCAGAGGGACCGGCGGCAAACTAAAGGTTATTGGCTCAAAAGGAGCTGCATTCCGGCCGCATAAGTGGAATGTGGAAGGCCAAGTATTTTTTTTACGGAAGCTATTTCATCCGACGTGCGTTGATCTGCGGGTTCCAGACACTGACTGTGCCGTGTTCATTGCTTTCTTTTCAAAACTATATAATCCAACTTGTATCGGAGGATTCTTCATGTCCAAGCAGGATGCGACCAACCAGCCGGCAGCAAAAACTCCTCAGGGAATCAAAGCCGGCCACGGAAAGTATTACTTTGAATTAGCAACCGTGAACCACATCGAAGCTGCCCCGTCCTACTCCACCGCGGCAGGCTCGCTCGTGGAAGGTGAGCGAATCCAGTGCGGCCTCATGCACATGCCCAGAGGCACCGGTGGTCGCCCCCACAGCCACCCAAATGAGCAATGGATTTATGTCGTACAAGGTGAACTGGATTGCGAGACCGATGGGGTCAAGTCGATCGCGCCGGCAGGAACCCTCATTTATATTCCGGCAAACGCGGTTCATACATGTGCTGCCGTACCGGACAAAGGTGATGTCGTTTTCTTTACCTGCAAAGATATGTCGCATGGCATTTCAGGCGAACCCGTTGATGCCTCAACCTACGGACCACGATACGAGCAGGGGTTCGAAAAGAAGTAATGCAGATTTATCGAGAGCGCTGAAGCAGCACTTGAAACCGGTGCTGCACTCCGATCACTTCAGGCACTCCGGTTAGCCCGGCAAGTCCGCCTGCCAGCGTCAGCGAAAGCGCTCTCCGGGTTGAACTTTGGGGCAGACGCACCACGACTCCACTCACCAAGTTTTCGGAACATGGTGAGCGAAGTCGTAGTCATAAAGAATCGTTCTCGTGCGCTCCGGCTTGTGTTAGCGAACCGAAATAAACTTCCTCGCTACTATCTCCTGCGCTTCGGGAGTCAGCATGAAGTCCAGAAACAGTTTCACCGCGCCATCATTCGGCTGCCTGGAAACCAGCACCAGAGGACGCTGCAGCGGATACTTGCCTGAGCGAACCGTTTCTTTTGACGGAGCCACGCCGTCGAGCGAGACTGGAACAATGCCGGGAATCAGAAACGCCATGGACGAGGCTGAGATGGCAGCAGAGTCGTTAGCTACGTCCTTCATACAATCCGTAGCGTCATCAAGTTCCTTCACCGGGCCATAGGCAGCGCCGCCTAGAGCTAAGGCTTTGAAGGCCTCTACCGTGGCGCGACCGCCATTTAACCGCTCACTGTACACCACAATGGCTCGATCCGGTCCACCTACCTGTTTCCAGTTGGTAACGGCGCCGGTAAAGATGGCCTTGAGTTGATCGCGCGTGAGATTTTTCACTGGATTCTTCTCATTCACGAAGGCAGCCATCACGTCATAGCCGATCACCTCTGAGGTGGGTACCTGCTTCTGCTCCCCTTCAGTGAGGGCGCGGGCCACGCCGCCAAATATCACCTTTCCGTCGCGGGCGGCAAGAAACCCCTGCTGGGCTCCTGCGCCACCGATGGCGCCAAATTTGATCCCCGTCTTGATGGCAAACAGTTTGGTAGCATCCGGGAGGATGACGGTGCCGATGGTTGTGGCTCCCTCGTAAGTCAGCGGTTCGTGAGCGGGAGTCATAGCTGGGGCTAGGGTCTGTAAAGCTGCCTGTTGCACTTTGGCTGGAGCATTATCGAAGCTCCGATGGCACTTATCGCAATCGTTGAATGCTTTCTCACCGTTATGGCAGGCGAAGCAAGAGCGATTCGAAGAATGATCATCCATAGTGATGCGGGCTTGCTTGTGCGTTGCAAAGAGCTGAAGATGGCAGTCATTGCAAACAAAACCCTTAGCTGCATGGACATGGCCGTCAAAGACTACGCGCCCTTGTCCGGCCCCACCATAGAGCAGCACTTTACCGTTATCAGTGGCGAAACTCACGCTCCCGAACAGCAGGCTAAGCAATGCCGCCAGCGCAATACGCTGGGTTCTCATGCTCGAACCTCAAGAATGGAATGCGGAACCTTGCGAGCACTGGCAACGCCGGTTAGCACCATGGAATCGGTCATCTCGGCCTTGATGGCGTTGATCATCAATGCGACGCCATCCTTGCCCGCACCGTGAGCTCCGCGGACCAGTGGACGCCCGCACAAAGTGGCGTCTGCGCCGAGGGCTAACAACTTCAGGACATCAGCGCCATGACGCACCGATCCATCGGCAAGGATGAGAACCTTGCCTTTCACCTTGGCAGCAATCTCCGGCAGAACCTCAGCCACACCGGGCGTGTGATCCAGCACTCGGCCGCCGTGATTGGAAACAACGATCCCGCGAGCGCCCGCGTCCACTGCGATCTGCGCCTCTTCTACGGTCATAATTCCCTTGGCGATAAATGGCAAGCGCGTGGACTTCACAAGTTCTTCGATCTGTTTCCGTGTCTTCGGTTCCACAATCTGTCCGGGCACTGCGCGTGCCGCACGACCTGCCGAATCCAGATCGATACCGAATGCGATGCCGCCCGCCTGCTCAATCATGGCGATGCGTTTGATGATCTCTTCCTGCGACTTCGGCTTGATGGTAACGATGACGCGGCCGGGATAGTTCTTTACCACCGACATGCGGCGTTCAAAGACGTTCGTCGGATCGCCAATACCATCAGCAACCCAGCCAATTGTTCCGGCCTGCTGGCAGCCACCCACGATGGCCTCCACAAACTCTTCCTCGCCGATCTTGCCTCCCATGTTGTAGGTGGTGCCACCAGTGGCCCCAGACATCATTGGCAGTGCGATCTTCCGGCCAAATATCTCAACCGAAAGGTCGGGGTTTTTCACATCGTGCAGAGTCTTCATCCGCAGGTGCAGTTTGGCAAGCCCTTGATAATTATTACGGAAGGACGAACCTGTCCCAATGCCACCAAAGCCCGGAACTTCGCCCGCGCACGCTACGCCATCACACTCAGGGCAGACGCGACAGAACGGATACAGCTTCTCTCGCGCCACGCGCAGGACATCGTCCATTTTGAGTCCGCCTACATGTGCGGCAGCGTGTCCAGCTTCTGGCTGATCGGCAACCAGCGCCGGGTTCGTCTCGGCGTGCGCCATTAGTGGGCTAGCCACGGCGGCTGCCGCGCTTATAGCAGTAGCAGACACTACGAAATCGCGACGGCTAATCCCGCCAGTGGAGGTGTTTTTTTTGCTAAACAAGTTCATGACTACTCCTCGAGAATAAAAAGTTATGAAAGCAAATTGGCGAAACCACACTAACATCCGCCCCGCATTCACGAAATTGGCTATCAGACCTTCTTACCGATGCTAAATGTTGTCTGCACCGCAGGCACACTCTTTAAATTTCACGGCATGCGACCCGCCGCCCGGAACCTGATCGGACGGGCTTTCGCCGGCTCACTGACATGGACCAAATGGACTCTCAGTAGGCCAGTGCCACGCCATCCGCACGCATCTCCGTGGCTGCAGCATAGAAGCGGTCTGAACCGCTTTTGCGGAGTTCGATGCATTGATAGCGCCCAAAGCCGCCGTCCGAAGCTCCGACGGGCCAGCCGAGTTCGCTCAATGCACGACGTGCGGCCTCCGGTATACCTGATTCCAGATGCAGAAGACCCTTCGGCCCCAGTTCCGCAGGGTCTTCTCCCATGCTCTGCGAGGATCCTTCGTGATGCCATCTCGGGCTGTCGCCGGCAGCCTGAATGTCTAGTCCGTAATCGACACGGTTTATGATGATCTGCGCTTGACCCTGTGGCTGCATATCGCCGCCCATGACACCGAAAGACATCCAAGGCTTGCCGTCTCTGGTCGCAAATCCAGGAATGATGGTTTGGAAAGGCCTCTTTCCAGCCTCGTAGATATTCGGATGGCCATCGACCAGCGAGAACAGTTCGCCACGGTCTTGAAACATGAACCCAAGCCCATCGGCAACCAGTCCAGATCCCATTCCGCGGAAGTTCGACTGAATCATGGAGACCATCATCCCGTCCGCATCCGACATGGTGAAATAAGTTGTGTCGCCATGACTCGGAGCCTGTCCGGGATACGCGGGCGACAGAATCCGGTCGGGTCGAATCAGCTTCGCGCGCTCGGCCGCATATTCCTTCGAGTTCAGCCACCCAACGGGAATCTTCGCAAAGTGCGGGTCGGCGTAGTAGCGGGCCCGATCTTCATAGGCCAGACGCTTGGCTTCGACCTGCGCATGGATTGAGGCCGACGACTGAAAGCCCATATCGCGAAGATCGAAGTTCTCTAAAATATTGAGGATCTGCAGAGTAGCCAGCCCCTGCGTATTCGCTGCCATACCATACACATCCACTCCGCGATACGAAGTCACCAGCGGCTCATTCCACTCCGCATGCTGATCACGCAGATCGTCCTGCGAAAGCCACCCGCCAATGCGCTTGAAGTAAGCATCGATAGTGTGGGCAATCGGCCCGTCGTAGTAGGCATCGCGACCGCCCTCGGCAATCATTCGATAGGTACGCGCTAGGTCGCGGTTGCGGAACACATCGCCCTCACCTGGCGCATGTCCGGAGGGCGCATAGGTACGCATTGCATTGACCGTCTCCTCCACGCCCGAACCTGGCCGGCTAAAGGCCGCAAGGTTACGCTTGATGTAGAAGCCGATGATCTGCGGCACCGGCACACCCGCCTCACACAGATGAATTGCCGGCTCCAGAACCTCGGACCACTTCAGGCGGCCATAGCGCTTGTGCAACGTCCACCAAGCGTCCAGTGCGCCGGGAGTCGAGACGGCGATTGCACCTAGCTTTGGGATCACACCGTTGATGGCGCGGCTGCGCACCGTCTCCAGCTTTAGCGACTTTGGTGACCGCCCCGAGCCTGCTAGGCCAACAACCTTGTTTACCTTTGGGTCCCACACCATCGCGTAGCAATCTCCGCCCAGTCCGCAACTGGTCGGTTCGAGAAATCCAAGGCAGGCATTCGCGGCAATCGCTGCATCCGCAGCAGAACCACCGCGTTTCAGTATCTCAATCGCCGTCAGAGTGGCAATCGGATGCGCCGTTCCCGCTGCGCCCGAGCAACCCATCACCGCGGATCGAGTGGCGAAGCTTGCACCCGAGGGCCGGTCTCCCGCATGCACGTCAGGCCGCTCGTATCTTTCAGAACCCTCAGATTGAAACTTGGGTCCGGCTTGATCTGGCCCCATATCCCCGCGGGATGCACCGTGCTGGCCAAAGGCCTCGGCGGCCTGCATCGAAGAAAGAGTGCCTGCGGTAACGAGCGGAAGGCTGGCGATGAAAGAGCGGCGGCGCATTATAGTTCTCCTGAGCGGCCGGCGTTTGGGCGGCCTGATAATTTCAAGTTGAAATGTGTTCCGGCTATGATCATCAACCGGCAATATATCATCTGGTCTCACCACGTCTGCAACCAATGGCTTCCGCCCGGGCCTTGCAATTTGTCGATTACCTTCCGGATGCAGCCCCACACATCACTGTCAATGATGAGCTTGAACCCAACCATCGTTATTATCTAGATAGGATAGAGATAACGCCCGAAATTTGTATCATTCGGGCGTCTATTGGACTTGGCGCAGGCTTAGCTGATGAGTGAAAGCCGCCATTGCAGCATGGCCGCGCCCCTACTTATTGACCATCTCCTTGGGCAGAGCCAGTACGGTCAAAGCGCCGGAAATTACCACCACTGCTATCACGATCATCGGTATCAGGTTGGTGTGTGTCAGGTCCTTGAGCCAGCCGACTACCGCTGGGCTAACGAACCCAGCCAGGTTGGCAACCGAATTAATCGCAGCGATACCAGCCGCCGCCGCGGAGCCCGCGAGGAACGCCGTAGGCAATGCCCAGAACATCGGCGCCGCTGGAATAATGCCCGCCGCCGCGATTGACAATAATAGAACGGCCAGAAACAAGTTGCCCCCTCCGACCATCATAGCCAGAACCAAGGCTATGCTGCCCACAATCATCGGGCCTGCCGCGTGCCAACGCCGCTCGCGCCTTTTGTCAGCACTAGCTCCAAGCATAATCATGGCGATCGCGCAACAAGTGTAGGGAATCATTGTTACCAAGCCTATCTTCGCTATGCTGGTAACTCCAGCAGCCTTGATAAGGGTTGGCATCCACAGTGTTAATGCGTATTGCCCAATAACGCAGCAGAAGTAAATCCACGACATCAGCCAGAGTCGGGGGTCGGCGAATAAGGCTAGAAGCGAAGGATGCTCCTTTTTCTGTTGTGCCTCCAGGGCAACGTCGCGTTCGACAATCTGTTTCTGCTCCTCGGTGAGCCACTTGGCGTCACGAACTCTGCTATTCAGATAAAGAATCGTCGCGATACCGACAATGCCCGCAGGGACAGCTTCTAAAACGAACATCCACTTCCACCCCGGCCAGCCGCCAGCGCCTTGGGTTAAGGACATGATGAAGCCAGAGAGTGGGCCGCCGATGAGGCCGGCCATTGGAATGCCGACCATGAAGGTGCCGACCATCTTCGCGCGCCGATGGGATGGGAACCAGTAGGTGAGATACAGGATGACTCCAGGAAAAAACCCAGCTTCAGCCAATCCGAGTGCGAAGCGAACGATGTAGAACTGCATCGGCGTTCTTACCAGAACGGTCAACGCTGAAATGATCCCCCATGTAATCATGATGCGGGCAATCCAGACGCGCGCACCCACCTTGTGCATGATTATGTTGCTGGGCACTTCAAAGAAGAAGTAACCCACGAAGAACATGCCAGCACCCAGCCCGTAGACGGTCTCGCTGAATTTGAGATCCCCCAACATCTGAAGCTTGGCGAAGCCCACGTTCACCCGGTCCAGGTAAGCAACGATGTAGCACAGCATCAGGAACGGCAATATGTGTGCAGTGACTTTTCTATAGGTTGCATTTTCAAACTCTAAGGAAGTCTTGGCTAGCGCCCCAGATTCGGCAGTCTTTATGTCAGCCATTCGGAAGCTCCTCGTAACCGATTTTAGGATGGTCACGCATATAGCTGCGCTTTCAGAAACCTGGTGGTTCCTCCAGCATGTTCACATCGCCCGGCTCTATGATGACTTTTTGTCGCGATGCATGATAGTCCGCATTCTCACCGGCGAACAAGTAAAAACTTTTGCTTGTCTCCACCGCGGCTGTGCCGCACTTCGAAACTTTCGAGATGTACTTACACCGCCAGGTTGTGAATTCCAAGATTCGGGGAGGAAGAGAGCAGGTAGCGCAAGTGCTAGCGAAACTGAGTTGCCAATTGTAAAATACCTGCTAAAGTGACCGTGCCCGCCGTTATATTGAGCATCTCGGCTTTACGGTTGGGCTTAGGCTTGTCGTTATCCGATTTCTCCTGCGTAAGTGCCAGAACTCATTTCGGAAGGATGTGGTTTTATGGCGGATACCGTTGTAACACTCCCCTACGGGCGCGAAATGATCAAAGTAACGATTCCAGTCGCGAACCTTGTTGGTGTTTATGCACCCAAAGACTTTGCTCCAGTGGCCGACGTTAAGGACGAGGTGATCCGCGCCATCAATAATCCTATCGGGTCAAGGCCACTCAGGGAGCTGGCAAAAGGGGCCACCAAAGCTGTGATTCTTGCGGACGATAATACACGGCTGACTCCGACTGACAAGATCATCCCGGTCATTCTTAACGAGATGAACGCTGCAGGAGTAAAGGACGAACAGGTCACGGTTATCATCGCGCTCGGCACGCATCGATTCATGACCAAGCGTGAGATTCTGGAGAAGTTCGGCGAAGAGGTTGTGAAGCGGGTCAAGATCAAGAATCATGACTATAAATCTCCCGAGGCTCTGGTTGACCTTGGAAAGACTCCAAACGGGACCAGCGTCTCAATCAACCGCGAAGTCTGCGAGGCCGATTTCAAAATAGGTGTGGGCAGCATCGTTCCTCATCACATTCCGGGATTCGCGGGAGGAGCGAAGATCGTACAGCCAGGCATCTCCGGCGAAGAGACAACAGCAGGGACACATCTGCTCAGCGTCCGTGCGCCTCGTTCCTATCTCGGCGTCGAGGTTAATCCGGTACGCGAGGAGTTAAACCAGATCGCTCGGCAGATCGGGATGGACACGATCTTCAACACGGTGCTCAACAGACCCGGCGAGGTCGTTCGCGCCTTCTTCGGCAACACCATCGAAGCTTTCAGCGAAGGGGTAAAGTTGTCCAAGGAAGTGTACGCCGTCGAGATTCCGGAAGAAGCTGACATCGTGATCTCCAGCTCTCATCCTTGTGATCTTGAATTCTGGCAGGCGCACAAGACGCTTTATCCGTCGGACCTTGCCGTCAAGGCGGGTGGCACGATCATCATAGTTACACCTTGTTATGAGGGCGTAGCCGTCACCCACTCCGACATCATGGAGATCACACACTATTCTGCTGCGGATGTGCGCAAGAAAGTGGAAGCCAAGGAACTCCACGATGAAGTCGCGGCAGCGCTGGCGATTGCCTGGGCGCAGGTGAAGGAACGCGAGAGCGTCTTTCTGGTTTCCGAGGGAATCAGCCCAGAGAACTCCCGCAAACTTGGATTCACCCATTTCAGCACCGTACAGGCGGCATTTGATGCGGCATTTGCAAAACACGGCCATAGTGCCAGAGTAACCGTCCTGACGCACGCCCCTGATATGTTGCCCATTATTAAGGATGCCGGGAAGGCGGTTAGCTCTGAATTTCAAACGGTCGAATCCGCAGGTTAGCACTTAGTATTCGTGAAGAAAAAGGCTGCCCAGAGTGTTGGGGAGCCTTTTAGTTTTAGTGGCGCGCAAATTTTGTAAGGCCAGCAGCATATCCTGCCGTATAATTCCGCGCATGAGCGCACCCAGCAATATATTCGGCGACGCGCGCGAAATGCGCACAATCGCCCGGCAGATTTTCCAGCACGCACTCGATGAGAGCAGCATCGAGCGCGGATTTGCACGCAATCTCCACTATGAACACGGCATTCTTCAATCAGGCGAAGATCGCTATGACCTCGGCAAGTTTTCCAAGATATTCGTAGTCTCCATCGGCAAGGGGGCTCACAGCAGTTTAGAAGCACTGACTTCGCGCCTGGGAGCGGAATTCGGAGGCACGGGCATCGTCTGTGCGCCAACGCTGCCCACAACTCCGGTATCCGGTTTCCGTTATTTTGAGGGCGGTCATCCGATGCCAAATCACGAATCCGTGCGTGGTGGTGAGGCCATTCTTCGCGCTCTCGATCCGTTGGATGATCGGGCACTTATCATTTACCTAATGAGCGGCGGAGGTTCGGCAATTGTCGAGAAGCCGATCGGCGAAGAGATATCCTTCGACGACCTTGTGCAGACCTACCGTGTGCTGGTTCACTCAGGCGCGCCGATTGCGCAGATCAATGCAGTCCGCAAGCATCTTTCCGCCGTGAAGGGCGGACGCTTAGCCGTAACTGCTTCACCAGCTCACCAGCTTTCCATCATGATTTCCGACGTGCCGGACAACAAACTGGATTCGCTAGCGAGTGGGCCAACAATGCCGGACAGCAGTACGATCAAAGAGTGCTATGACATTGTTCAGCAGTACAACCTGCTGCCGCAATTGCCTGAAAGCGTGCGCAATCTGTTTCAGACACGCGGGCTGAAAGAGACACCAAAGGCAGGTGACCCGTTGTTTGAGCGGGCGAGGTGGTGGCCCGTACTCTCCAATGTTTCCGCCCGCGAAGCCGCCGTGGAACGCGCTTCGGCGGATGGCTTTGCCGTCCAGGTCGATAACACCTGTGATGACTGGGATTACCGCAAGGCTGCCGATTATTTGCTCCAACGTGTGCGAGAGCTGCGCAAAGGCGCGCCACGCGTGTGCCTGATCTCCGGTGGCGAGATCACCGTGACCGTGGATGGAAAGCCTGGCGCCGGAGGGCGCAACCAGCAATTCGCGCTTTACTGCGCCGAACGCATCCAGGGTGAAAACATCGCCGTTCTTAGCGCTGGAACCGACGGGATCGACGGCAATAGCCCGGCCGCAGGCTCCGTGGTGGATGGAACGACTATTACGCGTGCCACCGAAAAGGGGCTGAGTGCAGAAGCCGCGCTCAAAAGCTTTGACGCGTATCCGTTCTTCGACGCGCTGGGCGATACCATCATGACTGGATATACCGGAACTAATGTGCGCGACGTGCGTGTGCTGCTGGCGTGGTAGCAAATCCGGGCACTGCTGCAACATCAGCTCTACCCGTCTTTTTTGAGCCTTAACGTCAATGGCGCGAGTCGTTTATTCTGCAGCTCTCGTTCCGTGACGCTACCCTTGACATAAGGGGGGATCTGCAGCAAGATTCCCCTGGCATTACGCTTCTCCGCCGCATGTGCTTCGCTTTCCGAGGCGCAAGAGGGCAAATCTATGTTGCTGCATTGACGCGAGAAAAACGCTTGGTCGCGCAAATGCTCTGGCAAGGCATCGTACCCAGTAGACAAGCGTCGGGGTAGTCGGCAGCCGCGAGTTGGAGAATCTCGATGAATAAGATTGAAATAGCATTTGGACACCGCCAGCTAGAGATCACGTTGCCCGGAGGGGCGCAGCCGACGATGATTCGCAAAGTCTCGCTGCCGAAGTTAGTCGATCAACAGCAGGCCATTCGCGACGCCCTTGACCACCCTGTCTCGGCCAAGCCTTTCCGCACACTGGCCACGGGAAGGCAAAGTGCCTGCATCTTGATTTGCGACATCACGAGACCCGTGCCAAATAAGTTGTTCTTGCGCCCAATGATCGAAGATCTGATCAAGGCCGGGGTACCCGCAAAGAAAATATCTGTTTTGGTGGCGACTGGCCTCCATCGCTCCAATGAAGGAGCTGAACTGGAAGAACTGGTTGGCGATCCCTGGGTGTTGGATACTGTGCGCGTGGAGAACCACTTTGCCCGCAACGATGCCGATCATGTCGACTTGGGACGCACCGCGCGCGGTACTCCAGTAAAGATCGATCGGCGCTTCCTTGAGGCCGACTTGCGCATCGCGACCGGTCTGGTTGAGCCGCATTTTATGGCCGGCTGGTCGGGCGGACGAAAGGTCATCGCGCCCGGCGTGGCACATCATGAAACCATACGGACTTTTCATTCGGCGCGATTTATGGAGGACCCATTAGCCGTCCAGTGCAATTTGGCCGGTAACCCGCTCCATGAAGAACAGCTCGAAATCGTTCGGATGATCGGGGAAGTCTACGCTTTGAATACTGTCCTCGACGAGGAGCGTGATCTGGTTTATGTGAACTTTGGAGAAGTCACCGCCAGCCACGCAGCGACCGTTCAGTTCATCACGTCTTCAACCGCCATTCCGGTGCCACGCAGATTCCACACGGTGCTGACCTCTTCGGCAGGTTACCCTTTGGATAAGACCTATTATCAAACCGTTAAGGGTATGGTGACGCCGATGGATATTCTGGAGCCAGGAGGCACCCTGATCATTGCCTCGGAATGTTCAGAGGGGTTCGGATCGGCGGAGTTCCGAAGCGCCCAGGCGAAACTGGTGGAGATTGGACCGGAGCGGTTCCTGGCGACGTTGAAGGCGAAGTCCTTCGCGGAAATCGACGAATGGCAGACCGAAATGCAGATGAAGCCCATGCGGCTAGGACACATTCAGCTCTACACCACTGGCCTCGATGGAGAGGAACGGCGCATTACCGGTGTCGAAATGATCGAATCGGTTGAGGAAGCAGTTCGCCAGAGTATCGAAGAACATGGGGATCCCGCTGTTGCAATCATTCCCGAGGGTCCCTATGTGATTCCAGTTTTTGCGGCCCAAGGTTGATTATCGGCATATTCATTCGGACGCTGTACCCCTAAACGCTTTAGAACATATCGGAATGGTGCAGTGGAGGACTGGATGATGTCACGCTGGCTGATTATTGCCGATGACTTGACTGGTGCTGCTGATTGCGCGATTGCTTTCGCAAAGCGCGGGGTTGAGTCTGTCGTTGCCTGGGATCAACATCGCTATGCCGGTGACATGCCCGTGCTCTCGGTCGATGCAGCAACGCGCAGCTTGTCTCCCGTACAGGCAGCCAATCGGCAGGTTCAGGTGCTAGCTGCCCATTACCGCCCGGGGCTGCACCTTTATAAGAAGATTGATTCGACTGTAAGGGGTCAGCCGGTTGCTGAATTGGTGGGCATTTTGGCCTATGCGCCAGCAATGTTCGAAGCTCGTCCCCGGCTCGCAATTGTTGCGCCCGCCTTCCCTGGCACTGGACGCGTTACCTTAAACGGGAGCATCGTCGTGCAGGGAGTTCCTCTGGAGCAAACCCCGCTGTGGGCGCGCGACCACACCTATGCGAGCGCCAATCTGGTGGAAATGCTGGGAGGCGCCGGCCTGAAAGCTGAGGTGCTGACGCTGCAAGCCATCGCACAGGGTGCGGAAATGGTGAGTGCTTACCTGGACGACGCCCGTAAGCGCGGCGTGGCGGCTATCGTCTGCGACGCCAAGACGGAGTCGGACCTTGGAGTGGTGGCGGTCGCCTCGCTATCAATGTGCGATGAAGTCATCTGGGTTGGTTCGGCAGGGCTTGCCTCCGCACTGGCCATAGCGGAAAGCAGCTCTGAACTTCCAGCACAGATTTCGCCTCTCATGTCTGGGCGAAAGAACGTGCTGGTCGTGGTTGGCTCTCTGGCCGAAGCATCGCGCCTGCAAGCCAGCACCCTTGTTGAGACTGGACTCGTGCGTCACGTTACCATTTCTCCAGACGCGCTTTTTGCTGGCCCATGCACGCCAGCCTGGCAAATGGGCTCCAAACAGCTTGCCCGGCATCTTGGCGCCCAAGAAGATGTCCTGTTGGAACTGGAGCGGACAGCCAACCCCGATCTCTCGCGTGGCACCTTGCTCTCCCAGAGGCTCGCTGAATTCGTCGACGACGCCGGCTCTTTCGGCGCGCTCATCGCGACCGGTGGCGACACAGTTTACGCTTTATTGTCAAAGTTGGGAGTCCACAGCATCCGGCTGCTCGACGAAGTCGAGCCTGGCGTGCCGTTGGGGCTTACAGTCGGCACATTATCCATACCGGTGGTCACCAAAGCCGGAGCCTTTGGCGATGCTCATAGTTTGCAACGCAGCTTAGAACGGCTGCACAGGTAGAATCCACTTATGTCACGTCCAGTCATTGCTATTACGATGGGCGATCCCGCCGGGGTCGGTCCTGAAATCATCATGAAAAGTTTTGCCCATGCGGATCTATTTGACCGCTGCCGCCCTCTGGTCATCGGCGACGTTGGACGGCTACGCCAGGCGGGTAAGATTACAGGCGTCAACCTCGCCATCAACGCCGTTGCGACACCTGCCGACGGCAAGTACAAGCCAGGCACGGTAGATGTCATCGACATCCCCGTAGTGCCGCCTGACCTTCCTTTCGGGAAGCTATCGGCTGCTGGTGGCGAGGCCGCCTACCGCTTTGTCGAATGCGCCGCTAAGTTGGCAATGGATGGAGCGGCGGATGCCATCTGCACGGCGCCTCTGAACAAAGAGGCTCTGCACATGGCTGGACACATCTTTCCCGGACACACCGAGATGCTGGCACATCTTACCGGCACCAAGGAAGTCTCCATGTTGCTGGTGGCGCCGAAGCTCCGGGTCATTCACGTGACTACGCACACTGGCCTGATTGATGCCATTGCGAAGATCAACCCCGGCTTGGTGGAGCGCACCATCGAACGGGCGGTTGATACTTTGGTGAAAGCCGGCATCGAGAATCCGCGGATAGGCGTCTGCGCTATCAACCCGCATGCCGGCGAGCACGGCTTGTTCGGTCACGGGGAAGAGGAAGAAAAGATTGAACCGGCAATTCGCAAATGCCTGGAACGCGGATGGAATGTGGAAGGACCTTTACCGGCCGACACACTTTTCTTCCGTGCTTCACGTGGAGACTTCGATTGCGTGGTTGCCATGTACCACGACCAAGGACACGGCCCCATAAAGGTGCTGGGCATCGAAGCTGGTGTGAATATCACGATCGGACTTCCCGTCGTGCGCACATCCGTCGATCATGGCACAGCTTTCGACATTGCAGGCACGGGCAAAGCCGACGAGCGCAGCTTGTTGGAAGCATTGCGGCAAGCCATCGATCTCGCCCCCAAACAGCGGCCCTGACTCGCACTGAGGTCTGCGCGGCAACTGTTGCTAAATCGCGCGTGGAGAAAGCAATTTTCTTTACTTAGGTACCGCTCGTGAGGACGAGCGGTACCTTCCATCAGGCCTTTACGAGCTTTTCGGCAAACCAGTCGGCGATGTAAGCAATGCCGATCGTCACATTGTCGCCTTGGGTATGCTCAGAGCCTCCTTCTTCACGAGTAAAGATCTTCAGAGTTTTGTCTTTGCTGCCGGCGGCTGCAAGTTCCTTACGCGCTGTTTCCAGGGAGATCTGTGCGTCCGCCTCACCATGAGTGATGAGGAACGGGCACTTAATTCTTGGGGCGACTCCTTCGAGGGTGAAGGGCTCAAGTTTCTTCAGCGCCTGATCTAATGTATCAACGCCCATGAACCAGGTGATGTGCTCACCGGGGACGGAGATGGACCGATTGAAAGCCGAATCGATGCGATCCTTCCACACGGCATGATAGTCGTACTGAGCCCCCCAGGCGACACAGGCCTTGAATCGCTTTTCAAAGGCAGCGGCGCGGGGAGCAAAATACCCTCCGAGACTCACGCCCAGGACGCCGATGCGATCCTTGTTCACGTCAGCCCTTTTCTCCAGGTAATCGATTGCCGCGCCGCCCGCAACTTCGGAGTCGTACCGGGCGGGCATGCCCCGAAATCGGATAGCCTCGCCGTTCCCCGGAGCGTCGACGATTAGACAGGCCATGCCGCGTTTTGCCAACTCCTGCACGCCTCGGAAATACTGGATCTCCTTGGTAACATCTAAGCCGTCGAAGAAGACAATCGTAGGCCACTTGACGCCCCGGGAGCCCGCTCTTTTTACGAAATAGGCCGGCAGGCTCTTGCCGCCTTCGAACGGGATTTCGACGGCCTCGACAGAAAGAAAGGAGACGTCTGGGATTCCTCTCTTAAATAGTTCCACCGACCGCGCATAGGCTTTCTGTGTTTCTGGAGTCCGGGGTTGGCGGAGCCTTTCTCCAATCTGAATGTAGTGTGCGGCGCGCATGTAAGCAGCCGAGGCGGTCTGGATGTGTCCTTTCTCCTTTGCTTGGTCGGCAAGGAGAGCTACCCGTTCCCCCATCTTGTTCCATTCAGTGAACCATGCAGCATTGTCGCCCGCCTTCTCCTGCAGGGCTGCGCAAACCTTGTAGACCTCGCCCATGTCCCCACCACCGCAGGGAAAAGCAGAGATCGCACCGCGAACGGCCGCGGACCACGTGTAGTTTCCGGGAAACATCATGAACGTTTCCGGTGGCATTTTTGTTTCGGCGGCTTCGGCCAAGAGGGAATCTCCGGCCAGAGCGGCTCCCGCCACGCCAGCACCCAAGGCTAGAAAACCCCTCCGATTGATCTTTCTTGCATCGCCAAGTTTGTCCATAGGTCTTCCTCCACCGATCCTGCAGCCAGATTCGCCAGGCAGGATTGAAGAAATTTTCTGATCTGGATCGCTGGGGATTGTATCGCTCATGAGCGAGTTTGCAAGTCAAATCTGCATTTACCCGCGAGCTGATGCGCGCATCTCAAGGAAAACAGGAAGGGTAGGGGGTATATATTTGTCGTGCAGACGAGAGAGTGGCAGAAGCGTGATTGTGCAACGCTCCTGCTGGGGCTGCCCATCTACTTACTCGATTTTTGTGCTGGACCTGGAGTGAATTCAGTGGGAAAGTCCACAACAGCACTGAACTGGGCCGAAGGACGGCAGCAAGGAGGGACCGTGTTTAACGTTGTGACGATTGCGAGAGAGTATGGCAGCGGCGGCGCAGAAATCGGACGCCGCGTGGCGGAGATGCTGGGCTGGGAATTGGTGGATAAGCAGATCATCGAGCGCGTGGCGGCTCTGGGAAAAGTTGACCGGGAGTGGGCCAAAGAGGCCGACGAACAGTCCAGCGCATGGTGGGAACGAGTGCTAAGCGGCTTCCGTCACGGCGGGCCGGAGGTTTACGTGGGCGGAGTTGCAGACACCGGGGTCGACCGTGATTCGCTGCAACAGTTTACGGCCCGAGTAATTGAGCAGGCGGGAAAGGCTGGCAATTGCGTGATCGTGGGGAGAAGTTCGCAGTGCGTATTACGCAGTCATCCACAGGCGCTTCACGTGTTGGTTTATGCGCCGATAAAGGAAAAGCTTGAACGGATGAGGCCGCGTCACCCACAAGAGCGCGACCTGCGAGCCCTGCTGCATCGTATGGATTCCGAGCGCCATCACTATACGCAGGAATATTACGGCTGCGATTCGGCCGTGCGAAGTCTGTACCATCTCTGCGTAAACAGCACGCTTGGACTTGATGCCTGTGCGGGAATAATCGTGAATGCGCTCCGTTTATCAGCGGCCGCGCAGAGACCGGAGAAAGAGGAGACTCCGGTTTAGACGGAACTGGGGGCATCGAGGTATCGCAGGACTACGATTGCCGCTACCGAGTCCTGCCCGATCCTACAACTCGCGCTGTTGGAGCCTGGTTCCTTGAAGTGGCCATCCGAGATCCTTCCCCGCAACTTTTCCAAAACTGATGTTCGATGCGCAGATCCTGGAACCCGAGGTTTGTGTGGAGTTCCGGTTTCCCCCAACCCTGGGTTCGCACGCTTGGGGAAACCGCGTTCGACATTGTTCACACCTCGAGCACTTCCCACCGCCGACGCGCGTCCTGAATGAAAAGCGCAAATCCTCTTCCATTACGGTGTTAGTCGAGGCGATAACGGCTTCCAGAGAGGCGGAAGAGTGGCTTCCAGAGAAGACGGTTGATGGTAACAACCATGGCTGCCATGACGACGGTGGAGATCAGGAGTAGACGCGAATTGCCACTATCGCTGGCCAGGCTGATCTGTGCACCCAGGCCGAGGGTGGTAAAGGTGTGGTCATTGGTACGGAAATACTCGGCGACGATGCTGGCGTTCCATGCGCCTCCTGAGGCGGTGACGAGCCCGGTAATTAGGTATGGAAAGATGCCGGGTAGGATTACGGTCATCCAGCGCTCGCGGAAGTTGAAGCGGAAGATGTCGGAGACATCTCGCATGTCGCTGGGGATGGCGAGAGCCCCTGCGATGACATTGAAAAGAATGTACCACTGAGTTCCCAGAAGCATGAGGACAATGGAGGCGGTATTCATGCCTCCACCCATGCCAATGATGGCGATGAGAATAATGGGGAACAGAGCAGTGGCCGGGACAGAGGCGGCGATCTGAGCGAGGGGCTGAGCATAGCGCGCCATCCGCGGATGAAAACCGATAGCGACCCCGGCAGGAATGGTCCATGCGAGGGCAATGAGGAGTGAGACAGTAACACGAAGGAGAGTGGCCCCAGCGGCATGAAGGGTTAGGGTGAACTCGGCGCGGGAAAGATGGGAGAGCAGTATTCCGGCCTTGAATAGGGCAAAGCAGGTAAGGCTGCCGAAAACAACGGCCGGGATCGCAACGAATGCCTTGCCTGTGCGTGAATCGGCGGATTTGGAAGCGTCAGCGGAATGCTGATGCGCGAGATACATGACAATGCGCTCGGAGAGCGGAGAGACGATCCGCTGGCGCACCGTGCGAAGCACTGCGGAGTTGAAGAGCATGGCAAGCAGCGGCGACCGGGGCGGAGCGGCAGATTCAACTTGCTCGAATTTGAATTTGTCAGACCAGACGATAAGGGGGCGCCAGAGAAGCTGGTCGAGCAAGACAATCACTGCGATGAGAGTGGCCAAGCCCCAGGCCATGGCTTGCTTGTCACCGTTGTCTGCGGCGGTTTTGAGGTAGGACCCGAGGCCGGGAAGGCGGAAGTCGCGATTCTGGAGGACAAACATCTCACATAGCATGAGGGTGAACCATCCCTGAGCGACAGATACCATGGAGTTCCAGACCAGTCCGATGGTACTGAAGGGAAGCTCCAGCTGGAAGAAGCGCTGCCAGCGGCTGAAGCTGTATATGCGTGTGGCTTCGCGAAGTTCGCGGGGGATGGCCTTGAGTGAGGAGTAGAAGCTGAACGCCATGTTCCAGACCTGGCCGGTGAAGATGAGGACAATGGACCCAAGTTCCAGGCCGAACTGGCGGGTGGGAAAAAGCGCGACCATGGCGAGCATGACGCCAGGCAGGAAGCTAAGCACGGGAATGGATTGAAGAATGTCTAGAATGGCAATCAGCGGAGCTTCGAGGCGTTTGTTGTAAGCCGCGATGTAGCCATAGGCGAGGGCGAAGATGAGGCTGAGCACGTAAGCCACACCCATGCGAACCAGTGAGTAGAAGGCATAAATGGGCAGAGCACCGGGGGAGCGCTGAATGACAGCCTCAGCCACCGGTGCCGTAGACCAGTAACGGGCGATGAACGCGAGCGCATAGAAGATCGCTATAAGTCCGGCGAAAACGGCAAAATCCATCAGTAACGGCCAGGTACGGACGCGTGCAGCGGATTGAGCGAAGGTTCGGACGCGCCGGATCACTGGCTTAATATCTCCGGTGTCGCTTCGGCCTGATGCAAATAGAGGCGCTGACGGTCTGCGTCGTACTCGAAGAGTTCGGCGTAGCGTCCCCAGCTAATCGCGGTTTCAAGCTGGCGCTTAGCTTCCTCCGCACTGAAGTGCTCGTCCAGGAGATCCTGAAAGAGCGCCTCTGGAGCGGAGTGGTCGCGCTTGGCCTCAAGAGTCTTGGTGATCTGACGGAGCAGCGTGACGTGCGAGAGGACGGCCTGACGGAAAAGCTCCTTCTGGCGGAGGATTTCGGCGTTAGCGAATTCGTGGCCTTCGGGGGTGATCTGAGCATCTCCCTCTTCGATTTTGAGGAAACCAAGCTGGTGGGCAGCATCGACGATGGGCAGCAGGTCGTCAAGTTCAAAGGAGAGCTCGTCGGCGAGACGGTACATGTCTTCTCGGCCGTTGGGATTCTCGTCGATTAGCTCCAGGAGTCCAGCGATACCTCCAGGCCGGGCATGGGAAAGCATTTGATAGGCGGCACGAGGAGTCTTGGCATAGGGCACCAATGGCCCTTGCGGTGGACGTAGGGGCGGCATGTCGTGCTGACTGGGCGAGGTCAGTACTTTGTAAATGTAGTCGACATATCCGGTGAACTCGTCTGATTTGCGCTCGCGTGGGCGCGCAATAGCGACTTCGAAATCAGTGCGGATGCAGCCGGGATTCTTGCCTAGGACAATGATGCGATCGGCAAGCAGGACGGCTTCCTCGATGTTGTGGGTAACGATGAAGATGGCCTTAGTGGGGATGGCTTTCTTGCCCCAGAGCTCGAGAAGCTCGCTACGAAGGTTCTCAGCGGTGAGCACGTCGAGGGCAGAAAAGGGCTCATCCATGAAGAGGACTTCGGGTTCGACTACGAGGGCCCGGGCAAAACCGACACGCTGCTTCATACCTCCAGAGAGCTCCTTGGGATAGGCTTGCTCAAAGCCATCGAGTCCGACAGTGTCGAGGATCTTGAGGCTGCGCTTGCGGCGCTCGAAGGAATTGACGCCGCGCGCTTTTAGCGGGGCCTCCACATTTTCAAAGACGGTGAGCCATGGGAAGAGGGCGAAGCTCTGGAAGACAATACTGACATTGGGCGAGCAGTCGCGAATGGGGCATCCGTGCCAGAAGACCTCCCCGGCCGAGGGGCTGGTAAGGCCAGTGAGCATACGCAGCAGAGTGCTTTTGCCAGAGCCGGAGGGACCGAGCAGGGCGAGGATCTGACCGGGCTCAATGGCAAGATCGGTGGGAGCAATGACCGGAATCGTGGCCGAGTCGTGCTCTCCGTAGAACTTTTCAACCTTCGAGGCCTGGATGATCGCTTCTGGCATTATCTCTCCCGTCCGAGAGCGCGTGGGATCAGGCGCGGCAGGCTGCAAACGCCGATGCTCCCTAAGATAACAGTTCAATGTGAATGAACGGGAACAAATGGGGACAGAGTTGGATCCCAAATAGAGGCGCGGCGTCTTCGGGAGCCGGCCATGTTCGCTCGAAGCTTAAAGCGCCGCAACTCGCCTTTGTACAAAGAGAAAGTACAGGGCCACAAGAATCAGGAGCAAGCCATACACCCCGAGCACCACTGGCGCCGTAAGCATCGGAACAAGCCAGCCCGAGAGCAGGTTTCCCATGGGCATGCCACCGCGAAAAGCACAGTTGTACACGCTCATCACTCGTCCGCGCATTTCGTTGGTAGTGATCAACTGCACTAGCGAATTCACCGTGGCGAAAACCGACATCATTGAGGCCCCCACAAGTGCCAGCATGACATAACTAAACGGCAAAGATCTCGAAATGGAAAACCCCGTGACTCCGGCACCCAGACAGATCATCATTGTGAGAGCAACTCTCCCCTTATTACGAATATTGCCTCTGCCCGCGACTACAAGCGAACCTAAGATTGAGCCGATTCCCATAAGTGAAAGCAGGCTTCCATAAACTTCAGGTCCGCGATGAAAAATGTCTTTGACGAACACCGGAAGATAGGTTCGCATTGGCATGCTCAAGGCGGTCATGCAAAACGCAAGCAAGATAAGCGCCTCCATGGAGTCCTGCTTGCGAACGAATCTGATGCCCTCCTTCAGGCTACTGAAGATCGACTCGGTCGTGACTGGCGGTAGGTATCGGGCTGAGATGATGGAAAGGGAGATGATCGGCGCGAGAAATGAGAGTGCGTTGAGTCCGAAACACCACTTCTCGCCCAGCCCCGCCAACGCCAGACCGGCGAGCGCTGGTCCAATGGTTACCGCCGTGTTGAACTGGATCGAATTCAGCGCAATAGCGTTCGGCATGTCCTCTCTCTTGACCAGGGTGGGGATCAGTGCCTGGTATGCCGGCGCGCCAAAGGCCTGTGCCAGGCCAGAGATGAACGAGAGACAGAGGATGTACCCCACATGTATGAGTCCGGTCGCCACCAGCACTGTGAGCAGCGTCGCACTCGCCATCTGCACGTACTGTGAGACAAGGAGGATCTTCCGCCGCTCGATCCGGTCGGCCACAACTCCACCGATCAATGAGAAGAGGAAAATGGGAATGCCCCCCAGAAACTGATCTAGCGCGAGGAGAAAAGCCGAATGACTTAGCCGGTAGATCAACCAGCCCTGCGCCACGATCTGCATCCAGGTGCCAATGCTGGACACACAGGCCCCGAACCACATCAGACGGAAATCTTGATACTGAAATGCTTTGAATATCTTGCGAAAGGTCGTTGTTTCCATGTGCTCCGCGTCTCAAGTGTCCAGAGTCTATATTCGCATGGGCACAGGTCTCACACTGCCTTTGGTGAGAAATCAGCTTACCTCGATTGGGTGTTAGGGAATGCTCGATAGAGGACGGAAGAGCCTGCCCGAAGCGCAGAGGCCCCGGAACGATTCCAGGGCCCGGGAATGAAAGGGCAATTAGTCGCTGGTGTAATAGTCAACGGCAACAGGACTTTCGAAGAGCGAGTAGTCACGGGTAACGACGGTGATGCCGCTTTCGGTAACGAAATACTTCTGGCGATCGGCCTCCGTGTCATACCCAATGACGCTTCCCTCAGGAAGTTGGACGTCGCGGTCGATAATGGTTTTACGAATGCGGCAGTGGCGCCCAATGCTGACGTGGCTGAACAGGATGCTGGAGTCGACCTCGGCATAGGAGTTGACGCGTACATCAGGCGAGAGGACGCTGTCTCGGACCGAGCCGCCGGAGATGATGCATCCATGGCTGATGACGGAATCTACGGCCATCCCTGTGCGGCCCGCCTCGGCGAAGACGAACTTAGCCGGCGGATACTGGCGCTGATAGCCACGGATTGGCCAGCTCTGATCGTAGAGGTTGAAGACCGGCGAGACGGAGGCCACATCCATGTTGGCCTCGTAGTAAGCCTCGAGAGTCCCCACGTCGCGCCAATAGAGGGCTTCTTTGTGGTTTTCATCGATGAAGTTGAAGGAGTACACCTTGTAGTCATCGACCATCCGCGGAAGGATGTTGTAGCCGAAGTCGTGGCGCGACTCCTGATCTTCGGCGTCCTTGAGCAGCGCGGGGATAAGCACGTCGGTATTAAAGAGATATATCCCCATGGAAGCCGAAATCATATTGGAATTGTACGGGGAACGCAGATCGGTCTTCTTCGGCTTCTCCTGGAATCCGGTGACGCGGCCATCCTTGGCGAGCTCGACGACACCGAACTGACTCGACTCGCCGGGGTCGATGAGGATAGTGGCGATGGTGACATCGGCGCCGGATTGCTTGTGCTGCTCGAGCATGAGCTCGTAGTTCATTTTGTAGATGTGGTCGCCAGACAGAATGAGAACATATTTGGAACGTTCACTGCCGATGGAGTAGATGTTCTGATAGACCGCATCGGCTGTTCCCTTGTACCAGTCCTCGCTGACACGCTTCATGGGCGGCAGGATCTCGACGAACTCCCCAAGCTCGCTGGCGACGATCTGCCAAGCCTCTCGGATGTGGCGATTGAGGCTGAGCGCCTTGTACTGAGTGAGGATATAAACCTTGCGCAGAGCAGAGTTGATGCAGTTGGACAGGGTTACGTCAATGATGCGGTAAATCCCGCCGAAGGTAACAGCGGGCTTTGCGCGGTCGCGGGTGAGCGGATAGAGCCGTTCGCCGGCGCCGCCTGCTAGCAGGACTCCCAGAGTGTCCTTCATCGTCCATCCTGAACGCACAATTTTCCGGCTGATGAGTGCAGCACAAAAGCCGTCGGCACAGTTCATAAAAAGATCAAAAGCAGCACGCAACTGGCAACAGAGGATGGTAGCACACGAGGGCGGATCCTCCGGGGGATGAAACGACGGAATCAGGCTGCCTTTTCCCTGTTCCTACCGGGCTTTGGCTCAATGGAGATTCTGAGGGACTTCAGAAAACGCGCATCCTGGGGGCTGATGCGCAACTCGGGTTCGCCTGGGCGCGGGGGGGGTGCGACAGGGGCATCCGCTTCGCGCTTATTGAAACCGACGGTGGCTTCGAGGACGACGAAGATGTCATAGCCGCCGGCTTTGATGCGGGCAATGACATCGGCGATGTGCTCGGATTCAGAAATGGAGTCATTAATGGCTTCGCCGAGTTGCTGCATAAGCCGTTCGAGGTTCTGGTCCACGATGATTTCTCCAAAGAAAAGCAAATTTATTAGATGCACCAAGGAGACACTTAGGTTTTTGCGGTGGGCAGGGCAAAAGTCCCAGTAGAGCTGTCCTTTGGGGGATACTCCCTCCCTGAGGCGTGGCGTGCGGAGTTACAATAAGGGTTGCTATGAGCGATGCGAAGTCTCCGAGAAGACAACTCTCGCTCGGCGGGATGCTGGGCGCGGGGGCCGGAACGGCTTTCCGACTGCTTCGCGGCAAGCCGGGCCGAAACTCACGAATGTTTCGTGGTGTCCGTTCGGGTGTCAGTGGCTTTTTGAAGCCGGTACTGGCAGCTCTTAGGGTGTTGTTTTTGGAAGTGAGTGGATTTATATTTCTTTGCTTTTCCGTAATCATCGTAAGTGCCTTCATTCGCGAATGCAGAAAGTATGCGATGCACCAGGCTGGATTGGAGCGGGTCGTATTGGCGGGAGCGGTGGGCGCTATGTTTTTATATTTTGGAGTGAGTTCCTTCTGGCGGGCTCGCCAGAAGCGTTCAAGAATTTAAGCCCAGAGAGGCCGTTCAATGTCTGACAAAGCTACGGCAACGAAGAAACCGGAAAAAGTCTTTCAAACTACGTCTCATATCGTTATCAACCCATTTTATACTCCTGCAGATCTCTCCGATTTCAACTATGAACACGAACTGAATACACCTGGAAGCTTCCCGTTCACGCGTGGTGTACAGGCTTCCATGTACCGCGGACGGCTGTGGACAATGCGGCAATACGCGGGCATGGGCGATGCGGAAGAAAGCAACAAGCGCTATCGCTTCCTGCTTAGCCAGGGCACGAAGGGATTGTCGGTCGCATTCGATCTGCCGACCCAGATTGGCTACGACAGCGACGACCCTTACGCGCTGGGCGAAGTTGGCAAGGTGGGCGTGGCAATCGACACGGTCGAGGACATGCAGCGGCTGTTCGACAGCATTGACATGGAAAAGGTTTCCACCTCGATGACGATTAACGCATCGGCGGCGGTGCTGCTGGCACTCTACGTTGCGGTTGCCAAGCGCAACGGTTTCGACGCGAAGAAATTGAGCGGCACGA
>Ga0181520_10000824_pt1 | contig 66859 bp, 45 predicted proteins | sample PEATcosm2014_Bin_29_FD_132451 | JGI IMG/M metagenome (GOLD analysis project Ga0181520, IMG submission 132451) | Peatland microbial communities from MTU Mesocosm Facility, Houghton, MI, USA - PEATcosm2014_Bin02_30_metaG | ecosystem: Environmental > Terrestrial > Soil > Wetlands > Peat | place...
CCGCCTTTTGGGGCGGTTTGTAAAGTGCTTATTTTATTGATGTTATGGTGGACGCGGTAGGAATCGAACCTACAACCTGTCGGTTAAGAGCCGAATGCTCTGCCAGTTGAGCTACGCGTCCAGACCTTCTGAAAACCGTGCGAAGTGGCTTGCGCGCGGCTTAAGTAAAATGAGATTTCTCGTTCGGCTACTTGAAAAATATATCACAGTCGCTGCGCTCACTCAAAACGCCTACTCGTCGCGAGGTTTCGCCCTAAAAATTAAAAGCCAGACCGGCGCGGAAGCCGCGTTGATCCTGCGCGAAAACCACCACTTAGCCGTCGCTCAACAGGTAGGGACGATATCCTTGCGCGATCAGATTTCTCAAGTCGAGCAGCGCGTCCAGGCTACAGTTATGGCTGAGATGAATGGGTTGGCGCATATGCAGGTTGAGCCAGGGTTCGGCAGCGTTCACCTCATAAGCAGCGGCTTCAGTGATGCTGTCCTCCGGCTGCCAACGGTAGCTGGCCCGCCATTTGGTTCTGCTGCCTTCCAATGTGCCGGAGAGCGAGAGCGAGTAAGCCTGTGTGCGCCGCGGGCGAACTCCGGCGATCACCTGAGCAAGTGAGACGCGTTGCGGCTGTTCGGAGATGAAAAGCGCGTCGCTATTGGCATAGCTCAAGCGGGCACGACTGCCGCCGGGCAGGCGGTGCTCAACGCTGGCCGTCACTCCAGAGGTGGAGAACTGCGGGCCGTCTGCATGGAGCAGTCCGTTTGTAGAATCCACGAGCACCGTCGCAGATTCAGTATTGCCGACTGCAAAGCGGCCCGCCGCCTCGATCTCTGGATTGTCGATGCGGTCGGAGAAGGCCGCGACAGCGAAGCCCGAGGCATCTGTTTTCCGCTCCCAGCCGAGCTCCTGATGAAGTCCGTGTTCGATGGCAAGCGCACCGGCGTGGGCGGAGATCGCTGGCAACCATGCGCGCGCCTCAGTCTGCTCGGCATCGGTCGCTCCGGGCAGGAAGGTGGTCAGGCGATAGCGTATCGCTGTGCTGTCCTTGTGCCAGCCTGCCGAGGCAAAGGGTAGAAGATTTGCCGTCGTCTCTGGGACCGGTCCGGAAAGCCGTGCTACTACAGTGTCCGCACCGGCCTCAACCTCAATCCTGTCGCCGAGATGTATCGTCTCCCAACTGCGAAGTGCGGCCTCTTCCAGCCCATCGGCCCCCGAAGAATCCAACTCCGGATGAAGAGCAACGGCGGCCACAGCCTGCACGGAGCCGGCAAATCCAAGATCTTGGCGGAAGCCCAGCATGGATTCCATGCCCACATCGGTGCTGGGATCGAAATCGACGCGGGCCAAAAGCTCCTGACTATCGGTGGGCGTCACTTCCACTGCGGCCGAGATGCGCTCGCCGCTCTCGCCGAATGTGCCCTCCTGGCCCGCGGCTACCAAGCGGGCCTTCAGACGGGGATGCGCGCCAGAGCTATCGCTTGCCACGATCAACGGGCCGTCCTCAAGCCAGCGCAGCAGCGGGCGATTGGCCGCGGAGCGCAGAGTCCAGGCCCAATCGTCTTTTTGGGCGTTGCTCGCGCGCGGCTCTGCCGGCAGCCAATGCATCGCCTCGTACAGACTGTTGAGCGTAATGTTGATCACGGTGTTGGAGCGAACGCGGACGTTCTCGCGTAGCGAGGGCAGAAACCATGCGCCCATTGCCTTCACCGCATAGCGGCCGGGCAGGATCGAGGTGATGAGATAGCGGCCTTTGGCGTCGGTGTAGACGCTGGAGATAACGCTCAGATCGGGCCGCAGTAACTGCACCTCTGCGCCAATCTGCGGCACACCTGCCGAGTCGCACACTTCTCCGCTCACCGACCCCGAGGGTGAAGCTGGGGCAGCCGCCCGCATCAAGCTGCAGCCATAGGCGGACAGCACAGCAAAAGCAACGAGATGGACTCTGCGCATCATCATTCTCTGAATGACCGGCAGCGTCGCTGGCAATAGGAGTTCAAGTCAATCCCCGCAGCTCGCCGAATCTAGTGTCCGGTCAGCTTTTCGCGGGGATACATTCTATTCAACGACAAAAGCCGCCGATTGCGCAATCTCTTGTTTTGAGAGCGCATCATCGACTTTGACCGTCACCTTGTATCTTCCCGGCTCAAGCCCCGCCATCGGCAAAGACTTTTCGACGGTTAACTGGTCGCTATGAGAACCCAGTTCACTGGACGCCAGTTGCTTTTCCAGTACCACCGTTTCTGAGGCCGCTGTGGTCGCCGTAGCAGGAACACTCTTGATGATCTGATAAGTCACCGTGGCTTGATTGCTGCGGGTAGCCTCATCGACCTGCAAGTTGTAAACCTGCATCCAGAAGTTAAGCTGCTGGGCGCGCTTGAAGCTGACCGGCTTGGCCGGACTCGAGCTAACGCGCGGCCGGATGTAGGTATTGCCAATGATAAAGTTGCCGCTGCCGATCTCGCGCGAGGAGACCGTGTTCATCTGGTCGGCAAGAATCAACGACGAGGCGCCCAGCTTTTCATCACGATAAATCGGCACATCCAGGCTGCGCCCGTAATAACCCATGTGGTCTGGGTTGTTGACGTCTTTGATTGCAATATCCAGCCGGTAAAGTCCGGGCACCAGCGGAAGCGCCTTCCAGTAGACCGATTGGCGATCCAGCGTCTTCTCCAGCAACTCGGCTGGCTGCGTCACCTGCACCGTATCCTCGAAGGTCTGCACCGTCTTGTGCATGATGGTGGTGACCTTGCCCAGGATGTTCACCTGGCCTTTGGCAACGCCATCCTTGGTTACAAAGGAGATGTCGCGGTTCTTGATCTGGATCGTGATAGGAACCAGCACCGTGCTTTCCGTTACCTTGACATAATCTGTTCGGACATCAAAGGGAAAGACCGGCCCGGTGAGCAGTTTGTGCTCGGAGATGAACGCGTCCAGATCCGTGTACTTGATAGGCGGCGGAGCGAATACCTTGGCCATCAGCTCAATGCGGTCAAACTGTTTGGTCTGGCGCTGATCCTTCGCGTCCGGATCTCCCAGGGTTTCCAGCCCGCCGTGCAGGCGATCGGCCTTGCTGGCACGGCCCTCTTGTTCTGCCATCGTCAAGCCCGCGCCGGGCACATTCATTAGCGCGTCCTTTTCGCCGCGGTTGATGGTGAAATGGTAGTCGCCGCACATACAGGTATCGACAAACTCAAGATCGACATTTTCGCCGATGCTCTCGATATATCGGTAATGCCATATCTCGAAGGGGAATGTAGAGGTAGATCCGCCGCCTTCATCCATGGGCCGGTCGTAGGATCCTGCCGAGGGGTGGGCGTCAATGTCGTCCGGTTTGCCAAAGGAGATGTAGACGTGGCCGCGGTCCGTCTTCCAGCCGGGCTTGCCGGCGGCAAAGTGCTCGTTGGCATAAGCAATGCGCCGATAGTGCTCCTCGCGGAACTCATTCTCCGGCGAATCCGGACTGGGGTTTCGGCGCTGCCAGAAGTTCTCGATGAAGGCCTCGCGCTCCTCGTCGTTCGAGAGGTTCTTGAAGGCCCTGCGCTCTTCATCGGTGATGATGTATGTCGCATCCTGCTCCAGCCAGGTCTTGTAGGGGCCCTTCAACTCCTGCCTGACACCCCTCAGCGCATCCCGCTTCTCCTTGTCGGAGCGCTCGCGCTTGAGAGGATCCACTTCCGGACTAGTTTCCTGACTTTGGCCGCTGGCTGGCTGTGCCTGACTCTGTGAACTCGATGCCTGCTGGGCGCGAAAACTGTTCGTAGGCGTGAAGACCAGGCCGAAACCCAGTGCGGCGAAGAGTACATTACGGTGTTTGAGCATCATATGCCTTGAAAACTCCTGCAATCCCTCATTCTACGGCTTCCGATAGGGTAGGGCAAGATTCCGAGAGGGCGGCTTGCAGGTTGGACGCAAATCCACTTCCAGGGAGAGCAGGAATCTTGCCCCCGGCTATTCTTTTGACTGCCCGTCGAACTGCGGCGGCGCCAATTGCGTAGCTTAGAATGATAGCTTGCAGGCATTGCAGTCAAAGGATGAGAGGAAGATGGCTCTGAACGGCAATAATAAAGACGCGCAACCCACGCTCCCGCCCAGCGGAGACATGATTATCGTCGAAGATCTATGGCGCACATATGATATGGGCTCCGAGCAGCAGGTGCAGGCCCTTCGCGGAGTCTCCCTGCGCATTAAACACAATGAATATGTGGCCATCATGGGTCCATCAGGCTCCGGCAAGTCTACACTGATGAACCTCATCGGCTGCCTCGACACCCCCTCCGATGGCCGCTACTGGCTCAACGGACAGTTAGTTAGCCAACTCGACGACGACCAGTTGGCCCGCATTCGCAACAAAGAGATTGGCTTCGTCTTCCAGACCTTCAACCTGCTGGCGAGGGCCTCGGCCCTCCACAATGTCGAGCTGCCGCTCATCTATAACGGCACCCCGGCTGACGAGCGCATCGCCCGCGCCAAAGCAGCGCTCGCCGACGTCGGCCTCGAGTCGCGTATCCTTCACAAGCCCAACGAACTCTCCGGCGGTCAGCGGCAGCGCGTGGCCGTGGCCCGTGCGTTGGTCAATCACCCCTCCATCATCCTCGCCGACGAGCCTACCGGCAACCTCGACTCCAAGACCGGCCTCGAGATCATGGCCCACTTTGACACCCTTCACGCCCATGGAAATACCATCGTCCTGGTCACGCACGAGCCAGACATCGCCGAGTACGCCCACCGCGTCGTCCACATCCGCGACGGCCAGATCTACTCCGACGAGCCTTCCAGACGCTTCATGAAAAGCTGATCCCCTAAATCCAGCCACGCCAGAACCGGAAAGACAAATTCTTTTTCCGGTTCATGTTTTTCCCCTCAACGCCGATGAAACCTTTGCAGGCCTTGTAATCGTAACTTGGGCCATGGAGGCGAGGCACGTTGAGAGCCATGCATAGCGCCGCTCAGTTCCCGTCCTCGGCCTCTCGATTGACCCTGGTAGATGTGGAATCCCCTCCCGAGGCCCAGCCCGTCGGGGTCAGCGCTGCTTGGCGCAAGTTATTGATGCAGGCTGAGATGGCAGCGCCCCACGTGCAGTTGGCCGCCATCGAAGGCGAACACGGCACAGGCAAACACGTTCTCGCTCGTTATCTCTTCAGCCGCTCGCCGCTGGCCTCCAGCAGCTTCACGCGCCGCGACGCCCGCGAATGGCTGGTCACCGACGCCGATCCCGCCACACTCGCTGGCTTCACTTATCTCGACCGCGTGGACTTGCTCGCCCCTCCGGGCCAAGGTTTGCTGCTCAGTGTGCTCAAAGCTCTTCAGGATCGTCCCCCAGGCCGCTTCGTTCTGCTGGCCTCCTCGCAGACTTCACTGCGCCAGATGGCCGCGCAGGGGCTTTTGCTCCCTGACCTCGCCTTCCGGCTCACCGCCGTGCGCTTTGCCGTGCCCGCGCTCCGTCAGCGCCGGGAAGATATTCCCGTCCTCGCCCAGTCCCTTCTCGACCGTATCTGCGGTCTCTATCAGCAGCGCCCCGTCATCCTTGGCCCCGGCACACTCGCCCGTCTCCTCCAACACAACTGGCCCGGAAACGTCCGCGAACTCGCCGCCGTCCTTGAAACCGCGTTGTTAGAAGCCAACAACGGCATCATCCGCCCCGACGATCTCGCCTTGCCTTCCGGCCTCGAAACCATCGCTCCGGATTCATTGCAACAGCAAGCCGCTGTGCACACCGACAGCCTCAACCTCGACGCCGTCATCCAGCATCATGTGCAATATGTCCTCGACCTCAACCGCGGCAACAAGCTCCGCGCTGCCCGCCAGCTCGGCATCAGCCGCTCCACCCTCTACCGCATCCTCGGCAACGAAAACATCCTCGCCCATTGATAAACTGCGCTTCCATGTAAAAAACTTGTCATCCTGAGCGAGCGAAGCGAGTCGAAGGACCTGTGGTTGGCTAGTGGCGCAGATTCTGTTAACAAACGAATCGAAATCCACGAACCCCATTGTCCACTGTTCACTGTCGAACTCCGCCGTTCATCACGCCAATCCCCGCAACTCGCCTTAGAACCCACTCACTCATCGGATGAAATTTTCCGCAGTCTGCGCACACCGTCACCGGATACTGCGCCGAGCAGTGCGGGCAAACGGCTCCGCTCAGGAATGTATCGAACTTCTGTCCGCAAGCCGCGCACCGCCAGTTTTCTCCCAGCAGCGGCGTCGCCCCGCAGCTTGGGCAGGCAAAGCCCTGCCGTCGCGGCAATCGTTCCTGGCGCAGCATCGCCCGCGCCCGCTGTAGCCCGCTCCAGCAATTCATCAGCATGAAGGCGGCAATCATTCCCATCCAGAAGGACCGCATCAGCAGCGCCAGTCCGATGAATCCCAACACGCCTACGAAGCCCAGAACCGTGGCCACCATCAGGCTGCGTCCGCGTCCCAGCACAAACCACAGCAGTGAGCGAAGAATCTGTCCGCCATCCAGCGGATAGATCGGCAGAATATTGAAGACCAGCAAACTGATGTCAATCACCAGAACCGACCGCACGAATACATAGACATCGGGCAGCGACTGCTGCCATCCCAGCGACCGGCCCGTGTAATACGCTCCGGCAAGAATCGGTATCAGCGCCACATTCACCAGCGGCCCTGCAGCAATGCTCCACAGCGTAGCACCCGGACGTTGCGGCGGGTCCACAAACGCCACTCCGCCCAGCGGCCACAGCATGATCCGGTTGGCCGTTCCGCCCACCTGCCTACAGGCCAGCGCGTGTCCAAACTCATGCGTCAGCACAATCAGAAACAGCGACAGATACTCCAGCACATTCCACGTAACGGAACTGTATCGGCCCTGCCGCTGATTGATTTCAATCACGGCTACGATGAACCACGACCAGTGCAGAAACAGGTCTACACCAGCAAGACGAAAGAGATGAATGGAACCCTGGCGCATATTGAGCATGGCAGTAGCTTACTTCATCCCACCGTCTTCCGCGGCCATCCTCTACACTTTATTCGAGGGCGATTTCTCCCCTTCATTTCACGGAGGTACTCTTTCCATGATCCGATCTCCCTTCCCCGCTCTGACCATCGCCGCATTTGTGATGCTGGCTTTCATCCCCAAACTGCGCGCGCAGGCCGCCGGCAGCGCTTCCGCTCCAGCCGCTTCCTCAGTCGAAGCCAATCTCAAAGCACTCAGCGCGATCTTCGAGGATTACTGGCAAGCGAATCTCGAGCGCAATCCCGAATTCGCCTCGCAGTTGGGTGACGCGCGTTACAACGACCGCATCACCGACTACTCCGTCCAGGCCCAGAACGCGTGGCTCGCCCGCGAGCAGGAGTTCCTGATGCAGCTTGCCGCGATTGACACCACCGGCCTCGCCGAGCAGGAGAAGATCAGCCGCGACTTGCTAATGCGCCAGTTTGCCGAAGACGCCGAGGCCGCGCAATTCAAAGAGTGGGAGATGCCGCTCACGCAGATGGACGGCATTCACACCACCTATCCGCAGTTGGTGGCGCAGTTGAGCTTTGTCACGGTCAAGGACTACGACGACTGGATCGCCCGCCTCCACGCCATGCCCAAAGCCTTTGAGCAGGTCACGACCAATCTCTCCATCGGCATCGACGATCATCGTGTGCCGCCGCGCTACATCCTGGAAAAGGTGCTCGATCAGGTCAAGGACCTGGCCAATCAAAAGCCTGAAGACTCGCCCTTCGCCATGCCGCTCAAGAGCTTTCCCGCCGACATCAAGCCCGCCGACCGCGAGCGCATCAAGACCGAAATGCTCGACGCCATCGGCAAGGAAGTGCTGCCCGCTTACAAGCATTTTGCGCGCTTTCTCGCGGCGAGCTACATTCCCGCCGGACGCACAGAGCCTGGAATCAGTGCGCTGCCCGACGGCGCAAAGTATTACGAATTCTGTATTCGTCGCACCACCACCACCGGCCTGACTGCTGCGCAGATTCATCAGATCGGCATCGACGAAGTCAAGCGCGATGAGGTCGAGATGCTGGCCATCGCGCAGAAGCTCGGCTTTGCCGACCTCGCGAGTTTTCGCGCCAGCCTCAAGACCAATCCCAAGCTGCATCCCGCCTCGGCGGACGCGCTCTTCGCGGCATATCGCGGCTATCTCGCGCCCATGCAGGCTCATCTGCCGCAGCTCTTTGGCCGTCTGCCCAAAGCGCCCTTCGAGGTGGCCGTCGTGCCTGAGTATATGGAGAAGACCGCGCCCCAGGCCTACTACGAACCGGGAACCCCCGACGGCAGCCGCCCGGGACGCATCCGCGTCAACCTCTATAACGCCACCAGCCGCAACCTCGATTCCGTCGAGGCCATCGCTTATCACGAAGGCATTCCCGGCCATCATCTGCAAATCGCCATCGCGCAGGAGCTGACCGATGTGCCCACCTTCCGCAAGTACGAAGGCTATACCGCGTATGTCGAGGGCTGGGCGCTCTACACTGAGCGCCTCGGCAAAGACGCAGGCTTCTACCAAGACCCCTACTCCGACTACGGCCGTCTGGAGGCCGACATCTGGCGCGCCATCCGTCTCGTCGTTGACACCGGCGTCCACTCGCAGCATTGGAGCCGTCAGCAGATGGTCGATTACTTCCACGATCACTCTGCCATCGACGAAACCAATATTCAATCTGAAGTTGATCGTTACATCGCGTGGCCCAGTCAGGCTCTGGCCTACAAGATCGGCCAACTCAAAATCCTCGAGCTGCGCGACCGCGCCAAAAAGTCTCTCGGCACGAGCTTCGACCTGCGCGCCTTCCACGATCAGGTGCTCGACGCCGGCGCCCTGCCGCTCGACGTGCTCACCGACCGCATCGACGCCTGGATCGCCGCGCAGAAGGCGGCGTTGCGTTGACCATCGGCCTCGTGATGGCCCCCGATTATCCGGTCCGCAAAAAAACCAAAGCCGAATGACGCGGAAATCGCGCCATCCGGCTCGGAGAGATTCGGCAGCGGAAGATCCAGTTGGTACAGTATCTTCCGCTGCCTACAAACAAGCACTGCGTTCAGCCTAGCTTAGAAGATCAGCTTCAACGCCATTTCGCCTTGACGATAGCTGCCATTGTAGCCAGTGATGGTTCCAAAGGCAGTGCTGGTCACAGTGGTGTTGGGGTTGCCGAGTTGGGTGTGGTTGAGCACATTGAAGTACTCAGCCCTGAAATCAACCTTCACAGAACGATAGACCGCGAAGGTGCGAGTGAGGGTGCTGTCCCAGTTTGTGTATCCCGGTCCGCGGAGCGAACCCTTGATCACGTTGCCGTAGCCGGTGCCGGCGGCGCCGGCGGTGCTGACGGGCGCCGAGAAGGCGGCTGGGTTCAGCCACTGGCGGCAGTACTTTCCAACAGCGCAATTGCCCCAGGAAGTGATTGCTTGAATGCCACGCCCCGGCGCATAAGTAGACTGGGTAAAGTCGCGCACTGCGCGATCCTGGCCCAGGCCGGTCAGTGACTCATCGGCTCCCGCATAAGCGGTCAGAACTTCACCGGAGTGGTGCTGGACCAGTCCGCTGGTGCGCCAACCGTTCACGACCTGCTTGACGATTTCGTTCCCATTGTGCAGCTTGGGGAATTCATACGTATAGGAGGCAGAGATGACATGGGGGTGGTCGAAGTCCGAACGACCGCGATCAAGCCCCTTGTAGTCCTTGAAGCCACCGTTGGCAGGACCGGCATAGGCGCCTGCCGGCATATTGACCGTCCCATTCGTGGGATAGATCGGGAAGACATACGATGCGCCAGCGTTCAGATCTTCCTGGTTTCCGACTCTGGTACTCAGCGGCATATCGTCAAATGCCGACGAGTAGACGTAGTTGAAGAGCAGCGAAAGGCCTTTGGAGTACTTCTTCTCCAGAGAACCCTGCACTGAGTTGAAGTGCGAATTGCCGGTCATGCTGGCTACAACGATTTGGGAATAGTTTTGGTCGCAGCCCTGGTTATTGGCCGCAGTCCACACCGGGCCTTCCGTATTTGAAAGGCAAGGTCCGATGTTGGGTGAGGTATTGTAGACCCTTCTGATATTCGAGCCGCCAGCAAGAGTGTTCACCGTCGGGTTGAGTTCCAGGTTGACAAACTGATGATGCGAAACGGTACCGACATAAGCGATGCGAGCCGCCCAGCCAGGAGCCAACTGATGCTCGATGGTCAGGTTGAAGTCATCGGTAACCGGCACGCGGAACTTACCAGTTGGATCGTACTCATCGACCAGGAGATTGTTCGGGAATTTCTGTGTGCTTGCGAATGGCAGTGTGAATGGGAAGGGATTGTTGTACGGCTGCCCCGCCCCTGCGCAGAAGGCGCTAATAGCGGTGTAACCGGCGCCGTTGTTTGGGCTGCAATAGGGATTGCTGAATGGTCCGCCCTGGTTGACGCCGGGGGTGTTAGCTGCGTTCAATCCAGGGTTGGTCAGACTGACGGAGATGGTATTAGGCACGTTGCCAGCCTGATTGAGGTTGAAGAAGCCTGGCATACGGTCCTGATAGAAGATGCCGCCGCCGCCGCGCACCACTGTCTTGCCGTCGCCGAAGACGTCAAGAGAGAAGCCGAAGCGAGGCGTGATCTGTAGGTACTTGGACTGAACGCCGTACTGCGGAATGCCCTGGTCGCCAGTGAGCATCAGGCCGGCAGGCAAACCAGTGATTGTGGATGAAGCAGCGGCACCACCTGCCGCATGAGCCGCTGTGGCGTATAGAGGCGAACTCTTGCCGGCAAGATATTGTGAGGTAATGAATTCCTGCTCATTTCCGACTCTGTTCGCCCAGGGAGCAAAACTCTCCCAGCGCACGCCGTAGTTCAGCGTGAGGCGGGGATTGACCTTCCAGCTATCCTGAACATAGGCTCCGGGGAAGTGGTTGCGGTCGTTCAGCAGTTCATAGTTTCCCTGATTGAAGCCGCTCATGAAGCCCGTCAGGAAGTTCGAATAAGCATCGACGTTGGCTATGTTACCGTTGCCGGTGGCCTTGCCGAAAGCAGGTCCGCTGAAGGACTGGTAGATATTGGTCACATCGAATTTGCTGATCTCGAAGTGGCCGCCGATGGCGATATTGTGCTTGCCGAGGACCCAGTGCAGATCGTCGTTGAAGGTGTAGTTGTTGCGCAACCAACTTGCAAAGGCTGACGATCCTTCACTGAAGTAGCCGCCGACCGACGCGGTCATATATACGCCGGCGCCCGTAGGCTGCCAGAATGCCGGAGTGGTTCCAGCACCCACGCCGAAGGCTGTGATGTCCTGGCTTCCCGGAGGTCCGCCACGAAGGGCAACGATGCGCTGATAGTTGATGATCAGGTTATTCAGCAGATTGCTCGAGAAGGTATGCGTCTCGGCAAGCAGCGCGCTGTGGTAGCGGGTGTTGAAGTACGAGGTGTAGCTGGCCAGATTCGTGGGGTTGAAAATGGGGTTGGCCTGGTAGTAGTTCTCATAGTAGTGGCCAAAGAGGTGATCCTTGTCGCCGAAGGAGTGGTCCACGCGGCCAAAGTACTCCTCATAGAACAACGTCGAGGGCTTGAGGTAATTGACTACGCCTCCGAGCTTCCCGGCACCCGCATCCGCTGTGGCTGTGGGAAAAGCGGCCTGGAACAATTGCGACGCCGGATCCTGCTGGGCGGCGGGAATCGCGTTATTTGCCAATTCCTGGCCTGTGAATGGGATGTAAATCTGTCCTGCGGCAACAGAGCAGTAGAAGTTGCCGGGGTTATTGTTGTTTGCATTTCCCGGCGCTGCCGTGAATGTGCCGGTGCAGAGGTTAGCGAGGTTGCCGGCTTTTTCCGCTGCGGTCGGGACCGTCGTTGTAGCGCCGGTGGAAGCGTTGTGATCCGACCTGTACTGATAACCAAAGAAGAACTGTGTGCTCTTGCCCTTGGAGAAGCCGGGGACGATGACCGGTCCGCCGATGGTGCCGCCGAAGGTATGCCTGTGCAGTGTATCGAGCGTTGGGGCAAAGGCCGAACGGGCGTTGAAGATCGGGTTGCGGATGAACTCGAAGGCGTCGCCGTGGAACTTTTCTCCGCCGGATTTGGTGACGATGTTGACCACCATGCCCGCGCTTTGGCCGTAGGAGGCGTCGTAGTTGCTGGTCTGGACGTTGAATTCCTGCAATGCGTCAGGCTGCGGGAATGGTCCGTTGGAGTTGGTCATTTCATCGACGTTGTTGCCGCCGTTGAGCAGGTAATTCTGCTGCTGGGGATTGGTTCCGTTCGAGGAGGCAACTTGTACTGCTGGGAATGTCTTTCCGCTGCCCTGGTCGACTCCGTTGCCCTCGTTATGGGCGTCGACGACGCCGGCAACTAGGGTGGTGAGCTGGGCGGCGTTTCTGCCGTTCAGCGGCAGCTCGACGACGTGAGCCTCGTCAACAACCTGAGACAAGGTGCCCGTCTCGGTGTCAACCTGCGGCGCATCGCCGACGACATCGACGGTGATTGAGGACGATCCGATGGTCAGCTTGATGTTGATGCTGGCCTGCTGGTCGGTCTGCAGGATAATGCCGGTCTGCGAGTAGGTTTCAAAGCCCTTGGCAACGACCGTTATCGAGTATTCGGAGGGCAGCAGCGCGTTGAAGTAGTACGCGCCGTCGGCTCCTGATTTCACCGTGAAGACGGAGCCTGACTTGACTTCTGTGGCCGTGACAGTTGCGCCGGTAACTACAGCGCCGCTTGGATCAGTCACGGTTCCGTTAATCTTTCCATATCCTTGAGCGTTAAGGCGAACCGCAAAACAAGCAACGAATAAGAACATAATCATTGCGAGAGCGGCAGGACGATTCCAGAGTAATTTTCTAGTTGACATGTTTTCTCCGAAGAATTCAGTCCGAGGTTTCAGTAAACAGCCTCCTGAGAAGTATTCATTCTCAAGACGTGCTTATTGCAAGACTGTTGATGGTTGTTGTTAAAGCATTCATTGCATCCGCCGGAAAAGCTCATCCGGCTATTGCAAAACTCCAGATGTTCCTGAAGTGAATGCCCATGGGCGAACTATTTGCTTCTTGCTGTTGACGCCTTGGAACACGGCTTCGCCACGGCTCCGCAAAGAGCACGCAGCTCGACCTGCAAAATGCAAATAATTGTTCCAATTCGTCAATTCAATCAATCTATAGACCTGAGCATACATATGTCAAGCGAATTCTGATTTTCCATGCGAGTAAATCTGCGACATTTGTATAGAGTTAAACTATTCATAATACAATACTTATACGTTGAGTTATTTTCGGTAAGCTGAGCCAATTGCTCTCGAGCCATGCTCTGCGGATCAGAAATGCTGAATATACGTAAAGCCGGCGCAGGCGACGTTGTTTGAGAGAATTGATCGCCGAATTGGCAGGGCAAGATGTCCGAAGAAGAAAAATAAACTGTTTTATTCGATTCATCTTACCCTGGTGTGATTCCGCCTATGCTGACGATCTGTCAGCATAGGTCAAAAAACCGGTCAGTCTGGCTCGAATCCACTTTACGCCCCGACTACTTCGCCTGTAACTCAATGACCTCAATCGAATAAGCGGGCACGGTATGCGTAAACTTCGCGGCGATATCCGTTAGCGTGGATTTCACCGGGATGATGCGCTTTGGAGCGGATATGGTGTTCGTTTCCTGATCGTTGGTTCCAGTAAGCGATACCAATGTACCCGTGGAAGAAACGCTGCCCGCGCCGGTCAGATTGATATCGACCTGCTGCGCTACGGAAGCCGCATTCACCAGCTTCAGATAGACCTCGCCCTTGGCCGGATCGCGCGTCACTGAGTAAAAGAATCGCTCGCCGCCGCCGGTAACCGTGGACGCGGGAACCTCCGTACCCAGATACTCCGCAAAGATCGCCTGCGCATAGTAGCTCGGCGAGCCATAACTGGAGCTGGCGTCATAGCCGATCAGGTCCGACTCCCACTGCATTCCGCCGGGATTCACGTTGACGAAGAGCGGAGCATAGGAGGCCATGACGATCAGGTCGCTGTTCTGCTCCATCCCCGTCATCCACGCCGCATCGCCCAGCGCCGCGCCCATGTTGGTCGTCGGTGAGCCTTCGCGCGTAGCCCATTCGCCCACAAAGATCTTCGGCCCGTTGCGGTCCACTGCGTCATAGTGCTTCACATCAGCGAAGAAATCGTCGGCGCGCTTGTAGTAGTGATCGTCCACCACATCCGGCTTCATCCGCTTCAAGGGCGTCGTCGCAATCAACTGCAATTGCGGATACTTCGCCTTGATGGCCTTGTAGAATTGCGTATATCGCCCCTCGTAACTGCCGGAGCGGTCAAATTCGTCCTCATTGCCGATCTCGACATACTTGAGCGAAAAGGGCGCTGGATGCCCGAATCTCGCCCGCACTGCACCCCACTTGGTCGTTGCGTCGCCCGTCACAAACTCAATCTCATCCAGCGCGTCATCGACAAACGGAGCCAGCGCAGGCCCAGGTTGAGCGTGCTCGCCCTTCAATGTGTAACCGGCAAAGACCGCCAGCACCGGCTGGATATTCAGGTCTTCGGTCCACTCCAGAAATTCGAGCAATCCCATTCCATCGGAGGATTGATAATTCCAAGGGCTGCGATGCGTCGGCCTATCGACCAGCGGACCGATAGTGTCCTTCCACTCGAAGCGCTCGGAGAATTGATCGCCTTCGAGATAGTTGCCTCCGGGCAGGCGCAGAAACTTCGGATGCATCGCCGTCAGCATCTCCATCAGATCAGGACGATTGCCGTTCTCGCGATTCTTGTAGGTGGGCGGAAAGAGCGAGACCAGATCGATCCACAGCTTGCCCGCGTGTCCCACCGTGAGCAGCAGATGATTCTCCGCCGATGCTTCAAGCGGACCCGTCGTCAGTGTGAACTCATACCGCTTCCACTCGGTCGAGATCTTTTCACTCGTCGCCGAGGCCACCGCCTTTCCGCTGACGTCATTTACCAAAGCCACCGTCAGAGGCCCCATCTCAGCCGAGTCAGCTTTGGCGTAAACTGAGCCTATATAAGTTGTGTTGGGACGCACAGCCATTCCCCAATAGCCCTCATTGCGAACGCCCGCCGGATTCGCCGCATCGGCTTGCTTCACGGTGATCGCAAGGCTGTGTTCGAGCGCGGCGCTGGGCCCATCCGCCAGATCCATCGCCATCGACGCATCGGAGCTTCCGAAGTGCTCGATATTCCAATGCGCCACGCCGCCGTAGCCGTGATCCTGAAAACTGCGGTTGCGCACCATCTCCGCATACAGGCCGCCGTCGTAGGAGTAGTTGATCTCCTCGGTCATCAGACCGTAGAGCGTCGGACTCACGCCATGTGCCGGCTTATCCAGATGAATCTCGAGCTTTGCCGTGGGCAACTGTGCCGCTGAGATTCCCGCAATCGATGTTGCTATAAACGCCAGCAGCATCATTCTTGAAAACTTGCCTTGCATATTGAATATCTCCGCTCTCAAAATCATCTTCCGGCTCCCCATATCAGCATCGCGTAATCGTTTACCAAACCTGACAGACTATCACATTCCTCCATGCATGCGGCGAATCGAAATGAATCGCGCACAAAAAAACTCGGGCGCTGTAGAAGCGCCCGAGCGAGGTATTGAGATTTGTGCAGTTAGAACTTCAAGCGCCCCTGGAACTGGAAGGAGCGCGCATCGCCGCTGGCAATACTCACCTGGCCGAAGGTGGCGCTGGTTGGGTTGACGCCGATCGAGTTGTTTGACGCGTTGTTGCCGAAGGTGACGTGGTTAGTCACGTTCATGCAATCAACGCGGAAGACAAACTTGAAACGGTTGCTGAGGTCGAAGGTGCGGTTAATGGACGCGGTCAAGCGGAAGGTGCTTGGCCCGCGAAGATTAAAGGATCCGACGCGGCTATTATCACCGATGGTGTTGTTCTGCGGGTTGCAGAATGGGCCGACGCTGTTTGCGCAAGTCGTATTGCCTCCCGAATTGGTAGCGCCTGCAACTGCGTTAGCTCCTTGCCCAGCAACCGTGGTATTGAGGTAGCCCGTGATGTAGGGCAGGCTGGCGAGGTTGACAGCAGTCGATTGGCTGCCCCACTTGCCGTTGATGCGTGGAGAGCCGTGGAAGTTGGGGTTGATGTCAGGCTGGAAGGTTCCCTGACCATAGCTCTGGCTTGTTCCGGCGGCGCTGCTGGTGATCACCAGAGGAAGTCCCGATGAATACTGGGAGATTCCAGAGAGTTCCCAGTTCCCCGCGACTGCGCGCACGAAGAAATGGCTCGCTCCGTAGCCGCCTTTGCCGAAGGGCAGTTTGTAAACGCCGAAGATGTTGAGCAGTTGCGGAGTGTTCGACGCGCTCTCGGTGCGGTCGATGAGATTCTGTTTCCAGGCTCTGCCTGTGGCAATTACTGACGTCGGAATGGCGAAGCCGCTGCGGCTTGAACCCACATCGTCCATGGTCTTGGAGAAGGTGTAGGTCAACGTCATGGTCAGCCCATGAGATACGCGCTGATCTAGTCTGAGCTGCAAGGCGTTGTACATGGAGTTGGCCACATCCACACCGTAGGTGTCACTGACACTGGAGTACTGCGGCATCCAGGTGAGCATATGGCCGATGGTTGCAGTTGAAGAAACGGCGGCCGCCGCTTCGTACCAGGGATAAATCGACGTAGTAGGAATGCAATTGCCGCAGGCCGTTTGTACCGTTGCGACGTTCGCTGCGGTTGCCGCCGAACTCAGATTGACGGCGTTGCTCATGCCGATCGAGGCCAGGTAGGACGGGTTGATATCGTCGGCATATTGGCCGCGAATGTGGGTGGGGCCGGGCAGGAAGTGCCCTTGGGTTCCGACGTAGTTCACGCTGACGGTCGCTGTCTTGGTCAGCTCGCGCTGAACGCCGAGGTTAAAGAAGACCATCTCTGGAGCGCGGCCTCCCACGTAGGGATCAGCATAGTTCTGAGCCTGTGCAGCCACGAACGTGGATGGAGTGCCGGTGACATAGTTTCCGGTGAGATAACCCGCTAAAGCCGGAGTGATGTTGATGCTGTTGACCACCGGGAAGGTGTAACTGGCGCCGCCGAAGTTGGAGTTGGGTCCAGCGACATTGCCGCCGCCGGTAGTGGGAAAGGCCGGATTGGTGTTGAGGTAGAAGGATGCGCCCGCTGTGCTGGGGTTAAAGCTCGTTCCGATCGTGAAACCGTTCTCGCCCGTTATATCATTTCCATTCGAGCCGCCCGTGCCGCCGCCATGCGTAAACATGATGGAGTAAGAGCCGCGGATAACGGTCTTGTCATTCGCCGCGTAGGCGAAGCCGAGGCGCGGGGCAAAGTTCTTGTGCCAGTTGTTCATCGGGCTGTGGCAGTTGCAATTGATGGTGCCCGCGCCGCCCCACGTTCCGGCAAATTGAAGCGCTCCAGGATTGCCGGTATTGGGATTGGTAACCGTTGGGTTCAGGAAGGAGTAGCGATCCAACACCTCTTGCAGGACGGGCATATAGTCCCAGCGCATACCCAGATTGAGTGTGAGCTTGGGATTGAGTTTGAAGTCATCCTGGAAGTAGGGCGCCAGGGGCCGTTCGCGCACACCGTAAACTGCAAAGGGCTGCTGGGTGACGGAGGGATTGTCCATCGCACCAATCAAAAAGCTGGCGTAGGAGTAGCCAGAGTTGGTGACATAACTGTTGGCGCCAGTCTGAATCGGTTGGGCGGTTTCGTTGAGGCTCATGCCGAGGTTCACAAAGCCTGAAGGCCCTGCAAAGGGGCCGGCATTGTTCTCCAGCCATGCGTACTCAGCACCAAAGTTGAAGGCGTTTCGCCCCTTAACCCAAAGAATGTTGTCGTTGAGAATATAGGAATGTGTGCCACCCGCTATGCCCGCCTGACCACTGGAACTGCCCCAGGAGGAAGGAGCGTTTGAGCCGCTGAAGGTGGTATACGGGAAATCCGTTGAGGCCTGACCGGCGGGAAGGTTGGTGACGCCCGCAGCCACCATGTTCCATGCCGGGTTGCCCTGGGTTACGTTCGGTTGCGGCGGACCGCCGAAGTAGAGGTAGCCGTAGCGGAGCTGGTTGGAGATGTTCGGGGTGATGGTGTAGGCGTCTTGTATCTCGGCAAAATGACCCGCGACGTCCGCGTTGAAGGTGGTCAGATACGGCAAGGGAAGGACCGAGTTTCCATTGTAAGGAATGGAGTGGCGATCGCCCCTGCTGTACATTCCGAAGACACGGTTCTTGTCTGAGATGTCATAGTCGACGCGGACAGCCCAGAGCCAGTTGTTGAAGCCCGCAGCGAAGGCGCCCAGGTAATTATTCGAGATATTGCCATCGGGCGTAAGGGCGGGTTGCGGCAGAAACTTCTGCAGATACACCATTTGCGGCGAGATCTCACCGGCAGGGATGACATTTGCTTTGCCGGCGTTAACCAGGACCGGATTGCCTAACGCGCCCTTGCCAGCGCCGGGGCCGTAGCCATATTGATAGCGGCAGGACACGGGGGCGGCGGGTGTCCCTACCATTGTTGAGTTGTTAGCGGTGCAAGCCGCTTCCGTAGTGGGATCATAGATCGGATAGTTGATATTGGGTATGTTGCCGACGCCGCCTGTCACAGCGCTCGCCGGGAGCAACTCCCTGAAATCTCCCGGTTGGGAGGATCCGCCCCCACCCCCGCCAAACAGTCCGGTCATCCTCTCGGTGGGTATGGTGGTAGCGGAGGGGTTCGCGCCTAACAAACTGTGGAACCGCGTCAAGCCACCGAAGAAAAAGAGCTTATCTACACTCTTCGAGTGGCCTGGGAATTTCACAGGACCACCGCCGGCGAAGCCGTACTCGTCCTCGTGATCGCCTTGCTTGGGACCGGAGAGCTTGACAACCGCGCCGGTAGGCGTGACGACAGGCACACCATTGACGACATCCGGTACTGTATTCCCGCAGCCAACATAACCGGGTTGCTGAACAACGCCAGTGGCGTCGGGGCCGACGATTTGGCCGCGGACTCCGCACTTGTTGGCAAAGGACCATCCGTCAAACATGGTATTGCGGATAATCTCATACGCTGTGCCGTGGTATTGGCTGCCGCCGGATTTGCTGGAAAAACCCTCGAAGCCGGCGCCATGACTCTCAGCGGAGAAGCCGCTGCTCTGCACCTGGATCTGATCGATCATTTCCACAGGAACGACGTTGTAGACGGGACGGTTGTCGCCCTGCATTGCCAGCTCGGTCACGGGGATGCCGTCGAAATAGAGCTCGGCCATGCGCTGCGGAAGTCCGTTGAACTGAGAGATGCGTCCTCCTGGAGCCACTTGCGCGCCGGGCAGAAGGTCGGAGAAGGTTGTGATGTCGCGCGAACTGTTGGAGGCGCCGCTGGCCAGCAGCATGATGGGCAGTTCGGTATAGACTGCGTTACGAACGGTGCCGCCGAGGTTGGCGTTCGCGGTCTCAAGCTCTGGCGGCTCGTCGGTCACGGTGATGGTCTCCGTCTGCACACCGACCTTCAACTTGGGGTTGTAGCCGGTGACATGATCGTTATCAACCAGCAAGTGCTCTTGTTTGAGCGTCTCAAAGCCCGCTGCCGACACTGTGGCCGTGTAATCACCCACGGTGAGCGCCGGGATGCTGAAAAAGCCAGCCTCAGTGGCGTGGCGGATGGTGGTAACTTGAGTCGCCGTGTTGACGATGGTAATGTTGGCATTGGCAACAACGGCTCCGGTTGAATCGGTTACCGTCCCTTCGATGGCGCCGCCACCCTGCGCCACAGCGTTGAAGCTGAACATGAGCATCAACGCGACAAATGCAAAGCCGGCTACGATGGACGGCTTGCGTACTATCGATTGAAAGCACTTCACTACGTGCATACTGCCTCCTCAAACATACTCATATGCGTCGCTCTGCACGACGAGTCTTGTCTGTGAATTGTTGTACTTCGTTTACATTTACGCACCGCATATTTCTTTGAGCCGGCACAATGGATACAGCCGTTCATTGAGCGTTTACTGAACGACTGTTTGCTTCCAACAGCCACAAAAAATGGCCGCGGGACAAGAGCGCACGACTGTTTCCGCGCAAAAAAAGCAATCAACTCCAACTTGCGTTAGCGTAATTTCAATGAAAACTTGGCTCCGGACAATCTAAATGCTGGCTCGTGGAGCTGTCAAGCAAATAATTTCCCGTTCACTCCTCTGTTATATCTTAAAATCAGTCGATTACCTCTTATTGCCAATCATATGGAACCGGTAACTATTGCGCTACTCCTAGGTAATAAAATCGCAGCTTATCTTTGATAGAAGGCGAAGATATGGCGCATTTCCACAGACCGTTTTGAATTTCATTCGTTATCATTGCGACTGAACCGCGCGATCTTCCGGGCACTGAAAAACTGTCGCTGGCCTGCAAGAGATGCCCACTCAACAGGGAGGACAATCCACCCGTTCATAGGGCTGATAGACCGGCTCCCAGACATAAGCGCGAAGGCGCGCGCGCAGAGTTTCGTCGTCCACGGCTTCGGCGCTTCCGTCCTTGATGGCCTGCTTGGCGACGGCCTCGGCGATCACCAGGCTCGCCTTGCGGCAATCAGCAATGGGCGGCAGTAGCGGAGCCTCAGGGTCAGCGAGCGCGGGCGAAAGCGTAGCCAGCGCTTTGGCCGATGCCATAATCATCGCGTCAGAAACGCGCGCGCAGCGAGAGACCAGAATGCCCAGCGCGAGGCCGGGAAAGATGAACGAATTGTTGACCTGCGAGATGCGCGCCAGCTTGCCGTTGACCTCGACCGGCGGAAACGGACTACCCGTTCCCACCAGCACGCGCCCATCGCTCCAGCGGTAGAGATCGGCGGGCACGGCCTCTGATTTCGAGGTGGGATTGGAGAGCGGAAAGATGATGGGCCGCTCGGTGTGGCGGGCCATCTCGCGGACAATCTCTTCCGTAAACGCTCCCGGCTGCGCGGAGACCCCCACCAGCACCGTCACCCCGGCGTTGCGAACCACGTCAAGAAGCGAGATCGCGCAGGGACCGGAGGCCGAGCCGGTCAGCTTCCATCCCGCGACATCTGCTCGCTTGCGGAGCAGAGGCTCCTGCCCAGGGCGAATCCCTTGGCAGCCTTCGACCAGCAGTCCGTAGCGATTGAAACAATAAATCCGTCCTCGCGCTTCGTTCTCGCTCAGGCCTTCTTCCTTCATGCGGGCAATCAGCAGATCGCCGATGCCGATCCCCGCCGAGCCTGAGCCGAACATCGCAATCGTCTGCTCTTTGAGCGGTCGTCCGGTGGCGCGAACGGCGGCCAGCAACGTGCCGGTGGTGATGGCGGCGGTGCCCTGAATGTCGTCGTTGAAGGTGCAGAGCCGATCGCGATAGCGCCGGAGCAAAATCGCCGCGTTGACGCCGGCAAAGTCCTCCCACTGCAAAAGAATGTTAGGCCAGCGCCGTTCGACGGCAGTAACAAACTCCTCGACGAAGGCGTCGTACTCCGCGCCGCGAATGCGCTTGTGCTGCCAGCCGATGTAGATCGGATCGTTCAGGTGGGCTTCGTTGTCGGTGCCCGCGTCCAGCAGAATCGGCAGGCAGTGTTCCGGCGGAATGCCGCCCAGAGCCGTGTACAGCGCCATCTTGCCGATGGGAATGCCCATGCCGCACGCGCCCTGATCGCCCAGTCCAAGAATGCGCTCGCCGTCCGAGACCACGATGCAGCGCACCTCGTCAAAGCGCGGGTCGGCGAGTATCTGCGCAATGCGATCCCGCTGCGGATAGCTGATGAAAAGCCCGCGCGGCCTGCGCCAAATCTCGCTGAAGCGCTGGCAGCCCTCGCCCACCGTCGGCGTGTAGACAATCGGCAGCAGCTCCTCGGTGTAGTGCTCGATCAGCGAGTAGAAGAGCGTCTCGCAGTTGTCCTGCACGTCGCGCATATTGCTGTACTTCAAAAAATTCGTATCGCGCCCGTCCAGCACGCGCTTGCGCCGCTCGCGCTGGTCTTCCAGGCTGCCGATGTGAGGCGGCAGCAGGCCATGCAAACCGAAGGCAGTGCGCTCCTCTTCCGTAAAAGCCGTGCCCTTGTTGAGCCGGGAGTTCAGCAGCAGCTCGATCCCATGAAGATGCGTGCGGACCACGCCGTTTGCCTGATTTTCCTGACTCATTCGCTCATCTCCTCGCCGACGATTCATCTTGCCCCGATCAGAGGCAACTCTCCATGCTATCGCGCGGCGGGCGAGATCGATTGTTGCGCGCGTCACAGATGCGGGCTTGGGAAATTGATACTCCGGCTGTGCGACAAACTGCGTTTAGCTGAGTACGGAAAAATTCTGCGCCGAATCGCCCGCGCGCTTGCGGTCAAGGTCTTCGCCAAAGCCTACATCCAAGACCCAGTGCAGCTTGTTTTCGATGCCCCAGTGTTGGCGAATCGCTCCATTCAACCGCACCGCATCGGGCGTAAGGCTGGTATGACTCACACGGAATGTCGAACCGTTGCCATTCAGGAGCGGTACAGTAGCGCCACGAGCGGGAAGCCTGCGAAAACACAGCTTTTGCGTGCATAACTTTTGCGTGCATTTATCCGACAAAACAATAATTCTTCCAATCATACTTTTGGGTGATTCACATTGATATTGCACAAGCGTAGGATTTTTTCGATTCGGCAATCTTTATTCCAACCGACTTGGCAATGGCCAAAGGGGTGAGGAATTGAGTGGTCTGAACACTTACGGCGCGGTAGGGCGGGTGATGGATTGTAAGCGGCTACAAAGGCGAACGACAGAAACTTATAATCCGGCAACTCGCTTTACGCATCGCTAGGAACTTATTTTCAGGAGGCTGTTGTGAGATTCATTCATGCAAAGTATGTGTGCGCACTGATGTTCGTCGTCCTCGTTGGCCTCGCCGGTTTCGCTTATGGGCAAGGCACCAGCGCTAGTTTAACGGGGTATGTTACCGACCCAGCCGGAGCGGCTGTGGCCGGAGCGACGATAACCGTCACCAACATCGACACAAACCTGACGCAGTCCGCAAAAACGGACAGTGTGGGAACGTACCTGATCAGGCCCTTGCCGATAGGCAATTACACGCTAACCATCGAGGCCGCCGGCTTTGCCCGCTATGAGCAGAAGGGCATTGTCCTGACGGTCAATCTGGCCGCCACGCAGGATGTGCGCCTCAAGATTGGTGCGGGCAAGGAGGTGATAGTCACTGTCACGGCTGATGCTGAGCTGATTAACACCACTTCGGCCGAACTGGGATCGACTGTCAATGAGGCTGCCATCTCCGAACTGCCGCTTAACGGACGCGATCCTTCGAGCCTGGTGCTACTGGCGCCCGGCACTGTCAACATTTTGAATCACGGCGGCGAAGGCATTCAGACCGGCTTCTCCTTCCCGACCGAGACCGGCGCCAGCGCCGCCGGCGGCCGCCAGGGCAGCACGTTCTATATGCTCGACGGCGTCACCAACATGGATAACTACGACCTGCTGACCTCGCCCTTCCCGAACTCCGACGCCACCCAGGAGTTCAAGGTTATCACCAGCAACTACGGCGCGCAGTTCGGTTTTGCGCCCGGTGCGGTGGTCTCCATCGCCACCAAGAGCGGCACCAACCAGTTCCACGGCGGCGCCTTCTGGTACATCCGAAACAACGACCTGAACGCCACCAACTGGTTCAGCAAACAGACCGATACGCTGCGGCGCAATCAGTACGGCATTTTTGGCGGCGGGCCGATCAAGAAGGACAAGCTCTTCATCTTCGCCAACTATCAGGGCACCAAGATCATCTGGAACTCGACCGATTCGCTGACCACGACGCCGACCGCCGCTATGCTCGCGGGCGACTTCAGCGGGCTGGCTTCGGCAGTCGATCTGGCTGCGGGCAAGACAGATCTGAATGGCCCCTTCAAGACGATTGGCGGCAAGCCCAACCAGCTCGATACCAGCATTCAGAGCATATCTCCGGCCGCGAATTATTTTGCGAAATATGGCATGATCAGAAGCTCCAATATCGTCGCCAATAGTACGGCTCTGTCGTCCGGAGTGCAGAGGGCCAACGGCGATATGATGTACACCTATCCCACCGTCCACAACAGCTATGAAGAGGGCACCCTCAAGGTGGACTACAACATCACGCCCTCGCAGATCCTCACCCTGCGCTCCTACTCCAACGCCTTCGGTGCTCCGTCGACCGACGTTGCAGGCAACATGGAGAGCGCTTACAATCACCAGTCTTGGACTGCCAGCTTCTGGCAGCAGATGTACTACTTCAACAACCTGGTGCAGCATACCTGGACGATCAATCCTACGACGGTCAACACCATCTCGGTCTTCATGACCCAGATGAGCGCGCACAGCGGCGCCCAGGAGTTCGGCAGCGACGGCAAGGCGATGTGCTTCTCCAACAATAGCGGCGATGCTAATTTTGCCGGAATTGGGGTCAACGAGCCGGCGGGCAGTTGCTATATGGGCGCTCTGCGCATCAACTCAAACTACGGCTTTGAGAGCGGCTGGGATGAGCCCTCGCAGGAACTCCGCACTACCCTCGGCCTGGTCGATACGCTGAACAAGCAGATGGGCAGGCACTCGCTGACCGCCGGCATCGACATGATGCATCAGCATGCGACCGAGAATACGGCGTATCCGACGCAGCCGTTGATTGGGTTTGGAAGAAGTGGAACAGGCTCGGGCGGGAATTCCTTTACCGGCATTGCTTGTCCCAGCACTGGCCCTCAAACCGACTGTTCCCCATGGGGCGGATACCTGGCCGATTATATGGTGGGCGCCGCATCGGGGTATATGCAGGGCGCCGGCGAGATTGCCGATGTGGCCGGCTGGCAGCTTGGACCCTTCATCCAGGACGACTGGAAGATTCTTCCCAATCTGACTATCAACCTGGGCCTGCGCTGGGATCCGAACACGCCTCCCGTCTCCCAAGGCGGACGCGGAGCGGCCTGGATTCCCGGCACGAATAGCTTCGCCGGCTTCGCGAATAGCGTACCCGGCCAACAAAGCACCGTATATGCCAACGCCCCCGCGGGACTCAACTTCCCCGGCGACCCCGGCGTACCCAATACCCTGATGAACAGTGACTACAATTACTGGGAGCCTCGCATCGGCGTGGCCTACCAGCCCAAGGCACTGCCGCACACCGTCTTCCATGCCGGCGCCGGTATGTTTACCGGTCCGTTGCAGTACTCGGAATACAACCACGCCGCCGACGTTGCCCCTTTCAGTCCCACCTTTAATTTCTCGGGATGGGATTGGGACGGCACTTGCAATGCGGCCGCTTGTCCTGATTCAACTCTCAAAGGTGGGATCATCCCCTTTGGCAACCCCTGGTCCAGCTCTGTCTCTCCCTATGCGACAAGCCCCTTCCCGGGAACATTCCCATGGGCTACGCTTTCCTACAAGCCGGCAAAAACCATTGCCATTCCCAAGGGCCAGCAAGTCGGCCAGGTCTTTGCGCGCAACTTCAAGCAGCCCACAACGTATGCCTGGAACGTCTCGGTCGAGCAGCAGCTCACGCCGACGACGGCTCTGCGCATGGCTTATGTGGGCAACGAAACCGAACACCTGTCGGTGCTCATCGATATGAACCCGCCGTATGCGAATACGTCGAAGTTTTACGTGAACCCAAACATAGGGGACATCTACGATGATCAGAGTTGGGCGACGGCGAGCTACAACTCGCTGCAACTCAGCCTGGATCAACACGAATGGCATGGCTTCCAGGTGCAGTCCAGCTTCACGTGGTCGCATACCATAGACATCGCCAGCAGCAGCAACGTCTCCTTTGGCAATCCGGCGCTGGGCAATCCGATCAGCGCCAAGTGGAACCGCGGTAACGCCAACCAGGATATGCCGTGGAACTCAATCAGCAACTTTATCTACCATGCCCCCTCGCTCAAGAAAAACGGCAAGCTGATGGAAGAGACGCTCGGCGGCTGGCAGTTGAGCGGCATCTTCACCTTCCAAAAAGGCAACCCGTTCTCGATTGGCCAGTGGGGTACGGACCCCGGAGTCGGTATGTGGAATAACCGCGCCGATTCGGTTTCCGGCGTGGCCCCCAAAATGGGCAGCGGCAGCCACTGGGATTGGGTTAACCCGGCCAAGGGTTACTTCAATCAGGCAGCCTTCCAGCTTCCCACCTCCTGTAACGACCAAACTCCGGGATGGTGCGGTTTCGGCGACACGGGCAAGAACGCCTATTGGGGACCGGGAGTCTTTAACGTTGATGCATCGATCATGAAGAACTGGGTTCTGATGCAAGGAAAGACCTTCCAGTTCCGCTGGGATGCATTCAACGCCACCAACCATCCGAACTTCTCCAACCCGGCGTCCACTGTGAATCAGGGCCCGGGCACTTTTGGCATAATCACGGGCACGAACGGTAATGCTCGTATATTCCAAGGCGCCCTACGCCTCACCTTCTAACTATGCGACAAAAGGCCCGGACGACATATATCGTCCGGGCCTTTTTCACGCCTCACCGGTTCGTCGTTATGAATTCACAGAGGCATCAGGTATATTCCCAGACACCGTGTGCGAATATGATAGGGACGCATGGACGCAGTCTCACATCCGGTTTACTTGCCCTTGAGACCGCACGGAATCCCATGCGCTGTCAGGGTGCTGCTTCAAGGTCTTGTGCTGGCAGCCATCGGGGTGTATGTTCTGACTGCCGGAAGCGTCCGTGCTCAGCAATTGGCCGTTGATACTCTCACGGCGGGCAGTGAAGAGTGGAATTACACAATACGAACATGGCAGTCGCAGGATGGTTTGCCGGAAGAGACGGTTCAAGCGTTCGCGCAAACTCCGGATGGAAACCTGTGGGTGGGAACCAGCGGCGGGCTGCTCCGTTTTGATGGGGCGCGCTTCCACCTGTTTGCCCATGAGAATACACCTGACTTCAAGGAAAACAGCGTTTTTTGCCTGCTGGCCGCCAGTGATGGCCGTTTGTGGATCGGCACGGACGGCAGCGGTTTGATTGAGTGGCAAAATGGCGTTTTTCGTGCTTATCCTGTCGTCGCGGGCCAGACTGCCGACTTTGTGAGAGCAATCGCAGAGGACCACACAGGTTTGCTGTGGGTGGCCACCGACGATGGCCTGTTCTGGGCCAAAAACGATCGGCTGGAACGTGCGGACAAGGCGCTGGGCTTGCCGGTCTTCAACGTTCATGCCGTGCTGGAAGACCGTTCCGGCCGTATTTGGGTAGGCGGATCGCGCTTATACTCCGTAAAAGACGGGCAGCCTCATGAGTATTCTTTGCCGGGCAATGACAGCAAGAACAAGGTGAAATCGTTTTTGCAGACCTCGGACGGAGTGATCTGGGTGGGGACAGTCGGCGGACTGTACCGGTTGCGACTCGGACAGGGCCACTTCGAGACGGTTGCGGGAGTTTACGGCACCATCCGATCGTTGCGCGAGACACCCAGCGGCGAATTGTGGGCTGGCTCAATCGGCGGGGGAATCTTCAGGATTCGGGGCAATCGCGTTACCTGCCTGAAGGCGCCCACGCCCCTGATCAGCAACACCGTGCTGTCGATCTTTGCTGACATGGACCGCGACCTGTGGTTAGGAACCCAGGCCGGCATGATGCGCCTCAGCCGCACACCGGTGCGCGTCCTGGCTCTCTCCGAGGCCGCCGACTCGGATTTCGGCACGGTTTCCTTAGATCCAGACGGTTCGCTGTGGGCTGCTTCCAATCAGCTGGTGCATATGCAGGGAGGCAGCGCTACTCCGGTAAGATTTCCGGGGCTGGGTGATGTGCGGGTTCGTAATGTGCTGCGCAGTCATGATGGATCGCTCTGGATAGGAACTGATGGAGGAGGAGCTTATCATCTTTTATCCCCAGGGGTGCAGCATTTCACTACGCAAAATGGCTTGGTAAACAATTTTGTACGAGTCTTCCTGGAGTCAAAAGACGGCACTCTTTGGATTGGGACAGATAACGGCGTGAGCCATCTCGATAAAGGAGGCATTCATAATTTCACAGCGCAAAATGGGCTGGTTTATAACAGCATCCGCTCGCTGTTGGAGGACCAGGATGGAACCATCTGGATCGGCACCGAGCGCGGGCTTAGCCAGTACAGGAATGGAGGGTTTTATCACAACGCGATGACTGCCGCGCTGGGCGACGAAAAGGTGTGGGCGCTTCATCAGGATATGGATGGTGGAATCTGGATTGGCACGCGCGCTCACGGACTTTATCGCTATCGCGACGGCCAGCTAACTCACTACACCACGGCTAACGGGCTGGCAAGCGACAGCATTTATTCCATCCTCGAAGATAAGCAGGGCCATTTTTGGTGCAGTGGCCCTTCGGGAGTAATGCTGGCCAACCGCGCTGAACTGGATGCTCAGGCAAGCGACACGCAGCAGAGGCTTTCGCTGCGCATTTTTCGCGCCAATGAGAGCGGAAAATCCGCACAATTTTATGGTGGAACACAGCCGGCGGGCGCTATCACCAGCAGCGGCGAAGCTTGGTTTCCCACCAGCCAGGGGTTGTGGAGCATCCGCCCGGATGAATTGGAGCGCCCGCTCGTCTCTTACTTGAATATCGACGCGGTCACGGTCGACGGCCGACCGGTGCCGCTGACCGGAAAACTGAGTCTGGATGCGGGCAGCGGCCGTTTGGAAATTGGGTATGAGCCGGTGTTGCTGCGCTCACAGGACGGTCTGAACTTTCGTTACAAACTTGACGGATATGACAAGAGCTGGTCCTATGCAGGCCCACAACAAAGGCTGGCAACCTACACTAATCTTCCCGCTGGAAAATACACATTTCATGTGGAAACGTGGGAGACAGATCATCCAGAGCATGAGGCTCGCGCCTCGATTGATTTCATCAAACGTCCCTATTTCTACCGGACACCTTGGTTTATAGCTTTTTGCGCACTGCTGGCAGTGCTGCTTTCGATCTTTGCATATCGGGTTCGGATGAAGAGGATTCACGACCGCTTCAACGCTGTGTTGGCAGAGCGGGCGCGGCTGGCGCGCGAGATGCACGACACGCTCATCCAGGGCTGTGCCGGCACATCGGCGATGCTGGAGGCGGCGGCAAACTGCGAGGCCGGCGATCACGAATCGCGCCAGCATTTGATCGAGTACGCCAGTACGCAGATTCGCTCGACGATGGACGAGGCGCGGCAGGCGGTTTGGAATCTGCGAGCGGCCGAGTCGTCGCCGAACGATTTGGCCAGCAACCTCGAACAGATGGCCGCGCGGCTTCGACGGGAATATGGCATTCGCATAGAGTGCGGCACCGAGGGAAGCATCTTTCCCGTTGGCCAGCGAGCGACCCATGAACTGATGATGGTGGCGCGGGAAGGAATGTTCAATGCTGTGCTCCACGGAGAGCCGGAAGCAATTCGCGCAGAATTGCGCTTCTCGCCGAACGCGCTGGAGATGATTTTGACCGACGACGGCAAAGGCTTCGATTTGGCGGCGCTCGCTGCCGAAGGCCACTACGGCCTGCAAGGCGTCCGTGAACGGGTGAGCCGTTTAGGCGGAGCAGTCGAGATTGACAGCAAGCCACACCAGGGAACGAGGTTGCGAGTCACGATGCCGCGCGCCAGCCTTGCCCTCTGAATCTCCGCGAGGGAGCCGGTTTGCGGTCGCGCATTTGCTCCAGCGACAGGGCTGTTGGATAACATCTATAATCTCGCCATGACTGCTCCGATCAAGATTCTTATCGTCGACGATCACCCGATCATGAGGATGGGAATTGCCGCTCTGATCTCCTCTTCCAAAGAGATGGAGTGCGTCGGCCAGGCGGGCAGCGGTGAAGAGGCCATTCAGAAGCACACCGAATACAAGCCGGATATTACCTTCATGGATCTGCGCCTGCCGGGAATCAGCGGCGCCGAAACTATCCGGAGAATACGTCAGAAATCGCCGCATGCTCGCTTCATTGTGCTGACGACCTACGAAGGAGACGAGGATATTCATCAGGCGATGGAAGCTGGCGCCAGTGGCTATCTGGTGAAGGGTCTTCCCAAGGAGATACTGGTCAACGCGGTGCGCAGGGTTCATGCAGGCGGGCGCTATCTTCCCCCTTCGATGTCCCAGACCCTGGCCGAGCGCATGCCTGACTCGAGCCTCAGCAACCGCGAACGCGAGGTGCTCGCACTGATGGCAAAGGGTAACTCCAACCGGGAGATCGCCAACCAACTAGGCATCACGGAAGCTACAGTAAAATGCCACGTGAGCGTCATCCTGTCACGCCTGAACGCCAGCGACCGCACTCAAGCCGTGGTAATTGCACACCAGCGGGGAATGATCCACTTGTAGTTAAGAATCATCTCGATAAATCAACCTCATACTCTGGAAGAGCTTCAACTGAGTTCAAAGCCCCAGCCTGACCGTCCGTGCCGAATCTGGGCTGCATACCTGGCTCGAAAAAGATCGGGGCTTGCTGGGAGAGCGGCAAAACCTGGAGCGAAAATGTGGCCGGTTCCGAACCGGGAAGAAACCGCTTCATTCCGATTTGCCATTCCGTCCCATTGAAATAGTTATCGGTGAGCAGACGGTCACCATTGAGCAAGCGAGCTTCGTCGCCCTGATAATGGACTTTGAGATAGAGGTCGCTGAGCCCCTCGAGTGCGCTTTGAGGAACTACAACTTTCCATTCACCTGCCTGACTAAAGTTGGAGTCGTCTGGAGCCATGGCCACGGCGCCATGTCGCCACGGAGCCTTCGGGCCTAAGACTGGCAAGGGCGCAATGCCCACAGTCCTTGTTTGCGTCAACTGAAGCGTCACCTTTCGTTCTGGAACGCGTAAATTCACTTCCCGAAAGAGTCCCGTCTGCTTGCCTTCACCGTTGTTGGCTGTTTTGTTGCCGGCAGTGAACTTGCAAGCAGGAAAGAAGGCCGCGTTAAAATTCGATTTGCCAATTTGTCGCAGAATAATATGCGATCCATTGCTGTAAACCTGGGCCTTGGTCAGTATCAGTTGTTCACTCCTCGCTAAGTTAACTCTCCAAAGATCTCCTGCCTGTTCCGCGCTGAGGAGCACGATGTGAGTAAGGCCGCTCTTGCCATGAATCGTAATTGCCGTGCTCAATCCCGGCTCGGCGTCTCGCACGTTCAGCGTGTCGCCTGTTTGGGAAAGTGTGCCTCGTTCCGCTTGGATCGCTGAGCGGTCTGCAACCAAAAACGCAAACTCCGCGGCAATGCCCGGAATTGCCTTGAAGAAGGCATAAGTCTCACCGCCGGAAAGTATCTTCAAAATTGGCTGGGCAGTCGCATAGCGCAGCGTGACGCCATCGAAATCGAGATTGATCGGCCAGTAGAAGTAACTGTCAGCCGGAATGGTGATGGGCTTGGCTGGAACAAACAGTGTCTTACCGGGAACTCGAACTTCAAACTGCGCACCAGGCCGTGAAGAAAGCTCCCGCTCTCGGATGTAATTGTTGACAAACAGAAAACCGCTCTGTCCGTCCATCCGGACCGAGGCGCGAAGAACCAAGGAATCCCCAGGCCCACTTGGCTGCCTGTCCGGTGCAATGGCTCTCGCGAGAGCAATCTTCGCGCCATAGTCTTCCAAAAAATAGTTATCGAGCTTCAACTCACGCAGTTCAGCGTGCATTTCTCCGAACTCGCCGAGCGGTCCTTGAAAATCGTAACTCTTGACGGGGAGATCATTCGGATAACCTGTGCGCTGCGACTCCTGGAGCGTAGTTAGTTTGCCGTCCGGGTTCTCTCCGCCATGGTACATATAATAGCCGAGGAGATTGACTCCCGAGCCGATCATCACAGGAATTGTCGCCGGCACATCTCCCGTTGCCAATACCGGCCTGCGATGATACGTATCCTCGATGCCGCCGCCAACCTCCGCGGTTAGAAATGGCGTTTCGGCGCGCAGTTCGGCGTCGTGTAGGATGACAGCCGCGGAGTTATTGTCGAGAGCGCCCATATTGGCGGCCACGCGACTGACGAAGCGGAAGGTATAAACATCGGCGGAAGGTAGGACTTGCGTGCTTTCATCCCACGGAGCATCGGGATAGCCGCCGCCATAGGCGGGCAGGAAAAGATCTTCCGGAATCACGGCGTTGTCCCATCCGGTTACTGTATACAGCGGAAGATCCAGACCACTGTCGATCGCCATCTGTTTGAGATCAGCCAGGTGTTCGCGTCCTTGCCCCGGTCCACGCGCCGCATACTCATTCTCGATCTGTATGCCGATAACCGGCCCGCCGTCTTTCCAAAGCAGTCCATGAAGCTGTTGGCCGATCTGTGCATAGAACTGTTTCACTTCGGCAAGATAAACGGGATCATTGGAGCGCACCGCGCTCTTGCGGAGCACCCAGTCAGGCAGTCCGCCGTTGCGAACCTCTCCGTGGGCCCAGGGACCGATGCGCGGATAGAGCAACATTCCATGCTTGGCGCACAGTTCGGCAAACCTTCTCAGATTACGCTGGCCATTCCAATCAAACTGGCCTTCAATCTCTTCATGATGAATCCAGAAAACATACGTTGAGATGACATCAACGCCGCTGGCCTTCATCTTGAGAATCTCTTCTTCCCAGTAAGCCTCAGGATAGCGTGTGAAGTGAAACTCCCCCATGACCGGAATCCAGGGCTTGCCGTCTCGCATCAGGTACTGGCTATTAACGGTGAGAGTGCTGCCATCGGGCGCGCGATTCATGCCCAACTGTGTGGGAACAGGTCTGGGCGCGGCATTGGAGGCCGTTGCGTCAAATATCATGCGATTGGACGGCGGCTGTGCGTACAAGCTGCACGCAAAGACGAGCACAGCAGGAGATAACTTAAGAGAGCGCATAAATCTTATGCCTTTCATGGCACTCATGATCTGTCAGCAAATCAATTCTTCCGGACTTGCTTTTCATTTCGGACGAATATCACCTTGTGGCAGAAAGCCATTGAGCGTTTATCGAAACGATGAGCGAATACTACTCCGTTCAAGTGCAACTTGAATCCGACTAAAGTTGGATTGTGCTGATTCGTACTGGATGCTGAAAAGGGCTTTGACAGCTTCGGACGTTGAAAATCATCGGGTAGTGCATACCCATGGAGATCAGCACCATTCCTACTTTAGTAGGATGCGTGTGCGCATCGCCGCGCTTAGATTAGATATGCAAGTAGGAATTCCGCCATGGCACACGTGCGCAAACTCCGCTCCTTTCTCGTTTTCATCCCGGCAATCGCGGCTGTCCTTCTCAATGGTTGCGGGGGTTCAGGTTCGTCCAACAACGTGACTCCGCCCACGGCAACGGCGCCCACCATCTTGCCTGCCGCCGGAGTCTACACGACGGCGCAATCCGTCACCATCTCCGACGCCATCGCCGGTGCGACTATCTACTACACCACCACCGGAACAACGCCCACCACTGCCTCAAATGTCTACTCCAGCGCGATCACTATTCCGGCGACTTCGGCTACCGTGACCGTCCAGGCTATCGCCGTGGCCACGGGCTACTCAAACTCCCCGGTCGCATCCGCCGTTTATACGATGTCTTCGCCCCCGGCAACGGCCACCGTCGTTGGAGCCGATGTCGGATGGCTGACCCAACTGGAGAGCATGGGCTATACATGGACCGATACAAACGGCGCATCCGGAAGCGCGCTACAGATTCTCAAAAATCATGGCGTGAACACTATCCGCATCCGAACCTTTGTGAATCCCACCATCACCACCGGTGTTCTGGGCGTAGGCGACAACGATCAGGCAGGCAGCATCGCGCTGGCCAAAACGGCTAGTGCGATGGGCTTCAAGATCGTGATCGACTTTCATTACAGCGATACCTGGGCCGATCCGGGGCATCAAACCACTCCTGCCGCGTGGTCAAGTGATAGCTATACCCAACTGCAAACAGACGTCTACAACTACACCTTTGGCTTCATGACTGCGCTGGCGTCGAACGGAATCTTTCCGCAATATGTGCAGGTGGGCAACGAGATCAACTCCGGTATGCTCTGGCCCATCGGCTCGGTTGGCGCCACAACCCCAAACGGTAACAACTTCACCCAGATCACCGGCCTCATTAACAGCGGCTATAGCGCCGTGAAGGCGGTCAGCCCAACCACGAAGGTCGTCATCCACATTGCCACTATTAGCAATCTCACCGACTTTGAGTGGTTCTTTGACGGACTGACGGCCGCAGGCGGAAATTTCGACGTGATTGGCGGCTCCTATTACGACGGCCCGTCTAACATCACTACGGTTGCCGCCAACCTGAATACGCTGGCCGCCCGCTATAACAAGCCGGTGATGATCTGCGAGATCGGCTACCTGTATAGTGATCCTACCGATGCCTACACCGATGTGCAAGGAGCAATCCTGGCGATGAATGCCGTGCCCAGCAGTATGGGACTGGGGGTCATCTATTGGGAGCCTGAAGCTCCCGACGACGCCTCAACCGGCAATTACACCATGGGCGCTGTCACTGAGGGCACGGGGAAAGTACTGCAATTTACCACGGCTATCAATGCATTTTGAATGGATACCTTATCTTTTCGCGCTCTTCGTGATGAGGATGGGGTGTCCCGGTAACTCGCTAACTCATATCTTTCGCTATTGCTTCCCCAGTCTGCAACACGGGCGCTGTGCGCCGAGTTATTGCGGTACATTGCCTGCAAGTAGTCGGGATAAACTGGGAGCGACGTAAGCGTGCGCCAAATGAGCCGCGAGAGTTCAAGGGATGGTGTCTAGAGCAATTCGTCGAGCTTCGGGATGAAATAATCCCGGTTGATTCCATACGCCGTCCAGCTACCTCCGGCAGAAAAGAGATGGTCCCGGTTGGAGTTCTTGTAACAGCCGTCTTCCTTGATTTCTAGACGAACCCTGACGCCTACGGCCAGTGCGAACTTGATGAACCGCTTGGCATCGATACCGCAGTCGAGGTAGCAGGCATGGATCATTTCAGGCTCATGATCCTGCTTGAGCGCTTTGTAGTACGCGGATAGACGCGTATCCGCCCCAAAGCTCATCGCCAATAAGGTGGACCTGCGTCGAGCCAACATATCGGTCTAAAGCGCCTTCGATAATGGCGCGAACTTTTTGGGCCGCGCCGCGCTGATCTCTCCGCGTTTCGCACGCGCCTCCAGGATCAGCAGATACTCTCTACCGACCTCGCGGAAGGGATGGTTGAACACAGGAACGTCATGCTTCAAGCGAAACCGGATGTAGGCGTCCTGGTCGAAGGCACGTTCCCGCGCCACTTCGATGTCGGTCGTTTTGAGAGAAATCGTCTTGTAGCGGTCGGCTTTGGGTATTTTCATGCGGCAATACCACATCCGATGATCCACGTCGCCACGCCGGAAGAGAACCAGCCCCGGCTTGAGTTCCGATTTGTCGATGACGAATGCCATATTCGCCTCTATCGTTTGACGCGTCCTGTGCAGATTCCGTGCAGATATTCCGGCAAGTCATTGGCCCTGCGTTTCTGTGCAGGACTCGTATAGAGGATAGCAAAAATCATCGAAGCAATGGCCGCATGTTCTGTGGTCAGAAGCGATGAAACCGAATGTTGATGCCGCAATCAGTCGAAGGCTCAGCCCTATATCCATACCCTGACTCGTTTCTCATCTCTCAAAATCGAGAGATGAGGCACCCCTTCATTTGTGGATGGTCAGGCAGAAACCCGCCCGCTGACCTGCGATGCTTCGACTTTCAGAAGTTTTGGTCAGTTAAAATCGACAATGTTGCACTTGGAAGTTGAAGGAGCGCTGCATATCCTTGGGGAGGTGATTTCGCAATTATCATGAATGCTGCCAAGATCAAAACCGACGACGCGGCCATGCCTGACGCCGCAAACTTGATGCCGCCCGAGCTGGAGTTGGTCAAAGACGGCTTACGGCTGGTGTCCGCCACCTTTGGCGTTACCCTTTACACGAACGAATTTTTTCAGGATATTCCCCAGGCCGTTCTGGGGTGTTTTGAAAAATTTCAGGAGTTTTGCCCGCCGGAGAATCTCCGCTTCTACGCAACCACGAATATGCGGGCGCACAAACCCGTCACCAAGCGCAATCTGGCCATGCTGACGGCCAAGCTGAAACCTGGTGCCCCTCCCACGGACCTGATGGATCTTGAACTCAAGGATGGGAAGGTCTATCAGGATGCTCCCAAATTCAAATTTGCCGTGTGTGCCGGCGGGCCGGGATCGCTGCGGCATGCAGCCAAGCAGCCAAACATTGTCTCCATTGCCTTCCCGCCGGAATGGGGTTGGCTCCGTACCGCCGAGATGCTGGCCCTCGTGAAGGCCTTGTGCAGCTTTTTTCCCTTTCAATCTGGTCATGCCGGATTTTCACTGGAATGCTCCCGATATGCCAGGACGCAGAGCGAAACCCATGCATGGCAACAGTCCATGCGCCACCGGGGAAGCGATATTGTCCGCCTCCCGGTGGATGCCAAGGCCGTTGGCCGGGATGGCTTGAAGGGCGTCGGTTGGCTGACGATGGTGGGCAAGCCATTGCTCCCGAGGGTAGACCTCAAGGAGCTCCGAAAAGCGGGTTCCAACGGCATCGAAATCACTGAAGTCCCCGCCGGCATGATTCTTCAGTCCGGCCCGGCGCCTGCAATCGGGGACTGGAATCGAGGCGACCGGCTTCCTCTATATCGGGAGGTGTACCGGGCGGTTTCTCCCCTCGTCGATCTGGCTGCGGATCGCTCCATGTCCTTCAACCTGGTGGCCGATTATGTTGCCAAGACCAAGGCCTGGTATCGAAGGCTGCACGATGAGTGAAGATGAGCTTTACCTCCCCGCCACCTGCGGTGAGGCATCAGCTCGCATTTCGCTCGCATGGGGTTTGTGGTTTCCCGCTCCACCCCGATGTCGACGAGTGCCCCACGCATTCCGTGTTCTCTGCGGAATGGGCGGGAAGGAATATCACTGTTTTCTTGCCGGATCAACAGAGGCAACACTCCATGCTATCGCGCGGCAGGCTAGATCGATTGTTGCGCGCATCACAGTTGCGGAGTTGAGAAATTGAAACTCCGAGAGTACTACAAACAGCGTTTAGCAGCCCATGGTTAAAGTCTGGCTTTGAAAGCGCACGACTGGCAGGTCGGAGCTTCAGCCCTGACTGCCGGAAAAGCAGCAAGTATCAACGTCGGCTTGACAAATTATCTGTAGAATGTTGCGCCGGTCTCCTGACCGGCTGTACTGGCGGCTTCCAAGCCGCCAGATGTCGGTAATAATGTACTGCGCAAAATAGAGGCGGTTTGCACATAATTACAGGTGGATGTGTCAGCGTTTATGCATTGGTTTGCTCGCGGCTTGCATTCGCTGTCATTCGGCCTCGTGGCGCTGCATCTTCTCTTTCGAGACAGTGAACGTATTGCGAAAAGCGTTGCCGATCTGTCGGATTCGGTATTTCTGGGTACTTCGGCAGCAGGCGCTGTCTTCATTCAGGCTACTGAATAGAGTCACTTGCCCTCTTCGGACACCACAGTGATACGATAATCTTAACGACCTAATTTAAGAGGTGTAGCGAATTGTCTTGCAAATCGCACTTTTTTGGGACAAAATTGTTAACCAACTGAAGAAATTGTATTATTTGCCCGATCTAGAAATTGGGATTTGATGATTTTAGGTAGAGCTGCTCTTCTTTTGGCGATGCAGTTGCCTAATTATCCCTTGGGAACGGCTGATTCATAAACCGTGTCGCCGATCCGCAACCGGGAAATTATGCGGTAAGGCTCACGCGGATTTGGTGGTGTCGGAGTGACATAGGCGATGAGTGCGACTTCTGCTCCGGTTTCTGCGTCGAAGTATCGCACGGTGCGTTTCTTGCAACAGAAGCCCTCGTGCATGGCGAGACCTCGCGTCCCAGCGTCCGGGGATGGAATTTCCACGGTAGTACAACGCTTAAGGTGTGCATCAAACCTATTTTCGTCGTAGAGTCGAATCATTTCGGATTTTTCGACGTCAAATTTGAATGTAGGAGTGTTTTCCATGATTTTCGCTCACCAAATTCGCCAAGTAGTTTCAGAGTACCTGTCTAGTGGTTTTGAGTTGGATGAATTTGTACGGAAATTTGCCCCGTTGTCGTACAACGTCAACCAGGATGGCCATGCCGAGGCGATCCGGCTTGCGAACCAGATCGAAGTTTCGTTAGTGGATCTCCGGGCTGGCTTTATAGGCGAAGCGCGATTCCGCGCCTCTCTTCGGGAGATTGTTTCGATGGATAACCCAAACCTGTTCATTCAGTCCCTTTCTTTTGCTTCTCCCGTCAACCAATACTCGGCGGGGGAAACTGCATTCCTGGCGGCAAGGTAACTTTCTGATACATCACGCGGAACGGAATCCTTGTCAGTAGTGCACCATCAAGCGTGATCTCCAACCAATGCAAACCTTCTTCTTCTGCAACAACATTTAGCGGAGTGATGAGGACGTTGCCGCGTTCTTCCCCCTCGAAGAGCACGGTCGTTTCAGCATGGGGTAAATTCTTGGCCGAAGGCGAGATAGGGGTAATACGCAGAATTGATTTTCCACGCATTTCCCCCGCTTTTAGTACGAGTACTAGCTGAAAATTGCCTAGAGGCTGGGGTTGCATCTCGTCGGTTAACCCCATGACTGAAATGCGGTCTTGAAGGCGGATCAGACTCAGCAATCCTTGGTTATCAACAATTGATGTTTGGCATATCGCGGCGGCTTGCACGTAAGGGCCACCAAATGTGCGCTCGGACATGGTTCCTCCTAACAGACAGTACTCCCCTATGGTTTGGAGTTGACTTTTTCGCCGGAAGAGTTAATGAGAGTTTGTTCAGGTCATCACCAATATTCAACGGGCCAAACCTCTTCCAAAAACTTCCCGCCAATAAATCTACACTCGCCGCAAACAACACGGCGAGTGTATCCTGTGTGGCAAGCACAGGCCGTTGACACTCACTATATCAAATTCTTGGACCGAAAGGATGACGAAAGTCAAGAAAACTACCTAACTTTTGCCCACTCTTTCCAGAAAAAACCAGTAAAACACGAAAAGTTGGATGTTGCGAACCGAGTTTTGCACATCATCGATCACTTTTTCACTGTATCTGGTGCAATCTACTGATTGACTAACTTTGGGGGCTGGCCGGGGGGGGCCCGCGATAGCTGCTGAGGCGTGCGACGCTGCAAATTACTAAAGTCCTTTGCACATTATTTCGCCTCCAGCACGCACAATCAAACCATGAACACAAACCAGCACCCACGGGCTTTTTTACTGACAACTGAGAACTGACAACTGAGAACTGGAGGCCCCCCCTACCCCTCCTCCTATATTTATTTTCGGCCCTGTTTCTTTGCACATAATTAAATCAATCGCGAGAATCAGAGACTTTTTCAACAACATACACGCAGTGCCGTACCATAATTTGAGATTCGAGAAATCAGCCTGATTTTTTGCTTTGCAGATTATTTATGAAGTGTATCCGCGCGCGCTGATAGCGATAACATCAACTGCCAAGGGTTCAGGAGCGCAACTCCCGTATCTTTGAAGTCTTTTACGTTGCGTGTAACAACGGTCATGCCATGAACCAAAGCGGTAGCGGCGATTAGAGAGTCACGGTAGTCGCGTGGATTGGGCACGTGCAGGATCGCGCAGCGTAGCGCTACGGCACTGTCTACCGGCAGGATGCGATTGGAAAATGCAGGCAGAACATGATGATCGAGCCAGTTGCGCAGCATCGCTCCCTGTCGCGCATCGTGACGCTCCATCTGGAGTATTCCCTGTTCTAATTCCAGCACGGAAATCACAGATAGAAACATGGATTCTAAAGGAATGCCATTTGCCCAAGCCGTAACATGGCGATCTGCTTTACTTGATTTGCCATGAAAAATCCCGGTCTTGCGTAACTCGGAGATGACATTGGTGTCGAGCAAATACATCATGATAAGTCTACCGGCTTAAAAAGCTCATCTCCCATTCGCGGAAACTCAAAATCATCATCGATTTCCGCCATTTCCGGCATCGCCAACAGTTCAACAATGCTCTTCCCCTTGTTCGTAATTTGCTGGTATTCCTTGATCGACAAGAGCACATGGGCTGGCCTTCCGCGATCCGTGATGAAGACAGGCCCCTTGCGGGCAGCCCGCTTGGCTCGTGCGGCGTCTTGGTTGAACTCGCGGCTGGAAAGGGTAGTAATGGCCATGACGACCTCCATGTAGGCACGTTGCTACATTATAGCATGAACCGGCTTACTCTAACGTCAGCAGCACAATCTCCGGGCTGGTTCCCACGCGCATCGGCGGTCCCCAACTTCCCGCGCCGCTCGAAGTATACACTTGCAGCCCGCCGAAGCGATGCAACCCATAGATGAAGTTGCCGAAGACGCGGCGCGTCAGCCAGGTAAATGGGAAGAGCTGTCCGCCATGCGTGTGGCCGGAGATTTGCAAGCCGATGCCGGCCTGCTCGACGATGGGCAGGCGGTTGGGCACATGATTCAGCAAAATGCTTCTTTTGCCGGCATCAAGATGCAGGCTCTCCAGCGTGGCGCGCAGATGGATCGGCGAACCGGAATCGCCGTAAGAGACACCGGCGATTTGTACGCCATCGACGACAACCATCTCATTGGTGAGCGCGCGAATGCCCACGCGGCGGAGAACTTCGGCGTAGTGGGCAGCGTTGCCAAACTCATCGTGATTGCCGGTGGAGAAGTAGCTGCCCAGAGGCGGCGTAAACTCTGCGAAGGGAGCTATCAGCGCCGCCGCGTCAACCTTTGAGCCGTCGAAGAGATCGCCGGGAATGAAGATGATCTCGGGGTTGAGGCGTTTGACCGTCGCAACAATGCGGCGGCTGAAAGCAGGCCCGTTGATGTGGCCCAGGTGCAGGTCGCTCATCACGAGCACCGTACGCCCGCGCCACGACGAAGGCAGGCCGGCGAGTTGTACAGCGATGCGCCGAATGCGTATGATGCGCGCATTCACCAAACCGTAGACGCCAACCACAATCGCCAGACCGAAGAATGAAGCGGCGATCAACGGCTTGTCTTCAGGCTGCCTCAGCGCGAAGCCGCTCAATCGGCAAAGACAGGCCGCCCAGAAGAAATAGTTGAGAAAGCCCAGCCAGATGGCGGCAAATCTGTAGAAGATCGCCACAAAGCGGTTGGAATAGAAGAAGCCAAGCAGCGCGGCTGGGACAAAGCTGAAGGCCAACAGCAGCACCACAGCCCGCAACTCAAGAGCGCAGAGCGGAGTGAGCGGCTGCCAGTAGGCAATCCAAGTCTGATAGATGAACCAATGAGCTGCAAGCAGAAATGCCTGCATCAACGCAATGCCCACCACTGGCCATGCCTTCAAGCGAAATCTCCTTGCATCAATTCTTGCATGAACCCGAGCGGAGAGCCGCGCAGAGTGGGACAACACGCTCGCATGAAACAATCTCTACATGAAGGGAATCGGCCGCAACTCGCTAGGCCTTTACATCTCGATTCCCTTCTGCCGGTCAAAGTGCACCTACTGCAACTTTGCTTCGGGGGTCTATCCGGCCAGCGAGCACGCACACTATGTGGACCGGGTGATCGAAGAACTGATTGCCGCTCCCGCCTGGGCCGCGCGGATGGGCGTCGAGCTTCCGCGCCGCGTGGACACGGTCTACTTGGGAGGCGGAACACCGAGTTTGCTTGCCGCCGAGCTGATTGCGCGCCTCTTCGCTGCAATGCGCAGAGAGTTTGACTTTGCGACAGACGCGGAGTTCACCATCGAATGCGCGCCGGGGCAGCTTGCGGACGAGACTCTCGATGCGCTGGCAGTTACTGGCGTCAATCGCGTCAGCCTGGGCGTGCAGTCCTTCATCGACCGCGAGGCCGCCGTCAGCGGTCGATTGCACTCGCGCGATGTTGTGATGCGCGAGATCCAGCGCCTGCGCTCGGCCGGCATCAGTAATTTGAATGTTGACCTGATCGCCGGTCTCGCCGGACAAACGCTCGACTCATGGGAAGAGTCGCTGGCCGCGCTCGCGGAGACCGGCGTCCCTCACGCCAGCATCTATATGTTGGAAGTAGATGAAGATTCGCGCCTGGGCCGCGAGGTCTTGGCGCATGGCGTCCGTTATCACGCGGAGCTTGTTCCCACAGACGATCTGATTGCGCGGATGTACTCGGTGGCGATTGAGAGGCTGAAGCAGGCTGGCCTTAAGCAGTACGAGATCTCCAACTTCAGCAGGCCCGACATGGAGTCGCGCCACAATCTCCGCTACTGGCGGCGACGGCCGTATCTCGGCGTGGGACTCGACGCCGCGTCGATGCTATTGGCAACGGACTCCGCGGCGCGTCGCGTTCTGCGCTCGACCACGACGGATAATCTGGCGGCATTTGTTCAGGGCTGCGATCCCGTTGAAAGTGCTTGGCTTAGCTCGGCGCAGCAGCACGAGGAGGCGTGGTTTCTGGGCTTGCGGCTTAATGCGGGTGTGGAAGTGGGCGCTCTGGAGCGGGAGTTTGGCGGGGCGCTGGTTGCGCGGGCTTTGGAGGCTGTAAGACGGCTGGAGGACGCCGGACTGGTTTTGTCTTACGGAGGTGAAACCTGTGAGACGCGTAAGACAATTCGTCTTACACCGCAGGGACAACTGCTGTCGAACAATGTTTTTCAGGAGTTTCTGGGACTATAACTGTTGCCGAGCGTCACAGTTTCACAGTTTCACAGAAAAAGGGGGGTGGGGGTAGCGCCGAAAGTTGTCAGTTGTCAGTTCTCAGTTGTCAGTAAAAATGCCCGTGGGTATTGGTTGGTGGTCATGCATTAATTGTGCGCGTTGGAGGGGAAATTATATGCAAGGACTGGCCGTCCAGGCGGAGGGCGCTTGCGCGCCGCAGAGTTCGTGGATTCCCACCCATTCTGTAGAAAAGCAACCGCAGGTTCTTCGACTCCCTTCCCCTTCGACAGGCTCAGGGTCCGGTCGCTCAGGATGACAGGTTGATCGTGTTGAGATTCATGGATTCCCACCCTAGCGACAAAAACAAAGGCGCCGCGAGGGTGGGGAACCCAGTTGCGCTCAGGATGACAGGCACAGACAAAGTCAACGCACAGGCGGCCAGCGTGCGGGATGGAATGAATCCACTCGCTGCGCTGGCCGCTTGGAAGTCTCTCGATCTATTGAGAACCGCTGCTACTTTTTCTTTGCCTTGCCGCCGAACTGGTAGAAGAGCGAGACGGTACCGGAGACATAAACGGTGCTGTAGTTTCCCGCAGGTCCGTTGGCAAAATTCGTATAGTAATAGCCGCCGCCCGGGACGTTCATCAGTTCTTGCCGGTTGGCGCGCACTTCAGGCCGGATGCCCCAGTTGTTGCCGCAGAAGAATATCCAGCCGCCGCCGAAGCCAGCCGTGTAGCCGTTGACGCTGGGTTTGCCGGTCCAGGTCGCTTGCTCGCCGTCCAGTGACGCCACAAAATAGGAGCCGACGCGCCCGACGTTGAGCAGGTTATAGTGAATGGCGCCGCCGTATGTCTGAGCATTTTCAGTTGCTTTTATGCCGTTCTGCGTACCTGTCCCCATCGGCATAAAGGTGTACTCGCCGAGGATGGTGAAGCTGGGCACGACGTTGTAGCCGACCGAACCGCCAAAGTATGGGATATCGGCATCGCTGGGTCCGATCACATTGCGTCCGCCGATAAAGCCGGCGAGATCGGTGGTGTGCGCGGCGATCTGCGCCTGAACTAGTGATGGAGCGATCAGAAAAAGGATAGCTGAGAGACAAAGACCAGCAAAGACGCTCTTGACAAATTTCTGCATGATGAATTGATCCTTTCGCAATATGTTTTGCGGAAAATGCCCTTCGGCCTTCCCGGTTTCATTCGGCTTAAACATGGGTCCAGCCCCATGAGTATCAGCTCTGGCAGAGCTTCTGCGAGAAGCTAATACGCCACCCAAGATGAGGGGAGATTTGTCTGATATTCGTACAGCATTCGGCGGACCATTTTGAATAGTTCTTTCGTTTCAATTCTTTAATAAGAATTTACAAATAGATTCTGCATTATTTAGGAGGCTCGCATTGAAATACTTCCAAAAATAGTAGAAAGTGGATTTCAAAAGATCTATCACTGCGCTTACGGCACGGCAAAGCCAAAGAGCATCGACGGGGCTTTGTCTTTTGAACTGCTGATTTGGCGAAGCTCCGCCTCGACGGTGGCCAGCGGAAGGCTGAGGAAGCCGTACATACCGCTGCGCAGCGGCGAGAGGAGGGTCACCTTGTAGACTCCGGAACCGATCTGGGAGAGGCTGAACTGGACGCGATCGCGATTGAAGTTCTGGACCTTCGTGAATCCCATCTTGGCCATCGAGGCTACCTGCCTGCCGTCGTCGCCTTGAGTGAAGCGCAGGAGCATGAAGTCCGCGGGCGAAAGTGCCGCTCCCATACTGCCGGAGCTTCTGCCGTAGGCGGCTTCGTCAAAGTAGAAGTAAAACTCCGGTTGATCGCTCGAAGCCTTGATCTGGTTCTGCGCGGCCTCGGAAGCATTATCGACCTGCACCTGAACCTCGAAGCCGACGATCTTTGTCTTGAACTCGCGCGCTTCGAGGGGAACGAGCCAGCGGCTGGGGCCGGAGACGATGTAGATTCCCGGCTTGTGGGGCGCGGCGGGATCGGTGGAGTAGACGGGCTGAGCCGGCTTGGGCGGCACGAGCGCCAGTTGGGCGGCCTTGTCTCGGGCCTCTTGTTCGGCCTTCTCACGGGCGGCCTTCTCCTGCGCAGCCCGATCCTGTTCGGCCTTGATCCTTGCCTCCAAATCAGCCTTGTCCTTTGCTTCCTGGTCGGCTTTGATCTTGGCATCCTGCTCGGCCTTGAGGCGCAGGCGCTCATCGCGAACGGGCTGGAGCGAGATAAACGCAAGCGACTGCCCTGCGTCCTTGATCTCGACGGCTTTTTCGGTATTGTCCAGGCCGTCATCCGTGACGGCGGCGAGCGTGTGACTGCCGAGCGGTAGCTGCACGGTGGCTGAGCCTCCGGCATCGATACGGCCTTTGGCTGAGCCGTCGAGCTTCCAGTTGCAACTGAGATCGCAGATGACCAGCAGCGTTGGAGTGGCGGCCTTGTCTCGCGCCGCTTGCTCGGCTTTCGCGCGCGCATCCTGCTCGGCCTTGTCCCTGGCATCCTTGTCGGCTTTGATTTTGGCGTCGTGCTCGGCCTTGAGGCGCAGGCGCTCATCGCGAACGGGCTGGAGCGAGATAAACGCAACCGACTGGCCTGCATCCTTGATCTCGACGGCTTTTTCCGTCTTGTCGAGGCCGTCATCGGTGACCGCGGCGACGGTGTGCCTGCCGAGCGGCAGCTTGATGGTGGCCGAGCCTCCGGAATCGATGTGGCCTTTGGCCGCGCCGTCCAGCTTCCAGTTGCAACTGAGATCGCAGATAACCAGCAGCGTGGGGCTAGCCGGCTTGGGGGGCGGAGCCTTGGGCCGCAGGATTGGCCCTTCGTCCTGCGCCAGCGCGGGGAGGGCCGCGACCATCAGGGCCGCAGCGATTACCCAGCCAGCTAGAGAACTACCCCGCATTTCCATCTCCGATAAGTATGTTGATTCTATCTTAATCCTTCAAAGGGTAATATGACTGCTCATGGCAAGGCGTGGAGCAGGTCGCAGGCCTTTCCACCGTCACAGGCCTTCTGATAGTAAATGCGCGCCTGACTATTGTTGCCGGCGTCCTGATAAAGTGTGCCGAGACTGGCGCAACTCAAGAGGTTTCCCTGATTGCAGGCCTTGAGATAAATCTCCTGCGCCTTGGGCACGCTCTTTGCGCCGCCCATCCCCTGCGCGTAGAGATAGCCGAGATAATTGCAGGCCCCCATCTCATTGCCATCGCAGGCCGTAGCAAAGAGCTTGCGCGCCTGACCGTAATTCTGGCTGTCATAGGCGGATTTCCCCTGCTTGTAGAGGTCGGCGGGAGCGGCGGGAGCGGGTGCAGTCAGATTCGTTGCGGGCTGCGGAGTGGCTGTATTTCCGGCTTGAACGGGAGTTCTGCTATTGGCTGCCCGCGCTGCGGCTTGCGTGTTTGCCGCGGACTGATCGACTGAGTTTTTGACCTGCTCGGCGGAGAGGCGAGCGTTCGTCAGCGGAATATCTGTTGCAGGCGCGGAGTGGATGTAGCGCTCCGCGCCGAAGATTCCAAGGCAAACAACGACAAATGCCGCCGCGCCTATCCAGATGGGCCTGCGGGAATGCGAGGGAGCGGGAGCAGGGGCTGGCTCGGAGGCAGCTTCGGGAGATTCAAAGCGCGACGGCAATTCGATATGAGTCCGGCGCGCATCGACGACGGTTCGCTGGCGCGCGTTGGGATCGACATAATGCACCTCATCGAGCAGACGAACGAGTTCGGAGACGTCTCTGGGGCGCAGATCGCGATCCTTGGCGAGGAGGCGCAGGACGAGTTCATCGATGCCCTGCCAATTCTTCAGCTCGGGGCGCAAAAGGCTGGGCGGTTGCGGCTCCTGCTGCAAGTGCTGGTACATCCAGCCCTCGGTGTTGTGGGAGTGGAAGCAGGTTTGGCCGGTGAGCATCTCGTAGAAGAAGCCGCCGAGGGCGTAGAGGTCGGCGCGTCCGTCGAGCTCGTCTGAGGCCATGCCACGCCATTGCTCGGGCGCGGCATAAGGCGGAGTGAGCATGAGACCGTGAGTGCGGCTGACGGCGGTGGCGCTCTCCTTCATGGCGGCGATGCCGAAGTCGAGCAGCTTGGGCGTCTCCTGAAGGCCGCTGCCGCCGGTGAGCAGGATATTTTCCGGTTTCACGTCGCGGTGAATGATGCCTTTGGCGTGCGCCGCGCCCAGGCCGAGCGCCACTCCGCGGGCAAGATGAAGGGCGCGTTCGACGGGCAGCGGGCCATCGTGAAGCGCATGGCGCAAGTCCGAGCCTTCGACGAATTCCATCGCGATGTAAGGAATTCCATCCTCGGCCTGATCGAGATCGACGACCTGCACGACGTTGGGGTGTTGCAACTCGGTGGCCGCCTGCGCCTCGCGGCGGAAGCGGCGGAGAAACATGGCGTCCTGACTGAGTTCGCTGGAGATGAACTTGAGCGCGCGCTGACGGCCAAGCATGATGTGCTCGGCAAGATAGACCGTGCCCATGCCGCCGCGGCCGAGCATACGAATGATGCGGTACTTGCCGCGAATCAGCGTTCCTGGCTCAATTTCGCGCGTTTCGATGAGGATCGCGCCGTCAGTGGGGCAATTGGTGTGGTTGCTCGGAAAGGCCTTCTCGCACAGCGGACACGTCTTCATAGGGCCATGTTGCCCCTTTCTCACTGGTCCGTACCCGGTCTCTGGTTTCAGAGCCGGCAAACGCTCCAAGGATGAATGATTCTATTGTAGAGCCGAAGTTGGGCTGATGTGGAGCGGAATTAAGAAACGCGAATTACTTCTTTGCCGAGAGCGGCTTGGAGACGGCGAAAATGATCCGAGGCGGATCGGCGAGCGGAAGCGATGCCTCGACCGGCTGCGTGCGGTCGCCGCGCTTGACCTGATTGTCCTTGAGAGTAAGCGTGCCGTTGGCGAATTCAGCGTCGGCGCTCCAGCGGTCAAAGCGGACGAGCGCCGGAGGAACTGAGCCGGAGACGGCGCCATGCCGCCAATCGAAGTGCAGCGAGCCTTTGGCCGAGGCTGCGAGATCCGCGCCGGTAAAGCCGCTCAGCATAATTTTGCCGCTGCCGTCGATTGAGCCGCCGGAGAATCGCTGCCCCAGCAACTGGCCAACGGTGGGCGGAGCGAGCTTTTCCAGACTCAGGTCGAAATCGTAGGAAGGCTTGTCGTTGGCGGTCACGGCGGCGTGGTACGCGCCCGTTCCGTGAACGCGCCCGCCCAGCAGAGCGGAGTCAAAGGCTGTGATCTCGGCTCCGCCGGGAATGGTGGTGACATCCGCTTCGGCATCATGCAGCGTGACCGGCCCAAGCAGAAGCGAGTCGGCCTTGACGGTGCCCTCCATCCGCGGCCACGCGGGAGCGGCAGCGGGACGGAGGCGCTCGATCAGCGTAGAGAGCAATGTGCTTTTTTCATGAGCGCCCAGCATTGCGGTCTGAAGAACAGCGGCGTCGAGCGCGCCAAACTGGAGCTGAAAGCGCGGCTGGCAGGGCTGCTGAACGCCGCAGGCAGCGGGCAGCGAGAGGCTGGCCGTTCCCTTCACCGGGCCGTATGAGAAAGCGATAGGGTCCCAGCGCAGTTCGCCGCCGTCCAAGTGGAGCGTGGCCTGGGAGATAAGAACGGCGTTGACCAGATAATCGGGCTTCCAGTTGGCGTTGCGCAAGGTGACGGTTCCGGTAAAGCTGTCGGAAGGCGGAGCGGCGTTGCCTGTCTGAACTGGCAACGATTGAACTGGCAGAGACTGAACTGATAGCGACTGAACGGGCAACATCCAGGGGCCTTCGGCAATCAGATCGACAGTGACCGGATCGCCGGCCAGCGCATCCAGAGCGGCGGCGTTGGGCAAGCTCGCCAGATGCGCCAATTCCCTGCCCCGAAGAATCGAAGCCTGACCGCGCATCGTGAGTTGGTAGCCGGAGGGCGTGAATCGCGCGGCGACCGTCAGCGGTGTTGCCGCTCCGGCGGGAATTGCGGCGGTAGCCGTCAACGCTTCGGGCTTCGCGGCCTCGGCGGAGGAACTTGGCAGCGCAGGCACGAGAATAACTTTGGGAATGCGAATCGGCTGGCTGAGAGCGCTGCCACTGAGTTGAAGACCATCGACGGTGAGGCTGCCGGTGAGCGGTCCCGGCGCGGGCGCATGAGGCTTGGCACGACCGGCCTGCTTTACGACTACCGCAGCCACTGGAGCGTAAGTGAGTTTGCCGCTCACCGATCCGGCAACATCCAAGCCCGGAGCCAGACCGCTGCGCACGGTGCGCAGGGCGTCCAGGCCAACGCCAACGGCAATGCGATCCAATTCGACGGTGAGGCGCGGTAAACCTTGCTGGCCGGGAAGATTGCTGGGAAGATTGCCGCTGAGGCGAATGTGTCCGGAGCCAAGCGGCGAGTCACAGAGCAGGTTGTCAATGGCGCGCGTGTCAAAATGAGCAGTCAGAGCGCAGTTGGCGTCGAAGTCCATCGGCGCAGCCGGAGCAAACTCGGCGCGATGAACTCCCTCGGCGCTGAGCCGCGTCTTGATTTGAGCGGCATCGGCAGTGCCTTCCAGATGAAGCTCGCCAGTCAGGTCGCCGCGCCAGCCCGCGTCCGTGCCCAGCAGCAGGCGGGTGAGCTGGCCAAGCTGAGCCTCGCGCCACTCCAGGTCAACGCGCAGCGGCATCAGGCGCAGTTCAGGCGCGCGACGAAGTTCAGCCTCCAGGCGCACGACTCCGGTGTCGGCCTGGTCCAAAGTAAGATCGGTGCGCGCGGGCTGGCCGCGCAGCCGGACGCGCCAGTCGCCGGGACGCTGCTGCCAGAAGGAAATGTCTGCGTTGACCAGCGAATAGGGCAGCTTTTCCGCGCCGCGCTTGATGTTGATGCGCGAGTTGGTGGCTTTGAAGTAAGGCAGATCGAGAGTCTTGACCGGCTCATCCGGCGTGGCGCTCGTAGACGTTTGTCCCTGCTGGGCAGCCGAGCGCATCAGCGGATCGAGGTTCCAGCGGCCTTCGTCCGTGCGCACCAGATTCAGACTGGCCTCATCCACGCTGATCGTATCCAGCTCCACGCGCCCGCGCCAGAGCGAGAAGAGGCGAATGGAGGCCGTGACGGTATTTGCGTGCAGCACCGGCTCGGCGCCGTAGATGGGGTCTTCCTCGACGGTCAGGTCGGTAAGCACGAAGCCGGGGCGCGGCAGCAGGCGCACCTCGACCGAGGACAATCGCACGGGACGGCCCAGCGATGCGGAGATCAGTTGCGTAATCCGCGCCTTGTAGCGGCTGACGCTCAGATACGGGGGCACAATCAGCGCAGCAAGAATCAACGTCAGCGCCGCCAGCGCCAGCCAAAGCCGCGTGCGATTGCGTTTCCGTGCGTGTGTATCTTGCATCATTGTCGTGTTAGTGGTCTGGGCATTTCATAGTCACTCAGGGGCTAAAGCCCAGATTGATTTTGCTGTCTTTGCGGCACGACTTAAGTCGTGCCCTGATACAAAGCAGGCCTTTGAAACACGCCCTATCTCCCTGGTCCCTGCTCTCAGTTTACTTCACCACGTGAAAGGTTCGGCTCCAGCGTGTATCACTGAAGAAGTGGAGCGCGACATGACCCATCCAGGCCACGGCATGACCCGTATTCTGATTTTCCAATTGGCCGTCCGGCGTATCGAAAGACCAATAGTTGAAGAGCGGACGGCCGAGGATGTTCTCGCGGGGCAGAAAGCCCCAGTAGCGCGAATCCAGGCTGTCGTGCCGGTGGTCGCCCATCATGAAGTAGTGGCCGGGCGGGACCACCAGATCGCCATTCTCTAAATGATTAGGAAAATCGACGGTCCAGGCTTCGGTGGCGCCTGGTGGACTCGGCGGAATGGATGGGAATTCGTCGAGAAACTCCTGATCTGCCATGTTGTGGGGGTTGGGAGAGTTGTCCGCATCCTTCGGTAGATTCTGCGCCACGCCATTCAGAATCACGATGCCGTTGTGCAGATGAATGTGATCGCCGGGAATGCCGATCAACCGCTTGACCAGAATCGTATAATCTGAATTTCCCTCCGCGTCCACATCCGGCACCGGCTTGATGAAGACGACGATGTCGCCGCGCCGCGGCTCGCGAAAGTGAACCAGCGGCATCCACTTTGTAGGCGGAGCCAGTGTGGTGTGGTCCACCATCAGATGGTCGCCCACCAACAGGGTTTTCTCCATCGAACTGGAGGGAATGACCATGTTCTGCGCAATAAAGGTGAGAATGAACAGGCCAATCACCAGCACGGAAAGAATACTGGCGAAAGCCTCAAGGGGTGTCTCTTCGACACGCTCTTTGCCGGCCTCGGAGGCTGGCTGTGTCTCGGTCTGCGCTTTGGGAATCGCTTTCTTGTTGGCGTGCGTCTTGTTCTTCGTCATTCGTTCTGTCTCGATACAGTTGTCAGTTATCAGAGATCAGCCCTCAATTCTCAGCTTGTTCGCTGTTCACTGTCCACTGTTCACTGTACTCTGTGAAAGGTACGGCTCCAGCGGGTTTCGCTGAAAAAGTGCAGCGCGACGTGGCCCATCCATGCCACGGCATGACCAAATCCGGGTTCTACCAACTCATCATCCGGAGTAATAAATGACCAGTAGTTGAAGAGCGGACGACCGATGATATTCTCGCGGGGAACAAAGCCCCAGTAGCGCGAGTCCAGGCTGTTGTGCCGGTTATCGCCCATCATGAAGTAGTGGCCGGGCGGGACTACAAGATCACCGTTTTCCAGGTTCTTGGGAAAGTCCACCATCGACCATGAATCGGGAACCTGAGAGATTGCGGGAGGCGGCTCGGAGGGAAACTCGTCGAGGAAATCCTGGTGGTTCTCCGGGGTGGTCGGCTGGGCGTGGGGCTGCGCCTGAGCCACGCCATTCAAAATCACGATGCCGTTGCGTAGATGAATGTGGTCGCCGGGAACGCCAATCAGCCGCTTGACCAGAATCAGATACTGAGGATTTCCGTCCGTATCCGGGTCGGGCACAGGCTTGATGAAGACTGTAATGTCGCCGCGTCGCGGCTCACGCTGGTGAACCAACGGCATCCACTTGGTCGGCGGAGCCAGCGTGATGCGATCCACCAGCAGGTGGTCGCCCACCAGCAGCGTCTTCTCCATGGAACCGGAGGGAATGACAAAATTCTGCCCCAGAAATGTGAGAATGAACAGGCCGATCACAAGCACGGAGAGTATGCTGGCAAAGGCTTCAAGGGGCGTCTCCTCGACGCGCTCATTGCCGGCCTCGGAGGCTGGCTGGGTCTCGGTCTGCGCATTGGGAATCGGAGTCTTCGCGGCGCGCTTCTTGTTTTTCGTCATTCGTCCAGTCTCGGCACAGTTGTCAGTTATCAGTTGTCAGTTATCAGTTGTGAATTCTCAATTGCTCGGTCTATTTACTGACAGCTGTCTTATCGCACCACCTGGAAGATGCGCTTCCAGCGGGCAAAGCCTTGCAGCCTGCACACAAGCTGCCTATCGTGTCCGAGTCTATCATCTGAAGCCTGTAGCGCGGCCTGATGCGGATCGGTGGCCGAGGGCCGCATAAGCGAGAAGTAGATCACCAGCGGCCGGGCCACAATCTGCTCGCGCTGGACAAAGCCCCAGAAGCGGGAATCGTCGCTGTGATTGCGATTGTCGCCGAGAACAAAGTACTCGTCTTGCGGCACCACCAATTCTCCGTTGCGGACAAGGCTCCGCATCCGCCTCCACCAGACCGGCTCCACGTTGGGATCGGTATAGATTAGGGCGGGAAAATCGTCGCGAAAGGGATTGCGTGCAGCCGGCTCGAAGGCCGCATACGGCTCATCGAGCGCCGCGCCATTCACCGTGACGCGTCCATCGTTGATGCGCAGATGATCGCCGGGAAGACCGACCACGCGCTTGACGACGTAGGGATGCTGAGGATGATGGAAGACGACAATGTCGCCGCGCGCGATCTCGCGATAGGGCATGAACAAACGGCTCACGCTGTCGGCCGGCGCATAGACCTGCTTGTTGACCAGCAGAAAATCGCCAACGAGCAGCGTTCGCTCCATGCTCTCGGAGGGAATCAGGTAAGGCTGAAGCACAAAGGTCAGCAGGAACAGCGCCACCACCAGCAGCAAAAGCAGCCTTGCGAATGCTTCCGGCACGGTGGGCAGACTGAGCCGCGCCTCCTTAAACCAGAGCGAAAGCCGGCTGGAAACTTGGGCAGGGTTGCTCATTGCGCTGACTCTTCCTCCTCGCCGTCTTTAGGCTGCATTATTGCCGCATCGGCCTTCTTCGCCGCAGCCTTCAACTTTTCCAGCGCTCGCCGCGCCGCATCCTGCTCGGCGTTTTTCTTGGTGGTGCCCATGCCGCGCGCCAGCCGCTTTCCCGGCTCTCCATCGGATGTCTTCAACCGCACCTCGACCATGAATCGCTTGCGGTGATCGGGACCGCTCTCGCTCTTGACGCGGTAGACCGGCGCGCCCGCGCCCGAAGCCTGCAAATGCTCCTGCAGCGCCGATTTGAAGTTGCCCAGCGCGGCGCCTGCCCGCAGCTCCTCGGCAAACTGCTCGGCTGCCTCGCCCATTACCCAGCGGCGGACAAAGGCTCTCACAGGCTCCAGGCCGCCATCCAGCAAAAGCGCGCCCAGCACGGCTTCCATGCTGTTCGAGAGCACGGTGCTCTTGCGCCGCAGGCCGCCCTTCTCTTCGCCGCGGCTGAGCCGCAGATAGCTGCCCAACCCGACGGCCGCGGCCACCTCGGCCATATGCTGGCGGCTGACCAGCAGCGAGCGAACGCGAGTCAACTCGCCCTCATGCCACTCCGGATGAAGCACAAACAACGCCTCGGCCACCACCAGCCCCAATACGGCATCGCCAAGAAACTCCAACCGCTCGTTGTCGCCGCTGTCTGCAACCTCCGGCTGAACCGATTCACTTGCCGCCCGCTCATTCGCCAAAGAGCGATGCGTCAGCGCGCGCACCAGCAGCTCCGGGCGCTTGAAGCTGTGCCCCAACGCGGCTTCCAATTCGGCAAGAGCGGCATCCATCTGCGCCTCAATCCAGAGCCTGCTGCTCGAACCGGCGTCTCCGGCTCCGCACAAGCCCCTTCTCCATTATCAGGTGTTTTATGTACTCCCGGAGACCCTGCCGGAATTATTGCGGCGTCTTCGTCCCACTTGCCGGCGTCGGCTTCTCCTCTGGAGGCTTGTCGGAGCTGTCCTCCTCGGCATCCTCATCGCAACTGTGCCCGCGCACAGCATAAGCCGCTTTGACACCGCGTTCGGCGGCCAGCCGCGTATCCATCTGTCCGTCGCGCGTCTTCAGCGCCTCCTGATACTCGGCGACAGCCTCATCGCGCTTGCAATCCAGGTCCAGCATCCGGCCCAGAAATATGTGCGACCAGGAGAGCAGGCGCGGATCTTTGCTTGTGGCCAGCGTCTTCTGGAACCCGTCGGTAGCCTGGTCCGGATGCCCGGTCATCAGTGCCGCGCGAGCCAGAATGAACTCGGCACGAGCGCACTCCGCCGCGGATTCCGGAGTATCGGAGCGTGTGTTGAGCGTCTGATGCGCCATCGCGCTGGCCGCCGCCACATCGCCTGCCGCAAGGCGCGCCTCGGCCAGGTCCAGTCCCGTCAATTTGCGCGGCCTGCTGCGCATCAGCACATCGCCGTCTGCCTCCTTGTCGAACTCGATCTGCTTGGCGAAGTGCACCTCGTAGTCCACATCCATGCTATAGACGATCTCGCCGATGGTGTCCTTCAGGCTGACGGAATCCTTCTCGAAAATGATCAATTGCTGAAAGAAGTACTGCGTCAGCACGAATCCCTGCGTGAGGTCGTGATGCACCGCGGCAACGCGAACCGCCTCGATCTTCTGCCGGTTCAAATCGCGTTCATGCTCATAACGCGGCAGCTCCTCGCGGTCCACATTCGGCGGAATCTTGTACTCGGGAATGCCCGTGTCCATGGTGCGCGCCTCGATGGCCTTGATCAGGCACTCAATGCTCAGAGGCAGCGAATCCGAGCGCAGGCGAAATTCCAGCGGTGCATCGCGCACCACCTTCAAAATCGGCTGCATCCGGTCAACAGCCGAGGCCCGCGCATAGAGCAGCGGCTCGATGATGTAGTGCAGGTAAATGTGATGCACATCGTTCATGCGGATGGCGCCGTTATCCGGCGAAACCACCACGATGTAATCGGCGCCGTAGACGCGCGCGTTCACCGTGCGCGGCGTCAGCAGCGGTTCCACAACCACGAGAAAACGCCGTCCGTTGTAAGATTCAGCCGGCATCCTGAGGTAAAGATTCGTGGCGACAATCATCTTCGAGAGCGGATCGTGCAACTGGTCGGCCAGCCGATCATAGGCGGGATGCACCACCAGCCAGATTCCGTGCAGGTCCGTGGCGGCGGCAAACTCGCGAAGCAGCGGAACCACCTCCAGCACCTGCGTCGCATCGGGCGGCATCAGCGGCAGATCGACTGTGATCTCCAGCTCTGGCGGCAGCCCCAAATACAGCGACAGCGAGACGTATTGCGCCACATCCTGCTCGGTTCCGGTCATGCGATGCTGGGCAATGTACAGGCAGAGCTTGTCGCGCTTGGCTCGCGCATCCTCGCTCTTGGCCAGCGCCGCGTTCATCTCCTCGCGAACCCGCTTGCGCACCGGCTCGCTCTCTTCCAGGCCCTCGTCGTAGCCGCAGGCATTGAGCGCAGCAGCCATCATGAAGACCGGCTCGGCGCTGATCAGCGAGATCGTGGGACCGGCGGGATCAAGCTGCACCGGCTCCTTTTCCTGCACAAATCCCTGCGAGCTGGCTCCCTGCGAGGATGCAGCGCTCTGCGCCGTCTCGGGCGATCGCGCCGAGCTGCTGGAAGATTGTGCGCCAGCCGCAAGGCAACATGAAGCGGCAACCAGAATAATTGCGGAAGTTCGAAAGGCTCGGAGCGTCATAAGTGATCCCTGTATCCAATACTAGACGCAGCGGAAGGGTTAAACGATAGCGGCGGGGGTTTGGGGCGGCTTGGGAATGCGGGACAAGCGCATGAAGGTATTCTGCGGATCACTCTCGGTCTTCCGGGGCATCGATGTATCCGCAGTTCCACGTATTGGCGCAGTTTTCAAATTGAGGGTGATACGCCCGAACCCAAAAAGCATCCAGCATATTCTATTGTCGAAATTCTTAAGTTCGAGATAGCGTATGGTAGCCGGTGAGGTGTTGTCCTCTGGCTGGAAGCTTGGCACGATGGCTCCTGCGGACGACGCGAAGAAGATCACAATGGATTGCCATCATCGCCTCCGCCAGGTTTCCGTGATTCCAGAGCCAATCTCGCAATCTCCCGAGCCGTGATTTACTCGGAACGCGCTCCGGCGTTGGCGCGGTTATTTGTGGCCGCCGTGCTGTCGCAGCAGGTCGACCACCTCTTTCTCTCTTACGGATGACGCTAAGTGCAACGGCGTCATCCCCTTGTCATCCTTGGCGTTGACATCGGCGCCGTGGGCCAGAAGCAATTCAGCGATCTCCCTCTGTCCTGTGGATGCCGCATACATCAGCGGCGTCCAGTCCACTTTCGTCTTGGCGTTGACGTCGGCGCCGTGGGCCAGAAGCAGGTCGACCAGTTCCTTTTGTCGATAAAACACCGCGCCGTCCAACGGCGTCATCCCCAAGTTATCCCTGGCGTTGACATCGGCACCGTGGGCCAGAAGCAGCTCGGCCACCTTCGCGGACCCGCCTTCTGCCGCGGTGCGCAGGAGCGTTATGCCTCGGTCATTCCGAACATTGACGTCGGCGCCGCGGGCCAGAAACAGTGTGACCAGTTCCGTTCTTTGATAAAGCACCGCATAATATAACGGCGTGTTTCCGCCCCCGGGATCCTTGTAATTGATGTCGGCGCCATGAGCTACAAGCGACTCCACCTCGGCATCTTGCCCCTTCGATATGAGATCTCTCAGCGACACATTCGATTCTCTTGCTGCGACGTCGACGGCCATCTTGGGATCGAGCCGCCACACGGACCCAGTGGTCGTCAGTCCCGGGACAAGAACCGGCACCTGTTCCCAGGCCGTGCAAGGGCCTACGCTATCACCGGAAGATTTGCAGGTCTTGTTATAGCCCCAGGCAGAATTAACTGTACTGTAGCAATCCACGTCGTGCGTGATTTTCTGACGGATGCAGGCTCCATTTGTAAACGATCCGGACGGTATCATGCCCGGGCCGTTCGCGGTCTCGATGCGGACCACATCGTAACCTCGCGCGGTAGCCTCTTTGAGCAGCATCTCCTCGACTGAGGCGGGCACTTTATCCTTGTCCGCGACACTTGTGGTGGAGTAGGAGGCGGTTGCATTGCCCATTTTGACGTAGCCCTTGCTTTCGAGGGTCTTTGCGTCCTCGCGGGTTATGGTGGCGGGTACCTCACGCGGGGGAAGCGTTTTGTATTCGATGATGTCATATTTCACGGTGACGGGGACTTTGTCCGTCTGATGTATCTTCTGTGCCAGGGATATAAGTGTGAAAACCACCAACATTCCCGCCTGCTTGCCGGCCATCGCACCAACTGAACGCAGATATCGTCCGCTCTCATTGCGATCCATATTAGTTGGTATCTCCTTCTTCGACCTAGAACCGTTGCTATTGTACTCCCCGCAAAGAGGATTGCAAGGTTAAAGAATGTTGGCGTCCCCAAACCGGGCGTTTGTGGCAGAAAGCCGATCATGATCTATGACTCAATCGATCTAACAACCAAGCGGCTATCGAGTCCGAAACAGAATAGGCGCAGTGCATGACTCTTCATGGCTTTAGCGCAGGAGGGGAGTTTACTCGTCGCGCGAGTGACGAGAGAAAGATTCCGGGAGGATGATCGCCTATCCGGTAACAGCACCTCTACCCATTCCCCCGTCCCTGCCCCAAGGTCTGACCACTGAAATATAATCGGAAAGGGTCTGCTGCTTGCAGGGATCACGTCAGAATATTCCGGAGATTATATGCCAGATGCATCGTGCGATATTGGCCTGATCGGCCTCGCTGTCATGGGACAAAATCTTGTCCTCAACATGAACGACCACGGCTTCAAGGTCGCCGTCTTCAACCGCACCGTCTCCAAAGTGGACGACTTCGTGGCCAACGAAGCCAAGGGCACGCAGGTGGTCGGAGCGCACTCGCTAGAAGAGCTTGCCAAGCTGCTCAAGCGCCCACGCCGCGTCATGCTGATGGTCAAGGCCGGCGATTCCGTCGATCAGACGATTGGCCAGGTGCTGCCTTATCTTGAAAAGGGCGACATCATCATCGACGGCGGCAACTCGCTCTTCACAGACACCAATCGCCGCACGGCGGACCTTGCGGCCAAGGGCATTCTCTACATCGGCACCGGCGTCTCCGGCGGTGAAGAGGGCGCGCGCCGCGGCCCCTCGATCATGCCTGGTGGAAACCCCGCCGCGTGGCCGCACGTGAAAGCGATTTTTCAGGCCATCGCCGCCAAGGTTGAAGACGGCACGCCATGCTGCGACTGGGTGGGCGAGAACGGCGCGGGCCACTTCGTCAAGATGGTTCACAACGGCATCGAGTACGGCGATATGCAGTTGATCTGCGAAGCCTACGACCTGTTGCAGCGCGGACTCGGCCTCAACGCCGATGAGTTGCACACCGTCTTCGCCGATTGGAACAAGGGCGAACTGGACAGCTATCTGATCGAAATTACCCGCGACATCTTCGCCAAAAAAGACGAGGACGGCAAGCCGATTGTCGATAAGATTCTCGACACCGCCGGACAAAAAGGCACCGGCAAATGGACCGTCATCAGCGCTCTCGACAACGGCCAGCCGGTGACACTGATCGGCGAATCGGTCTTCGCGCGCTGCCTCTCGGCTCTCAAAGATGAGCGCGTGGAAGCCTCGAAGATTTTGCAGGGACCGGCAAGCAAAGCCGCCGTCGGCGACCGCGCAGAGTTTATCGAAAACGTTCGCCGCGCTCTCTATTGCTCCAAGATCATCAGTTACGCGCAGGGTTATATGCTGCTGCGCGCCGCAGCTAAAGAGAATGGATGGAATCTGAATATGGGCGGCATCGCGCTGATGTGGCGCGGCGGATGCATCATTCGCTCGCGCTTCCTGGGCAAGATCAAGGAAGCCTTCGACAAAAATCCCAAGCTGGAAAATCTACTGATGGACAGTTTCTTTTTCAGCGCGCTCAATCAGTATCAGGCCTCGTGGCGCAAGGCGGCGATTAACGCCGTCGAGTTGGGAGTGCCTACTCCCGCCTTCTCCACTGCGCTGGCCTTTTTCGACGGCTACCGCACCGGCCGCTTGCCGCAGAATCTGCTTCAGGCGCAGCGCGACTACTTCGGCGCGCACACCTACGAACGCATCGACAAGCCGCGCGGCCAGTTCTTCCACACCAACTGGACCGGACACGGAGGCCGCACCGCATCCTCGACTTACACCGTTTAATTCCGGCTGTAACTCAAAAGGCCAGACTCGCAAGAGCCTGGCCTTTTGTAATTCAAGCGATAAGTCGCATTATGGGTTAATTCGTCGCGGAGTCTGTGTAAGCAGCCATCGGACTAACTCCCTGCCCGCGGCGTAGTTATCATAAGTGGACGGTAATTTGCGGCCATCCGTATATTCGTTGTAAAGCCACGGATCAACTGTCGCAAAGACTGTTCCTTTGCCGTACTTCGCCGTGGCCATCAAAATATCGCCGCGATCACGGAGCAGGAAGTTAGCTGGTGTACTGACAGAGATTGTGCAAATCTCCTTCATGAATGCTGTGTGCGGCTCGTGAAAGATGGGACCGCCGCTCGCAATTGCGACTTTGCCCATCTCGTATTTATTGCCGTCCACCTGATTGCGCAGCAAGCTGTTATAGTGAATGCCGAAGCGCTCGGAGAGCAGGTTCATGTGCTCCAGATCAGCGTTGGCCGGATCGTTTTCCATGATGACCAGCACGCCGCCGGCCTTCACCCATTCCGCAATCTGATCCGCTTCTTCCGGCTGCATATAATGCGGCGCAGGATTCTTCACCGGAATATCTGGAGATACGATGATATATATCTGCGCCTTGCCAAGTTGAGCCAGAGTTGGCGCGGTGTAGAGCGTCTCCGTCTTCGCGCCGAAGTAATTGAAGTTGTGGCCTAGGAATGAGTAGCCGCCGTTGCTTTGGTCCTCCCACTTATAGTGAAAGTAAACTAACTGGCCGGATAAGTCAGCGCGCTTTTGGCTGTTATACCACGCATCCAGAAGTACCGTATCGCCGCGGCCCAGCTTCTCATTCGCGGCATTCTCCATCTCGACACTGGCCAGTAGAAATGGTCCAATTCCCTTGGGATCGTTGCTGACAACCTTCTCGCCGATGTAATAACTGTAACTCCCATCGCGATAAGGATTGCCGCCCAGCCCCGCGCCCTTTACTGTTCCGGTGAGCGTAAGCGCACCGTCCGGTTCGATTTGAATAAATCGGCTAAGAATGCCCTTGTATCCGCGCTCCACATTGGCAAGATAGCGCGTCGGAAGATAGCCCTCACGCACGCCCCTGGCCAGCGCATAAACAAACATACAAGAAGCGGAAGACTCCAGATAATTCCCCTTTGCCCCGCCCTTATCGAGCACCTGATACCAAAGCCCAGTCGCATTATCCTGATAGTGTGTGATCGCCACCGCCTCCTGGTCTAACTCGGCGATCAATTGTTTGCGCCCCGCGTCGTCCTGGGGATACCATGCCAGCGCATCGACCAGAGCCATCATTTGCCATCCCATAGCTCGCGCCCAGAACTGCGATGACCGTCCAGTAACTTTATCCGCCCAGCGCTCCTGCTTCGACTCATCCCATCCGTGATAGAGCAGTCCTGTCTTCTTATCGAGAGTATGCTGATAGATCAGCGAAAATTGATGAGTTATATCCTTGAAAGCCTCAGGATGATGGAACGTTACCGCATATTCGGCATAGAAAGGTTCTGCCATATATAGCCCATCCTGCCACATCTGATTCGGATATTTTTGCTTGTGCCAGAAGCCTCCGGAGGCCGTGCGCGGCTGATGAATTAACTGCTCATAGAGCAGCGTTGCGGCCTTCGCATAGCGCGCATCCTGAGTTACACCGTATAACAGCAGTAATTGGCGACCCAGTAGAATGTTATCGAGCTGATTCTCTTCTGGCTTATAAGTGGAGATAGCGCCATCAGGGCCGACAAACTGATCCACCGAATCTTTAATGTATTTGTAATAGCGCGCATCCGCCGTATTAAACCAGACGGCATCCATGCCCTCCAGCAGCGTACCCAGCCCGTAATTCCAAACCCACTTCTCATCACCGGGAGCCAGCCGTCCGCCTGGCCAGCGTTCGATAGCAGCATTCGCCGCGCGCTCAGACCAGGGCTGTTCCTGCGCCTTGCTTTCCCTGCCGCAGAGCATCGCGGCAAGCGATAGAACAACAGCAAGGCGACAGTAAGTCCTCACAGGCATCGATTGATTTACCCCGCGCTCTTCACCCTCACTACCGTGATCTTGGCGAAACCCTCTTCAAAGACCGGCGGCTTGAGCTTTTCCGCCATCTTGCGCATCACGTCCGCGCTCACCGAGCGGTCGCGCTGGCTGTTGCGCTCCAGGCAGACCTCCAACGGCACGTCAAAGAAGACCCCCTGCACCTCGTAGCCGAAGCTCTTTGCCATCTTGATCCACTGGCTGCGCTCATGGCTGGAGAGGTTGGTGGCGTCCACGTAATTCCACGGCATATGCGCGATCAGCCGCGCCCGCAAGAGCGACCGCAGTGTTGAGAAGACCAGACCCTGATAGCGCTGCTCCTCCACGTCGTCAAACAATATATTGCGCAGCAGGTCGCTGGACAACGGCGTAACGCCGCGCCGCCGGAACCATGTGGTCTTGCCGGAGCCGGGCAATCCGATGGCCAGCACCACGTAGCCCTTGGGAGACTGCGGCGAGCGCTCGGCTGCCAGCGGCTCACGCGAGGGCGCGGAAGGCATCTCCGGCTGCGTTTCCAGCTCAAAGCGCCCCGAGTCTGGCGGTTCATTCCACTCCGGCTTCGAGGGCCGCTGCTGTTTCGCAGAGGGCTGTTGACCAGACTGCCGGTCCAGCTTCGGCTGCCGTTCAGGCTTTGCCGGACGCGCCGCCGCCTGCAATTGCACGACAGGCTGACGTTGCGCTTGCCCGACGAGCGCCTGCGCAGTGGCCGGAGGATCGTCCGGGTAGAGCGGCACCAGCGGCCGCGGTTGATTCGATGGGAGTTCCTGGCCGATCTTGCCCGTGGATTCAGAGATATTCGTGGTGCGTCTGGAACGTCTGCTCATGTGTCCTTCAAAAGGTGCGTCTTGATAACGGAATACCATACTAGGGCCTGTTAACGCTACCTAAGACCGCCTGAGGCAGCGTGAACAAGCCAGGGCCGACAGCTCCGCAAATTGTGTGCACGCCGTCACATACGATCCTATATCGGGAACGGCACACTAAAGATGCGATAGCTTCCGCAAAAAAACGCGCGGAAATGCGCCCTTTAGACTTCGTAACCGCAGACCTGAATGTTACCATCAAGAGTTTGGTGGAATTGCCCGCTGGGAGCCCCCAGCCGCCCGACTCGAATGAGCAGCAACAATCCGCAACCAGCTCATAACCAAAGCCGCATCGGCTACAACAAGGAGAAGAAACTCATGGCAGTAAAGGTTGGCATCAACGGCTTCGGCCGCATCGGCCGCAATGTTTTGCGCGCCGCCCTTGGCAACAAAGAGATTGATTTTGTCGCCGTCAACGACTTGACAAGCCCGGCGATCCTCGCTCACCTGCTCAAGTACGACTCGATCCTCGGCAATCTGAAGAACGAGATCTCGAGCGGCGACGACTTCATCAGCGTCGACGGCAAAAAGATCAAGGTCTGGGCCGAGCGCGACCCCGCCAAGCTGCCCTGGGCCGAAGTCGGCGCGCAGATCGTCGTCGAGTCCACCGGCCACTTCACCGACGCCGCCAAAGCCAAGGCTCACCTCGGCGCGACCGTCAAGAAGGTCATCATCTCGGCTCCGGCCACCAACGAAGACCTGACCCTCGTGCTCGGCGTCAATCAAGACAAGTACGATCCCGCCAAGCACAACGTTCTCTCGAATGCCAGTTGCACCACCAACTGCCTCGCGCCGGTCGTCAAGGTCATCCTGGAAACCACAGGCCTGGTCAGCGGCATCATGACCACCATCCACAGCTACACCAACGACCAGGTCATCCTCGACTTCCCGCACAAGGATCTGCGCCGCGCCCGCGCCGCCGCCCTCAGCATGATTCCCAGTTCCACCGGTGCCGCCAAGGCCCTCAAGCTGGTCATCCCGGAGACCGCCGGCAAGCTGGACGGCTTTGCCATCCGCGTCCCCACGCCCAACGTCTCCATCGTCGATCTGACCTATATCGCCGAGAAGCCCACCACCGTTGAAGCCTTGAACGCCGCCTTCACCGCAGCCTCCGCAGGAGCGCTCAAGGGCATTTTGGGCGTCGACTCCAACCTGCTGGTCAGCTCCGACTACAAAGGCAACGCGCTCTCCTCCATCGTTGATCTGCCGCTGACCAAGGTCGTCGGCAACAGCGTCAAGGTGCTGAGCTGGTATGACAACGAGTGGGGCTACTCCAGCCGCGTCGTCGATCTGATCAGTTTCCTCGTCAAGAAGGGCCTGTAATATAGTCGTCAGTGAACAGTGGTCAGTGGTCGGTGATTTCGATCCCTGGCCGCTGTTTCCTGAATTGGATCGGAATTCCGAGATTTCATCATGCAGCCACAAACGAACCACTCTACGGCACGCTCTCTCTCTCAGGATGAAATCATCCAGAGCGTTGATTTTCGCTTCCGCATCTGCCAGTTTCTATTCAGAGCAGCGGTTGTATGGGTGGTGATTGGAATTGTGCTCTTCGCGATTGCGTTTTCTGCCGGCATTCTATTGAGCGGCCTATCCTTCATGGCGATGACGATCAGTCTGGGACTCTTCACGGCCGCCTTTGCGGTCACTCTCGCCATCTATCGCTGCCCCGTGTGCGACACACGACTGAGTTTTTTCCATTCGGAACAAATCGACTGCGCCGGCTGTAATGTAAAGATAAAATAATCAGCATGACCCGACTGCTGGCCCGCTCATCAGACCGAAAGAATTTCCTGCTCATGGAGAAGCTGTGCCCGTCCATCGCAGTTTTATTGTGGATGAGCGGAAAATACCAAAAATAGTTCATAAAATGGAGGAGTATTTGTTTTGAAAAACATGATAGTAATATCAATTCTAGCGATAAATTCGCTAGCGTTAATTGCGCAGATTGACCAGAGAGTAGCAGTTGAAATCTCTAGTGAGAAGCAAATTGAGCTTCAAATGAATAGGCTTGTTTCCAATGTGAATCCACAAGACTTGTTGGATCCATTATTTCCCAAAGTAAATCTCAACGATCAGATACAGCATTTTAAGGGACAATATAAGATTGCATTGATCAAAAAAGGTCCAATTCAAATATCAGGAACGATGGCAAATGTTCCTGTTCATGTTATTTTCAACACATCGATGGGAAGTTCGAATGAACAAAAGTTTGAAGATGAAAGAAATATTGATTTTGTCTTGAGAGATGGTCACTGGTATTTTGCTAACTATAATTTTCTTAATTTAACACCGATAGAATTTCTATTCGATATAGGATTACTGTTGATACCCGCGATTTGGCTTTGTGGGACATGGTTGAAATTTAACAGATTGCGTTCGAGTAGGATAGGTAGACAGTTTATTTTTGGTTTTATTGCAGATTGGCTTCGAGCGATGAATCCGTTTACTTGGTTTGAAAAAGGCCATAAGGATTGAACGGGCGGGTTGCCCGGGTGCCCCATGTCCATCGTTTTTGGGGATCGGGGAGACCACGAACCCCATACGCGAAGCGCGTCTGCCTGGACGGCCAGTCCTTTGCACATTATTTCCTTTCCGGCGCGCACAATCAATGCATGACCACCAACCAAACTTCCGTGCTTTTCCTGTCCACTGACCACTGTCCACTGTCCACTGTCCCCGTAACTCCTTATCCTGGACGATTTTGCAGGGAACTTCTTTGTTTTGACGATTTTACAGCGCAACCCTCCCTGTAACCTCATGAAACAAAGGAATTTCCCTACAAAATATGGGTGGGGGTATCCGAGGTGCCGGCTTTGCCGTCGCATCATGACCATCGGGCAGAGATTTCCAAATCATGCTCTGCTTGCACGATGCTCTCCGGCCTTCCCAGATCGCGCCAATAACAATCATCCGCGCGAAAGGCGATGATTTTTTCTCCCTGCGCCGCGAGACGCAGATAAACATCAATGATCGAGAACGCGCCCTCCTCGCTCATCATCACGAAGATGCGCGGCGAGATCACGTGAATGCCTGAAAATGCCAACTCCTGCGTCCCTGCTGCAGGCCGCACTAACTCAGCCTCCGCATCGCGTCCGGCACGTCGCCCGCAGAGCAATCCGTGTTCGTCGAAGAGCAATTGCCGCGAACTATCCCGCTCTTGCACGGCCAGAGTAGCCAGAGCGTTCCGCTCCGCAAGAAAGCGCATCATGCGCCCCAGATCAATCGTGCTGATCACATCGACGTTATGCAGAATGAATGGTTCATTTGAGTCAGTGAAAAAATGCGCAGCCTTCTTCAAACCGCCGCCTGTATCGAGCAAATCACACTCGCGCGAGATTTCAATCCGCATTCCGAAGTTGTCGTGAGCCTTCAAATAATCGGCGATCATCTCCGCGAAGTGATGCGCGTTGACGATCACCTCGCTGACGCCGCAGCCGCGCAGCCGCGCAAGCGCAATCTCCAGCAGAGTCCGTCCGGCTACTTCTACCAGCGCCTTGGGCCGGTCGTCCGTGAGCGGACGCAGCCGCGTGCCAAGTCCGGCAGCAAGAATCATCGCCTTCATCGGCCCATCTTCTCCAATTCAATATGCCGGAGGACAACCACAACACCACTCGCGCGCAGATGCTTCGCCAACTGTTCCGCCAGATACACTGAGCGATGCTGCCCGCCGGTGCAGCCGAAGGAGACCATCAGGTCTTTGAAGCTGCGGCTCTGATAACTACTCACGCTCGCATCCACCAGCGACTGCGCATTGGCAAGATACTGATGCACACTCGCCGCGCGATTGAGATATTCAATCACCGCCGCGTCCTTTCCGGTCAATGAGCGGTACTGCAGTTCGCGCCCCGGATTCGGAAGGCTGCGCGCATCGAAGACAAATCCGCCGCCATTGCCGGATTCGTCGGCGGGCATCTCGCGATGAAAGCTGAAGCTGAAGACCCTCACCGTCAAGCTGTCGGCGCTCGCGACAATCCCCTGCAACTTCTCCGATGCCGAAATTCTTTCAAGCGCATCCATCAGCGCGGGCAGCGCAATGGGCAGCTTGACGTTTGCAGCCAGCCAGCGCAGATTCTTCAACGCATACGGCACGCTCTGCAAAAAATGTGCCTTGCGCTCATAAAATCCGCGAAAGCCGTAAGCTCCTAGCGCCTGTAGGATGCGCACATACACGTACGCGTAATAGTGCTCCATGAAGGCCGCGCGATCAACCGCAATATGACTGCCAAGGCATTCGAGGTAGTAATCAAGCAGTTCCTGGCGCATCTCCGGCGGCAGATCGGCCTTGCCGTCATAGAGCAGCGAGGCAATGTCATATTGCAGCGCGCCTTTGCGTCCTCCCTGGTAGTCAAGAAAAAATGGCTGACCATCGCGCAGCATCACATTGCGCGATTGAAAATCCCGATAAAGAAAGTAATCCCGCTCCGCAGCCAGCAAAAATTTCGTCAGCTTGCTGAAGTCATCCTCCAAAGCCTGCTCGTTGAAGGGCAACCCCGCGAGACGCAGAAAATAATATTTGAAGTAATTCAAGTCCCATGCAATCGACTGGCGATCAAAGCTCGCGCGCGGATAGCAGAGCTTGTAATTCAAATCGCGGCCCGCCTCGACTTGAAAGCGCGGCAGCGCGGCCACGACTTTGCGATAGGCTTCCTTCGCCTCTGGCGCAATCATCTCGCCAGTTCGATGCATACCGAGAAATTCAAAGAGCGTTATGTCGCCAAGGTCTTCTTCGAGGTATGCGCCCGCGTTCAAATCCTCCGCATAAATCTCAGGCACCGGCAATCCATGCTTGCGAAAATGCCGCGAGAATTCGATGAACGCTGCATTTTCTTCGCGCACGGAATAGACCACGCCGATGGCGCTGAAAGCTCCGACGGTCAGCCGCATGATCGCGCGTCCCGAGCCGCCAAGCTGCCCTTGCAGCGGCTGAGCCTCGTCAGCGGGCAACCGAAAATGCTGCTCGAAAAGTTGTTTTAATACGTCCATCTATCTCGTTCCAATCCGCGCCAACCCGCATTCCAATCATACTCACTCCGGCGAAGCGCCGGAAGTCGCATTCTTACTGCAACTTGACCAAATATTCGATGTTTACCAGATAATTAACGGCAAGGTATTGAAAATTTAGGAGGGGGTAGGGGGCATAAGCGCTAAGTTAATAAGCTAAGTTGTAGCCTTCGCTTCCGGTGTGGCTCGCTCAGATCCTGGCGGACCTGGTTCCATTGTTGGATGATTTGATCGAGGCCGA
>Ga0181520_10000825_pt1 | contig 66829 bp, 74 predicted proteins | sample PEATcosm2014_Bin_29_FD_132451 | JGI IMG/M metagenome (GOLD analysis project Ga0181520, IMG submission 132451) | Peatland microbial communities from MTU Mesocosm Facility, Houghton, MI, USA - PEATcosm2014_Bin02_30_metaG | ecosystem: Environmental > Terrestrial > Soil > Wetlands > Peat | place...
CGAAGGAGACCCATACCTAGCCGCAGGCCAGATGGTGGTCTTCTTCGATCAAGGCCAACCATGTCTGGTCAGCGGTTTCACAATTACCCTCAAATGCGCTGAGGGGGCGTTGAAGAGTTGTGAAATCAGAGAAACTCTGGATAACACAGCCCTTGCAAACCAATTTGTGAACCGCGCGGCGGAGCCTACCCGGCCGGAACGCCGCTGACTGAGGACATACCATCCATCTTGATGATGTAGGCTGGAACGTCTTCAGTCGCGTAGAGCATAATCCAACCCGAAGTGCGTGGCAAGGGTAAGAATCGACAAATATGAGGATGGGGCGCATCTGCTAAGCCCCAGCGTTGAAGGCGTCCTGCTGTGGTCAGGACGCCTTCGATGATACTGTTGGGCCGGGTGCGGGCGCCTACTGTGCCGGTACGCCGGTCAGGGTGATACTGTCATTCGCCTTGTCTTCTTTGACGACACACTTCTGAATCCGGTAATAGGGAATATTGCGGCGATGCGACTCCAACACGGCATCGCACTCCAGTTCAAACCTCTTCACAAACTGCAAAGGGCCTCCTTCTCCAGGTTCTTCCGAAGCCGTTGCATAGATAAGGCCTACTCCCGCTTGTGTAGCTTCCGTCTTCTTCCTGGTGCGGGTTCGGCGGGAAGCGGGTCTTGTTCCCGAGTCCGGTCTTTCGTTGCTCTCGTCCACGTTCACCGTCCTTCTTATGGTTGGGGCGCGTTGTTGTCCGCGCTGATTTGTTGGGAGTGAAACTCGGCGACCATCAGGCCGCTCGGGTCGTTGACTGAGCGTATGCCTTCCACAAGCCGAACCGTGTAGGCTTCGGCAAGCTTCTGATAGACCTCGCGGCGCTCGCTCAAGTGCGAGACACTGCGGGTGGCGTAGATGTGCCAGGTAAGCGGATCGGACCCGTCGGCTTGTGCTTCAGTAATCGTGACCACGGACCGGGCATGCTGGTCCTGGAGTTGTCCGACGGTGTTGTCCTGCTGCATCTTCTTGAGAACATCCTGCTTCAGGTTCGCCGTCATCATATTCAACGCGGCTGCCCAGTTCTCGCTCAACGTGTGCTCGTCGTAGCCCATGTATTGATTTAGAAAGCTAACGACGAAATGCTCCTTATCGAGGGTTGTTGGCGCTTCGCCGGCGCGAGCCTGTTGCATCTCTTCCGGCACGGCCGCACTATGCGCCTCCGGAGAGATTACAGTGGCCTGTCCGTCGGCACCGATGCGGATCACTGTCGGCGGCTTCACGCGAGTGATAATCACGTCGACCGCAAGCCCTGCGACTGCGACCGCCAGAAAGCAGGCTACCAGCGCCATCCTGTTTGCGTATGCCCGAAGTGCTCCGTCGGCCTCCCAAAACGGTGGCGATTTAGACATAGATGCCATCTGACTATTCCTCCTGCTGTGACTCCCTTTTGTTTAGCTCGGGACTGGTGACGTCACTCCCCCACCAGATAGGGGGCCGCCATTGAGTGTGCCGCCCCCTCCGCCGCCTGTACCGGCTGAAGATGAAGCCGGCGCTTGTGCCGCTGGAGTATTGGGCGGCGGAGCGACACTGCCTGCGCCTGTAGACCCGCCGCTGGCACCGCCTCCAGCGCCGCCTGTTGATCCACCGCTACCGCCGGCACTCATGTCCTTCGCATGGTGAGCCGCGCCCGCCGCGGCGCCTGCCCCGCCACCGGCCAAAGCGGCTATATTCCTCGCCATCAGAGCTACCCTCGATAGCGCCTGCACGGCTCCGGCGAAGTCGCCCTTAATCAGTGCGTGAGCAATGAAGGGAATCAGGATCATGAAAATGATGTAAACGATTCCGATAACAATGGCTTGTAACTGGCTGACGCCAGAAGCGATTCCGCCGACCATACCACCACCATTGAAGGTCCCCGCTGTCAGAACATTCAGACTGACGCTGAGCTTTGCCATGATCGCGTACAGAATCGGCCATGCTGCCCATTCCGCCAAGGACTTCAGATAGTACTTCCCGGCTGAGGCGGTTGCATTGCTGGGCAGAAGCGCCACGAGAAACGGGCCGAGCGCAAACAAGATCAAGCCCCAGCAGGTATACATAATTTCCAGAAGGATCATTGCCAGGTAGAAGAGTATGACGGTTAGGAAGATCACAAGGTCATTCAGCAACGCCGCCAAATCGATGCCCGTAATCGACATCACATTGGACTGGTTCTGCCCAACAATGTTGTTGAGACTCTGCTTGAAGGCCGTAGCGAAGTCGACACCTCCGGCTATTGAGGTGGCAACCTGTGTAAATCCGTTGCTGATGTCCTGGAAAAACTGCTGCCAATACTGGAGGATAAGGGCACACGCCGCGCACTTCACGAGGCTCACCAACAGGTCGCGAACACTTCCGCCACGCGCAAAGCCTTCGTAAATGCTGAGCAGGAACATGGTGGCAAGGAGGGCAAAGGCTATTCCTTGAATGGTGCCGAGCATACCTGCTCCAACGCTGCCCAACGCCTGGTTCCAGACCTGCACGAAGAAGAAGCTCACTGCTGCCTCGCTTGTTGGCCTGCGTCCGAGGGCGCAGGCTGTTGACTCAATTACTGAGGATCGTCTGTACGGTCTGGTTGGCAGTCTGATGGGAAGCACTCATGTGCTTCATCTGGTACCCGGAATACGCTGTAGATGCAGACTCAAGCCGCAACAGTTGTGCGATTGCGCCTTGCGAGTACGCGTTGGCTTGGAGGTTCCAGGCAGCGGCTTGCGCTGAAATCAGAGAGCCCGACCCTGGCGCAGAAGACGACAGTTGTTGCATCATCTGCTGAGAAAGCTGCTCTTCGCGATTCGCGATTGCATCGAGTGCAATAGCCTTCTTCATCGCCGCTTGTGCTTGGGCATCCGTCATATCCATTGCGATGCGGCTGTCGGCCGGAATTGCGGTCGAGGCTGGCAGCGCGCCATATACCGAGGTGTAGTTGCTTTGGATCGAACCGACGTTCCCCGAGTTTGCGCTGAGCAACTGCTGCTCCAAAGCGATGGTCTGCGGCAAGGTGGCGCTATTGACGGGTGTTCGGAACAGGTTTTGGGCGGCTGTCATTACCGACGCGAGCGACTTGGCAAAGGAAAGCGCCTGTTGGATCGCGGGCGTCGGGTACATGGTTTGCTGTTGAAACGCGCCCATCTGTTGAGTGGTCGCGGCCGTGGCGGCCAAAGGCCCACCCACCGTTACGCTCATCGTCTGATTCAACTCGGTAAGTGTCGCCAGGATGACGCCCAGGTCGAATTGACCATGCGCTGGCGTCTCCAGGACCAAAGCCAACAGGAGCGCTCCAGCGGCAGTCCAAATCATGCGAGCGGACACAGATGTACGCATTAGTGACCTCCATTCAGTAGCTGTTGCATGTTTTGGATACTGCTCGCGTGACCTCGAACGGCTTCCCTTACCTGTGACATCTTGATGGCAAGCAGGGTAGCGTGTTGGCGCAGCAGAGATGCCAGTAAACGGTGTTGCACGGCCTGCGAGTGAAGTTGCATCGCAGCAGACTGTGCTTGAATCATGTCTGCTGTTCCAGGAGCTGTGTTGGCAGCTTGTTGTTGCAGTTGCCCAGCTACGGTCAGCAGCGTAGCTTCAAATTGATCGGAGCGCCCGGCCAGGGCCAAAGTTTCATTTGCAGCCGCATCCGCCATGTCGGACTGATTGGCAAGCGCGGCCGGAACATTGTGGGCTGCTGGCTGAGACCCATATACGCTGACGTAATTTGGTTGCACTGCGGATACTGAACCGCCGTATATGGATGTTTCCAAGGCGATGGTTTGCGGCAAGGACGCACTATGGACCGAAACGCCGTTCACTGCGCTCATGGCCGTCGAATAGGCCTGTTGCAGGCTGCGGAGCAGTGACGTAGTTTGTTCGAGATTGCCCCGCGGCGCTACAACCTGCTGGTTGTACGATTGCTGTTGCGCCTGGCTCTGCTGAAGAAGTTGCGCTTGGTTACCCAATCGGCTGGCTGTCTGCAGGATGGTCGTGAGGATGGACCAACCGTTGTTGGCTCGCGAAACAGACGGAACAAGGAAGAGCATGCCCGCCAACAAAAAGACGGCTGGAACTGTTATGAGCAGCGGGCCCCGGGACCGATTCGTGCGGTTCGGCAATTCGGGCACGCCGCGAGTGGTTCTCGCGATGTAGCGAGCTACGGCCCTGGGATCCTTGAAGCGTCGAAATGTCATGGTTGCGCCTCCGTTAACGCAGCGAGTTCTGGAAACATTGATGGCGTACTGGCGCGGGACGTTTCCCGCTTGGACTTTGTACCGTGGCCAGTGGGACCTCCATCCTCATTGGCGGCGGAGACAAGCATGTAATCCGGATCTGGAGGAGTGGTAGCGCGGTTGACCTCTCCTGAACGTTCCTCCGGCAATTCCGACAGCCGCGCGAGTCCGTTGGGATACTTGGAAGCCAGCTGGCGAATATTCTCGCCATACTCTAGATTGGTGTGGGTACTCAACCACCATGTGCGATACTGCCGTTCGCGCGGGAACGATGTGGCAAGCCAGTATTCCGTCGGGGTGAGCTCGATGTAGAGGCTATGGGTGCTTGCCGAGTCCTCTCCAATTGAGATCAGGAACTCACTCCGCTTGCCCTTGTCGGTCATTCCCAAATTCTTGATGCGCTCGACGGCCGCCGGCGACAAATGCAAGAACTCGCTCAAGACATCGATATTGCCCTTCTGGCGGCCGATCAAGCGAATTGCCGTCGTCGTCAGAATCGCACCCCCGATAGCGTTTGGCTTGTCGGGTGTTCCTGTAAAGTCCTCAACCGCCTGGCTGATGCCCCAAACGCAGGCATTGCGCTTCCGTGCCGTTCGAAAGAGTTGCTCGACAACCGGGCCCAGGCTGCGAGACTGGAGAAGCGCCCAGCACTCGTCCAGAACCGTTATGCAGCGTGCTCCGCCGCCGCCTTCGGCGCGCTTAGTTGTGGCGTAGGCGATCAACAGGCTCATGGCAGTTTCTAGCTTTGGATCGTCCTTCAACTTTTCAATGTTGAAATAGAGCCACGGAATGTTCATGTCAACCGTCGTCTGGCGGTCAAACAGATTCGCATAAATTCCGTCGTCAACCCAGGCACGCAACTTGACGGCAGCGATCCGCGCCTCCTTCATCACAAGTTCTTCTTTATTCTTGTCGAGATAGTTTTCCAGTTCGTCCCGGACGTCGCTGAGCGTGGGAATAGGTACCGGGCGCATGCGTGCGCGCGCATAGGCGTTTCGAATCGAGGTCTCGACCACATTGTTCAGAATGTCGACGTCGCTCAAAGCGGAATCGCCGATCATGTGCCGGATGAGGTTGATGAGAAACGAACGGTGGTCGTTCGTCATCTCCGCTGCGCCGGGCTCGAAATCGAACGGGTTGATAGTGACTTTCGAGTCCAGGGACATGGTGACCATCTTCCCGCCCATGTAGCGGACCGTATTCAGGTAGCTGTCGCCGCGCTCGAGAATGGAGACCTTTATGTCCTGCCTGCCGGCCGTCAACAGCATCTTCTGCACCAGCATGCTCTTGCCAGTGCCCGAAGTCGCCGCAATGATCGCGTTGGCATTTTCGAGCGACGAGTCGAATGGGCTTAAAGGCAGCAGTTGCCGATAGGGGGTAGGGAACAACATCATGGGCGAACGCGGCGTGCCGTTCCATGGCATTTCAACTGGAACGAGGTCTGCCGCATGCGCGGTCAGAAGTTCCATCTCTCGAAGATCCTTGCCGGCCTGCCCTGGCAGTGTGCTGAAGACCGCCCGTAGCTGCGCTCTTCCCGCTTCAGGCAGACCTGTAGCACCGTCCATGCGGCTTATCACATGCAAAACATGTTCTCGCCGGTCCGCTATCTGTTGCTCGGCATCCGACAGTTGGGGCGCTGACGCAAATGGCAGCGACGTGCGAAAGGCAATAGATAGCGACGCCTGACAGGCTTTGGTGGAACTGCTCATGATGCGCGCCTGGATGTTTCCGAGATCCTCTGCAGCCACATGCGCGCTCATGTCGAGCCGGGGGTTGCCGCGGTGGTCCACTTGCGCGGCGATCATCTTCTTGTGCCGCCGCTTGTAGATTTCAAGTACCTTGGTCTGATTGGGAATGAAGATGTTGGTGCTGATGACGAGCGGAAAACCCAGCGTCTGCAACTCCCGGATCAGGCCCGGCCAAGTCTGGTCAGGTGGAGACTTCATCGTGACTACGCTCCAAAGCAGATGGTCGATGCACACATAGCTCTCGGTCATACCGTCTATCCCTGCATTCATCAGCTGCTCACGAGCGGATATGTAGCGCACTGAAAGAGGATGGCTGCGAAGCTTGGCGCGGACAGGGCAGAATGGCGAGATGGTTGTCTGGATTTCGAGGAATATCTCCTCGTGGCTCATGCGCACGGGCTCGAACTCAGCAGCCACCATGGAGGATTCGATACCGCGAAGAAGCGACTGAAACTGGGCGAGTATTGCTTCATGTTGCGCCCGTTCGCGTGTTATGCAAGTATTCTTGAACGGCGAGAAGGTCTGTGTGGCGTTCTTTGCCCCGCTCCAGGGAGTGCCGGCGGCGGCCATTACCCGCCGGTGGGCTTCTGGGTCCCAAATGAAGTACATGGTCAGACTGCGCGTAAGAAATTCGCCGTATTTGGCCCTCTGCATCCAATCTCTGACACGTTCCTCTTCTAGCGCGAGGGCGGCCGGAAGTGAAGTGTGACGCGCATCTTCGTATTTGTCGAGCGTGTCGCCCACCTGATCGTTGACCTCGTAGCGGATCTGGATGCGCATGCTTTCTTCTGGACATGTGCGGAGGAGAGCGTCGACCCGTGCCTTGAGGTCGTTACGCTCATTTTCCGAACCGAAATACGTTAGCGATCCCCGCACTCTGTATCCCGCAACATACGTGCCATCCATACGGACCACCACGTTGTCGAGGAAATCGCGCACTTCGAATAGCGTGCATACTGCGGGCGCCATCTTGCTCTTTTCGTGTTGGGAAACTGTCTCAGGCACTCTTTGTTGCCCCTTTGGACTGCTTTGGAAGTACGTCGTTGTCTTCGAGAATGTACGGCCCCGTTATCTGGGGATCGCGTTCCAGGGCGCTGTAGCTGCGCGGTTTCAGATGCCATGCCAGGAAGTCTTTGAGATATCCGCGCGGTTTGCCGTATTTGAAGATCAGCAAGCCTGGCACCGCTATGATGAGGACGACAAAGAAGCAAAACCAGTTCATGGGCAGGCCCATGACGATCATGTTGCGGGGGAAAAGGAACTGGCCGAGAAGGAGGGCCAAGACCGCAGTTATGCCAACGGTCAAGAGATCCTCGACCTCCAAGCCCAGCATGCGCACGTTGGTTCTCAGATTGCGAGAGATCGGAGTTGCGTTGAGAGGCATCAGTGAATCCCTCCCGCGCCGGACGTAACGAAGAATTCGAGCAGCCGGAGACCGCCAGAAACTGCCAGGCAGCCGACAGCGACAATGACGTGGCGCGCGGCGTTGCCGCCCACACTCGTGAGTTCGAACATTCCTCCATTGCTAACGGCCAGAATGGCGCGCAGGAGATTGACGGCGGCGTAAAGCGGCATGACAACATTGCCTACCCAGTTGGTAAGAGACAGAAGCGCATAGAAGAACTGGTCCTGACCGCTGTTTTGAGTGGAGAAGTACTCGGCCAACCGGACAAAGCCGGATGCCAATAGGCAGACCACTGAGGCGGTGAGGTAGCGTTCACCGGCCCGCGCGCGATGCGCGAGCTGGTAAATGCCAATGCACAGGACCAACCCGGCGCAAATCGGCAGGATCACATTGCCGAGGTAGGATGCCATTGCGGTCAGGCCTGTATCAAAAGATCCGTTACCCACGGGACACTTCTCCATGAAGAGAGCGAGCGCGGATCGTGCGCACCCGCCGAGTAGGAGCCTGGGAAGGTGCCGTTAGACGCCACAGCCATTGGAGAAGACCGCCAAACGCCCAGGCTCCGCCAGACAGAAGAAGGCCGACAATCGCAAGGAGCGCAACCCTCGCTCCCAATGTCGCTTTGTGTATGAGAGCAATGACGATCAGGCTTCCAATCAGGTCAATCAGAAGCAGGACCAGGAACGCCTGCACCCAGCGTCTATCCTCTGATATCCGCAGCGCCCACTCACGGATGAATCCCCAGGCGCAGAGAACTGCGCCCACTAAGCACAGCGCGAGCATGGAAAGTCCCGTAAGGAGCCTCGCTGCCTCCGAAAAGGGAAGACGTGCTATTCCGTACAGAGGAACCGCCAAAAGCGCCAACAGTGCGGCTGTGAACCGCATGGCGTGAGCGAGAACCAGATGGAGTGACCTTATCCCCATGACTTCACCAAGAGCCAGATTCCTGAGAAACACATCATCGCTATGGACGTAATTGCGAGCTGCCCCCAGGGCTTCCCGCGAACGAAGTTGACCACGGCGCCAATGATGCACAGTGCACCTGCAACCGGACAGACGTTACTCCCAAACCAGTTCACGAGATTCATCAGCCCGTCTGCCACGCCATACTGGTCCGAGGACAGGCTCCAGGACTGTGCCATCGTCCAAAGAGCCTGCACGGAGAGAACAAGTAAGGCAGATACCAGAGAGGGAATGGGTGAATTACCCTCCGCGCTGTCTAGCAGCGCCTTGAGCACCAGGGCCGCGCCAACAACAGGAACCAGATGGCTTACGAGGTAGTTGTTCGTAAAGTTCTTAACCAGTCCCAACAAGCCGGAAAGATATGGGCTTGAGGTCGAGGATGTTCCCGGGGTTTGCATCGGTATTCCAGCGGAGGTTAGGAATGTAGGAATCGCCTGAAGAGACAGAAACACCATGCCCCAGAAGATCCATTTGGTGAAGCTGCCCCCCCAGTCGAAGTTGATCCCGCCGCCTGACCGAAAAGATACGGCAGCTGCGACAAAGCAGCCCAGCGCCATGTAAGGCGCTGCTCCAATGAGCAGACCGTAGAGTCCAGTGAGAAATGCTGGGACCATCATCGTCTCCGTGAGCAGAAAGTCAGCCTCTTGCGCTGCGAGGCTGAGAGCCGGACGGGACGCACTGCAATGCCATGCGTCCCGAGCCCGGTAAAGGGGTCAATGGACACCTGCTTGGCCGGTTGTTACGAACCATTCGACCAAGCGCAGGGCCTGCGAGACACCGAGCAGACCGACTCCGGTGATGATTGACTTCATGGGCCGGCCGCCCTGGTGATACGCCACGAGACTGTGAAGCAAGAACCCGCCAGCTGCCAGCGGGCCGAGGACGTTGGAGATGTAGTTGACGCCGGTCTCGAGTGTGCCTTCAATACCCGAGGCCGACTGCCCTTGCACGGCCTTGCCAAGAACCGGCGAATTACCGGATTGCTGGGCTCGAGCTGCAGCGGGCAACAGAATGATTGCCATGAACACGTGAATGGCGAGCGTCCACAGATAGGCGCGCGCACATACCTGCATCCGACGACTGGTTGGCATGTGATAGTCTCCGATTCCTGCTCCACCGCTCAAGAGACCGGCGAGCATTTAAGTTGGCTTCACAGTACCTTGTCTTGGATTTGAGGGGAAGGTCTACAATTGAAAAATTTTCGGTGTTTTCTGGGGCTGCGCGCTCGTGCGTCGACTAAACAGCTAAACAGGCCAGGAGTGGCCGTCTGGGGAAAGGGGGGGTGCGAAACGAAAAGTTAAAGCGCGCTTTTTGAGAAGAAGGAACCCGATCAGGGGTCTAGTGGTTGGAATCGAAGAACAGGAACAGCGTGTTCTCATCGGTCTGGCAGCAACGCGCGCAGAAACAACCGGATGTTGCCCACCAATAGAAAAGAACGAAAGGGAAAAACACAATTGTCAGTACCCTCTTGACGGGGTGCCAACTATAGAAGCCGCTTTTCGAGCGCGGCAGAAAGACCAAAGCATAGACAACCCCAACGGACAAAAGCAAGGCAACCAAGTCTCTGACCAGGTCGAGCGGTGAATCGGCGAGAATGAGGAGGGTGTGCATTTAACACTCTTCGACCGGCCTGCGATACCGCGCCAGCCAGTTGACCATTCCAACCCGATACCTAAAGAAAAGTTGCGGGGATTTGTTGGCTGCCTCAGCTTCGGTGCCGGTGCGGTTGGCCCGCTTCAGTTCTGGGATGCTGTCTGGACCTCTGGCTTCTTCTTCGCAGGCGATATGAAGGTGACCTGGACCTGCGTCCCGGCAGCGACGCTGACAATCATGTGCTCGGTCACCGCGAGTTGCTGGATCTGTGAATCCGCGGCCTGACCGACGTTTTGTGCGGCCTGGGCCCGGATCAAATCGGCCTCGCTCAGTGTCCCACTCACGTTGTTCCCAGCAAACATCGCCGCGGTCGAACCAAGCCCGCTGAGCGCCGCGAGGGCGAATTGCTTTCCCCGGTTGCGCCCCGTAACGGCGCCTTTCAGGGGACCCATTCGCTGGTCCAGCCCAACCGCGTTGATGGCGATGTCTTCTCCATCGGGCAAATGAATCGAAGTGAAGTGAAGCCCGACAACCCCCGTAGACGTCGCCTGCTCGATTTCTCCGATAATGCGGGCACCGGCGGGAATCACGACAATGCCCTTGCGCCGGTAATCGAAGTCTACAACTGCAATGGCCGGAGCCTTTGTCGCTGTGGTAACGACCGACTCCAGATGGGTGGCTATGTGAAAGCCCGGCTCGTACCCAAGATTGGTGACCGGCAGCTCCAGGCTATCTGATTCCAGATGAGCCGGCTCTCTTATATCGGTGCTGGTAAGTACAAAAGTCAGCGATGGCTTCGTCACCTGCGCAAGCCGAATGTCGGCTTCCTTGTCGGTTCGTCCCTGCCCACTGCCTGCTGTTAGGCCCGAATAGGTCGGCGGGGCCCATTGGCCGTTGGCTCCAGGCTGCTGCGAATTGAAATTCTGGATAGATCCAAGGGTCTGCCCGTTCTGGTCGGTGCCGCGGGTATGCTGGATGTCATCCGCAGTTGTGTCTTGCTTATTGACCGGCTCAGCTGCCTGCTTCTGCGCGTCGGTAGGCAGGTTGCTCTGGTTGGTCTGTGCCTCTGGGGCGCCGGTTGTCGGTTGTCCAGACACTTTGAAGCCCGGTTGCTGTTTGGTCGCGGGATGGTGAAAGAACATCGAAAAGAGTGCGATGATCCCAATGGCTCCAACAATGACGATGAACGGCTTGTTGGCCTTCTTGTCCGAACTCAGGAAAGACCGTTTGATCCCGGGCATGTCCCCTTGTTCGGAGCCGGAGACTCCTGCATTTGGGATCTCCGCGCCGTTGCCTAATCCCGCATGTGCCTGGTACGTCTGGCTTGCCGTTTCGTTCGACTTTATTCCTTGGGGCAAATCGATCTGCGACATCTTGATATCTCCTCTCTCCCTGTTTAGCGCTCTGCGGGCACGAAGGGAACCGGCACCATCAAAGCGGTATCCACCTCGCTGGCATTGGCAATCTGCAACAGCAGCCGTTCCTTCTTGTACTTGAATCCGGGCCTGACAAACGCGACAGCTCCATCCAGGCGCTCGCCCGGCGCGAGCTTCAACTTGCTCATCCGGTAGTCGCTGATGGGAAGTTGCTCGGCCAGGGCTTCCGGGTGTTTCTTATCCACCTTCCCGTTCTTCTTCGACTTGGCGGGGTTGTTGAATTCCAGCAGAGGCGGCAGAACTTCGATCCACCGGCCGCTGCGGTTGAGGACTGAATACGACATCGCGATAGAATCACCCTCTTGTACAGACCGGCCGATCGAAGCGGAGAGGTCGGGGCTGGAAAGCTTGTCTTCTGGATAAAGACGGGCCAGGTCAGCCGCTGTGGTGTAATGGGGCGCTGCGATCTTCTGTTGCTCCTGATACAAGGCGTCGAGGGTTGATAATGGCGCTGCTCTCGCCGAAAAATGAAGTGGAGTATCAGCTCTGGCGACTGGTGTGGAGTCGGTCACGACGGTCGAGGGGTCTGATGGCCGGGGACGCTGCCGCTGCGGCCTTTCAGTGCCGTTGGATTTCGGCATTGGCGCGGACACGGCAGACGGCACCGACTGTGCGGACTGCGGAGCCGGTTGCACCGATTCTGACTCGGGATCCGCCAGCATAAGACTGTGCGGCTGGCTGTAATCCACCACGAAATCAACCGGGTCGGTGCTGCCCTGTTCTCCAGCCGAGATCACACGGATAGAGAGTGTGCGCCCCGAACGAAGGGCAATCACGACATCGCTGTCGACCTTCTTCTCGGTCATCGGTTTGAGAAACACAAGTCGCGGTTCCGATTTGTCATGTTCAGCCGCAATAAGGGTCGGCGCACCGACCGCAAGCGAGGTGACCTCTTCGGGTAAGCGCACAACGGTGGCAAACAGCGGTCTCAGGTGAACCGTGTATACATCGTCGCTGCTCACCGTCTCGTGGTCGACGTTGGGCGTTACAGGCCCCTGCGTCGGAATTACATCGGGGTCTCCATCTGGCACCGCGGCGTCCCCCGGCGCATAGAGTGCAGACTTGGCGGCATCTCCCTGTGCAGGTGTGGGAGCGGGCTGTTCGCTCGCCTGTGGGGCGTTCGTCACGCCTGTCCCGGGAATGTCTTGGCCATAAAGGCTGGCGCAAGTCAAGAAGAGAGTCACGCAGGCCGCGAGTTCAATGGAGTAGCGGGTTGAGCTGATGCCGTTGAAGTTCTTCGTCATAGTACCTCCGAATCACCCGCACATAGTCGGATACTGCGCGGTTTGAGTAGTTCAGGCCACACTGTTCTATCGGATGCGACCCTCTGTAATACGCGGCAACCGCCAAGCGAAAGTCGCCAAATTCCTTGATGAGAGACGCTAGGTACTGCACGCCCCCACGAATGTTCTCGGTGACCGAAAATGGATTGCGCACTCCATAGAGGCGCGCCGTCGAGGGCATCAACTGCATAAGGCCCATCGCTCCCTTATCGGACACGGCGTTGGGATGCCAGTTGGATTCGGCTCGGATGATTGCATGCACGAGCGCGCGCGGCACACCATAGTGATCGGCATAGACATCTGCGTAATAGACAGTCTCGGCCGGCTCCCGCGGCGACATTGCCGCCGCGCCCGCGCATGCGCGCGCGCTTGTCAAGGCAAGTATGACTACGCCGGTTGTCGTGATCACTCTATACGGCATTGACACCCTCGAATGTTTGCGGTTGCTCCTGGGCCTCGCATACATCTGCCGGTGCAGGGAATGAATGCGTTTCCTTCTCCTGGATCGCATCAATCTCACCCTGCGGCGTGATGGTGACAGCGGGTTGCTCAAGAATCCCGGTAAACGCATCCAATGCGGGAGTCTCTCGAACGAGAGTTGGCCAGATTCCAGGGGACATCTCAATGAGGTACTTGAACGTGCTTCCCAGAATTGCCGCGAATTGTTCCTTGGTACGCATCTTGCCCAGGTCCTTGGTGCGCTTCACGAGCAATGGATATACCAGTTCGCTGATTTCTGGAACGAGTACCGGCCAACCCATCATTTCCAATACCAGCGCCAGGTCGTTCATCTCCGAAATGCTCGGCGGCTTTTCAAGATTGAACGCCCTGAGCGCGCGTGCGAAGGCGGCAATGAACAGGTGAGTGCGCGGAGACAGGTTGGGCGACTTGAGGGAGACGATATGCGCTTGCTGAAGCGCCGTCGGATGCTCAAGCAGCAGGTAAAGAGAACGCCGCCGGAGCGGGTCACCAATCTCCCTCTCGGCATTGGATGTGAGAATAGTGAACGGAATGGTGATGGCGGATATTGTCCCCATGCCCGGAATCGACAACTGCCAGACACTCAACAACTCCAGCAGCAGCGCCTCGAAAGCATGGGGAATCTTGTCTACCTCGTCGATTAGAAGGATGGCACGCCGAGGGGCCTCGATCGCCTGCAGGAGAGGCCCAGACATGTAGAATTCGCGGGACATGATTTCTTCCCTGACCTCGCGCCAGTTTCTATTCGCATGCTTATTCATGAGGACGTACAACTCCTGCATGGCGCGGTTGTAATCGCCGATTGCCTGTTTATCGGTGATGCCGTCGTAGCATTGAAGTCGAATCAGGGGCATGCCGCTGGCGCGAGAAAGCGCAACCGCCAACTCCGTCTTGCCGGCACCGGCCGGGCCCTCTTGGAGAATGGGCCGTTTGAGTGTCGAAGCGTAGAAGATGGTGTGTGCGGTCACAGAGTTGGTGATGTATCCCACTTGGGCCAGAGCGCATTCAACCGCATGAGGCGACGCAAACATATCGTCATCACATTGGTTGACCAACTCGATAGTGGCGATCTGCGTGGCCATGCCCGTGAGGACACCGTATAACAAATCTGTCTCTTGCCGGAACGTCTACACAGAGACTATTTTTGAGCTTTTTTTGAGTTCTCAATGCAGTGCCGCGAAGCTTTGGATTGGCTGCCGTTGCCAGGACAAGGCTTTGATGCAACTCTACATCGGCCACCTGGCCGGACTTTCCATCTGCCGGCCCCGGTCGGGTTAGCCAAACTGGATGTTGCGCACCGCGGAATCCTGTTCGTTCAACCTTCCGTCGGCAAACATTGTGCCGTTCAGGCAGACTTCCCGATGACTGGGCTCCAGGTTAGCGATCTCAAAGCGAAGATCCTTCAGATGGAAAATGTCGGCGGGGCATGGAACAGCGCTGACCACGGACTCCGGCGCCTGGGAAATGACCAACTTTGCGTTCGCATCGTTGGGATTGTAACCGTGGTACTCCTCATGAAGCTTGGCGGCCGTATGCGCCGAGCGGGAAAAGATGAACCAGTCTTCGTCGTTGTCCTTCGTGGTCACGCGGTACAAGTTGATGGGCGCTTTCAGGACCGGCTTAAGGCATTGCCCTTTCTGTTGAATTCGAAAGCAAGTAAACCGGCCTTCGCGATGCCTATCTCTCCAATGTCGTACAGGAGCCACAGCGCTCGCAAAAGTAGGACCTCCCCCACGCACTCATCCGTTGCGGGTAAAAGCCGAAGTTGTTTACGCCGGCCGCCATGGCAAGCAGTAGGGACCCCCAGCCCAAGTAGTATTCTGCCAACTCGAACAGGTAGGAAAAGTGGAGCCACCTGTTGGCGCCCCATTGCGCACCGAAGTAGAGCAGCAGAACGAGGACTGAAGGCGACCAGGGGAGCTTCATCGGCGGACTGCACTTGTTGGCGAGAACCGACTGACGCTTGGTTCGCTCGTATCCATGTTTGAGGATGATGCCTTTGATGCGGGTGTAGAAGGTTGTGCCGCGGCCGTAGATCGTCGAGAATGGGCGGACATTCCGGCTGCCACAGACAGCGCAGGTCGGTGGCGACAACTGGGATTGCGTTCTCAAGGGCAACATCTCGACGCTGCGATCGCGATTGCGCGAGTAAGGCCGCTGGAGTTGGTCGTTCATCGGCCACCTACCTCAAGAGGGTCTCCGGCATCTAATGACAGGTGCGCACCGGTTTCCGCAGGATTTGCCGCTGCCGCGCTTGGTTGATTGACCGGCGGCACAGAACCGCCGGATAGCGTTGGCATATTGGAGATGGACGACTGTGTTGAAAGGGGATCTCGATGTGAAGCCGTCGCGGCGGATGTGCCAGTTGGCGGTAGCGGCGCCGGGAGGGTCGGGACCGCGCCGCCGTGGGTTCGCGAACTCCACACCCAGTATTCGTATTTCGATGCTGAAGCGGCTGCTTCGACCTGACGGTCATCCAGTGAAAACTCGGCGTCTATCACATAGAGTGCGACCGGTTCGTTCCCGTGGTCGGTAAGCAGGAAAGCCGGCATGGGCGCGTCTGACGGACGGTTGTATCGCAAAAGCCTCAAGAATGATCTCTTATCAGCCACGAGCTTCTGAATCAAAGCCAACTCGTAGACGTTTTCGTAAGGAATCCACTCTTCTGAAACGAACATGAGGGACACCTCTTCGAACTGAGGCGAGCCTTCCGGAGAGACGGAGAAGGTTGCGGCAATCATGATGTGGCCGGGTGACTTGCCGGTCCACATACGCACCTCCCTGCCGAAGTGCCGGAGCAGCCGTTCATGAAGCTTCTGGTCCATGATGAACGAACAATCGGGAAGATGAAAAAGCACCGTACTAAAACCTATCCCCGCCTGTTTGATTTCCTTCACTTCGGCGATCAACAGCAAGAGCTGATGGGCATTCTTGCCGTCGGACCCGGAAGTCGCGGCAAAGCGCTCGCGCCGCCGCCCAGCGATTTCCTCGCGGTGTTCCTTTATCCATGGCTCGGGCAGGTAGAGATAGTGCTGCAAATCGCCTTGTTTTACCGTCTTCCCGTCGGCTGCAATGGTCAGGCTCTCGTTGACAAAAGCCCAATTTCGCTTCGTACTCTTGCCCGGCCACTTGGTGAGACCAGCTTCGTCCCAGAGGTAGTGCAAGAGGCTTCGCAAGGTAAGGCGTTTGATATCGGCTTGGACGCTGGGTTTGTCTGTGGAGGACTTGGCTGCCGCCGGCGGTGCCTGGCTGCCCCGCCGGGATAGTGGGAAACTGAGACGCAGCTTGATCTTGTCCTCATCGTATGTGAGGCCAGATCCGTAGAGGTCGCTTCGGCCGGAGAATTCCTCCGGCATCTCCCAAGAGGCACAGCCGATGGCGTGTTGGCGGCCGGTGTTGGGCATTCGTTTGAGCCAGAACCGTCCATTGATCTGGACGATATACATCGGGACGCCGGGGTCTCCCACGCACTGGCAAATTGGCCGGAGCCTGGAGTTGTAGGCGCTTCCGAGCATTTGATCGAAGTCCGGTTGCTCCGGCGATAGTATGGCTTGCCCGATGCGGTATTGGGCCATTGCAGACCTCCTCTTAGGTTCCTGTGACGCAAGGAGTCGTGGCTGGTCGAGCGGCCATATCCTCGATGGCGAGTTGGTCGCCCAGTCCAATACCGAGCCAGGCGACAGTTCCTGCTGGCAGTTCGAGCACCATTCGAGTGCGGAGCCGGATTGACCCAACGCGCCAGGGTTTGAGGGCATTGTCGATCGCTAGGACATGCATATGCCTGTCGAGGTGAAGGACATCGATCGGTATGCGCATCCAACAGGTGTGAATGCTCGAGCAGGGGCGCAGCAACAATCCCGTTCCTGGATCGAGAAACTTCCTCCCCATCAATCCAATTAGCCTGGCCAATTCCGAGTCGGCAACTTGGATTCTGCTACCCACTACCGCGCCGTTGCGGGTGGAATCGAGAACCGTGACCTCTCTCATACGCACCCCTTACGCCTCGTGGACACAGCCCCCGCCGACAGCACTCCGACAGATGCCAGCGTTATAACGACCCTTTGCATTGCTTAATTCCTGCCTGTTGGTTGAGTGCAATTGAGAAGGAAGGCGGACAGCGTGGATGTACACCTTCCCTCGTCCTCTCGATGAAGACTACTTAGCTAGGCGTCTTCGAGCCGCGGCGCCAGATGAGCGCGCCGAGCACGATGACGAAGAGAATGCCCGCAATAATGCGGATTTCGTTTCCAGTCATCGACCTATCTCCTTTCTGAAAGTCATTGACCAAACGTACCGAAGCCACGGACGATCGAGATCGCGGCGGGCCCAAGCAACACGACGAAAATCACCGGAAAGATAAAAAAGACCAGCGGAACCAGCAGCACGATGCCGCTCCGCGCGGCGCGTTCCTCGCCGCGTTGCCTTCGCTGTGTGCGCAGGGAGTCCGCTAGAACCCGCAAGGCATCCGAGATGGGAGTTCCGAAAGTATCCGCCTGGCTGAGCATATTCGCAATTTGCTCGATGTCCGGCGACTTTGTGCGGACCACCAGTTGCTTCCAGGCCTGCACGCGGGTTTGCCCCATCCGCTGCAGGCGACCGAGATGGATCAGCTCCGCGCAGAGGTCGGGGTAAGCGATATAAAGCACTTCGGCAGTGCGCTGTACGGCCTGGTCCACGCCAAGGCCTGCGTCCATGCAAATGACCAGCAGGTCAACCGTGTCGGGCAGGCTCTGTCGGATGACGTTCCGCCGCCTTTTTATAAGCCTTTCCAGCACGAAGTCCGGAAGCAGATAGCCGGCACCCGCCACGCCTGCAATAGCAACGAAGCTGACTGAGAAGAACGATACCAGCGCCACTGTGACAACTGGCAGCAGAGCACGGATACCAACATAAATGTCCAGCGCGCTAGGGTGGTAGTATCCTGCCGCGGACAATCGATGTTGCAGCTTATTGCTTGCAGCAACGCCCAGGCGCACCCGAATCGTGTGAACTATATTCGAGAAGTTGACTAGCGCCCGCGAGGGAGTTCCGTTACGTTCTTTCAGCACCCTGAGGTGCGGGTTAAGGACGCCCGCGTTTCTCTTTTCGACTTGAGCTTTCTCGTGACGCAGGAAAAAGAATAAGAACGCCGCCATGGCCGCCGAAAAGCTGCCAAGACTTATCAAGAAATAGAGAACCTGAACCATCGTTAAACCTCGGGCCTGGTAATCGCGTAGATCAGCACACTGCCAACCGCGAGGGACGCACACGCGTAATACAGCATCATGTGGCCCAGCGGATCCGTAATGAGCGGGTCGAGCCAGGTTGGACTAATGATTTTCATCACCAAAGCGAGGCCGAAAGGCATACAGATCAAAACGGCTCCGCTGAGCCGTCCCTGCGTGGTCTTAACCCGCAGTTCACCTGCGACACGGATGCGCTCGCGGATCATGTGCGTCGTCCGGTCGAGTACCTGGGGAAGACTGCCTCCCGTCTGCCTTTGGATCAACACTGCTGTGACCATGAATCGCAGGTCCTGCGTCGGAATGCGCTCGCTCATTTGCAAAAGAGCCTCGTTCTGCGGGAGACCGAACCTGACCTGACCGCTTATGACAGCCAACTCAGACCTTACCGGCTGCATTGCCTCCTGTCCGGCAATTTCAAACGCTGCCTGCACGGAGTGGCCCGCCTTCACTGCACGCGAAATCAGTTCCATAGCCTCGGGCAGTACTTTGTCGAAAGCGGCAAGACGTCGAGAGCGCTTGATGCGAAGGTAGAGGTATGGCAAAGAGGCACCCACAACTAACGCGATACACTCGACAATCAGAATTGGAATGAGCATCCAAGCGAGAAGAGGGGCTAGAGCCGCACCTGCGAATGAGAGCCCGAAGAAGACGGGTACGCTCATAGACAACGCAGCCTGCTGGATAAGCAACTCTAAATGCTTGACCAGCGCCGTGCCGCACAGTCCCTTGCTGAAAGTGGCCGCTTCTTGAGGTGTGGATTCGATCAGGAGCGGATCGCTCTCCGAATCCGCGTCTTTGCCTGTTCCGATGTGTTGTGCCCTTTTCAACGTAGCCTGTTCCGCTTTGGATGCGCGCGTAAAGAACAGAAACATGAGAAACGATATTCCGAACAGCGCGGCAAACAGTCCTATGAGTTGCAGCATTCTTACACCTCCACCGAGTTTTGAAAAATGCCTCGAGGGAGCGTTATCCCAGCGATCGCGATGATCCCAGCGCAGCGTTCAGGCGCGAGTCCCGTTCCTCGGAACGTGCCGTGAACCACGCCATGGCTGTCCACTCCGCGCTTATCGAATGTGAAGATCTCATGCGTCGTCAGCACATCGCCTTGCATTCCGGATATTTCTGCGATGTTTGTGATGCAACGCCTTCCATCGCTCAGGCGGCTTACCTGGACGACCAGGTGGATGGCGCTGGTGATCTGCTGTTTGATGGCCTTGTCAGGCAGATTCGTAGACCCCATCAGCACCATGCTTTCGAGCCGCGTTATTGCGTCCCGGGGGGAGTTGGCATGAATAGTTGCGAGCGACCCGTCATGGCCTGTGTTCATGGCCTGGAGAAGGTCCATCGCTTCTTCACCGCGCACCTCGCCCAACACAATTCGATCAGGACGCATGCGCAAAGCATTTATGACCAGCTGCCGCTGCAGGACTTCGCCTCTCCCTTCGACGTTGGCCGGACGGCATTCCAGCCGGACTACATGCTCCTGTTGCAGTTGCAGCTCGGCTGAGTCTTCAATCGTGATGATTCGCTCCCGCGATCCGATGAAGCGAGAAAGAATGTTCAACAGCGTGGTTTTTCCGGCGCCGGTCCCACCCGAGATGAGCAGGCAGAGTTTGGCCTTCACTGCCGCGGCAAGGAACTCAAGCATTTCCGGAGTGATGCTTTTGTTGGCAACAAGAGTGTCCGCCGTCAACGGATGTTTGCCGAACTTGCGGATGCTGACGATCGGGCCATCAATGGCCAGCGGAGGAATGACCACATTGACGCGCGAGCCGTTCGACAAACGCGCGTCGACCATCGGGGACGACTCATCGACATGGCGGCCGACAGCAGAGACAATCCTGTCGATGATGTGCATGAGGTGTTCCTTGCTATGGAACCGGGCATTGGTTCTCTCGATCAAGCCCTTCCGCTCTACGTAGACCGTGGTGTGAGTATTGACGAGAATGTCGTCCACGGTGTCGTCGTCGATTAGCGGCTGTAACGGGCCGTACCCGTAAACCTGATCAAGAATCTGTTCGGCGAGCTGGTCGCGTTCTACGCCGCTGTATGGCATTCGATGGCGCGTGATGATGTTATTGATGGCCACGCGCAACTCCTGCTTATCCTCGGTGCGGGGCTGGCCAAGCCGCTCCGGACGGATCAGGGACAGAAGCTCTTCGTGAATGAGTTGCATGTCCTTGGCGGGGAAATGCCGGCTTTCCGGCCGGGATGTCGGCTCTACACGCAAGGGCGCAGCGGAAAACTCAATTGGCACGTCGACAATCGGGACCGGGTGCTCTATTCCTGTGCGGTCGTCTGGCAAAAGCATCATGCGCTACCTTTGTCTTCCAAAAAGTGAAAATGAGTTTTTGCGGGGAACAAACACTGCCTGTTCATTGATGAGCGCTAGTACAGCCTTCAGACCGGTGTAGAACCCACGTACCTGCTGAGGAACCTGAATGCCGGCATTGATAGCGGAAGAGATTGGTTCCGAGAGGTCAGGGATGCTGGCGGCGATCGGAAGGCTAGTAGCGTTCAGGAACATGTCGGGCGTCAGCACGCCGCCACGTTCCACACGGGTAATGACGAGCCTCTGCCGGTCCGGGTTCCGGCCCAGCAAATCCACGTATCGGGCCATATCGCGCATCGAGCCAATGTCGAGTGAGGCGATCAGGAACACATGTTCGGCACGTTGCGCGAGTATGGCGGTTTCCGGCAGCCCAGGGTCGGCATCGACGAGTATGAGGTCGTGTTCGGCGCGCAGCAGCGTCAGCACCTTGTCAATCACTTCAACGGTCGGATTCGGGCGAAAGTTTTGTCTCCTCAACGAATCCGAAAGCGCATTACAGTTATCCGGAGAGCACAACACAGAGAGGGACGCCGACTGCGGGACAAGCATAGTGCGCAGTAGCGCGCCGTCGAGCCGGTGAACATTGTCCAGAATATCACCGAACGAATAGCCAGGATTTGTCACGTTGAGGTATACCGCAACGTGCCCGAGCTGGCGCTTGAGGTCAACCAGCAGAGTGTTTCTATTGGGCGTGCCGGCGAGCGCAAGCGCGGCATGCACAGCCAGAGTTGTGGCGCCCACGCCTCCCCGTACACCTATGAAAACCACGAGCTGGCCATTCCGGCTGGGTTCGCTTTCCGCACTGGCAACACGACGCAGGACGTTGCTCAATGTCGACTCCAGTTGAGTATCTGTCGCGGGCCAGCGCAGAAATTCTTGACATCCGGCGCGCATGGCGCGCAGTAGAGTGTCGGCATCGGAAGTTCCGGAAACGGCAACCGGCCATACCCGCGGGATCACATTGGCGCTTAGTTTCTCTGCCGTTTCAATCGCTTGTTCTGGATCAGCTGCAAAGTCGACGAACGCAATGCAGGGGGCATCCTGGGGCAATTGCGCCAGATCGACGCGGCTGCCGTTGGCGAGGTACTGATGGATCTTGGCGACACCGAGCCCTTGAGGGCCGGCAACGCGTTCAAGCAGTGCAATCAACTCCGGATTCGCGCGAACTGCAAGCAGCAGTGGACGATGCGGCATCTCTACTTCTTCCCATTGAACAACTTATCGAATGAGGGGTTTGCCATGTACGGCACTACGGGGGCCGGCGCTTTAGGCGCCGCATCATCCGGGTGACTGACCTCATCGATGATGTGTGGGGTTACGATGACGAGCAGTTCACTTGTGGAATGTTGCAGATTCTTGGAGCGGAAGAGCGTCCCGAGAATTGGGATCGATGCAAGCCCAGGCATCTGCTCGAACTGGTCGGTGATGCGGCGGTCGAGCAACCCGGTCAGAGCAAACGACTGTCCATCCCGCAGTTCAATGTCCGTCTCCGCGCGGCGCGTGCTGATGGCTGGGATGGTGTAGCCGTCGATTTCCACCTCGTTTGTGTAGTCGAGCGCAGAGACCTCCGGAGCTACATGCAGCCGGATGGTGCCATCATCGAGGACCACGGGCAAGAAATTGAGGCCCACCCCGTAGGGCATGAACTGAACAGATACGGATACCTGCCCGCTCATGCCTCCTTGCACCATTGGAAAGGGAAATTCCCCTCCAGCCAGAAAAGTGCCTGTATGCCCAGAAAGTGCAGTAATTGTGGGCTCGGCGAGTATCTGCAGAACCTGCTTCGATGCCATGTCCTGAATGGCCACACCGATGTTCAGGTTCTGGTTGTAAAGAAGCAGGTTGAGCGGGGTGTTGACCGTTTCACTAATGGCGGAACTCGACGTGCTGATGGTAGGGGCCTGGAACGCTTGAAATTGTCCCGTGCTGGTCATGCCGATTGTCTGGCCCATGGAAAGCAGGCTGAAGCCCATCTGGGCGGCTTTGGTGCGATCAACCTCGGCAAACTTCACTGACAGACGCACCTGGCGCAAGTGCGGTGGAGCGATGCGCAGCGAATTGGCAACAGTTTTGCCGAAGCCGGCCGCCAGTTTCGTTGCCAGAGTGAATTCTTCTTTGGAGGCGACGTACCCGTGAAGAATGATGTCGCTCTGGTCGGCGGACACGAGAATCTTGTCCATCGGGAACTGGTTCTCGTACGCCTCCTGGAGCCTCGTAACGTCCACATCGACGACGATGCTGTATGCAGTGTTGGCGCCCTTCACATCCCAAAGCACAATCGTTGCGATGCCGGGAACGAGGCCGCTCACGACAACCTGACGAGGAGTGGCCGCGTAGGATTCGAGCACCGCAGGATTGTCGACGTATACCCGCGACAGCGGCGCCTGCGCATCGAAGAACAGCGAGTGGCCCACCATGACATGCAGGATCTGGCCTACGCTGCCGGGAACGACGGGAACCGTAGGGGACTCCACGCGAATGGGCTGGTCGGACGGAGCCTGCTGTGCATAGCAGGCTGAGACGGCCAGTGCTCCTATGAAGATGGCGCTCCGGAGAAACAGGGGGCTGCGGCTCACTTTGAGATCCCTCCTACAGGGGTAGGTTGAGAAGCCTCCCCAACTGGAATGTTGTTGTGGTATGCCTGCGTATAGCTCTTCGACCCAGTCACGATTTCGAGACGCTCGACCGTGGGTTCTGCGGGCGTTGGAGTGGCACTCCTTGGAACAGATGCCCGCGACTGTGGCGTAGGCGCTCCTATCAGGTCTGAGAGGTAGGTGGCCTTGCGTACAGCTCTTCCACGGTCGCCGCTGTTTCGCAGGGCAAGGTGGACGATGCCCTTCTGTTGGGCCAGTGCGACTTTGCGCGCGTCGTCCGGCGTAACGAGGAGGGTCACGACGGATACAGTTGTCGGCTTGCCGGAAGGGTCAGGGACCATCTGCTTACCGGTTGCCAGCACCGCTATATCTTCCAGCACCACAATCGTCCGGTCCCTATCGAAATCTCGCACCCCCGGCGCCATAGTGGCGCCCGCTGCGCCACTCTTGATGGTCATCAACACGTCCACTTGGGAACCGGGGAAGAGGAAGCCGCCAAAATCGGCAACCTCGTCGGTCTGGATTGCGATCGCGCGCATCCCATCGGGGATTTTTTGGGGAAGACCAAGGGCAGAATCCGGCGCGGCTAAAAGCGCCTCGGTCACTACCATGCCGCCGGCAATAGGGAAGGATGCAAGGCGTCCCACCGCTTTCTCCGGCAACACGATCCCGCCATCTACCGGCAGTGTGCTGGTCCAGTCGACAGTCGTGAGCATATCGGCAGTGAGGCGCTCTCCGGCGGCGATATTGCGTGTCGCTGCAACATAGTGCCACTGGTGGGATATCCGGGCGGCATCCATTCTTCCCGTCTGCATTTTCTGGTAGACAATAAAAACAAACAACCCGGCAATGGCCAGAGAGACCAGCGCTCCAATGAGAAGCTTGCGAATGTTGTTCACTTGAGACCTCGTGCTATTACCAGAACGGCCATACTGCCTACCGCAATGGCGGTGCCGTAAGGCATCGTGAGGGCATCAGGGCTATCCAGACTCAGTTCTGGGTGCGGGGTGATGCCACCGTGGAAGTGGTGCATCAGGATGAGAAAGACGTTCGTGAGCCGCTTTCCAAGCTGACGCTTCCAGAGGATGATGCCCAGAGCGATCAGGCCGCCGGCCAACGCTGTGCAGAACATCTCCAAGAACACATGGTTCATCGCAGCAAACGCGGCAACGGCCGTCATCAACTTCACATCGCCGCCGCCCATTGCGTGGAGGCGGTAGAAGATCGCCATAAGGAAAAACGTGATCATAGCGGCGGCCAAGGCGGAGAGCAGGTCGCGCCATCCACCGAGTACGCCGCGCAGGACAATGCCACAAGCGGCGGAGGAGTATGTGAAGTCGTTGGGAATGCGATGTGAGGAACGCAGATCGAAGACCCCACCCGCGACCCCAACAATCGCCGCAAGCGCAAGGCAAACGTCGTCTGGCCGATAATCCATACAAGCACTATGGCCAAGACGAGGGCTAGATGGAAGTCTAGGAAAACAAAAAATGAAGCTTGTTGAATTTATTTTGTGGAAGCCAGTTGAACGTGGAGAAGTACGGTAATCCGCTTGCCATGTCAGGATAGATTGGCTGAGCCGCAACGCGAAGTGGCCGTCTGCCGCGCTTGGCAGACCGGCTGCGGAGAGACAGGAAGTGTTCGTTAGTGCAACGCGGCCAAGGTCTCCCCTGGTTACACCGCAGACGTCAGTGTGCTGCCTACCGTTGTGAATGAGCTGGCAATATGGTTCGCTAGCGCTTTCATTGTTGCGACCGGCGCCAAGCCGAGCAAGGCGAGAATCAGAGAGTACTCGACCAGATCTTGTCCATTGGTATCACGATGAAGTCTCTTGAAAGTGCTAATCATGGAATCATCCCTTTCTCGGCCCACTCTAGTGAGCGCGGCCTCACAGCCCCCGTTGGTTAAACCGAGGACGTCAACGTGCTGCCCACCGTTGTGAATGAGTTGGCAATATAGTTCGCCAGTGTTTTCATCGTTGCGACCGGCCCCAGGCAAAACAAAGCGAGAAGCAAAGCGTACTCGATTAGGTCCTGGCCGTTGGCATCGCGGTAAAGTCTCTTGAAGGTGTCAACCATGGGATCATTCCTTTCCCCGCCTTGTGCGAATGGGTGCAGCGGAGAAGAGCTCTCGGTTGTGTGGCATTTTCCGTTTCGCCTGGAGAATCCAGACTATTGTCAAGCGCCCGAAAACGTTCTGAAACGACAGGCAGGCCGCAGCTCTTGGAACGCTGCGGCCGTTCCGGTTGAAAGTTGGGCGCAATGGAATGAAGGCTACACCGACGATACGAGGGTGGAACCGACGGTGGTGAATGCGTTGGAGATGTAGTTCGAGAGCGTCTTCATGGCCGTAACGGAGCCAAGGCCAATCAGGGCAGCCACGAGGGCGTACTCGACCAGGTCCTGGCCGTTTTCGTCGCGGTGAAGCGAGTGCAGTAGGGTTCTCATTCAGGTTAAGCTCCTTGCAAATGTCGAAAGGTGTGATGGTCCCCTCCGCACGAGTAGCCTAAGAAAATCAAAATCAAAAAGGCAAGTCTACGTTCAGACTTTTTCCCGAGATGTTCTTGGTGGGTCGCCCGAGCCCTGGTAAACAGAGGCAGGCAAAGTGGACACGCCGCCTAAAAGACAATCTGACCCGTGGCCGTGCCGTTGATGGTTAGCGCTGGGAACGGTACATGGGAATAGGTCTTATACGGGTATTGGACCTGCACCGTGACCGGGTTGCCTGGATTGTTGGTGTTGTTGGCCCAGATCAGCTGAATCTGGCTGCTTGAAAGGATGTGGCCGGAGGATCCGGCGACAGCCATGACAACAGCGGTCACGTTGGCGCCTGCCACATCGGGGCAGGCGCTATGCACACTGCCGCCCGGTCCGCTACAGTTGGGTGCGTCTGTGCCATGCGTCATCGCATACTGCACCCCTTGGCGCGAAGCATACTGCAAGACTGCCGTGGTGTAGCAGAACATACATATCTCAAACAGACAGATCAGCATGGGAGTCGCGACCAGCATAGCGAGCGCGGTCTCAACTCCGTTGGAACCCTGGTCGTCGCGCAGAGTGCCTCGGAACAAATGCCGCATTGGAGACTCCTCTCTAGTTCAACTGGCGCATAAACACAGTGCGCCCATAGGTTGCTGAAGGCAGAATGGTCGACGCCTTCTTCCCCAAGATGGAGAAGTTGACGAGTGGGCTCAGAGTCGCGCTCACCTTGACAGCGTTGACCGTAAAGGTGGCCGGCTCCGGATCGGCATTGTAGGTAGGCGCTGTGGAGTTGGAATTGCCCGCGCAGCTCGACGTGTTCGTCCAGGAACCTCCGCCAACTGCGGAACTGGCGGCATAGGCGCCCCAGTTTGTGCTGGACAAGCCCGCCCATCCATTGACCTCGTTTGCCGCAATTTGGCATGCCGCGCTCACGGCCGGCAGCGCTTTTCCCGCCGTCGCCTGCTGTCCCTGAGCTGCATATGTTGCTGACTGGCGGCCGGCCGAGGTAATGCCTGCACCGACATACACTACATAAACGAAATTAGCGGCCAGGGCCAGCATCAGCACGAGCACCATGCTGAAGAGCGCGGTCTCGATAAGGGCCTGCCCAAAGGAATCCTGAGAGAGCTGTGCCCCACCCTCTGTGCGTTCGATTCGGCTTGAGCTACGCATCTTGATCTTCTCAATTGCTCTCATTACTTCTGCCTCTCGGTGCGACAAGTGTGCCAGCCCGGCCTAGTTGTTCTGGAAGCTCGTGATATGCAGGCTGGTAGTGGAACCACCAGGAATCGTAACGGAGGCGCTATTGATCTGAACGGTATAGCTGTTGCCAGCAGGAAATATGGGGCCGGCACTACCCAACCTCAGATTGGCTGCAACCCGCAGGTAGATTTGATTGGTATTGGAGATTGTGCAGCTGGTGTTGCCTATTAGAGGGCTACTCCCCAACACATTTATGGTTATCGTATCGAAGCTTTTCCATGTTTTGCCGCCATCGCAGCTTATATCGCCCTCAACACTGCCACTGATAGACTCACCTCCTTGTCCAGCGGCGCGGCCACCGACAGTGACCGGCACTACGGTGTTTGATGGAACGGGATTATTCGGCCCAATTACTGGGGAAGATGTCATGGAGCATGACGCATTAGACCAGCAGGTTACGGCGGCGATTGGCTCAAAGCTTCCCCAATTGTCAATGATCCCCGCGACAAAAGGTATTGTGTTGGCAGGCACGGATGAAGTTGTGCCCTCCAGGCCGCAGTTGCAGTGGCCCGCAACCTGAATTGTGTTCCAGGAGTTCATCATGCCAAGGGAGTGTGCAAAGATTCCCATGAAGGTGACAGGGACATTCTCGGTCACTGCAACGTTCATGTAGGCAGGCACACCGTTTAATGTCTTGGTTAAAGTGGGGCTGCTGTTCGAGTTGGCCGGCTGCGTCGTGGACATGCTCCACTGAACATCGTTCGAAGGCGTGTTGCTGGTGAGTCCGAGGCTCGCGTAGCCGTTGAGCTTGGCGTAATAGCACATTGCGTTGCTCGAGTTCGTTGCGCAATCTCCAGAGCTGGAGGACAGAAAGTTGTATGCCGTCACAGGAGTTGAGGTGCTTCCGTTGTTCGCCGCATAGAGCATATCCATGGCGCCTGCGGTGCAGGCAGCCTGAGCGGCCGTGTCGGCCCACTGCTTGTGCATCCATGCAACGGACATGTCGTAGGCCGATCCCATGAGCACCGAGCTCATGACGACGATGGCCCCCAGCCATACCGTGATGGTCTGGCCGCTCTCACATCGGTGCAGGTTGCGCAAGTCCGGCGCGCTGTTGTGTTGTCTGTTTTGCCAAGGTTGGGTCTTCTTGCAGGTTGCATCGGTCCGATGAACTGTTTGGAACACCATACACCACCATTCTCCCGGCGTAGAAACCCGGGGCCGCATGCTCTATTGCCAGCGTGATGGGGTCTGGCGCAGTCTGTGGGCAAGACACTTCGGTGGCTTCAACCGCGAATCTGTTCTCGCCGTGTGCTGCTCTGCCAAAGTGTTTACACCAGGTCGCGGTGAAAGACAATGCCTACAGAGAGATTTTTTATCGCTGAGGATTTTGTCTCTTCGTGCTGCCGAAAGAGAGGGCCTGTCCGGCAGATGAGAAACCTGCCGGACAGGGTTGGGGGTAGATGCCGGGTCTATTGGACGGTTACGGTTAGCGTTGTGCTGCCGGTGATCGAACCATTGGCGCCTGTGATGGTAAAGGTGTAAGCGCCAGCAGGCGTACCCGGGAACCCACCTGAGGGAGTGCCAATTCCGCCACGGCCACAGCCCGTGGGCAGCAATGCGGTGCCCAGCACTACAAGGCAGAGCATCGAAAGCCACAGCGTGCGCCGGCGGGGCAGGGCTATGAGCAGTACGCCAGCGAATGCAACTCCCCCGCCGCTCAACCCGATAAGCAGGTTGGTCGGTCTCTTCACACTGGCGCTGGTTGCGGCCGTCGTGGAGACGGTTACGGCTGCAGTTTGCGCCACAGTCCCGGAGATGCTAACTGAGGCAGGGACTGAGCAGGTTGGGTTGTTGGAGCCGTTTGCACCGCTGGAGAGGGCGCAGGTGATGCTCACGGATCCTCCGAATCCGTTGGATGGCATCACGGTGAGAGTGGATGTTCCAGACTGACCGGGGGTTTTGATGGTGATATTTCCACTGGTTGTGAGGGTGATGCCGGCGTTCGCCGGCTCCGAGACGGCTACGGTTGTGGTGAACGGTCCAGCACCCTGATAGTTGCCATCCCCGCTGTAGGAAGCGGTGAACGTCGCAGTGTTGCCCGCGCCGATCTGAGCGGCATCAACAGAGGCTTCCACGCCGAACGTCATCTGACCCTGCTGCGGCGCCGAGCTACTTACTGTCAACGTTCCGAGGGACGTGCCGTTCATCGTGTAGGTAATGGTGCCGGTTGGCTCAGCGCCAACGCTGGATACGTTGAATTGAAGAGAGACAGCCTTGTTAACGTCTGTAAGGTGCCAAGTCGTTCCATTTGCCGGGATAAAACTCGACTCAAAAGGAATGGCCTTGGTAATGGTGAGTGTTTGGGTTGTGGTGGACGCTTTGTAGCTTGCGTCGCCCGAGTATGCAGCCGTGAAGGATTGCGCCCCGGGGGCAAGCGTAGTGGAAGTGAACAAGTAGTTCGCCAAGCCCTGACTGTCGAGCGTGACCGTTGCCAGTTGGACGCCGTTCTGGCTCAGTGTCACCGTTCCGGTGGCCGGGTTTCCCTTGGCAAGGCCCTCCGTGCCGCCATAGGGGGTGATGTCCGCATAGAACTGAGATCCGTAGGCCGCGCCGGTTGGCGACGTGGCCGTCAGATTTCCGGTCTGCGGATCATAGACGTTGATGTTGAACTGCATAGTGCTGGTCTCAGGCAAAACGGTGATCTGAATCCCCTGGGACTGGCTGCCAGAGCTGGTCGAGTCGCCGCCGTACTGTGCGTAGAGGGTGTAGGTGCCGCCTGGCAGAGCCTGGGTGGAGAACAAAGCCGCCCCGTTTGTAATCGGCGCGGACATGATGCTGTCGGAGTTTTCCTCGGAACTGCTGGTCGTGAGAACTACATTGCCGGTGGCCATGGAGGGGCTGACGGCAACTTTGAAATAGACGGTGCCGCCGTGGGCAACGGTGAGAGGGCTGGAACTGAGCGAACTCGTGCTCGTGCCCGCTGTGAGGCTGGTGGTGGTGGGAGCAAATTTGACGGTTGCCCAGTCGTTGACGAGTTTGGCGACATCGATGCTGCCGATTCCTGTGGCCAAGTCGTACCCCGTGCCAGCGTTGTAGCCGGTCATGAAGTCGTTCGACCCGCAACTCGTGGCGCCCGCAGTGCACAGCACGGAGTTGTTGCCTTGGGCGATGTCGTGGAAGTCGGACGGATGGTTGGCCGCGATGTTGTAGATTGCGTAGTCGGCCTGCCCAAGACGCTGGCCCCCCTGACTCTGAATCACTAGCGCCAGGGTGCCAGCCATCGACGGCGCGGCTGTCGACGTGCCGCCCACCGGGGTGGTCGTCGTTACGGTACCGTCGATAGAACACGTTCCGCCGCATCCTGCGGTTCCAGGATTCACGAGGCAGTCGGTATACGAAGAGCTGTCCCCGTTCACCGTGTTGTCCGAGCAAATCGACCAGGCAGCGTTGAAGTTCTGCGAATAGCCCTCATCGCCCATGAACGACCCGGAGAAGAACGAGACGTCCGGCACATCCCGCACCGAGTCTGCCTGGGTGAGGGAAGTCTGGAACGCGGGCTTCGCATAGCCGCTTATCTTCCCAGAGCAGGGTCCGGAACTGCTGATGGCGACCGAACAAACCGCCGCGCTGCTGATGCCTCCTCCTCCGGCAAGCGTGTTTTCGGGACCGTTGCCCCATCTGTAAGGAGCGTTGTTCTGGTAGGAGGTGAAGACATTCGTCGAGTCGTTCCACGGCTCTTCCGGGATGTAGCCGAGCGAGGTCGTGAAGTAGGGAGGCCTGCCAGTCATCGCCGCGGTGGTGGACGGAACCTGGATGTACTGTTCGAGCGTCGAAAGACTCGCTGTGAACAGTACATCGAAGTCCGTGCCGCCGACAGCGACATTCCAAGGGGTGGATGCAAGGCCATTGACGGCCAGGCCTGCCGAAGCTGCTGTTCCGAAGCCCACCGTGTCGGCATCGCAACCTGCGGAGCCGGAGTCTCCGGTCGAGACGGTGATGGAGATGCCCTGAGCTGCGGCCTGCTCGTAGATCTCATTGAGGAAAGCGTTGGTTGCGGCGCCCAGGTTCTGTTCACAATTCCCGAAACTAATATTCAGAATGGCGACCGCGTTGTCGTCGACGGCCCGCTGGATGGCGAGAAACAGCCCGCCCTGCAGGTCGGTGTTGGCCGAGGTGTAGAGGGTAGTGAGGGCCTGTGGCGCGAAGGCCTCGGCCATCTCCACATCCTGTAGCGCCTCCAATTCGTCGCTGTTTACGCCCGGGTCGTTTCCGTCGACCACCACCTTCGGCAATTGTGCGTCGGTGATGGCCGTGGCAAGAGGCTCGTTCAAAAACAGGGAGCGGTAGTTGGCAACATCGGCGATTGCCGAGGCGCTCAGGTTTGAGTCGCTGGCGATTCCGATCGTTACGCCGGCCCCAGTCCAGGTGGTTCCGTTGTAGGCGGAGTTCATGGCGGCGTTGGGCATGTCGTAAATGATCGCCGCGTCCCCGGCCACGGGCAGGAAGTAGACGTCGTAATCTTCCGGTCCCCAGTTGCCTGGACCGTAGATGGTCAGTTCCGGCCGGACGGCTCCCGGCTCATTCTTGAATGTGGCATGTCCGCCGCGGATGACATGCGGTTGCGGGTGAAAATCGTTGAGCGCAGTGACCCCGCGGACCACAGGTGCCAGCGCCGCAGGAATTGACGGCTCGCTCACGTTCGCTATATGCATCTGGCCGCCGGCCCCATACCGGTGAATCTCGGTCTGGAAGGCCGTGCTCACCGCCCCCATGTTGCCGGAGAAGCGAATCACGTTACCTGCCGGCGAAACCTGCTCGACGGTTAAGCCGTTGGATTCGAGCCACTGGGTTATCGCCGCGATGTCCTCCTGGCTTGCGCCGAAGCGCTTGCCAAACTCGACCGGCGTAAGCCACTGGCGATAAGATGGCGCTCCCGGCATGCTGGACAATTTCACATAACTGTCGAGCGCTGCCTGCTGCGCGGTGCTGCGGCCGAGCACCAGAATCAGGGTGCCGGAGGAGTCTGAGTCAGAGACCTTCCCCCGATCAATCTCTATCCGCGCGAGTGGGTGGATGTTGCCGCGGAGAGCCACCCGGGCAGTCTCATCGACTGGCTGGGTTATGAGCGCGCGTTGCGCATGAAGCGGCGCAACCATAAAAAACGAGAGGATTCCGAACAGCAGACTCACGCTTCTCCGTAGTGAATGAACGAAGTTCGACATAGGAACGGGTTCCGTCCTTCCTTTTACTCACCGTCCGCACGGTGAGCTGTTGCGGATGCTTATCACGACCTCAACAAGCCCCACAAGGAAATATGCTGGCACTTGGCCTGGGCCAAATTGCAAAGTTTTCAGCAGGAAGGAACAAAGTTTGATGCGCGAACTGCATTTTTTCGACTTTTGCACGCGCCACGCGCGCTCAGACCGGGTCATAATCGTTCGGGGCCGGAAGGAGGCCCCCGGCAAAAGATGAGTCGTTACTCCCTCAATCCGATCAAGAAAGGTTCGAAGGTGGACGTCGGATACGATCCGCTTCTGGACAGCTATTTTTTGCAAGTTCGGGTTCTGAACACGCACGGTGAGGTCCATCTGAAGCTCTGGCGTGGCAATGGCCTGGGCGGCTTCGAATCCGGTGGCGTGGTCAGTGTTCCCGAAACAATACTCGAAGAAGCCGCATCGTACGCAGCTGTTCCCTCCGATTTGCTGGAAGCGCTGCTTTCGGACCGCAATCGCGAGCCGGAGTTGGTCGAATCTGAGCCCGTCGTCTATGCCGGTATGCCGAATAATGAGGTGTGGCGACACCGGCCTAGTGTCGACCCACACGATGGTGTTCTGATCACCATCCGGCCTTCCCGAGTTTTTGAGAGATGCCGTCAGTTGGCGATGGTACTGCTCCGCGATTTCCTCGGAGACGAGACTCGCGCCCGCCGTCTGGCAAAAGACTTCTCCGCGATTGTCGTGCGCGGACTGCCCGAAAACCGTCCTTGGCTGCTCACCGATCGAGACCTGCAGGAGGGGGTTTGCGCTGTCGAAACCAGACTCGGACTCAACTGGATTGTCGAAGCAAAGTGCTATGCCGGTGAAGGCCCGCGCGTTACTCCGGAGGCGCAACTGCATCGCTCCGGCCGAATCAAGAAACGCCCCACCACTTCCGTCACCACTCAATATCCTCTTCCAGCAAGCATCTAAAGCGCATTGAGGCTGATCCAGTTGATCCACCTCAGCGGCAACGTTGGTAGCAGACTACTGTCAAGGGAAGAGGAAAAGGGAGCCAGTAGAGAACCGTGAAGGGGTATTTCGGGAGAACTGGCGGGCCGGTTCAGGGCCGGTTCCGCCTGTGCAACCGTGTGTGCCCACCGCTCCAGCCTTCCACGCGAAGGCCGCTCGCCTTCGATTTCAAAACTCGTTCGGCTGTCGGCCAGAAGCAGGAAGCTAGCAGCCCGTGCGACCGACGACTTCGGTTGCCCGCGCACCAAACTGGCGCGCATCATTGGCTTTGAGCCTGTACCTAAGTTCATTCATCGCATTGTCTTCAACGCCACTATCGGCAATGCCTATATGCACCGAAAGATGGCATTATGCCCGCGCTTATATAGCATTCATGCTATATTACATTCATGGCATACGAGGTCGAGGTCTCGGACGAGTTCAAGGCCTGGTACGAGGACCTCTCTGAGCCTGAGCAGAACAGTGTTGAGCGCGTGGTACTGATGCTGATGGAGGCTGGCCCGGCCCTTGGCTATCCCCAGAGCACCGGCGTGAAGGACTCGAAGTTCAGCCGCATGCGAGAACTGAGAATTCAGCACGAAGGGCGCCCGTATCGCGTCCTTTTCGCCTTCGATCTTACGCGGACAGCGATTCTCCTCGTGGGGGGAGACAAGACAGGCGATGACCGCTGGTACGAAAAGATGGTCCCGAAGGCGGACGCCATCTATGCAGAACACCTGAAAACGATCAAGCAGCGCCCCCGGTGAACCCCGGGGCCTAGCAACGCAATGGAGTGCAAAGCAATGACCACCAAGTGGAACGATCTGAAGCACAAGTCCTCCCCAGAGGTTCGCGCCAACCTGCAGTGCGAAGCTCACGCTGAGCTGGATCGTATTGGCTTCCATAAGTTGCGCCAGGCGCGCCAGCAAACGCAGGTTGCTATAGCTGAGAGGCTCAATATCGGCCAGGGGGCCGTATCCCGCATTGAAAAGCAGTCGGACTTTCTGCTGAGCACGCTGCGGGAGTACGTTGGCGCCCTTGGAGGCCAGCTGGAACTGCGAGTTGTGTTCCCGGATGCGGATTTCGTTATCGAGACCTTCGCGCCGGCGACGTCGACTAAGAAGCGTCCGTCCAGGGCCCAGGCGACGGGTGCGAGGGCTGCGGCCAAGGCACGATGATGCCGTCAGCGGCTTTTTGCCGCTGCGGCCGTCCTGCATTGCTTGGGGATCGTTCACGGATTCCAGCCGAAGTGACGGAGCGCGAGGCGAACGCCAATCAGTTGCTGCTCATATCGCTCACACCACTCGCATTCATTCACCTAGTGACCTTTGGTCGCTCGGTGAGATTTGATCTCCGCGTAGATCGCGGCATAGACCCTGTTCAGCTCATTGCGGACCTCAGCATTGGAGCGATCGATATCTTGGGCTTGTATCAGCTTCCTCGTCGTTCATGGAATTGCGCTTCTTGTTGAGGTAGATCAACTGGCTGGGCCAGAACAAACCGCCGAAGTGTGCCACTTCATGATGCCGGAATCAGTTGTGCTTACTGTGGATCTGCCTCAATAGCATCTGTGGCACAACGCGGTCCGTGCAGATTCATACCGTATGCGGTATACTTTAATAGAGGTTATAGCGTATACGATATGAACCTTGGCTCCAAATCGCTGGGTCGGACCATGCGAGCTCGTCGCAAAAAGCTCGGCATGTCCCAATCTCAAGTAGCTGCGCTCACGGGGAAGACTCAATCTCAAATTGCCCGATTGGAAAGCGGCTTGGGTGATCCGCGCATTTCAAGCGTAGTGCAGGTATCGCGAAGCTTGGGTACGGAGCTGGTTGCGATCCCAATTCGTCTGCTTCCTGCCGTAAAGCATTTGCTCAGAGAGCAGGAACAAGGTTCTTTGCCACCTCGTCCAGCGAAGCTGGTTGGGAATGACCCTGAAGACGCGGAAGAGAACGGCGATGAGTAAAAGGCGCGATTTAGCTCATCTCTCTGTTTGGCTTGGGCAAACTCTTGTGGGCGCCATCACGGAACTGCCAAACGACCGCAACATTTTTGCCTTTGACGAAAGCTATATCGAAGATTCTGATCGACCGGTGCTGAGCCTTTCCTTCTATGACGCGGAGGGCCGATTGGATTCCAATCCCGTTCCCATGCAGATGAAGGTGGCGCCGTTCTTTTCGAATCTTCTACCCGAGGCGGAGTTGCGGCAGTATGTGGCTCAACGCGCCGGAGTGAAGAGTGGCCGAGATCTTCCGTTGTTGCAGCTTCTCGGGGAGGATCTGCCAGGAGCGGTTGTCATACGGGCAGACAGCGACGGGCCTCCTCCCGAAGTGCTTCACGAGGAAGAGACACCCACAGAACTCGCAGATGAGAGTCAACCGCTGCGGTTCTCCCTTGCGGGTGTCCAGATGAAGTTTTCCGCCGCAGGTTCGCCGCAGCGCGGGTTGACTATTCCAGCTGAGGGCAAGGGCGGCCATTGGATTCTGAAATTGCCTTCCGAGAGATATCCGCTTGTGCCAGAGAACGAGCACTCAATGATGCAATTTGCTCGTGCGATTGGAATCGAGACGGCAGATACCGGTCTGGTTCCAGTCGGAGAAATTGAAGGGCTCCCGCAGGTCTTTCAGAAGGCGAAGTCCAACGCACTTTGGGTGAAGCGATTTGATCGCACAGAGAAAGCGCGAATGCACATGGAGGACTTCAATCAGCTCTATGGGCAGTTCCCGGATAAGAAATACAAGAATTTCAGCTACAGCAACATGGCTGGAGATTTGGCGCGCATCATTGGCTTTGAGGCCGTACAAGAGTTCATTCGCCGCATTGTCTTCAGCGCCGCGATCGGCAATGCCGATATGCACTTAAAGAATTGGACGTTGCTGTACCCGGATGGGCGTACTCCGAAACTGTCGCCAGCCTACGATCTGGTGTCCACAATCGCCTATCTTGACGACTTCACGATGGCTCTATCGCTGGTAGCAAAAGAGCGTGACGTGCGGAACTTCGATGAGGACCTTCTGCGCAGGTTTGCAGTGAAGGTTCTGGTACCCCAGCGGGTCGTCTCTGAAGCGGCTCTGGAAACAGCCGAACGGATTATGCGTGTCTGGCCTGAGATTAGAGGAGATTTGGTGATGGACCAAAATGCGAAAGATCGCGTGACAGAACGAATGCGCACCTTTCCGCTCACGCGGATGTTTGCGCTTTGAACGAGAAGCGGGGCCCCCAGGGATTCATCCTTGAGGAGCATCCAGATTTCGACAGAAGATTGGCCTTTCGCGCCTTTGTTCTGCGTGGATCGACCTTACAGAAAAGGGCAATCTCATCCGCGCGGGCGGGCGCAAACACGCTCGCTACGCGCTAACGCTAGCCTTCTGAATGACGACTTCAAAACACTGAAATGTTTGCAGTCTGCACTTTAGCCGGCGCTTTCGAAACCGGCAAAGAACTTGGCTATCATGCGAAGCATTGCAGTAACCTGTTCGACAGAATAGTGCGCCGATGATCGCCTGATTTGAGGTATCGGCTCCAACATATCCCCTCGAAGCACAATCAGTCCGTCCACAATCAAGCCCATCTGCTCTCGGGTAAAGTGCAGGAATGGAGCGCATCGACCGCTTGCTGTGCCCAAGTTTTCCGCAATCTCTGCCTCCGCCTTCGCTGTTCTCAGTACGAGTGAACGAATCTCATCGGATGTGAGCCGAACGTGATTATGCTGATTTGCCCGATGCATTAGCTGCAGCAAGTCTTCCGGCAGATCATGGCCCCAGAATTCAGCCACTGCTACGCTCGCCGGTTGATTGGGCGAGCTGTATACCAAATGAAGCTCTGATGCCCGCGTCTTCTGGTGGCTATCGCCCGCATTCGGTTGCGGCGGCTCCTGCCCTGCCAACCTTTCGATTTCGGCAATTGGGAAGGGCGCTTCGTCGGCGACCGGACTCTGGGCGGAAATGTGGGTGGCGGATTGAGCCGCTTTGATTGCTTCGACCCGGTTCATAGGGGCCCTTGTTGCCTGCTCAACGGTTGATTTTTTGTGCAAACGGCGTACCCCTCTTGAGAGAAGCATGCCCAAGAAAGATGTGGATCGAGTGCTGCGCGCAAGCCCTCTTCTGCATGGTTGCCCGGGTCCACAAAGACCGCAAAGTCGATCCCGCGGCTAATCTCCGTACGCAGCGAGTCGGAAGAGGTGAGGGCATCATAGAACCAGACAGGAGTATTGATTGTCCTGTGGTCGAGACGGTCCTCAAGAAAGGTACTGCCGGCCTGTTCCCTAAGCGGAATGTGTGTTTCGTTGAGCCAGGGGCTGTTCAGCAGAATGTCATGCCTCACTGCGAAGCCGCTAGCGCCCGCCCAATAGGTGATCCCGTATCCGGATTCCGGAGTCGAGTGCAACCCTGCATTCGACTCAAGGAATATCCCGACACGGAACGGCGGCCACGGGGCATGGTCGAGGCTCGCCATCAGCCGCGACGCCGGCACCAGGCTTGCTGGCAGCATAAGGGCGGCCATCACCGTCATGGTGCAGCCGACAGCCGTGAGGACGCGGCCTCCGGTCGTGCCATGCAAGGGCCGGGACGCCAGAGCGATCGCAAGCACGGGCCACGCGAGGGCGGCCAGCCTCCGCTCGGCATTGTAGGCGCCGTTGACCTGAGTCGGCAGGAAGTTGCAGGTGAGGAGCAGAACCAGCGCGGTGAGAGCCAATACGTCCCCTTCGTCGACGGTGCGGCCTTTCAGTCGAGCGCGTATGCCGGAGAGCACTTGAGCCAGCGCGACGAGGGGAAATGCAAGCAGTGAGATCCTGTAGGGAATGTGTATGCCCGCAAAGGTGAAGAAACCTTCATCGCTTTTACGAGGTCGAGGTAGCGATCCTCATATCCGTTTTCCCATATTCCCTCGTCCAGAAATCGCCCGGTCTGGTCGGCTGGTTCTTCGCTGCCCCAATAAGCCCCGACCAGCCAGTAATCAATGTCCGCCTTTGGAAGTGTCGATGCGATGTGATGACCGGGTGCCGGGCCTTTATTGACTGCGACCCAAGCTGCGGCTGAAAGATGCGGCAAATCCTGCTTAGCGTTCTTCTGTACTTGTTCAACAACTTTTCGGTAGAACTGGAAAGAAACACCTTGGCTGGGGAGCTTGATGTTCAGGTGTTCGCGCATCGTGCTGTCTAAGCTCAGAAATGTCTTCGGCCGAATCCAAAACAATCCCATGGTGAGGTTTATGTTGGTGTTCCGCACCTTGAGCGCCTCATCAAAAGCACGAGCGAAGTCCGGATCAGCAAGGGGTGTTTGTCCTAAAGCCAGCGTAAACACTTTCCAAAGCCGTTCTACGTCATTCGGCTTTCGATCAGCTTGGTAACCGAAAAACCATGACTTCTGGTTATTGAGGACAGGAACCCCGGTTAAATCTCTCGGCACCGGGGCAGCCAAGTTGAACTTCGCCTTTACCGCCTGTAGAATCCGAATCTGCGTCTGATACAAGATTCCGCGGTTGAAGCTACCAAAGAATGTGAATGGATCGATCTCCTCAAGCGGAAACTGGCGCCCGGTTTCATCTTTATCCCCGAGCGGCGTGATTGTCAGCCCATCAGCGCGGAGTCCCTCCAGAAACTGCAGCAATTCTTGTTGGTTGGATCGAAAGGCAACAAGTTTATCCGCGAGCTCCTCGAAAAAGGGGATCCAATCGAAGGTTTCGGTCGTTTTCGCTTCATTGTTCATGGCAATTCGTCACCAATCAAACTCAACTTCGTTCTACTTCTTTGAATCAAGGAACTCCTGCCTAAGACTATCAATTTCCCGAAGCTCGCCCGTCTTTGAGTCCCGGAACTGCCAGAATGTCCAGCCGTTGGTCGCAGGCGGCGGATTTTGAGGAGATGTGCCAAGCACCGACTTCCGGTCGACACCTCCCTCGCCGTCACCGACTGTACTACCATCCCTTTAACAAAGCTTCCTTCCTGCTGGTGTTGTCCAACACTTTCGTACACGACTCCCAAGGTGTCTTTTCAATTCGGTCGTACTTGATCTCAAAGGGATGCTGTTCTGGAAGCGCATTGATGGTCTTCTTGGCACTCTCGATCTTGCCCAAGGCAACGTCGATCCACACATCTTCAAGAACATCCGGAATCTGACCGAATAACTGGTAGATGGACTGGAGCCGGCTGGAGAGAAGATGATGCACGCGGTCCTCCACCGAGTCCTTGTATCGCATGTTGTAAACGTAGACCGTGTCTCGAAGCTGGCCGATCCGCTGGATACGTCCCTTGCGCTGTTCAAGGCGTGTGGGGTTCCAAGGAAGATCTAGGTTGATCAACGTGCCTAGTCGTTGGAGATTCAACCCTTCGCTTGCGGCTTCCGTACCGAGCAGAAGGCGGATCTCATGCCGGCGAACCATCGCCTTGATGTCTTCCCTGTCTTTCCGGATGAACTCTCCACGTTGAATGACTCCCGACTTCCCACTGCCTGCGTAGATCCCGATGACTTCATCAGGGAACTCCGTCGAGAGAAGGTTGGCAAGCCACCAGACAGAATCGAAATACTGCGAGAAGATGATGCACCCCAGGTTCAGCCAGCCTCGATTCCGGAGAACATCTTTCACGACCTCGAACTTCGGATCGCGTTCCCGGCTGGCCTCCAAGGAATCCAGCAATTCCGTGAGCTTTTGGCGCTCACCAGCGGAGAGTGCTCGAACCGTCTCCGCCGTCTGGTCATCGTCACTGTCACCGTCGCTATCTTCCTCGTCGATGTCCTGCCACTCGCCGAGCATTTTCTTCGCTGTGTTCATGCCCGCTGCAATGCTGCTACCAATGCGCCGAAGCAGGAGCGTCTTCAAGAACCCGCTCGCCTGCATACGGTGGCTCAACATTTCGCAGAACTCTTCCGCTTTGTGATACGCATCCATCAGGTACGGCGGGAGTTTAATTGCCTCCTCGTCGCTTTCTCCGAACAGTTCAACCTTCACCGGCTTCAAATATGGTTCCCTTGTTTCCGGATCGAGGGTGTTCTCTAAAAACTCTCGGGTACGCCGCACGATATGCCGTATGAAAGGGTTGTAACGCTCAACAAAAACCTTGGCCACGCGGCGAACCCGTGCCAAATCCGGTTGGTTGAGACTTCGAATTGCCTCGGGCGGAGCCACACAGTCTTCGTCGCTGAGTCGCAAAGCGCGCCGCATGAGAAGGAGGTCATTTGATTCCGAAGCGGGCGGCAAGGGATTTCGCATCCAGTCCCATGCTTCATCCTGATCCTCCGGTAAAACCTTTTTCACTATTACCATTTCCAGTGCTTGATCAGCGCGCCTCCAATAGCTGCGCCAGTTATTGCCCAGAACCGATTCGTTGTTGACTGCAAGCGCGTTAAGCAAGTCCCATCCCTCGACTGGATACATTTGGACAGGCGTTGCTGTGGCGAGGAGTAGACTCTTCGTCCGTGGCGCAATGGCATAGAGAAATCGGAGGAGGTTGTTGGGATCGGGCTTCTCACCTTCCCGATTCGGTCCCAGGTTCCGCCGACGTGCGCGGTGGCATTCATCCACTACTACACATTCGAAGGACATGTCTTTGAGAATTTCGGCGACGTCAGAGTTTCGAGTGATAAGTCCCTGTGAGACTAGGCCGACCCGGCGAGGGCAGCGCTTCACTCCTTCGGAGCCAGCAACCGGGTGTTCGACTTCGTTCTCGTCAACCCACGATTTGCCGGTCCAAACAGCGGACGGCATATCCAACAGCGTTTTCATTTCGTCCTGCCACTGCCACAGAAGCGGCTTCGGCGCGAGGATGAGAATTGGCTTGTCGCCGTATAGCGCCATCAGCATCGCGGAAAGCGCGAGTTGAATCGTCTTTCCCAATCCGACCTGTCGCGGCGTTGGTCATTGTAAAAAGCCACCAGCGTTCCTCTGGAACGAGGCCGAGCCAGTTGCGAACTGCGGCCGGAATCAACGCGGGGTCCGCGTCCTCAACTGCCCACGCGAGGAGGACAAGTTCTTTTCCGAAGAGCCTCGATATCGGCGTGGCTCCCACCTTCCACTTGCCCGGCTTGACGTTCATCTGCCGAAGACGCTGATTGAATTCGACCTGCGTCGCATCTGCAATGTCATCCCACTTTAGTCGAGGCAGAATGGCACGGAGCTTGTCGTCCTCCGCGCCGAGCGCAATGTTCAGTTCCAGACGTTCTCGCGAGTCATCTGCTGAGAAGTGCTCGCTGATATAGACGCGTTCATCCTTCTTCGCTGGAATTGTGACGCGAAAATGATGTCCAGATTCGGACGGATCGAAGCCGAATCCCTCAACACTTGATCCTCGGACGCTCGCAGCCATTGGATCGGCGGGCTTGAGACGCGGTTCTCTGGCCATCACTGTTTCACCTCTTCGGCCTTGATCTCCGTCTTCACATCTTTCACCCAATCCAATAAGCGCTGTCCAGTGGCAAAATGGATAGTCTCAGCTTCGACAGCGACCTGGCCCTCGGTGAGAATCTCGCGCAGGTGATTCACCGCTGTCTCCAACTGCTCGCCATCCAACATCAACTTGGTATCGAAGTTCAATTCCAGCCAGTTCTTTCCAACGATCTTTACTTGCGGTCCGGAAAGCGATGCCTGATGCTTCTTCAGCAAGGCGAAAAACTCGTACGACTCCTTGGTGGTCTTAGGCCGGTGTTCGCGTTGCCAGAAAACCGGCTTGTTCAAATCAAGTTTCAGCTCTTCCTTGGCATCCCAGCCGATGTCACGCCTGTGAACGTCAGACGCGACACCACCCTTTTCTGCAATGGCCAAGACACAAATGGTCCCTTTCGGGACCGAAAACGGTCCACCGTAAAGGCCGCCGGATGTCTTTGGGTCGGATCCATCAGTGGTGTAGCGAATCGGCGAATCCGGAGCCGCTCGCAGTTCAACCATCTTGGCAGTGCCGTCCTGATAAGTTCTTGACTTGACCGTGATTCGGTTTTTCCACGCAACCGCTGCCCCGGTGTCATGCTTCCCCTTGCTGTCGACGCAAAGGAAGGAATACTCCATCTCTGAAGCCAGGAAAACCCTGGGGTCTTGCGCCTGGAGGGAAGATGTCGTTGCCGTTGCACCGATTTCGTAATAGATGGTGTCTCCGTTAACGGGCGTCAGCTTCAGCGTAATCTCACCTGTGTCATCGTTTCTTGACCATTCTTGAATTTGGACGTCAGTGGTCGGCGCAGGGAACGGTCCCTTCTCAACATAGCCGCCGTTTTCGCGCCATTGATCCTTGTGGACGAGGTCGCTTTTCAGCAAATCAAGCGCATCGGCCCGATGCCACTGCCACGTCGTCGTAGTTGCTGCCCTCTTCTTTACTTCGGACCAAAGCATCGTCGGCTGAGTGAACAATCGCGCTTCACACTTCTTCCGGAAGGTATCGCCTGACACGTCCTCTGTAAACTTCTGTTTGCCCTTGAGAGCCTCCCGAATCTGCTTCTCACCGTTGTAGTTGTTGTCCGTGAAGTTCATCAGGAAGTCCGCGCTTGCGAGTTTCTCTGCCTGCGGAAATGTGAGTGTAGTGAATGTTTCTCGCGCAGTACTCAGCATCCGGAATCGAATCTTGTCATGCATGTCCTTGGCTGCGACTTTTTGTGGGTCGCTGTCAGGGAGCTTCTCCGCCTCCATCTCAGCAATGATGTGTCCAATAGCCTTCATTTCCGATGCGGTTTCCAGCAAGCCATCCATTGTGTCGCGTTGGCCGGACAAAAATAGTATCCGATTCTTAAAGGTTAGGTCGAAATAGTATTTCTGCAAGTCCGGATTCAAACTCCCGCCTGGATATGGCTCCGTAATCAACATCGTTACCTTCTCGGATGTGATGTCGATCTCATCGACCGCCGGCAGCGCCTGCACAGCTTGGTAGCAATCCTTCATTACAGGCGTGAAGACGGCATCGAGAAAGGCTCGCAATTCTTTCCTGGACGATTCTCGGTTGTAGGACTCGGCGGTCGTCTTGAGCTTTGCAACCAGATTCTGGACATTCTTGAAGTAGAGCTTTCCCTCGCGGCTTGAATGGAGATACCAGGCCTTAGTGGCGAGAACTCCAAGCACGTCCTTCGGCAGTCTAGAAAGATCGCGGCCTGGCGTGCAAAGGTAGGAGATAATTTCCGAAAGGGAAAGGCCAACAACGCCGTTAGGTACGTTCGCAAGAGAGCTTACGAGAATGAGTCTGCAGGCGTCCTCACCATCGGTTCCACCGAGGTTCGCATCCATGATCTCAGCAATCGCTTGACCATTGGCGGCGATATCGTGGCTTATCGCGTTGTCCAGAGTGGGATTGATCTGGACGATCTCAGCAAGGGTCTCGCGGTCGTTTAAGTCGAAGTCGTATGCGTGGATTAACGCGACTTTATCCGCCCGGCCATACTGCTGATCATAGAGCCGGGCTACGATAACCCGCATCAGTCGAATCAGTCCTCGGGTTTGCTGGAACCCAGGATTCTCGCGAAAGCGCGCATAGAGATCGCGAATCGCGAAGTGGAACGGGTAGGACTCGACAAGTTGTGCCGCAAACTTCTCAGGAGAGGCGCTGGTGATGTCCATTTGCTTAGCGTCCCGAACAGCTTGCGCGTATTCCTGTGCAACCTCCCGGATGTCCTCTTGATCCGGCAGCTTTTCAAAAAGTCTAGTGCGTAGGATGTGGTAGATCTCATCAGTATTTAGACCCACAGGTTCAAGCGTCATGGCTCCGCGGCCTACTTCCGCCTCAAAGTCACTGAGCGCCTCGTTGAGCTGCGTTGTGCCGCTCTTGTGCGTAGCCTTCAAATCGGATATGACGACACAGACGTTCGCCAACGCGTCCTTGCCCACAGCTACAAGAAGATTCGACAGGGCCGTTGTCGTTACCCGAGCGAGGTTCGAATCACCGATTGACTTCGACCTCGCATCTTCAAAATACGGCGCAAGCTCATCGAGCAGGATCAGCGTCGGCTGGCCCTGAAGCAGGTTGATCCAGGCGGTCTGTCCAGGTGCGGACAGCGGTGCGTAGTAATTCTTGAACGTTTCCTTCTTGCCCAGCTGCTCGGCGATAGCTCCCCAAACGCCGAGAGGGGCGTCGCTCTCGCGCCCCGTGAACGCAACGACCCGCACTTCGCCGAGGCCCTTCGTGTCGTAGAGGTCACCTATGACCTTCTTGCGAATTTCAGGATGCTTTGCAAGAAGCCCCAGCGCGATCATATTGTGGGTCTTGCCACCGCCCATGGCTTGGGAAAGCACAAAAACGCCTTGCTGTGAGGCACCTTCGAACCTTCTGAATGCCTCTTTGAGCAGACGCTTCATTCCATCAGTGCGCCAATTCTCTTCGAAGAAATCCGCGGGGGCGATCTTGTTCTCAATAAGGTCGGTCAGGTCGAGAACGACATCGCGACGGGCTCGGTCAAAAACACTCTTCCTGGGCTGACAAAGTTGCTTTAGGCTCTTCACGCGCGGCCGCTCCTAAATTGCTGAAATCACAATGGTTCCCCGGGACTGACAGGCGAACCCACGTGGCTAGGTCACAACCGGAGAGCTCAATTGCTAAATCATCGAGATGCATCAGTTTACACCTTGCCACGTTGGGCATGGGCGGCAACTCAAATGCCTGGCACAATGCCTCTCTCATTCCTGTCGTGAAGCGCCGCAGCGGGGGCCCTCAACGTTTCAGTTTGGCGTACTGTTCCTCTGTCAGATTCAGGAAAACGCCACCCCGTCCGATATCGATCGCTTGGTCCAGAGCCTGCCGGCTTTCCAGGTTGGACAACCCTCCGCTCAACCGTCAGAGAGAAGCCAGATTAGGTTCTGATGCCAGCGCATTCTCGAATGGACAGCCCATTCCGAGACCTGACACTAGACATCGGACGCATCGTGGCCCGTCACTGACTTCCTTTCTCGATCTTTGAGTAATTGCCCTCTTTTTCAGACGATTTGTTCAGCCCCCTCTTTGGCTGCGGTGAGACAACGGTCGTCCGAGCATCATCAACAAACTATTCGCAATGTCCGCATAGCTGTCAGTGACTGAGTTCTTTGCGAGCCGATCTGCAAATGCTGGACTGTATCCGATTAGATCCTCGCGGGTGATGCCGTGCCAGATGGGGAGAATGACCTTCTTGCCCAGCTCCTCCTTCGCGAACAGCGCGTTGAGCTCGTGTTCCGTCCATTTCCTCTTATTCAGAAAAGCTCTGGAAAACACGACTATACCGTAGCGGCAGGCGGCCAGGCCGCGGTCGATCTCGCTGCGTAAGCTGTCTCCCCATTCCAACGAGGTTTTGTCGAACCAGACCGAGATACCTGCTGCTTTCAGGGCCTCTGCCAATGGTTCGACATACGGCTTGTCGACCGTGGAGTGGGAGACGAAAACGTCGAACTCTCGATCGGCTGGAATCGATGCGGCTGCAGACGCAGTGGGCGCCGGGGAAGTAGATTGCGGACCACCCTGGGACAGCAGGCTCTGCCCGGCGCTTGCGAAATCGCCGCTCTCGTCGAGCCGGATCATCTCTCTTGCTTCGAGGATCGAGGCTTCCTGATGCAATGAAGCCACTGTGCATCCGAGGTATGCAGCGTCCCAGGGATCGACGATCCAAATCTGCGAGTCTTTACGTCCGCAGCGAAAGCCCAGGAGCCATACTTTCTGCTGTAGATATCGGGATACCGACGCAGCGTCCGGGGTCTTCGCATCGTACCGGAGATCGACATTCTGCATGATCTTCGGGTGTTGCTCAAAGGACGGATGGAAAATAATTCTGCGCGCGTCCACATCGCACCGAATCGAATTGATGATCGCTGCCAGTCGATGGAAGGGCGTGCTGTGCGGTCCTGGAAGCGTCTGCAGGTGCGTCATTTTGACGAGACAGATCGCGATCTCCTCGGACAGAGAATCTTTCACTAGGACGCGGGTTCCATTTGCTGCGATGTAGCCCGTTTCCGTTGGATTGAGCAGCGGCATCGCGGGCCACTCGGGGCTGATATGGAGAACGCGGCCAGAAGTGCTTACGAAAAGATTGGGGTCGCAGTTTTTGAATCGGAATTCGAAGCCGCGCGCGAGCGCGTTCGCAGCGTCCCGATATTCCTTCGTGCCCGGGAGATCATCGAGTTGCTCGCGTGAGAGGCAAAAGTCAGTTTCTTTGCCGTATCCCGTGACGACGAATGCGTAAGAATTCCCATTCATGAGCCGCATCGGATCGGACAGTTTCAGCGTCTTCCCGCTTTCGAAGATATTGCGGAGGTAATCTGCAGCGCGGGATGTCTCCTGCGAAAGTTGCACAGCGTGCCTTTACCCTTCGTCCTGAACGGGCCAGCAGGCGGCCATGGCGAAATCTTTGCCCAGCCGTCTTTCGTTCAGGCTGCGACCAACATCGAATTCCAAAACTGCTCGTACATCAAAACGGATGTGCCCAGTTTGAGCTCAGAAGCGACCGTCGAGAAGCACTGGTGCTGGTCCTCGTCTGCCGTGACGAACTGTGCGCAGTACGGCAGATAAACGGCCATAAACGTATCGACGCGGTTTGCGAGCCTCTTTCTATTCGCGGCCGGCACCGCCGCCACGCACCGCTCATATTGCGCACGAGCGTATGCAACCAGGAGCGAATGGAAAGGAGGGCATGCCGCAACGAACCGCCGAACTTTCTCCTCGTCGGGAGAATATCCGGTAACATGGCGATAGAGCTCAGCCCCGATCGCCCAGTACGACCCGCCGGGACCGAACATGACTCCAAGGAACTCCGCGAAGCTATCGATCCGTCTGCCGTGCCTGCGAAAAATCTCTTCGAACTCGGGGCGAATGCGGTCGAATGGTGCCTCGAACTGGTCCTGCAACTGACGCGCCACGGAAAGTTGTTGAGTCGCCAGTTCACTGGAGAAGAAATTCTCGTCATGCAGAACCGCCTCTGTCAGGGACGGCGGGCAGACAGCTACTTTTTGCCAATCGTAGTCCGGATTCTTCTCAAATTCTTCGATATGCCCCTCCAGGAGCCAGTTGAAGGGCAGAATGCAGTCGCCGCCGGTGAGCAGCGACCTCGATACGGAGACGAGAAGAGCCCTGCGCTCTTCGGAGCGGACAGTGGCGGCGACCTCTTCGAAGTTTGTCGCCAGCACGCGGGTGTAGAATCCGTGCCGGAGAGCAGCTACTAAACCCTTACATTGCTGCTCTTTAGAGAGATGATTGATCGCACTCGTATCGAAAATAACGACCGGAATACCGTCCATGTCAGCCTCCAAATATGCTGGAATCCGACACAACCAGATTCCGAAATGGAACCCGTTCGAGCATCCTTTCCGGGTTCTCTGCGTCTATTATATTGAAAAACTGTAATGTCGTGTGTAAAGTTGCTGAAGATGAAAAGAACCCACACACCGCTGAAGCTTCCAGGATCACCTCTGATCTACGTGGTCGCGCAGGTTAATATTTCTGCCGTCGTTGCGATCGAACGCTATGTTCCGGAGATTCAAGAAAAACTGCGCAAAAGCGGGTTCCCGGGCTATGCGAATATGCAGGTGCCGGAGTTCGTCTTCGAGACGCCCGGAGCCCGACCGGTCATCAGCCCCTCGTCGAGGTTTGAATTTCTGGACAAAGAGGAAAGAACCGCAATCATTCTGACTCCAAAATCCATTGCCGTCCACACCAACCAATACGCGACTTTCGATGATTTTCACGCCATTATCGCCATGGCACTTGAAACGATACATGCTGCCGCGAGTCTCCAACTGCATGAACGGATCGGCTTGCGGTATGTCGATTTGATGGAGTTGGATGCGGACGAGGAACTGAAGGATTATCTAGCGCCGCATCTCTTAGGCTACGACCAAAGCGCCATTGGCGTGTCCGAGGGATTGTTCAATTTTCATTTCGAGGGGAACACGCCCCATGGTCGGCTCGTTGCCCGGCATTATTCGCCGCAGATCAAGAATATGTTACCCCCTGATCTTGCTGGCGTATCGTTGAATTACAGTTATCGACCGGCGCCGTCCCCAGGTAGGGCCTCCCTGCTCGATTTTGATCACGCTGCCGACTATAAGGGTGATTTCGTAATCGAGGAAGTCCTCGAGACGCTTGAGAATCTCCATGACGGTCTCGATATCATTTTCAGAGACTCGGTAACCGCAGCCGCGCTGAAGAAATGGGGAAGAGAGAATGTTACAGGCAGCAAGAGCTGAGCGCATCGCCGCACGACGTTCGAATCCGCGTCTTCCCGTACCAACCTTTTGGGACATTCAGAGAAAGAGTCCCACATTCAATTTCATTGATCTCACAGATGTAACCGGGGGCTACGAAAAAGGCCCTGGAGCATTCGTGTTCTACGATCGAGTGCTTGAGAGTCTCGCACAAACGATCTATCAGGGTACGGGTGGCGAGCCTCTTTGGGCGGAAGCGACACAGAGCATGGCCTCTGCAAGTGGTGCGTACATCGTTGTACAAAATCCACCGCGTACTACTCCTCCGGTCGATCCTGCTGCGGTTACGCCGGTAGATTTGGGCAGGCAGCTTGTTTTTGTCCGTCATTACCTGTCGCTGAACACGACAGATCTGTCGAGAATACTCCTAGTAGAGCGCCCGACTGTCTATGCGTGGCTCGACGGCAAATGGGACCCGAAGCAGGAGAATAAGGGAAGAATCCGAAAGCTCTATCAGGTTGCGCGTTCTTGGAATGAGATGTCGAGGCAGCCAATCGGCAAGCTCCTCCGCGAATCTGTTGATGGAGACGTCACGCTCATGGATTATCTCGTTCGCGACACTCTCGAAGTCGCTGCGATCAATCGCATTCTCGCGGTGATACGTGAGCTGGTTGATCGGAAGGTCAAATCTAAACGAGCGCGCAGTGTTCGTGAGATTGCCAAACAGCGCGGATTTAAGCCGCTTCCCGCGGCTCAGGAAGACGAGCGGTTTGATCAAATTACCAGGTTTTGAATGAGGAGCGACGCAACTGGCCACAACTCCGCAAATCCCGGATCGCCTGTGGCGGCAGGGCAGTATTGTTCCGCACGAGGCTCTCGTGGCCTATTTGGCCGCCGTTGATCTGGAGGCGCTCTACATTCTTCTCACGCAGGACTGCGACATCTTGCATCACGACTATCGAGACGAGCCGGATGTAGAACTGCATATTGCGCGGCCGGCAGCTGAGGTAGACGGTAATTTACTCAATGCCAAGAATCCGCGCTCTCTCCAGTTCGCGGTGACCGACCGGCTCTATGAGATCAGGATGCATGAGCGGTGCCGTGCTCCTCGGAAGTGCCTCCTGGGCCATGTGCCCCAGGAACTGAATCTTGGTGAGGATCTGATTCGGACGATCATCAGGTGGACTGCAAATCGGTATCTACGCAGTGCTTTCCCGGACGCCTTCAATGAGCGGTTGGCAGTTGCGAGAAAATCGATGCGAAAAATCGAAGCTGCTCTAAAACGTGACGGCGCCCTGATTACCGGGATTTTTCTGTGGGTCGATCCGCCCGAGGAGATTGCCACCCAGGAGCAGTATCGAATCATCATGCGCCTCACAGCCAAAGAAGAGGTTCTTGAGCAAACGGCAACGGAAACCAGAGCTTTGGCACTGACCGAGACAATCCGGCAGGAATTCGACGGGATCGACGGAGTGGAGATCACCGACTACCAACTGGTTTCTGAAGCCGATTTCAGTTTGGCGGATATGCGGACAATGTTACGGTGGGACTACGATTATCTGAGCTATCGGGCGGGAACTCCTGATGACATGGCGCCGGCTGCAACCTGACCTTGAAGCACCGGTTATCGGATAGAAGCACGTCCGAACGCCTCAAGCGTCGGCGGTCGGATGCTTCATGCGGCTACCAGAGGTGCCACAGCGCACCCCGGACCTGATGCTCTTGTATACCGCGATCTCGTTGGCTCCGCCAGCGCCAGTCAAGGCCATAAGCGGTTCGATGGCGGTGCGCGGGATCAAAATAGCCAGTAATTCTGCGGAAGCACCGGGCAACTCAACCAGCGAGAACCGATTGCCGTCGGTGCTTACCAACCGAGTGTGCTGTGGGCGCAGCATGCGCAGAATGCGTAGCCCATCGCTAGACGGGAAGGGCACGAGATTGACGATGCCGAGCACAAGGTTGCACAGTGCGATCTGACCCCCGATCCGAGGCAGAAACACGAGCGGCAATACCAGGCACAGGTTCAACAAGGGCCCGGCGGCGGAGATTAAGACCTCATCCCGGCGGCAGCGGGCAGACGCACGCCAAGTGTAAGCACCACCCAAGCAGAGCCCGAATTCACGCACCGGTACACCGAGGGCGGTCGCGGCCAGCATATGCCCCTCCTCATGCAACAGAAGGCTTCCCACCATCAAGGCCCCAGCTGGCAGGCCAAGCAGCCAGCCGAAGCCGCAGATGTGGATACCTATGAAGGCACAGAAGGCGGGGATAATCCAGCCTGAGCGGTGCATACGGAACGGGATTCTATGTCTGGACACGGCACACTCTCACACTTGAAAGTGATGGGCGCTCTCAGCTCATCGTGTATGAGCGTATGAAGGTGCGCTTTTGAAACACAATGGCAGGAGAGCAAAAAATGCAGGCCTCGCCTTTTTCTACTTTCTGTTGTTGGGAATCTTCGCGCGAATCCGCACAAACTGAGAATCGTCCGAGAGATGGCCGAGTGGTTGATGTCTCCAGTCTTGAAAACTGGCATACCTGCAAGGCTATCGAGAGTTCGAATCTCTCTCTCCGCCATTCCCTGCCCTGCTTTGAGAGTCAATGCGCGGCGCTCGCCGACGTCACTTCCCTGCCCTCTTTGGGGCGCGCCGACTTGATCTTCGCGAACCGATGATTGGCGGTAATCCTGGCCGTGAATCTCGACTTCCCTGCACATCTCCACCAAACGGAACTACAGTCGATCACCAATACGGTTGCCGAGTGTTTGTGCCCCACAGACACCAACGTCGATAAGGTGCGTTCAGCCTGCAGGAGCCGGCTTCCAGGGCATAGACTTCGACCAGCATGAACGATTCCTCCCTGCAACCCAGAACCCCTTCTGAAGAGATCGCCGGTCTCGTGGAGCGGGTCACCTTCTTCAATGAGGAGAGCGGGTTCGCCGTGCTCCGGGTGAAGGTCCGGGGGCAGCGGGACCAGGTGACGGTCCTTGGCTCCTTGCCAGCGGTGAGCGCCGGGGAGTGGTTGACCGCTGAAGGCTGGTGGGTCCGGGACAAGGAACACGGGCTCCAGTTCAAGGCCAGGACCCTGAAAGCCGTTCCCCCGACCACGAGCGAGGGTGTTGAACGGTACTTGGCTGGTGGTTTTGTGAGAGGGGTTGGCCCCGTCCTGGCGAAGAAGCTGGTCGGACACTTCGGCGCTGAGGTGCTCGGGATTATTGGCAACAACCCCGCCGACTTGGAGGCCGTCGATGGCATCGGGCCAAAACGCCGGGAACGGATTGCTAATGCCTGGCAGGAGGGGATGCGGATCCGTGAGATCATGGTGTTCCTTCACAGCCATGGGGTCAGTACCGGGCGGGCTGTCCGGATCTACAAGACGTACGGGAATCTGGCCATCCAAACGGTGCGGGAGAACCCGTACACCCTTGCAAAGGAGATCCACGGCATCGGCTTCGCCACGGCGGATCAGATCGCCCAAAGTGTAGGGATTCCCAAGGACTCGCAGAACCGGGCTCGGGCTGGGATCGACCACGTCCTCCTGGGGGCGACCTCCGAGGGGCATTGCGCCCTGCCGCTGGAGAAACTGAAGGCGGCGGCCGTAAAGCTGCTGGAAGTGCCGGTGGAGACGATCGAGCAGGCCCTGTCGCAGATGCTGACCGGCGGCCTCCTCCTGCTGGAGGAGATCGACGGCGAACCGCTGGTCTTCTTGCCTCACCTGAGGAAGGCGGAGGACGGCATTGCGAGGAAAATCAAACGGTTGGCCGCGGCCGGGGTTGCCTACCCGAAGATCGACTTTGAAAGGGCGGTCAGCTGGTGCGAGAAGAAGACCGGCAAGACGCTCGCTCCCAGCCAACGCGAGGCGCTGAAGACCGCGCTTACCAGCCGGGCCGTCATCATTACCGGTGGTCCCGGGGTGGGCAAAACGACGCTCGTGAACTCGATCCTCCTGATCCTCCGGGCCAAGAAAGTGAAATGTCTTCTGTGTGCCCCCACCGGCAGGGCCGCGAAGCGGCTCACCGAAACGACCGGAATGACAGCGAAGACGATTCACCGTCTGTTGGAGGTCGACCCGGCCACGGGAAGGTTCTCGCGGAACGAAGACAAGCCGCTTGACTGCGACCTGCTGGTCGTCGATGAGACTTCTATGGTGGACGTGCTCCTGATGTACGCCCTGCTCCGCGCCCTTCCGGCGACTTCCGGACTGATCATGGTCGGCGACGTCGATCAGCTTCCCTCCGTTGGACCGGGGAACGCCTTGCGCGACCTGATCGACAGCGGTGTGGTACCCGTAGTTCGCCTGACGGAAGTGTTCCGGCAAGCCGCCAGCAGCAAGATCATTACCAGCGCCCACCTCATCCGCCAGGGGAAGATGCCGGAGCTGCGGACAGCGGAGTCCGGCACTGACTTCTACTTCATCGAGCGGGATACACCCGAGGAGATCGCCGCAACCCTGGTAAGGCTGGTTCAGGACAGGATCCCGAAGGGGCATCGGCTCGACCCGATCCGCGACATTCAGGTGCTGTGCCCGATGAATCGGGGATCGATCGGCGTCCGCGAGTTGAACACCGTGCTCCAGGGTGCTCTGAACCCTGTCCGGCCAGGTGAGCCCGCTGTGGAGCGATTTGGATGGCGGTTCCAGGTCCGGGACAAAGTCATCCAGACGGAGAACGACTACAAGAAGGAAGTGTTCAACGGCGACATTGGCGACATCGAGATGATCGATCCAGTTGAGCAGGAGCTCTCGATCCGGTTCGACGACAGGCTGGTGACGTACGACTTCGGGGAGCTGGATGAAGTCTCGTTGGCCTACGCGGTGACCATCCACAAGTCGCAGGGCTCGGAGTTCCCCGCGGTGGTCATGCCGGTGGCCATGCAGCATTACATGCTGCTCCAGCGCAACCTGATCTACACGGGAATCACCCGCGCCAAGCAATTGCTCGTAGTTGTCGGCCAGAAGAAGGCCCTGGGCCTGGCTGTCAGGAACGACCAGTCGCGCAAGAGGTATTCCGGGCTTTTGGGTAGCTTGAAGGAATCCTGCCTGTAGTTCTGAGGCTGCCTGACGGTATGAATGGCCCTGGTTCGGCAGTGGAGACGTGCTGCATGCGCGCCGACGTACTATTCTGAACGTTCAGGTTCGAGACCCTGCATGAATGAAGATCCACAACTCGACCTAGCTCGGCTCCGGCGAATGCGCTACGCAGAACGCAAGCTCCGGGAGGCACAATCTCGACAGGCACGGACTGAGCGAAGCATCGTTTACTGGTCCCGGATACTTGCCGACCTCAATCATGAGAGAACCCGTGCCATTCAGCCGCCGCTTTGGCCGGAAGACGAGACCAAAGCAGCAGACTGAATTGACGTAGTCCGACGCCGGACGAAGGCGCCATTGTAAGGTGGATCGCTACTTCGCTTCAGCGGCCTTCTTCGCCGCCCAGCGCTTTTTGACGGCCTCGGCGATCCGCTTTCGCCCCTCGGGAGAGAGGTGCCTCTTCTTCTTTTTCGCTGGCTTCGCAGCGGCCGGTGCAACTACCGCAGCCTTCTTGGGTGCAGCGGCCACCTTCTTGGGTCTGCCTGGTGCCTTCTTCGCCGCAGGCTTGACGCCGCCGCCCAGCAGTGTGCGTGCCTGCTGCAACTGGGCAATTTCGTGATCGATGCTTGCCAGAATGTCTGAGATTGCCATGTGTTCTCCCTGATCGAGTCAGGCGGCTGGTCCACGCCGTATTGGGGTTGTCATAACGCCTTGCAGGATCAGCTACTTGCTCCATGAACACCATATGCAATTGTTGGCTCTTTTGCAAACAACAAGGCGCGGCTTTGGACCAAAGAGGAAATCATCGTTCAATGGACGACGATGGTCCGTAAACACGAGCGACCCGAGCGGTTTGAACAATAGTTCCAGGCAACGAATCGGCTGTTGCGGGTATCGGAGATGCTGCCGGCCGCGCGCCGAGGTCACTTCCCTTCCCTCTTCGATCAGGCGCGTTTGTTTTGCTCCTGGCGCCCCGCAAATTGGCGGAAGTCCTGGCCTTGCATCTCGATCACTCTGCACATCTCGATCAGACGGGACCGCATACGTTCGCCAATCCGATCACCGAGCGTTTCGGCGCGGAGGCCTCCTTCTCCAGGGGCTAACGCGGGATAGTTGGTGGTGATGATGGTTGTTCGCATGTTGTTATAGCGGCTGTTGATCATCAGAGAGACCGTGTCCCATACCCACTCACTCGGTCGAATGGCGCCGAGGTCGTCCAGTACAAGAACCTCCGCGTTCATGACTGGGTTCAGTAGTTCCAGTTCGGTGGCTGTTACCTGAGAGTTGTAGGTGTTCTGAATCTGCCTCAGAAGTTCGCGATAATCGCAAAATAGGCATTGGGCACCACGTTCGGCGATCAGAACCTTGAGCGCGCCGACAGCCAAGTGGGTCTTCCCTGTTCCGATCGTGCCGACGAGAAGAATTCCCCTGGTTTCCAACGGATAGTTTGTAGCAAAGCCACGTACCTGGACCTGGGCCGCCAACAGGGAGCGGTCCGCACCGGGGTAAGCAGCATCGTAGTTGTCGAGGGTGCAGTGCTCGTACCTGGTGGGTATGCCTGCGCGTCGCAATGCGACGGTGACACGTTTTTCACTCTGGCATTGGCAGGCTTTCGAGGCGAAGTCGCCGCCGGGCAGAGTTGTCCTTACGAAGCCAACGCCATCGCACAGTTGGCATTCTATTTCCCGAATAGGTCGCGTTGCGCGTGTGTCTTGCACCAGTCCTCAAAGGATGGCAATGCCATTTGTTCGCGAACCTCTTTAGCCAAGACCTGCCGCGCTACGACCGGACGCTGCGCGAGAGATATGCGCATGAAGTACTTGTCGGTCTTGGACCTTTGGTCGACAATTTCGGCGATCTTACGGTCGAGCTCGGGGCCGGGATAAAGTACGGCCAATTCGTCGTCTACTTTCTGTGCGCGCCAGGTGTCGAACTCAAGTTCGAGGTCTACAAGGTACTGTCGTTGTTCAGCGTCTCGACGTCGGGCTGCCTCACTGATGCGCCGCTTTCTGGAGGTGACGAAATCTGCTGGTATCGGCACGTCGTCCCGGAGGTAGTAAATCAGCAGCCCGGCGGGGTTCTGGATGCGACCGTTTTTGTCCGCCGTTGCCTGAGAGGATACATACTCCACAACGTCCAGAATATTGCCAGCATCGTATTCCTTGACGAGTTGTTGTGCTTTATGCGGAGCAATGCCAAACGTCAGGAGTTCGGCCAGCGCCTGTTCTGCCTCCATGCTCAGGCCTTTGTCTGTTTCGGCATCGTCAGTTGGCATGGAGGTGCTGGCGAGAGCTTGCACATCCCGGTTTACAGGCTGGAGCTTCGGCGTTGAGAGGGAGAGGCTGCGGAGTATGTCCTCTCCCGGCCAAAGCATGACCTTGTAGCCGATCTTGGAGGACATAAGCTGGATATCCCAACGAGACAGATAGCGGACCGAGATTAGTTCATCAAGGGCCCTCCCGATGGAGAGTTTGATCCTGGAAGGCTGTTTGTAGGACTGGATGCCGAGGAGGACACAAAGCTGTTGATAGTCCTTTTCAACGGCATGGCCATTGCTCGATGCAAACCACCAATGCAATAGGCCGAATATTGCCTTCGCAATTGGCCGCTTCAACTTCTTGTAGGGCGCAAAATCTTCGACGTAAACGTAAGTAGCGTTGAGATTATCGAGCAACCAGCTCGCGAGGGTCACTTCGTATTCGTCTGAACGGCCGGTACCCGATTGCTTGCCTACGCGCTGGAATGTTTCAAACACGTGGATCAGTTTGTCGGCGTAGCGTTTTGTCCGAGCAAAGAAGATTACCTGCCTGGAGGTGATCGTAGTGACCGCCATACGCTCGCCCCACTCTTTGATGTCCTCGTAATTGGAGCCCGCGGTGGCAATGCCAAGTTCCTTGAGCAGGCGATACGCCGTGAAGCGGATCGGATTAGTAATGCAACCGAAGCGGAGGCGTTGTTCATCGGCGATCTTCAGGAAGGCCATGAACTTGTCCCTGTCCGCAGTTGACGGTAGTCCGCGTGTGCCTTCAAACTCTATGGCGGCCACAATGCGTTTGCCGTCACGGTTGATGGTTGTCTCGATGCGGCGCTTGGTAAGGGGAGTACCCTTGCGTTTTTCGTCAGCGCCGAAAAAGCCGATTTGAAGAAGGTTCCGTTCGAAACGAATGGAATCAACATCAGCAAACGGGAGGATATCGGATTGAGAGGTGACGACGGGCGATGAGCTGGACATGTTGTGCCTGTTGATGATGATGAAGGAAGTAATTCATAGAGACAAGAGTAAAACAAATAAAAGCACATAGGAGATTGCAATCGATAGTAAATAAAGGCGATAGAGGCGGTTTTGTACAACCCCGGTTCGAGGTTTTTACAACAGGGGTTCGAGGACGGTACAACGGCGGTTCGAAGAGGCTACAACTGGGGTTCGCGATCCGTACAACAGGGATTCGAGGTTTCTTACAACGGGAGTTCGACGTTGGTACAACTGGGGTTCGAGATCATTGTAGCCCGGCAGTATGCGGGCTTGGTGGGCTCAGCGAGTGTATAGCGCACATAAGAAAGTAGATAGATGTGGAGATCTCCAGGATATAGAGCAGCCACGGAAGAGGACGGGCCAATGGGAGCCGACGCCGTGAAAGTGCGGGTGCTGCAGATGTTGTGCAGAGCGCTGCCGGGGCGGGCTACCACACAGCCGTCATGAAATGGAACGTCTTCATCGGGAATATTTGCGAGGTTTGCTGGCAGCAGCTCTAGAGTGGGGTCGTCCAGAGGGTGGCGATGGTGGCGTGGAAGGTAAGTAGAATCAATGCTATAGAGCCATGACCGCCAATAGAGTACGAGGTAGCTGGGGGCGAGGGACCTGAGGCGAAAGATGGTTTGCAATGCTCGTAATATGCGCAGAATGAGGTAGATAGCTCGTATCGTACAACACGGGTTCGACAACGAGCGCGACAGAGGGGGAAGATGTCGAACCTCAGTTGTAAGGGTGGAGAGAAGGGACGTTGAATCTGCGATTTAGAGATGGGTGTACAACGCAGGTTCGATATGGGCCTGAGGCGTTAGGGGATGAATATCTAACCTCAGTTGTACGGGTTGATATAACGTCTATTGAATCAGCGAATTGGAATTATTCGTACAACGCAGGTTCTATATGCGGAGGTTGAAGTGAGCGAGGATATCGAACTCCAGTCGTACGGGAGCCATAAGTGTCATGGAATGAGAGGGTGGGGATAGGGCGTACAACGCAGGTTCGATATTATTTGCAGATTTATTGCAATGTGAGATTTGGAGAGGCGCAACTGTGGAAAAAGGCGATTGCGCGTACTTCCCTTCCCTGTTGGCTGAATAGATTCGGCCGGCTGGCACCGCTCAGGTTGAGCCGATGAATTCTCCGCTGCGCCGTAGCGGGTGAGAGTCCAGGCTCTTCCGTTGTTTGTGGTGCTGGGCGTTAGCGGTTTCGTCTTGGATCTTGCTCGCGGAGCGTCTTGATTACATCGACGAAGTCGGAATTGGATTTGAGTAGAACCAGAGCCGCGCGCATGATGTGACTTTCGCTAGGCCGGATAGCGTGTTGGGTGCGGAGAAAGATGTCGAGCTCACTGAGCTTTTCCTGTTCGGCGGGATCGATATAGACATTGATCTTCCGGGCTTTTACGGCGGTTTTGGAGGGGCGAGCCGGGGCCGCTGGGGCGGTGACTCTATGGGAAATAGGAGTCGGTTGAGCGGCGCCAGCGTTGGTTTCTGGACGTGTTGCTGGTATGGAGGAAACCTCGGGCGCGGGATGCTCAATGACTGGAGGCGGAGGGGCGTCTGGTTGCGAGTTCACTGGAGTATGCGGTTGAGGAGCGGCTGCAACCTGATCTTTGAGTCCTTGAAGCGGGTCGAATTTTCGAATGGTGGCCACGTTATACCTCTGCATATTCCTGGTTTTGATTTTGGGGACCGGTGGTCGGTTGGTAGCCGAGGGTGAGGATTTCGGATACGAGGTTAGCGACCTGGAGTTGTGCGGGCACATCGAGGCAGGCCCAGCCACCGGTGAGAAAATGTGCGAAGACCTGACGGTCCTGGAGTTGGTTGGTTAATGCAGGGATGGGGATTTGAAGGACTTCGAAAGCCTCCTCGAGCGTCCGAGCTACGAGAGTTCCCTTTTTCACTTTGTTGATGAGGACTCGGGTGATTGCTTTCGGATTGGCTTGGATGGCGAAGTCGGCTGCGTCCTTTGCTTCCCACAGATCTGCCGCGTTGGGGGTTGTCATTACAAGAACGACGTTGGCGTGGCGGAGTGCCGTCGTGGTGCTCAAGTGGGCGAGGTTCGGCGGGGTGTCGTAAAGGATAAAGTCGTATTGCTTATTTGTTTCTGCCAGTTCCCTGCCGGCGATCTTTGAACTGCGCGAGCTGGTTCCTTGGTCGTCCCAGTCGTGAATGGCCACACGTTTGCCGGTTTGACGGAGTGCTTCGGCAATCAAAAGAGAGGCGGTGCTCTTCCCTACCCCTCCCTTGCGGGCGATTACGCAAATGTTCATGGCTACTCCTCGCGGAGCTTCCCGCGCAGTTTCAATATACCTCAAAACGGTAGAAACGTGCCACGTTACCACGGCAAAAACGTGACGACTCAAGAGAGTATAACGCTGATGCGTTGACGCGGTTGCGCGTTGGTGGGTTGGTGCGGTGAAGACGTGACAGCGCAAGTACGTACAACCGTAACACGTTGGAAGCGTAAAAAGGTGAAGAGTTGGTGCTGTCATGCGGTGATAACGTAGCAACGCAGAAGGGTGTAACGGTAGAAACGTAGGAGCGTTGTAGCGTTCTAGGGTGACACGCTGTAAGGGTGAAAACGCATACCGGTATCACAGTAGAACGCTACAAACGCATAAGCGTCATGCCGTGGAGAGGTAACACCGTGAAACGGTGAGACGTTAAAGCGTTATCACGCCAAGACGCTAACACAGGAACACGGTGCCACGTTGGAAGCGTTATAACGTGTAACGCTATAACGGTCACACGTTGAAACAGTGTTACGTTGATGCGTTGCAGTATCTCATTCGTAATAAACACGTTAGCTCCTATAGGCGGGCGTGGCGACACCGCAGCCGCTCCAGCTCTTTGCCCCGCTCCCCGACGTTTTCCTGTGCGCGGCAGACGATCCGTGGAGCCAGAAGTGCACGCCCGCGCTCCTGAAGGAGGTCCCCCAAAGTGGTCCAATTCTATCGGGAAGCTCCCAGAACCGAGGATAACGCCCTGGAAAGGGAACTGGCCCCCCTGATTCCATGGCAGTTTTTTCGCGGAATGAGCACGTAGTTTTTGGGTGCGGCCTTGTCGCGTCTCCTCAATTGCGTAGCCACGGGCTCGCCAATGGGCCAACATTCTTCTTCGGCTCAACTGGAGTTGGCTCCAAAAGGCCAAAGCTTGGTATCAGCAGGCTGCCTCAGATCCGCATATAGCGGCGTTCAGGGGCCGCAACCCGCCTGAAAACCTGACCGCCGACGACCCTATGGCACACTGCCCCGCTGGTCCCGAAGGCTCCGAATGCCTACTCGGCCGCCCTGGAGCGCCAGAGCCGCAAGTAGAGGGCCACCAAAATCTCGCTGGGCCCCTTCCCGGTGGTGCCGTACCAACTAACCGCCAGCGCATTACGAGGGATGCCAGGCCTGCCATAACCAACTTCAGGTAGCCCAGACAAGGCCGGCGCTCAGCTTCTTACTGCAGCACCCTGGCGAGGACAAGGAAATCCTGTGCCAATGTCGACTGCCCGTAAACCTCCCCAGGGCCTCACGGTTAACCATGTAGGTACCCCTGATGCCTTCAATACCACTCACCGTCTTCCTCAGGGCCTCCCGCGGCCTGGTCCACCTGTTGCAAGTGAATCTCAATCTCCCGACGAATCGAGGATTGGGTCTTGGGCAAGGCCGCGTGGATGCCGGACGTCAGCAGCAACAACCGCAGAAGCGGCAAAAGGCTTCCGCTCGATGCCGAAGCCCTATACTTCAGGAGGCAGCCTGCTCGCTCCTCCACCGTAAACGCCATCCTCCTCATTTCCAGCACTGGAGTATCAATGAGCCATGTGACACGTACGGCGCAAATCGACGACATCATCGATGAGCTGATCGCTCTCTATCTAGCGCAGGCCGCCAATCTCCGCGAGTACGGTCAAGCTGCCATGGCAGGGGAGGGAACTGTGAATCTGGAGCGAACCCTTCGCCACCGGGAAGTTCAACGGGCAGAGCTATACCGCCAATTTGAACAGGCGGCCTTCCCTGTTTCAGAAGCACCTAACCTCCTTGACCAAACCTGATCAACCCAAGACCCGCAAACCTACAGGATCGCAAATCGCACAAAATGCAGGTCATGGAATGGGTCAACAGGTGGTTGATGCGCAACGGCAACGGCGAGCTGGACATACGCCATTCCGTGAAGAAACACAGGCCTCTGTATCAGCCTGCGGCGGCCTCGGACAAGAAGGCCTCGATATCGAGGTACCCGAGTATCTCGTGGATGGACTTAATACGAATGGCCGCAAAATACTCGTCTTGATGCACCAAAACGATGCCTTCGCGGGCTAGTTCGAGCAGCGCCAAGAACAGGGCGGCGCGAGCTCCGTCGCATGGCTGAACCCGGCACCACTCCTCGGTTGAGACAGCGGAGCGGGGCGGGATTGAGGCAAGCCTCACACCTATCCAGCGAACCAAGCCCTCGACGGTGACGCTGTCGCCTCTGCCTCTTCAAACGACCGGGATGCGCACGCGGCCTAGACTGCGTCTTGAACCGTGGACTGTGGGGGCCTAGCCGCCCGCCAACTTCAGCACCGCCCCGCAGCGCGCACCAGCTCATCGCACAGAGTTGCGCCTTCGAAACTCCGGGCCGGAAGCAGGCTGCGCGAATTGAGCAGGACCAGCCAGGAGCATACTCCCACGAACTCCTCGCCCAGCTCGGCATCAGATCTCAGGCGTTCTCTACATAGGCCAGGAGCTGACCGGTGACCCAAGGACGGGCGGCCCGTTCATCGGATACTCTTGGTGCCGGATGAAAGTCAGGAGTAGGTCGAAGGGCCCGTCGCGCCGGGGAAGGAAATGCCTACTTGGGCGGACTTCTCCTCAACCATTGCGGCTCCCTGGACACTTGGGTTGGCTCCCAGGCCGGGCATCGATCAGCCTCCCAAGTGAGTCCCGCGGCGAAGGCGGCAAAGTCTCCCGCTGCGGACTGGCCAGCCCCATCACCTGCTCCAGCAGGTCTTCGGCCAATGTGAGGAATCGTCAGCCCCTTGGGCCTTGATGCGGATGCCGGCCTGTAAGAGGGAGCTGGGGCGGCGGGGCGGTGAGGGAGAGACCGCCGCGGGGGAGCTGCACTCCGGGGCCCCAAGGTCCCGATGACCCGGGACTCGTGCTCGATCTGCGCTACGCATCCACACAGCCTCGCCTTAGGGCAGACCGCCTGCGCGGCTCCATATTAGTACAATTACGCCGATTACTGGCGTTTGCACTAACGCCACTAATTACGCGGTGCGACAGCAGCTGACCAACACGGGCATGGTTTGGAGCCAGCGCCATGGCGAGACCGCCTTCACCGTGCCCTTGTTCAAGAATATTATGATCCGGCGGATGCCCAGGCTGGAAAAGCAGGAACCCTGGCACCGCACGCACTGATCCCGTGATTCATTAGGCTCAGGCGCGCAATCGCTACCAATCTGGGGCAATCTCCGCATGCCTCGCGATCATTGCGTTGTCGGCATCCGCCTTTGCTGAGCTCCACACCGGCGCATAAAGAGCTCTTTAGGAGGCACGGCTTCGAGAGCGTCAGTAGGGAGGACTCTCTGATTTCCGTCGCATGGGTCGGGCATCGCTGGCGGAGGCGTCCGCAGGGAAGGGAACTCACGGGTATCTCGAAGCCGCGCTTGGGCCCCTGGCAGGGGAACGCCGTGCCGGGGCCATCCCAGCCGACCACCTCCCGAGCGCTCCTCATCTCCACGCCTGAAGGGGCACAGCTTCATCTTGCCGCTCCTTCTACCAGGAGGCCAGGGAGCAAAACCCCGCTCTGGCCCGCTCTCAAGGTGAAAAGTCAGGCTTGAGCAAGTTGGTTACGGGCTGTACCTACCGGCCTCCAATCGTTAGCTGTCCGTACGCTATTCCGCAAAAGAAGTCTGCTCTCTCGCCTCAGCCTGCTATGACTTACGTGGTTTCGTACAACAGGGATTCGATATCGGGGTATACGGGTATCTCGTGGATGGACTTTGTGCGAATCGGAGCAAATTCCTCCTCCTGATGCAGCAAAAGGATGCCTTTGCGGGCGAGTTCTAGGAGCGCCAAGAACAGGGCTGCACGCGCTCCGTCGCTAGGCTGAACCCGGAACCACTCTTCGGTTGAAACAGCGGCGCGCACCGGGATCGAGGCAAGTCTCACAACGATCCAGCGCACCAGTTCCTCAACGGTCACATTGTCCGCCTCTGTCCCTTCAAACGACCGGGCGGCGCGGGCAGCCTCCAATGCTCGGCCCGCGGCTTCAAGTACGTCCTTGACTGTAGGGACCTGGTCGTCCGCAAGTTCCAGCACCGCCTCGCCGCGCCCAGCCGGGGCACCGGCGCTCCCTGGCCGTGCTCTCCCTCCTCGATCACGCAGAAACTCGGTGGCAGCTCGAAGGGTTTCATGGTCGAGAACGGCGCGCCGCAGTTCTTCACGCGGAGTTGGGCCTCCGTCATTCCCGGCCGGAAGCAGGCTCCGTGATTTGAGCAGCACCAGCCAGGAGGCGACTTCGACGAACTCCCCACCCAGCTCGGCATCGAGATCCCGGGTCGCTCTTACATAGGCCAGAAACTGACTGGTGATCTCGAGGACCGGAAGCGCGTCGATCGGATACTCGTGGCGCCGGATGAGAGCCAAGAGCAGGTCAAAGGGACCGTCATAGCGGGGAAGGGAGATGCCGAGTTGGGCGGAGTTCTCCTCGGCCATTACGGCTCCTTGAATCCTTGCGGCGCCTGGGCCGGGCCTCGATCAGTCTCCTGGGTAAGTGCTGCGGCAAAGGTGGCAAAGTCTCCCGCGGCGGACTGGGCCAGGCCCATCACCCGCCCGAGCAGGTCTTCGGGCGATGTGAAGGAGATCGTCAGCTCCCCTGGGGCCGAGATGCGGGTGCCGGCCGGAAGAGCGGAGCTGGTGCGGCGAGGTGGGGGAGGAGAGACCCGCCGCGGGCGCGCCTCACTCCGGAGGGCGTCGAGGGTTTCTACGACCCGGGACTTGCGCTCGATCTGGGCCAGGTATCCGCGCGGCCCCGCCATCTGGTCGAGCTTGAGAAGCAAGTCTTCGCGGCCGACGACGGCAGCGTGGCCGATCCTGTAGCCGCCCAGCCCGCGCATCAGGTTGTTGGCTTGGCGGCGCTTCACGCCGAAGAGCTGCTCGATGGCTGGCCGGTCGAGAAAGGGGGAGGGCAGGGCAGCGATGGAGGTGCGGATATTGTTGAGATCGGCGTGCCATCGGGGCTTAGCGGGCATGAAAGCAATATACCATCGTCTATATGTGAATGCGCGGTCGCGCAAAATAAAAGTCAAAAAGCACGCCTGATAATATATACTTCTCGGGCGTTATCGCGTATACTGCCTAAAACGGCCGTTTTGGCCCCGTTTGCCGTGCGTTTAAGCAATTCGTGTCCTTGCGTTAAGTAAATCGTGTACTTGCCCGATTGCCCCGCCCGCACCCACCGGGGGGTGAGGGGTCTCGGGTACCGGTTGAGAGGAGAACCCCATGGCCGAAAACCAAACCGTCGCCCCGCAGTCTGAACCCCAGATCCTGCCCCCGGCTCACGTTGCGTCCGAAGGCCCGGCGGCGGGCCGCTTTCCCCAGCTGGCGCCGGGCGATCCTTTATACGAGACCGTCCAAGCCGCCCATCAATATATGGAGGGTGCCGTGCTCGGGCCAACCAGCCAGGCGCCGTCCGACGCTCCGGCCGACGGCCTGAGCCTTCCGGCCCTCCCTGAGGATGATCCACTGTATGAGACCGCCCAGGCGGCCGGCAAGTACATGCGCGCCGCCAAAGCCAAGGCCACCCTGCGCGCCTATGAGTCGGACTGGCGCGACTTCGCAGCATGGTGCGGGACGAACGGGTTGATCTCGCTGCCGGCCACCCCATCGACGGTCGCCCTGTATCTCACCTCACTCGCCAGCCCTCCCGCGGGCGTCCGGCCCCTGAAGGCCGCCACCATCACCCGGCGGTTGACCTCGATCAACACTGTCCACAAAGCGGCCAAAGAGGATTCGCCGGCCACCATGAACCATCTCCTCGTGGCCGACACCCTGCACGGCATCCGCCGGACACTCGGCGTCGCCCAGACCCGGAAGAAGCCGCTCACCCGCGATCGGATCGTGAAGCTGCTCAACGCGCTCGAGGGGCCGATCGCCGGGGCGCGGGACAAGGCGCTTTTATTGATAGGCTTCGCGGGCAGTCTGCGCCGCTCGGAGCTGGCGGCGATCCGGGTCAAAGACCTCAACTGGCACAGGAAGGGCGTGACCATCCACATCCCGCGCTCGAAGACGGACCAGGAGGGGGAGGGCAGGGAAGTCGAGATCGTGCACGGGCTCCACGACCAGACCTGCCCGGTGATGGCTCTCGAAAATTGGCTCAAGATCGCCTCTATCGCCGATGGCCTGGTCTTCCGCCGGGTGGGCGAATTCGGCAATGTCGGCACGGCGCTCAACAAGGACTCGATCGGGCGCATCGTCAAACGCCTGGTGAAACGCGCCAAGCTGGCCGACCCCGGGGCCTACGGAGGGCATTCGTTAAGGGCGGGTTTTGTGACCGAGGCCTCGGCCAACGGCGCCACCGACCGGGAGATCATGAAACAGACCGGGCACAAGTCGATCGCCATGGTTCACCGCTACGCGCGCGAGGACCAGAAGGACAGGCAGACCGCGGTCGGCAAGCTGGGACTATAAAAAGACCGCAGAAATAAGGAGTCGCACGTGGAAGAAAGCTGGGAACTGAAGCCCAAGATCGAGGCGCTGCTGGTCGCTTGTGACCGCCCAGTCTCGATTGCGGCCTTGGCCGTGTGCCTGGGAGTGACCGAGTTTGAGGCCGACGAGGCGCTGCGCGAGTTTGAGGCCGACCTGCTTGGAGCAGACCGGGGCATCCAGGTGCGGCGGCGGCCGCACGGCGTGAGAATCGAGACTAAAGCGCAGTATGCCGATCTGATCGGGCGTCTCTTGCCCGAGCGGCGACCGAAACCCATCACCTCACAGGCTCTTGAAACCCTGGCCATCGTCGCCTTGAAACAGCCGGTCTCGACCGGCGACATCAACGCCATCCGCGGCGTCGAGAGCGCCGGAACCGTCGAGACGCTGCAGAACCGCCGGCTGATCGCCCGCTCGGTGCGCCTTGGGCCCCGCCGCGAACGGATCTGGCGGACCACGCAAGCATTTCTGGACACCTTCGGCCTGGCCTCGCTCGACGAGCTCTACATCGAAGGCCGGATGGAAGAGGTCTTCGCCACGGTCTACGGCACCGAAGTTGGCGCCAATGAGAGAGCCGATCCATCCCCGGACGAGGAGACCGGGGCCACCAAAGAAGGATGAAGTGGCGCCGCGATCCTTGCAACCGGTAGAGCCAGTGCCAAACGGCCCCGAATGCCAGCTCTCCTTACCCCGGAATCCGCCCCAGACAGCGAAACCTCGCGGTCCATGTTCGCGCCCTTCTTACCCACGCCAAGCCGCAGAGACCAGAACTCCAGCCGCCCCTGCGGATCGAAGATGCCCAGGGAATAAGGCCGCGTATAGCTTTCCGATGGCGTCAGACTCTCCATGTGGTAAGCCCCGGAGCGAACCATTTCCCGGGCCCTGGATACAGCCTCCGCAAAAACACAGCGGATTGCCTCAACAAAAAAATGATCCAGCAGCCACTGATGTTCACGCCCTGAGCACCGAAACGAATGCGCCCATCAACTGTCACACCGGCGTTGGTCGCCTGGTAGGTGCCCGCACAATAGGCGAGGTCCCCGGTGTAGTAGAGCGTCAGCGGCTTGATGAAATCGATGTGCCCGCCTGCCTTGATGCCGCGTTCCCAATAAGCCTCGATCGCCTGCCTCCCGTGCGCCAGGATGTGTGCCGAGAGATAGTAGCCGTCGTCGGTATACAAAGCCGCGACCTTCGCCGCGTCCCTGGCGTTATAGAACTTGATCCAGTCTTCCGAGACCTGCCGGATGGCCGCCTCGTCGGCGCTCACTGGCCGCTGATGCACTCCAGGCTTTGGTGCAGCCGCTTGCGACGCGGCAATGGGCAAAACCATGCACAATGCAGCAAACAATACGAAGGCTCTTTTCATGGCCGGACGATAGCATAGAAAATCAGAAATGTCACTATATTATTCAAATCTCAATAAGTCCAGCGTGCACTGCGCAATGTGGGTTGGTCTAATCTTGCGTGGACTGTAGTCGTCAACCTTCAAGTACAACGGCCACAGATCCAGGGGACATCTCCAGTTTACCTGGCCATGGTATTGGCTCAGGTTGTTCAGGAGAAATCAACTTCAGATCTGCAATCGATACATTTTCTAACCTAAGTTCGCAGACGATGC